>Ga0209570_1001610_pt1 | contig 11651 bp, 16 predicted proteins | sample EBPBio172007_DNA_FD_185861 | JGI IMG/M metagenome (GOLD analysis project Ga0209570, IMG submission 185861) | Wastewater treatment Type I Accumulibacter community from EBPR Bioreactor in Madison, WI, USA - Reactor 1_9/17/2007_ DNA (SPAdes)... | ecosystem: Engineered > Bioreactor > EBPR >... | reverse complement strand
CTCCGGCACCGGCGAGGGCCGGATCGCCAGCATCAGCGCCTCCGGTGGCAAGGCCGGCGCCCCGGGCGTGGAATTCGCGCTGAACGATCTGACCATCAAGACCATCCAGGAACTGAAAAACGATCTGATCGAACAGAAGATTTCCTACACCGGCAGCGGCAAGATCAACGGCAAGGCCTTCGAGAAATTCGAAATGGAAGTTGGCGTACGCCGCATTTACGTGCCGCCGCTGGTGAAGGTGGTGAACGCGATGCTGGATCAGGTATTCCAGTGCAAGGCCAGCCTGGACGACCAGGCCATGCTCAAGCTGCTGCAATCGCTGGAACCGGAACTCAAAAAACTGGCCAAGTACAATCCCGAATACGGGGTCGACAAGCTGGCGGTGACCTACGCCAGCCATCGCGGCGAAATCGGCTATACCCTCGGCCTGGAAAACGTCACCGACGCGGATTTCGCCCTGCCCACCGAAGAAATGCTCAAGCAGCGCGCCACGATCAAGGCCAAAGCCAAGCTCCCCATCGCCTGGCTCAAGGAAGCCATGCTGGCCTTCTCGCCCAACAATGATCCGGCCGCGGTCGACGCGCAACTGGCCGGCGCACTGCAGATGATTCTCTCCGGCGGCTTCGCCACCAGTGATGGCACCATGCTCAGTTCCGAAGCAATGTATCGCAACGGCGTGTTCACGGTGAATGGCAAGCCGATGCCGATCCCCGGCAAGCAGCAATAAGGCGCGACCGGGCGCAGACCCCGCGGGGTCTGCCGCTTGACCTTTAGCGGCGGGTAGCCTAATTTGGGCACCCGCCTCTTCGTAACGGGTTTGCCGTGAGCCTTGCCTTCCTCTTATCCGCCCTCGGGCTGCTGGTCCTCGTCCTGTTCTTTCTGCTGCGCCCCCTGCTACGCTCGCTGCAAGCAACTTCGGCCAGCCGGCAGGCATTGAATGCGGCGATTTATCGGGAACAGCTGCGCGAACTGGAAAGCGACCGCGATGCCGGTCAACTCGCCCCGGAAGCCTATGCCGAAGCCGAACGGGAGTTGCAACGCCGCCTGCTGGCTGAGAGTGAGGAAGCCGCTGCCCCGAGCGCACCGGAGCCGCCCGCCGGGCGCAAGACCGCACTGGCCCTGCTGCTGATCCTGCCGCTGGCCAGCGCCGGCCTATATCTCTGGCTGGGCAATCCAGCCGCGCTCAATCCGGCGGCATCGCAGCAGGCAGCCACGCAAAACATGGAAAAGATGGTCGAGGCACTGGCTGCCCGGCTGGAAAAAACCCCCGACGATCTGCAAGGCTGGGCCATGCTGGCGCGCTCGTACAAGGCACTGCACCGTTTCGACGAAGCGGAAAAAGCCTTCAGCCGACTGGGCGAAGCGCTCCATCGCGACCCGGACTTGCTGGCCAGCTACGCCGACCTGCTCGCCGCCCGCGCCAACAGTCTTGAGGGCCGCCCACGCCAGCTGGTCGAACAGGCGCTGAAACTCGACCCTGAACACAGCATGTCCCTCTCGCTCGCCGGCACCGCCGCCTACCAGCGCCAGGATTTCGCGCAAGCGGTGCATTACTGGCGTCGGCTGGTCAAAACGCTGCCTCCGGATTCGGACGAAGCCAAGGGTGTGGCCGCCGTGGTGGAACGTCTCTCGCGCGAACACAAGCTCGGAGGGCCTCCCAAGGCACCAGCAGAAAAGACCGCCGGCGGCCCCTTGCGTGGCCGCGTCGAACTCGGCAAAGCAGTCAAGGCTGCGCCAAGCGACACGGTATTCATTCTCGCTCGGCCCGCTGGCGGAGGCGGGATGCCGGTGGCAGCCAAACGCATCACGGTGGCCGACCTTCCCTACGAGTTCACGCTGGACGACAGCCTGGCGATGATGAGCGGCAGCAAGCTCTCGCAGGCGGAAAAAGTGGTGGTGGAAGCCCGCATTTCCCGCAGCGGCGATGTCAAACCACAAGCGGGAGACTGGGTCGGCAAGAGCGCTCCAGTAAGACCCGATGCCCGCGGGCTGGTGATCCTGATCGACCAGCCGGTACGCTAAGCGCCGCGTCAGTACAGGCCGCGTCGGAGTCGCGCCAGCCGCTCCTCCTCCTGTCGGCGTTTGATTTCTTCTTCGCGCTCCTTGCGCTGACGCTCGTACTCGGCTTCACGCTGTGCCTGCGCCTCGGCATCGCGCAACTCGCGCGAAACACGATCGGCATAGCGCCGATTTTCTTCGAGTTCGCGGGCCTGCCGCTCCTCGGCGCGCCTGCGTTCCGATTCCTGGCGCTGTTGCTCGTATTCCTCACGACGCTGCGCTTCGGTCTCGCGCTCTTTGGCAGTCATGTACCCCATTTCCTGCTTCTGCTCTTCCAGCATGATCTTTTCGCGGTGCAGTTCGCCAGCCATATTGGCCGCACGGCGCCCGCCAAGCATCATGAACCCCACCTGCGTGACGATCCCCATCACCAACACCACACCAAACAGAACCAGTACGGTTTTTTGTAGCGGCGATTTGCGCTCTTTGACCTGAACCGAGAGCTTGAGGGGGAGATGTTGCATACCGCCACCGGCATCGTAGACCGAACGCCGTTGCGCATCGGAAAGGATCCAGTAGGCGTTGTCGATCAAATGCCGACGGCCATCTGCGCTGCCAGATGAATTGGCATTCTCCGCCAGCAACTGCGCGATCAGTCTTTCGTAGGCTTCCTTGATTTCCTCGCCGGACGCCGAGGATTGAACTCCCAGCAACTCGTAGTGCGACTTATCGTTCTTCATGTTCTGTCGAGCTTCATGCGAAATGCGAGAATTATCCCGAATCATCGGAGTACGAACAACTCCAGAATGCCCTGGTCAGCGCTGATAGGGATTCTCCAGCGACTCGATCACCTGTCGGAATACTTCGCGGATCTGCTCTTCGCGGCATTCCATCAGCAGCGCATCCTCGAAGGCGTCCTGCGCGATCTGGCGCAGTTCTTCGAGATTCTGGCGCAGCACTTTGAGCTTTTCGGTACACGAAACCGGTGAACCGTCGGGTTTTTCCCAGCGAACCTCGCTCACGTGCTCCCCTCCAGAATCTGGCCCAGTGCCGCGACCAACATGGCGCATTCGCTGTCGGTACCAACGGTGATGCGCAGAAACTGTTCGATGCGCGGCAGGTTGAAATGGCGGACAAGAATGGCGCGTTCGCGCAGGGCCTGCGCCAATTGGCCAGCATCGCGCCCGGGATGGCGGACAAAAATGAAATTGGCCGCCGAGGGCAGCACTTCGCAACCAAGGCGTTGCAGGTCGGTCACCAGCTTTTCGCGGGTACGCATCACCGATTGGCAGGCGCGCTCGAAGTATTCGCGGTCTTCCAGCGCAGCGACCGCGCCGACGATGGCCAGCCGGTCCAGCGGATAGGAATTGAAGCTGTTCTTGACCCGTTCCAGCGCCTCGATCAGCGGCGCCTGCCCGACCGCGAAGCCGACGCGCAGCCCGGCAAGGGCGCGACTCTTGGACAAGGTATGCACCACCAGCAGGTTGGGATGGCGATCGACCAGCGCGATGGCGGATTGACCGCCGAAATCGACGTAGGCTTCGTCAACCACCACCACCGCATCCGGATTGGCAGCAACGATGTGTTCGACTGCATCCAGCATCAGCAAACGCCCGGTCGGTGCGTTGGGATTGGGGAAAATGATGCCGCCGCATTTTTCACCTTCGCGCCGGGCGTAATCGGCCGGATCGATGGCAAACTCGGCGTTCAGCGGCACGGTGCGGTAGTCGATGCCGTAGAGGCCACAATACACCGGATAGAAACTGTAGGTGATATCCGGAAAGAGAATCGGCGCCTCGTGTTTCAGCAGCGCAAGGAAGGCATGCGCCAGCACCTCGTCCGAACCGTTGCCGACGAAGACCTGAGCAGGCTGCACGCCGTACTGGCCGGTGATCGCAGCCTTGAGCAGATCGGCGTTGGGATCGGGGTAAAGGCGCAGCCGGGCGGCATCGTCGCCCAACTCGTGACGAATGGCGGCCAGCACCCGCGGCGACGGCGGATAAGGGTTTTCGTTGGTGTTGAGCTTGATCAGATTGGCGATCTTCGGCTGCTCACCGGGAACGTAGGGGGTCAGTCCGCGCACCACGGCGCTCCAGTATTGGCTCATCTCTTTCGGGCACAAATTGGAAGAATGACCCAAAATGGTATCATGCCGCTTTGGCCAACCGTCTTTGTCACCGACAACAATGCGCAACGCAGAAATCAAACGCAACACGCTGGAGACGCAAATCACCGTGCGTCTCGATCTCGACGGCACCGGCAAGGGCAGTTTCGTCACCGGCGTGCCTTTCCTCGACCACATGCTCGACCAGATCGCCCGCCACGGGCTGATCGATCTCGCCGTCGAAGCCCAGGGCGATCTGCATATCGACGCCCACCACACCGTCGAGGATATCGGCATCACCCTCGGACAGGCGCTCGCCCAAGCCTGGGGCGACAAGAAAGGGCTCAATCGATACGGCCACGCCTATGTACCGCTCGACGAGGCCTTGTCGCGCGTGGTCATCGACCTTTCCGGCCGGCCGGGTCTGGAGTTCAATTGCCAATTCACCCGCGCCTGGATCGGCCAGTTCGATGTCGACCTGGTGCGCGAATTCTTCCAGGGGCTGGTCAACCACGCCGGCATGACCCTGCACATCGACAACCTGCGCGGCGACAATGCCCACCACCAGGCCGAAACCATTTTCAAGGCCTTCGGCCGCGCGCTGCGCATGGCCGCCACGCCCGATCCGCGCATGGCCGGAGTCACCCCTTCGACCAAAGGCACGCTGTGAATTCGCCTCAAAATCAACTGCGCTCGGTACGATTTGTGAGGCAATTTCCATGACCATCGCCGTCATCGATTACGGCATGGGCAATCTGCGTTCCGTGTCGAAGGCGCTTGAGCACGTAGCCGAAGGCAAGCCGGTCATTGTCACCGCCGACCCGGCAGTGGTCGCTGCGGCAGAGCGGGTGGTCTTTCCCGGCCAGGGCGCCATGCCCGATTGCATGCGCGAGCTGGATGCGCGCGGCCTGCGGCCGGCGGTGCTGGCGGCGGCGAAAGACAAACCCTTTCTCGGCATCTGTATCGGCCTGCAGATGCTTTTCGAACACAGCGAAGAGGGCAATGTGCCGGGGCTGGGGGTTTTTGCCGGCCGGGTGCGCCGCTTTCCGGAAGAGAAAATGCGGGCGGCCGACGGCCAGCGCCTGAAGGTGCCGCACATGGGCTGGAACGAGGTGCAACAATCACCGCACCCGCTCTGGCAGGGCATCGCCGATGGCGCCCGTTTTTATTTCGTGCACAGCTATTTTGTCGAACCGAATGACAACGCGCTGGTCAAAGCGACAGCGTGCTATGGCGTGCCCTTTACCTGCGGTGTGGGGCGGGATAATATTTTTGCCGTCCAGTTCCACCCGGAGAAAAGCGCCCGCGACGGGCTGCAATTACTGAAAAACTTTGTCACCTGGCAGCCCTGACAGACTGCCACCGGTAACCGGACCAACCCAGCGGATCAACCCAGACTCTTTTCCCATGCTGATCATTCCCGCGATTGACCTCAAGGACGGCCAGTGCGTCCGTCTCAAGCAGGGCCTGATGGAACAGGCCACCGTCTTTTCCGACAGCCCGGCCGCCATGGCCCGGCACTGGATCGACCAGGGCGCGAGGCGCCTGCATCTGGTCGACCTCAACGGCGCCTTTGCCGGCAAGCCCAAGAACGAACCGGCGATCAAGGCCATCCTCAAGGAGGTCGGCGACGACATCCCGGTGCAACTGGGGGGCGGTATCCGCGACCTGGACACCATCGAGCGCTGCCTCGACGACGGCCTCAGCTACGTGATCATCGGTACTGCCGCGGTCAAGAACCCCGGCTTCCTGCACGACGCCTGCGGCGCCTTCCCCGGCCAGATCATCGTCGGGCTCGACGCCAAGGACGGCAAGGTGGCCACCGACGGCTGGTCGAAGCTGACCGGGCACGATGTCGTCGATCTGGCCAAGAAATATGAAGATTATGGCGTCGAGGCGATCATCTACACCGATATCGGCCGTGACGGCATGCTGACCGGCGTCAATATCGAAGCCACGGTACGGCTGGCGCAGGCGCTGACCATCCCGGTCATCGCTTCCGGCGGGCTGGCCAGTGTCGAGGACGTCAAGGCGCTCTGCGCGGTCGAACACGAAGGGGTCATCGGCTCCATCGCTGGCCGCGCCATTTACGACGGCTCGCTCGATTTCAAGGCAGCCCAGGCGGCGGCCGACAAGGCCGGCAAGTAATGTCCCTCGCCAAGCGCATCATTCCCTGCCTCGACGTCACCGCCGGCCGGGTGGTCAAAGGCACCAATTTTGTCGATCTGCGCGACGCCGGCGATCCGGTCGAGATCGCCCGCCGCTACGACGAACAGGGCGCGGACGAAGTCACCTTCCTCGACATTACCGCCTCCTCCGACCAGCGCGACATCATCCTGCACATTGTCGAAGCCTGCGCCGAACAGGTATTCATTCCGCTCACGGTCGGCGGCGGCGTGCGCTCGGTGGCCGACGTGCGCCGGCTGCTCAATGCCGGCGCCGATAAAGTGTCGATGAATACCGCGGCGGTGCAAAACCCCGATCTGGTGGCCGAGGCTTCCGGCAAGGTCGGCTCGCAGTGCATCGTCGTCGCCATTGACGCCAAGCAAACGGCGCCGGGGCGCTGGAACGTCTTTACCCACGGCGGCCGCAACGACACCGGGCTCGACGCCATCGCCTGGGCTAAAAAGGTCGAAGCGCTCGGCGCCGGGGAAATCCTGCTCACCAGCATGGACCGCGACGGCACCAGGGCCGGTTTCGATCTGGCGCTGACCCGCGCGGTTTCGGACGCGGTGCGCATCCCGGTCATTGCTTCCGGCGGAGTCGGCAATCTCGACCACCTCGCCGACGGCGTGGACCAGGGCCATGCCGATGCGGTGCTGGCCGCCTCGATTTTCCATTTTGGCGAATACACCGTGCGCCAGGCCAAGGAGCACATGCGTGCCCGTGGCATCGAAGTGCGGCTGTGAACACGCGATGAGCGACCTCGACAACGCCCTGCCCTGGCTCGACGCCCTGAAATGGGACGCCGACGGCATGATTCCGGCCATCGCCCAGGATGCGCAAAGCGGCCGGGTGGTGATGTTCGCCTGGATGAACAAGGAATCGTTGCAGGAGACGGTGGCCAGCGGCAACGCGGTATACTGGTCGCGCTCCCGACGCCGCTTGTGGCGTAAAGGTGAGGAGTCCGGGCACTTCCAGAAAATTCGCTCGATCCGCACCGATTGCGACGGCGACGTGCTGTTGCTCAGTATCGAACAGATCGGCGGCATCGCCTGCCACACCGGCCGCGAAAGCTGCTTTTTCAACGAATTGCACGACCAGCGCTGGGTCGCCACCGACCCGGTACTCAAGGACCCGAAGGAGATTTACGCCAAATGAGCCTGCCGACCAGTGAAGTGCTGCAACGCGTTTCGGAAACGCTGGCTTCGCGCCGCAATGCCAGCCCGGAAACATCCTACACCGCGCAGTTGTTCGCCAAGGGCCCGGATGCCATTCTCAAGAAAATCGGCGAGGAATGCGCCGAGCTGATCATCGCCGGCAAGGACGGCAAGCAGTTGCAAATCGTGCGCGAGGCCACCGACGTGGTCTTCCACACCATGGTCCTGCTGGCTTTCTACGGCCTCTCGATCGACGACGTGCTGATGGAAATGCGCCGTCGTGAAGGCATCTCCGGGGTAGACGAGAAGAAATCACGGGGTTGAGCAAGATGAGCGACTGCATCTTCTGCAAAATCGTGCGCGGCGAAATCCCCGCCGCCAAGGTCTACGAGGACGAGAATATTCTCGCCTTCCGCGACATCCACCCGCAGCGCCCGGTACATGTGCTGGTCATCCCCAAGAAACATATCGTCTCGCTGGCCACCGCCACCGCGGAAGATATTCCGGTGCTCGGCAAGATGCTGGCCAAGGCCGGCGAAATCGCCAGCGCCGAAGGCAGCCCGGACGGCTTCCGGGTGATCATCAACAACGGCCGTGTCGGCGGACAGGAAGTCTTCCACCTGCACGCGCACATCGTCGGCGGACCGGACCCGGTCGGGCCGATGCTTAAACACTGAAGGAGAACATGATGGGCGGTATGAGCTGGATTCACTGGGTCGTTGTTCTGCTGATCGTCATCCTGGTTTTTGGCACCAAGAAACTGCGCAACATCGGCCAGGATCTCGGCGGCGCGGTCAAGGGCTTCAAGGATGGCATCAAGGAAGGCAGCGGCGACAACGCCAAACCGGCCGAACCGGTGCAGCAAGTGCAGGCGCCGCCGCAGACCGGCAGCGGCCAGACCATCGACGTTGAAGTCAAGAAATAGGATTCAGGATGCAGGATTTAGGGAAAACCCCAAAATTCTGAGCCCTCGATCCAAAATCCTGAATCCTCGATCCTGAAATGTTTGACATCAGCTTCAGTGAACTGATCGTCATCGGCATCGTCGCCCTGGTGGTCATCGGCCCGGAGCGATTGCCGAAGGTGGCGCGCACACTGGGGCACCTTCTCGGGCGGGCGCAGCGCTATGTCGGTGACGTCAAGGCCGACATCCAGCGTGAAATCCAGCTCGACGAACTGAAAAAGCTGCAAGCGCAAATGGCCGAGTCGGCGCAAAGCTTCGAAGATTCGGTCAAACAGGAAGTCGATGCCGCCCGCGCAGCCTTCGTCTCGCCGGCAGAATCGGCACTGGCCGACCTCGAAGCCAACCGGACCGGCACACCGGTGCTGGCCGCCCCCACCGAAACCGAGCCGCCGAAACCAAGCGCATGAGCGAAACCTCGGAAAGCTTCATCTCGCATCTGGTCGAACTGCGCAATCGCTTGCTGCGCAGCCTGATCGCCATCGCCGTGGTGCTCATCGCGCTGTGCCTTTATCCCGGCCCCGGCGCCATTTACGACCTGCTCGCCCTGCCGCTGACCAAAGCCCTGCCGGAAGGCACCAAGATGGTCGCCATCGGCGTGATCACCCCGTTCATGGTGCCGATCAAGGTGACCCTGATGGTGGCCTTCGTTGTCGCCCTGCCTTACGTGCTCTACCAGATCTGGGCCTTTGTCGCGCCCGGCCTGTACGCCCATGAAAGACGTCTCGGCCTGCCGCTGATCGTGGCCAGCACCCTGCTTTTTCTGACCGGCATCGCCTTCTGCTACTTCTTCGTCTTCGGTCAGGTGTTCAGCTTCATCGCCAGTTTCGCCCCCAAGAGCATCACCCCGGCGCCCGACATCGAGGCCTACCTCTCCTTCGTGCTGACCATGTTCGTCGCCTTCGGACTGGCCTTCCAGGTGCCGGTGGCGCTGGTCATCCTCGTCCTGATCGGCGTGGTCAGCGTGGAGAAATTGCGCGAATGGCGCTCCTACTTCATCGTCGGCGCCTTTGTCGTCGCCGCGATCATCACCCCGCCGGACGTGGTTTCGCAGTTGGCGCTGGCCATCCCGATGTGCCTGCTGTACGAGATCGGCATCCTGGCCGCGCAACTGGTCGGCAAGCCCTCCCGGGCGACGACTTAACCGGTTTTCTTCACCGGCCCCGGCACAGTCATCCGCTCGGCCACCGCTTGGCCGTCCTCGAAGGACGACAGGCTGCCCGGCGGCATGATCGACCACTGTTCGTTGTCGGTCAGCGGCACGGTGGCAATCACCGCCACCCGGTCGTTCGGCGTGGTGACCTCGCTGAAATCGACCGTCACGTCCTGATCCTTGAGATGTGCGGCGGCAAAAGGTGCTTTGCGGACCACATAGGCAAGTTGCGTCGAGCAGTGGGCGTAGAGCCGGCTGCCGTTGGAGAGCAGGAAATTGAATTCACCGTGCCGGGCGATGGCCAGCGTCAGCGCATGCAAGGCATCGAACAGTTCTGCTGCTGGCGGCTCGGCGGCGAAACGCTGGCGCAGTTCCTGCAATAGCCAGCAGAAGGCACGCTCGCTGTCGGTCTGCCCGACCGGCTGAAAATCGCCCGCCAGCGAGGGGGCAAAATCAAGCAGATTGCCGTTATGGGCAAAGATCCAGTAGCGCCCCCACAGTTCGCGCATGAAGGGGTGGGTGTTCTCCAGCCCGACCGCGCCCTGGGTGGCCTTGCGGATATGGGCGACGACATTGGTCGAGCGGATCGGGTAGCCGCGCACCAACGCTGCGACCGGCGACTGGCAGGACGGCTGGTGATCGAGAAAGAGGCGAGCGCCCTTGCCCTCGAAAAAAGCGATACCCCATCCGTCGGTATGCACATCGGTGGCACCACCGCGCGCCTGAAAACCGGTGAAGGAGAAGCAGATGTCGGTAGGGACGTTGCAGTTCATCCCCAGAAGCTGGCACATGGGTCGTCCCTACTCCTGCTGACGCTTCATCGCCGGGCGCTTTCCGATTCTGACCGGCACTTCGATCACCCCCTTGTCGCGACGCAGGCGGAACGCGGCGTTCTCGTCCGGCTTGAGCCCGGCAATCAGATCGAGCATCACCTGTGGGTCCTTGACCGGCTTGCCATTGACCGCCAGCAGCACATCGCCGGGCTTGATGCCGGCCCGGTCGGCCGGACTGGCGCGCACCACACCGGCGATCAGCGCACCCTCGGTTCCCGGCAGGCCGAAGGATTCGGCCAGTTCGGCGGTGATTTCCTGTGCTTCGACGCCGATCCAGCCACGGATGACCGTGCCGTTCTGGATAATCTGCTCCATGATGGTCTTGGCGCTGGAGACCGGAATGGCGAAGCCGATGCCCTGCGAGCCGCCGCTGCGCGAGTAGATGGCGGTGTTGATGCCCAGCAGATTGCCGTTGGTGTCGATCAACGCGCCGCCGGAGTTGCCGGGGTTGATCGCCGCATCGGTCTGGATGAAATTCTCGAAGGTGTTGATGCCCAGGTGCGAGCGCCCGAGTGCGGAAACGATGCCCATGGTCACCGTCTGGCCAACACCGAAGGGATTGCCGATGGCCAGCACCACATCGCCAACGCGCAGGTTTTCCATCTGACCGAAGGTAATGGCCGGCAGTTTTTCGGCCTTGATCTTGAGCACCGCGAGATCGGATTCCGGATCGCTGCCGACCACCTTGGCCTTCAGCGTCTTGCCGTCATTGAGCGCCACTTCGATGTCGCTGGCGGCCTCGACCACATGAAAATTGGTCAGGATGTAACCATCGGCGCTGACGATCACCCCCGAGCCCAGGCCAGCGCTCTTCTGCGCCCCGCCTTCAAATTTGTCGCCAAAGAAATGGCGGAAAATCGGATCGTCGAGCAACGGGTGGCGCGGGTTCTTGATCACCTGGGTGGTGTAGATATGCACCACCGCCGGCAGCGCCTTGCGCGCCGCTTCACGGTAGGATGAGGTCGCGCGGGCCGCCTCTTCCGAAACCGGCGCTTCCTGCACGGTCACGCCGAGCGGGCGACGCCCGAGCCAATCCGGCTTCAGCGTCGCCACGACGAAAAATGCCGCCACCAGAACAGTGACGGTTTGTGCAAAAATCAGCCATAACCTCTGCATGGAAACCCGACCCGATGAAACGCGAAGAACTGGCCGCCTATCTCGACCAACTGCTTGAAACGACAAAGTTTCGCGATTATTGCCCAAACGGCCTGCAAGTGGAAGGACGCGCCGATGTCGAACGCATCGTCGCTGGCGTCACGGCCAGCCAGGCACTGCTCGACCG
>Ga0209570_1001607_pt1 | contig 11677 bp, 7 predicted proteins | sample EBPBio172007_DNA_FD_185861 | JGI IMG/M metagenome (GOLD analysis project Ga0209570, IMG submission 185861) | Wastewater treatment Type I Accumulibacter community from EBPR Bioreactor in Madison, WI, USA - Reactor 1_9/17/2007_ DNA (SPAdes)... | ecosystem: Engineered > Bioreactor > EBPR >... | reverse complement strand
GTGCATTGATTGGTCGATGGCGCGGCGGATCAGTTCAACGGCCTGGTCGACGTCGAAGGGTTTGGGCAGGTATTCGAAAGCGCCGCCCTGGAAGGCGGCGACCGCTGATTCCAGATCGGAATAAGCGGTCATGATGATCACCGGAATGGCTGGAAAGCGAGCCTTCACTTCCTGCAAAAGCTCCAGCCCGGATTGTCCTGGCATGCGGATATCGGAGAGCAGGACCTGCGGTTGTTCGCTGCCGTGGTCGAGTACCGAGAGCGCCTCGTCGGCCGAGGCAAAGCTCTTGAAGGGGATGTTTTCGCGCGTCAGGGTCTTTTCCAGCACCCAGCGGATCGAGCGATCGTCGTCGATAATCCAGACCGGTTTCATGTTGTCCTTGTTCATGCGTTGATTTTGACGCAAAGGGAAGCAAGTACCGCGCCATGAATCGGGCGGAGTGCGGGCGGGATGAATGGGTGTCGCGCCATTACGGCAATGGCAGACGGATGGTGAAACAGGTCAGGCCGGGGCGGCTGCTGCATTCGATGGTGCCGTGGTGATGCTGGACGAAATTCTGGGCAATGGTCAGCCCCAGTCCGCTACCGCCTTCGCGGCCCGAGACCAGCGGGTAGAACATGCGCCCCCGGATGTCTTCGGGGATGCCCGGCCCGTTGTCGATCACCTGGACTTCCAGCGCCAGACGGTAGCGTTTCTTGGCCAGGGTGACCTGGCGCAGGATGCGGGTGCGCAAGCGGATTTCGCCGCTGCCCTGCATGGCCTGGGCGGCATTGCGGCCAACGTTGAGAATCGACTGGATCAGTTGCTCGCGGTCGCCGACCAGTTCGGGCAGGCTGGTGTCGTAGTCGCGACGCACCTTCAAGGTGCGCGGGAATTCCGCGGTGAGCAGGCTGCGCACCCGCTCCAGAATTTCGTGAATATTGACCGTGCTCGGCTGCATCGCCCGTTGCGGGGTCAGCAGACGTTGCATCAGATCCTGCAGGCGGTCCGATTCCTTGATGATGACCTGGGTGTATTCCTTGAGTGCCTGGGCGCTGGCGAACTCGGCGAGTTCGTGTTCGAGCAGTTGCGCGGCACCACGGATGCCCCCGAGCGGATTCTTGATTTCGTGGGCGAGGTTGCGGATCAGTTCGCGGTTGGCTTGTTGCTGTTCGAGCAAGCGTTCCTCGCGACTGACGGCCAGTTGCTGCTCGATCGGCTGAAATTCGACCAGCAGGCGACAGCTCATCGGCGAGCCGGCAGGCAGCGGCGTGACGGTGCAGTTGAGGTGCAGGCTGTTGCCGTTGTGCAGGGTGATCTCGACGCTCTGACCGGTATGGCTCCAGTCGTTGGCGATGGCGTTGTCGAGTGCGGTTTGCAGCGTATCGTCGCAGGTGAAGATGGCATTCAACGGCTGGCCGGCAAGGCTGCGCGCACTGTGCGCCAGCAGGTTTTCCGCCGCCGGGTTGACATAAACGACCTGCTGGCCGGCATCGACCAGTACCACCGAGGATGAGAGTAGTTCCAGTCCGGCAAAGGGAGAGGCGGCATTTTCCATGCCGGCATTGTAGAGCTTCTCGTTGATTTACAGTACCTGGGCGATCTTGTGCATCAGCGCGAAAAGCTGCCTTTGTTCTTCGGGGCTGAGCAGGCCGAGTACGCGCTGGTGCGTGGCTTCGGTGAGCGGTACCAGCTCGCTCTGGCAGTTTCGCCCGGCGTCGGTCAGGAAGACACGATGGATGCGACGGTTTTCCGGGTCGCCGCGTCGTTCCACCAGCCCGGCTGTTTCAAGACGGTCCAGCCCGCGGCTGGTGCTGTAACCGGCGAGCCCGGCGCGCTCGCCGATCTGCGCCTGGGTGATTCCGTCTTCGTCCCACAGGCAATAAAGAATTGGCCAGAGCGCCACATCCAGCCCGTGTTTGCGCAAGCGGCCGCTGAGATCCTGGCGGATGCGGTAGGCGACAAAGTTGATCAGGCTGCTGAGCGTTTCTTGTGAATGGGGGTTGAGATTGGCCATGGCAATTTTTCCGTTCCTGCTATATGATGCACTAGCAACAGTTGCAAATGCAACTATTTTGGAGTGAAACGATGCGCTGCAGATGGATGATCTTCCCGATATCGCTGCTGGCAGCCCTGGCGGGGTGCGGCAATTCCGGAACCGGGGACGCCGAGCCGCGGCCGGTGCTGGTGCGCCCGGCGGCGCCCGCGGCAGCCCGCGGCGTGAGCCTGGCTGGCGAGGTGCGCGCCCGTTACGAGGCCGATCTGGCCTTTCGCGTGGGTGGCAAGGTTGTGGCCCGGCTGGTCGATGCCGGCGCCGAGGTCAAGGCCGGGACACCACTGGCCCGCCTCGACCCCGCCGATTTGCAACTGGCGGCGCAGGCGGCGCGGGCACAGTTGGCGGCGGCCGAGAGCGACGCTGCGACGACCCGTGCCGACCGCGAACGCTATGCCGACTTGTTGGCCAGGAAATTTGTCAGCCAGGCGGCGTTCGATGCGCGCGACAACGCCGCCAAGGCGGCGCAGGCCCGGCTCGAGCAGGCGCGCGCGCAGTCCGCGGTCAGCGGCAATCAGCTTGAATACGGCACCTTGGTGGCCGATCAGGGGGGAGTCATTACCGCAGTGTTTGCCGATTCCGGGCAGGTGGTCGGCCCCGGCCAGCCGGTGATGCGCCTGGCGCGGCCGGATGAAAAAGAGGTGCTGGTGGCGGTACCCGAGGGTCGGGTCAATGAACTCAAGGCTGCCAAGGACATTCAGGTAACTTTGTGGGCTTTGCCGGAGTTGCGTCTCAAGGGGGCGTTGCGCGAGCTTTCCCCGGCAGCCGACGCCAGCACGCGGACTTACGCCGCGCGAGTGCGACTGCTCGATCCGCCGCCGGAAGTTCGCCTGGGCATGACCGCACGCATCAGCATCGGCGCCGAGGGTGGCAGCGGGCCGATTGTGGTGCCGTTGGCAGCGGTGATTGATCAAGGCCGCGGGCCAATGGTCTGGTTGGTGGTCGATGGCAAGGTGAAGTCGCAGGCGGTGACGGTGCAGCAATTTCGCGAGGATGGGGCGGTAATCGCCAGCGGCTTGCAGGGCGGTGAAATGGTAGTGGTTGCCGGAGCCACGCGTCTGGTGGCCGATCAGGCAGTCAAGCCAAAACTGGCGCCGGAGGGCGGACGTTGAAAGCGTTCAATCTTTCCGACTGGACCCTGCGCCATCGCGCGCTGGTCGGCTATTTCATGTTCGCCATCGCGGTGATGGGCGTGTTTGCCTACGGCAAGCTCGGTCAGGCGGAAGATCCACCCTTTACCTTCAAGATCATGGTCATCCGTACCTTGTGGCCGGGTGCGACGGCACGCGAGGTCGAGCAGCAAGTGACCGACAAGATCGAGAAAAAATTGCAGGAAACCCCGTGGATCGAGCGGGTGAGCAGCTTTTCGCGCCCGGGTGAGTCCACCGTATTGTTCGTCGCCAGTGAGGCAGCACCCAAATCGGCGATGGCCGATGTGTTCTATCAAGTACGCAAGAAAGTCGGCGATATTCGCCATACCTTGCCAGCCGGGGTGCAGGGGCCATTTTTCAACGACGAATTCGGCGACGTGTTCGGCAATCTCTATGCGCTGACCGGCGAGGGCTTGTCCTACGAACAGCTGCGCGAACTGGCCGACCAGGTGCGCGACGACTTGCTGCGCGTAAAGTACGTCGGCAAGGTCGAACTGTTCGGGGTGCAGGACGAGAAAATCTACGTGGCCATCGACAACGCCAAACTGGCCATGCTCGGCTTGGACCAGAATGCGGTGGCGCAAGCGCTGGCGCAGCAGAATGCGGTGGCCGGCACCGGCTTCTTCGAGACCGCGGATGAACGCATCTATGTGCGCCCCGGCGGGGCATTCAGCAGCGTCGAGGCAGTGCGCGATACGGTGATCCGTGCGGGCGGTCGCAGCTTGCGTCTGGGGGATATTGCCGAGGTCAGGCGTGGCACGGTCGACCCGGCGGTGAGCAAGGTGCGCTTTCAGGGCAAGCCGGCGATCATGGTCGGGGTGGCCATGGCCCAGGGCGGAGACATCATCCAGATGGGCAAGGATCTGAAACTGCGCATCGATGCACTGCGTGCGCAGATGCCGGTGGGCGTGGATATTGGCGAAGCCGCCAGCCAGCCGGAAGCGGTCAAGCGCTCGATCAGCGCCTTTGTACAGTCGCTGGTCGAAGCGGTGGTGGTGGTCTTGGCGGTCACTTTTCTCAGCCTGGGCTTGCGTACCGGATTGGTGGTGGCCATCTCGATTCCGCTGGTGCTGGCCGGCGGCTTTCTGGCCATGCACTGGCTGGGGGTCGGTCTGCACAAGGTGTCGCTCGGGGCACTGGTGCTGGCGCTGGGACTTCTGGTTGACGATGCGATCATCGCCGTCGAAATGATGTGGGTGAAAATGGAGCAGGGCTGGGATCGCAACCGTGCCGCCGCCTTTGCCTATACCAGCACGGCCGGACCGATGCTTTCAGGCACCTTGGTCACCGTGGCGGGATTTTTGCCCATCGCCATGGCCAAGTCGGCGGTCGGCGAATACACCCTGGCGTTTTTTCAGGTCAATGCGGTGGCACTGTTGATTTCCTGGGTAGCGGCGGTGGTGGCAATCCCCTGGCTGGGTTACAAGCTGTTGCCAGATCCGCGCGCGCCGCATTCGCCGGGGTGGCTGGAACGCAGCCTGCCGCGGCTAATGGCCGGGCTGCATCGCTTGGGGCTTGGCAGCCAGCCGCATAGCGAAGAACACGAGGTGTACAACACGCCTTTCTACAACCGTTTTCGCCAACTCGTCGATTTCTGCGTCCGCCGGCGCTGGTTGGTCATTGGCGTGACCTTGGGCATGTTCGTACTTTCCATCGCCGGCATGGGCTTGGTGCAGAAGCAGTTTTTCCCCAATTCCACGCGCTTCGAGCTGCTGGTCGAACTGCGCCTGCCGGAGGGGGCCACGGTGGCCGCGGTCGAACGCGAGGTGCAAAGGGTCGAAACCTGGCTGGTGGCGGACAATACCCGGCATGGCGACTATGAGGTGGCCAGCGTCTTCGTCGGTGCGGGCGCGCCGCGCTTCTTCCTCAGCCTGGACCAACAGTTGCAGGCGACCAATGTGGCCCAGTTCGTCATCCAGACGCGTGGCCTGGAATCCCGCGAAGCGCTGCGCAAACGCCTGATCGATCTCTTCGACAAGGATTTTCCTGGATTGCGTGCCAACGTGGCGCGGATCGAAAACGGACCGCCGGTCGGCTATCCAGTCCAATACCGCATTTCCGGCGGTGATGTAGCGACCCTGCGCCAGATTGCCGCCAACGTCGGCGCGGCGATGCGCGGCCATGCGGAGTTGTCCAATGTCAATACCGACTGGAGCGAGCTTTCCAAGGTGGTGCGCATCGAAATCGACCAGGACAAGGCGCGCCTGCTCGGGGTTTCCAGCCAGGAGCTTGCCGGCTTCGTGAATATGGCCTTGGCTGGCAGCAGCGCAACCAGCTATCGCGAAAAGGACAAGACCATCGACGTGGTGCTGCGCGACAGCGACGATACCCGGCGGCAACTGGCCACAATCGGCGATCTGGCGGTGCCAACGCGAGCTGGCAAGAGCGTACCGCTGGCGCAACTGGGAAAAATCGACTATGCCTTCGAACCGGGGTTGATCTGGCGGCGAGACCGCCTGCCGACCATTACCGTGCGCGCCAATCTCTACGGCCAGCGCGAGGCGGCGACTATCGTCGCCGAATTACAGCCGCAAATCGAGGCAATCCGCGCCAAATTGCCGGAGGGGTATCGCATCGAAACCGGGGGTAGCGTCGAGGAGTCGGCCAAGGGGCAGGGCTCGGTATTTGCCGGATTCCCGATCTTCCTGCTGGTGGTGATCACTATCCTGATGATCCAGCTGCAGAGCGCTTCGCGGGTGGTCATGGTACTGCTGACCGCACCCTTGGGCATTATCGGCGTGGCGCTGTTCCTGCTGCTGTTCGGCAAGCCCTTCGGCTTCATGGCCTTGCTCGGCACCATTGCCCTGTTCGGCATGATCATGCGCAATTCGGTGATCCTGGTCGACCAGATCGAGCAGGACATGGCGGCCGGCAAACCGCGCCACGAAGCCATTGTCGAATCGACCGTGCGCCGCTTCCGGCCGATTGTGCTGACTGCGGCGGCGGCGGTGCTGGCGATGATTCCGCTGTCGCGCAACGATTTCTTCGGGCCGATGGCGGTGGCGATCATGGGTGGACTGATCGTCGCCACCGCGCTGACCCTGTTGTTCCTGCCGGCGCTTTATGCGGCGTGGAACAAGGTGGGTAGCGCCTGGTGCGCCAGAAGCTGATACGCCGTCATATTCCGCGGCGGGTCAGAATGTCCTCGGCAAGTTCGTCGAGCATGGCCGGATAATCCGGGGGACAGTAGCCGAATTGCTGACGCAGCGCTTCGCCATTGAGGCTGCGGTCGCAGACGAAATCCGGACTTTTCACAATCTGAGCATTCCGGCGTGGCAGGCGGTCATTCAGTTCGCGCAATAGATCGTGCTTGCTGATCGCCTGCCGGGCGGAGAGATGCCACAGACCATGGGCGGGGCTTTCCAGGGAAATCAGATGCTCGACCGCCCGGCAGATTTCGGCAGCGGTCAGGCCGTTCCAGATGGCGCGGGTAAATCCGGGAATTTCGCCGGTCTGCGCCAGAAACCACTCCACCAGGCTTTTGCGGCAGCCCAGTTCGAGGCCGATGAACGAGGTGCGCAAGACCAATACATGCGGAGCTACGGGTTCGCCGAGCGCCTTGCAGCGGCCATGCCAGTCTGGATTGTCGGGCAAATCGCTTTCTGCGTAATTGCCATGTTTCCCGGAAAACACGCAGTCGGTCGAGAAATGCAGTAGCCGGATGCCGCGTTGGCCACACAGATTGGCAAGACGATGCGGAAACAGGGTATTGGCTTCCAGGCTGGCCAGCGGATGGTCAGCCAGGGGGCGTTTGACCAGCCCGATGGCATTGATGACCCAATCCGGGCGGAATGAGTCGAGCGCGCGGGCGACGGTCGGCGTGTCTTCCGCGGCAAGATGATCGCGAATGCAGTCGCGAGGAAACAGGCTTTCGGGATAACGCTCCCGGCTGCCGTGCAGCGTGCCGAAAGTGCGTGTCTGCTGACGGAAATGGGTAAAGAGATGATGGCCGATCAAACCGTCGGCGCCGAAAATCAGGATTCCGGGCATGAACTGAAAGTCACATCCTTGGGCGCTAGCCCGTTGCAGTAATTCTGCCAGACGGTCATCAGCGCCTGTTCGAAATCCCGGGTCCAATGCGCGCTTTGGAAGAGCGGCGCGTGGGACTTGGCTGCCGCCAGTCGGTCGCGCATTTGCAGCAGGGTGGCCGGTTGCTGCAGCCAGCTGTGTGCGAGTTGCTCGTATTGCTGCAGGCTGTCGGTGACGCCCTCCGGAAAGCCAGCGCCCGAGAGAATGGAGGCGCCGATTCGCTGGGCAATGCCGTCGCCGGCACAGGTGATGACCGGGACGCCGGCGACCAGTGCATCGCACAGCGTGGTTCCGCCGTTACACTGCGGGGTATCGAGGAACAGGTCGGCGCACGCCAGCCGTTGCAGGTGCAGATCGTGCGCGATTTTTGGGGCAAAAAGCAGGCGCTCGGTAGCGATGCCGTGGCTTGCCGCAGCCGAGCGCAGGTTGTGCATCAATGCCGGGGTTCCCGCCTGCAACCAGAGAACCGCTGCGGGCTGGTGCTTCAGCAGGCGCATCCAGAGCGCAAATATCTCCGGGTCGATCTTGAAGGCGTTGTGAAAAGCCGCCAATACCGGTCGGTCGGTCGGCAGGCCGCAATCCGTTCCGGGGGGCGCAATCGGGCGCTGATCGGCAAACGAGCAGAAATACATAGTGCGAGGCATTCGGATGATCGCCTCGCTGCAACATTCACTAAGGCGAGATCCAGGCGGCGCGACGACCGGGTCGAGCACGATGTAGTCCATCCAGGGGGCGCCGCTGGTGGCGAGATAGGCGATCCAGGCAATTTGGAGGGGGGCGGGGCGTCGCGAAAGAATGCCGGGCCGGGCGTGATCCATGTAGCCGGTCAGGTCGATCAGGATATCGATCTTCTCCGCTGCGATGCGCCGGGCAGCCGCGTTGTCGTCGAGCGGCGACAAATCGATGAACTGGTCGGCGGTGGCTGCGATGTCCTGCCTTAAGGGGTCGTCGTTAACGGGGCCGATGGCGAAGGCACTGACATGAAAGCGTTGCCGGTCATGCAGTCGGAAAATGCGATGAATCAGCAGGGCGGTGGCGTGATTGCGAAAATCCTGCGAGAGATAACCGATCCTCAGCGGCCGCGAGCGATCTTCCACGGCGGTGAGCCGTGATGTCAGCGGAACAGCCGAGAAATTGGATGCCACCTTGCGCGCGAGGCTTAATTGGAGATCCGGCGGCATGGCGGTCGCAAAAGCGCGGAACGCCAACGGAAAATCGCCGGGAAGGTCAGTGTCTGCCAGCAACTCGGCGAAGCGCCGGCGAAAGGCGGCATGGTGTTGCCAGTCGCAGCTTTCCAGGCGTTCGAATTCGGCGGCGAGAAAAATCGTTCGCGCATCTGGCGCACGCTCAAGCGCCGGGGAGTGTGGAAATATTCGGCGAAAATCTTCGCGAAGCAGTTGCGGAAAAGCTTGCCAGGCTTGATTGAGCAGGGATTGAGCGGCGGCATACTGCTCCAGTCGGCAGAGCGCGTAGGCTTCCTGAAGCAGCGCACGCTGGTTGCCGGGTTCCAAAATTCTGGCGCGACGATAGGCGTCTGCCGCTTCAACGAAAGCACCGCTGGCCAGGCAGGCTTCGCCGAGATTGAAGTGGCCGGCGGCCAGTTGCGGATGCGCGGCCACCAGCAGCCGGTTATTGGCGCAGGCTTCAGCAGCACGGTGACTTTGCAGCAGCAGGGCGCCGCGGTTGAGCAAGGCGTCCGCCCAGTGCGGATCCATGCGCAATACTTGATCGTAGGTCCGCAGTGCTTCGTCCATCCGGCCGAGGCTTTCCAGCACGATGGCTTTGCTGGTGCCGATGCGCGGGTGGTTCAGGCCATGGTTTTCTGCTTGCAGGCAGAACTGCAGGGCCTGCGCATGTTTGCCGAGCGTATTTGCCAGGCTGATGCAGCCGAGCCAGGCCTCCATCGAAGCTGAATCGAGGGCGACGGACTCCTCGAAGTACTTCAGAGCCGTACCAAGCTGATCAAGACGATGGTGGCAGACCGCCAGCGAGAACAAATGGCTGGCGCTCGACTGTTGGGTGACGAGCTGACCGAACAGGTCGGCCGCCCGTTTCCAGCGTTGTTGGTTGAATGCTTGTCCGGCGAGTTTTTCGAGTTCGGCGATGGCTAGCGGCATCGTTACCGGGTGAAGGCGACGGCGCCGGTGGCGGTTTGCCCGGTCACGTCACCATTAATCGAATAAGTGATACCGGCACGGGTGGCGTTGGTGCCAGTAAACAGCAGCTTGACCTCTCCGCTGCAGCCGCAGGCGCCTGCGCATGCAGTGCCGGTTGTGTTGTTGGAGAACGTATAAGTATTGACCGGGCCGCCAAGCGCTTGGCTTGTTCCTTCGCCACTGTATGTAAACCCGCCAACTGAGGCGAGGAGCGAGTAATTAACCTCGGCCAGAGCAAAATCGACCGATAGCGCAGCGCTGATTAGACTGCCAGCAGGCTGTGTGCCTGAAACGAGAGTGGGGCTGGTCGAGCCGATGACACTGTAACTGGCGCTGCCAGTAGTCGGCATGCTGGCGGTGGGCACGCCGACGACATAATGCAGCGATTGCTTGTCGTTCAGCGGAGTTTGTGGCGTGCCATTGATAGTATATGCACCATCTGTCCACCGTCCCCATCCAATGATGCCATCGTTGCCGGCATCAGCGATGGTCGTGGTTCCTTGGGCCACAGTTTGCGCAACCGCATCGGTAAAGCTGATCAGTGCCGAACCGGAAAAGCTGGTTGTCGAACTCGAGGCCAGATAGGGAACGCCTGACAGATCCGAGAGGTGCAGGACGGCATAACCAGAGCCGCCGGGCATTGATGGCGTAGTAATGACCGACGAAGCGCCGCTGGAGTCAACTTGTTCAGGTGAAGAGAAACCGGGCAGAGGCGGCCCCGGTGGCGGGGTGTTGGGGATGGCCGAGCCCAGTTCTGGCGGCTGGTTGCGGTCGGGACCGGCGAAACCGTTGCTGCCGGCTGGGATGTCGACGGTGCCGCCCAGGGTGGTCATGAACCAGATGCCGCTGGTTCCGGCGATGAAGGTGCCTTGTTCATTGACCTCGATGCGGCCGCCAGTGCCACGGATGCCGATGGTCGCGGTCGGGGTATTCATCAGATAGGCATCGCGCTTGTTGCGCCCGATCAGGCCGGTCACCGTGCGCAGAGCGCCCTTGAGCAGGGAAAAGACGCCCTTTTCACTGCCGTCGTTGCGCCCGTTGAAAGTGTATTCGTTGACCCCGAAATCGCTATTGGGCTGCAAGGAAATGAAACCCCCGTCGGTAAAAGCCAGCTGTGCCCGCCCCGAGCGGGTGAGCACGCGATCGCCCGGCGCAATTTCCTCGCCCTTGCGAGCAGGACGCTCGCGTCCGTCGCCGCTGACGATGACCGGGTCGCCGGCAGCAAATTCGATGCGGGCGGCGGCGCTGGCGAGCGCATTGGGGGCGTAGATTGCCGCGACCAGCAGAGCCAGACGGCGCAGGTTGAGATGGGGCATGTTCATGATGATCTCCCGCTCAGAAATCGCGGCGCACTGCAACGGACAGCATGGCGCGCGAGTAGTCGTAGATGGCGATGTTGGAGCGGTTGCGGGTGTAGCTGAGCTGTGGCGACACGCTCCAGAAGCGATAGGGTTCGTAATTCATTCCGAGCCGCAAATCCCATTGCTGGTCCCGGCGTTGTTCCAGAAACAGCGGGTCGTCGCCGCCATAGCGCCGGTGCTCGTAGGAAAGATTGGTAAACCAGGTAGTGCTTGAGGAGGGGCGAATCTGCCCGCCGAAACGTACTCCCCAGGGAGTGTGACCCAGATGCTGGACATCCGAATTGCGTTCTTTCTCGCGTCCGGTATAGAGGCTGGCGTACATCGAGGGTGTCCAGCTGCCGGTGAATACCTTGGCGTAAGCCACACCGAGAATGCTGCGATTGGCGTCGCGCAATTCCTGGTCCGGGTAACGCAGACGGGTCCATTGGCCAAAAACGCTGATCTGATTCTGGGCATCCAACTGATGCTGCCATTGCCCGACCAGGCCGAGCGCGTTGCGGTTACGTTCGTGTTCCACGTCGAAGGTCTGACCCTGCAAGCCGAAAGTCAGAGCGTTGGATCCTGCCACGTAGCGCAAGCCAAGATTACCGTCGAGGGTCAGGTTATTGAACTTGGAGTTGCCAAAATTCGTGCGCTGCGCGAAAGCACCGCTACCCACGAGGAACCAGCCCTGCGCCAGCGGATGGAGAACGTTGATTCCGCCGTTCAGATTCAGGAAATTCGACGATTGTTCACGACCATCGCGCGAGAGGGAGAACACGAGATTGCCCAGGGCAGGAATCGCCATGCGGCTTGAAGCTGCGCCGGAATTGATGTTGCTGTCGTGGCCCATGCTGGCTTCAAAGTAGCCAGAAAGCCGGGTCGGGCCTGCGCCAAAAGCGTTCAGGTAATTTTCGATGGTACGCCGTGCGTCGTCGGGAACCCCCATTTTGCGGACACTTTCCAGTT
>Ga0209570_1001606_pt1 | contig 11680 bp, 10 predicted proteins | sample EBPBio172007_DNA_FD_185861 | JGI IMG/M metagenome (GOLD analysis project Ga0209570, IMG submission 185861) | Wastewater treatment Type I Accumulibacter community from EBPR Bioreactor in Madison, WI, USA - Reactor 1_9/17/2007_ DNA (SPAdes)... | ecosystem: Engineered > Bioreactor > EBPR >... | reverse complement strand
AGGACAGCGAGATCATGGGCGTGCGCCACAAGAGCCTGGCCGTTGAGGGGGTGCAGTTCCATCCCGAATCGATCCTGACCGAATGCGGTCACGAACTGTTGAAGAACTTCCTCGAGGAGCATCGAGCATGACCATTACCCCACAGCAGGCGCTGCAACGGACCATCGAGCATCGCGAGATCTTCCACGACGAGATGCTGCATCTGATGCGCCAGATCATGGCCGGCGAAGTGTCGCCTGTGATGACCGCCGCCATTCTGACCGGCCTGCGCGTCAAGAAGGAAACCATCGGCGAGATTGCCGCTGCCGCCAAGGTGATGCGCGAGCTGGCCACTCCGGTCAAGCTGCCCTTCGACCGCAACTTCGTCGATATCGTCGGTACCGGCGGCGACGCCGCGCACAGCTTCAATGTTTCCACCGCCTCGGCCTTCGTTGCCGCTGCCTGCGGTGCCAAGGTCGCCAAGCACGGCAACCGGGGTGTTTCGTCGAGTTCGGGCGCCGCCGACGTGCTTGAAGCGCTGGGCGCCAATATCATGCTCAAGCCCGAACAGGTGGCGGAATGCATCCGGGAAACCGGCTTCGGTTTCATGTTCGCCCCCAATCACCACACGGCGATGAAGAACGTCGCGCCGATCCGCCGCGAGATGGGGGTGCGCACCATCTTCAACATTCTCGGCCCGCTGACCAACCCGGCCGGTGCGCCGAATACGCTGATGGGCGTTTTCCATCCTGATCTGGTCGGCATTCAGGTGCGGGTGATGCGTGAACTCGGCGCCGAGCACGTGCTGGTGGTGCATGGCAAGGACGGGCTCGACGAGATTTCGCTCGGTGCGGCAACCCTGGTCGGCGAATTGAAAGATGGCCAGGTGCGTGAATACGAGATCCACCCGGAGGATTTCGGCTTGCAAATGCTGTCGCTGCGCAATATCAAAGTGGCCAGCGCCGAGGAGTCGAAAGCCATGCTGCTTGGCGCGCTCGGCAACCAGCCGGGGGCGGCGCGCGAAATCGTCTGCTTGAATGCCGGTGCGGCGTTGTATACCGCCAATCTTGCCGAGAGTATCGAGGCAGGCATTGTCCGTGCCCGCGAAGCCATCGAATCCGGCGCGGCGCGGGCCAAACTGGAGCAATTCGTGGCTTGCACCCGGAGGCTGGCAGCATGAGCGGCGATATCCTGCAGCGCATTCTGGCCACCAAGGCCGAGGAAGTTGCCGCCGCCAAGGCGAGCCTGCCGCTGGCCGAAGTGATCGCCCAGGCCCGTGACGAGGCGCAGGCGCGCGATTTTCTCGGTGCCATCCGGCGCAAGGTCACTGCCGGCAAGCCGGCGGTGATCGCTGAAATCAAGAAAGCCAGCCCCTCCAAGGGCGTGATCCGTCAGGATTTCCGTACCGGCGAGATCGCTGCCAGCTACGCCAGCCATGGCGCGGCTTGCCTGTCGGTACTGACCGACCGCCAGTATTTTCAGGGCGAGGCCGAATACTTGCGCCAGGCGCGTGCTTATTGCACCCTGCCGGCCCTGCGCAAGGATTTCCTGGTCGATGCGTATCAGGTCTATGAGGCGCGGGCGATGGGGGCGGATGCCATCCTGCTGATCGTCGGCGCCCTGTCGCTCGGCCAGATGCAGGATATGGAAGGCATTGCCGGCGAACTCGGCATGGCGGTACTGGTCGAAAGCCACGATGGCGCCGAACTGGAACAGGCGCTCAAATTGAAAACGCCACTGATCGGCATCAACAACCGTAATCTGCGCACCTTCGAGGTCAGCCTGCAAACCACGCTGGACCTGCTGCCGCAGATTGGCAAGGAGCGCATTGTGGTCACCGAAAGCGGAATTCTCGCGCCCGCCGACGTGGCGGCCATGCAGGTGGCCGGGGTCAATGCCTTTCTGGTCGGCGAAGCCTTCATGCGTGCCGAAGATCCCGGCCTGGCGCTGGCCGAATTGTTCACACGCTAGGAAAAACCCATGGCCCGCATCCAGATCGAACTTCCCGCGCAGTTTCCCTTTGTCACCGAATTGCCGTTGTACACCAGCCATATCAATTACGGCGGTCATCTCGACAATGCCCTGTTGCTGACACTGGTTTCCGAGGCGCGGGTGCGCTTTTTCAAATCGCTCGGCTATAGCGAACTCGATGTCGAAGGGGTCGGCATTGTGGTCGCCGACGCGGCGGTGCAATACAAGGCGGAAGCCTTCCAGGGCGAAGTCATGGTGGTGCGCAAGGCCGCCGGTGACTTCGGTAAGTACGGTTGCGATCTGCTCTGGCAAATGAGCGACCAGGCCAGCGGACGGGAAATCGCCCGCGGCAAGACCGGCATCGTTTTCTTTGACTACAGCACGCGCAAGGTGGCCTTGGTGCCGGCAGGATTTCGCGCCCGGCTGGGCGGCTGAGATGACCGATACGGCGGCGGCGATGGCGCCGGGCATCCGCGCCCGGGCGCTGGTTGCGGTGCTGGTGGCGATGGCGCTGTGGGGCAGTTCGTTCATTGCCCTGAAACTGGCCTTTGCCGAATTGCCGCCGTTGTGGGTGATTTTTGCGCGCATGGGCATCGGCAGCGTGGTTTTCCTCGCGGCCTGGCGCTGGCGCGGCCGTTTCGAATACCGCGCCGGTGACTGGCGTTACCTGCTCGGGTTGGCGGTCTGCGAGCCTTGCCTGTACTTCCTCTTCGAAGCCTGGGCGCTGCAACTGACCAGCGCGGCCCAGGCCGGGATGATTACCGCCTTGTTGCCATTGATGGTGGCGGTCGGCGCCTTCGTCTTCCTGCGCGAGCGCATCAGCCGCGCCAGCCTGTTCGGTTTCCTGCTGGCGGTGGTCGGTGCGGTATGGCTCAGTCTGGCCGGCAGCGCCGATGCGCAGGCGCCTTCGCCGCTGCTGGGGAATTTCCTCGAATTCCTGGCCATGCTCTGCGCGGTTGGCTACATCCTGATCCTCAAGCACCTCTCGCAGCGCTATTCCCCTTTTCTGCTGACTGCCATGCAGTCCTTCGTCGGGGCTGGCTTCTTTCTGCCGCTGGCGCTGATTTTCGAGCCGGTGCCGCAGGCGGTCGGCCCGGTGGCGCTAGGCGCGGTGCTCTATCTCGGGGTGGCGGTTACCGTCGGGGCTTACGGGCTTTACAACTATTCGGTCAGCCACCTGCCGGCCAGTCAGGCCTCGGCTTTCGTCAATCTGATCCCGCTATTCACCCTGCTGTTCGCCACCGTGTTGCTCGGCGAGCGCTTGAATGCCGAACAACTGGCCGGCGCGGCGCTGGTCTTTGTCGGGGTGGCCCTCAGCCAGTGGCGTGGGGCGCCAGCGCCGGTGGTGGATGGCGTGCTGGATTAATCCTGGCCTTTGCCACAGTCAAGGCTGTCGTTGCTGTCCGTAAGCGGAAAATTTCTCCAGGACTTTTGCCATTTCCTCCGCAGCCAACAGCACCGGGCTGCCGAGTTGGCAGGCGCGCCAGTATTGCTCGCACAGGCTTTCCAGTTCGCTGCCGAGATCGAGTGCCTGCTTGAGATCGCGGCCAAAAAGCAGCATGCCGTGGTTGGCCAGCAGGCAGGCCGAACGGCCCTGCATCGCGGCCAGCGCCGCGTCGGAAAGCGCCTGGGTGCCGAAGGTGGCGTAATCGGCACAGCGCAGCGTGTCGCCGCCGAAACGGGCGATCATGTAATGGAAGGGCGGGATGTCGACGCGCAGGCAGGCCAGGCTGGTGGCGAAAGGCGAATGCGCGTGCAGCACTGCGCCCGCCTCCGGCCGCGCGACGTAGAGATCATGGTGGAAGCGCCATTCCGACGAAGGTTGGCGAAGCCCCTCGAAACACCCGTCGCCGCCAAGCGGCATCCAGGGAATATCGCCGGCTTCGAGCCGCGCGTAATCCATGCCGGTGGGAGTAATGTAGAAGCCCTCGCCATGGCGGAGAGAGAGGTTGCCGGCGGTGCCGCGGTTGAGGCCGCTGGCGGCCATGGCTTGGGCGGCGGCGATCAGTTCGGCGCGAGGGTTACTCATCGGCGGCCTCCGGGTAAAGGGTGGCCAGACCGGCGGCCGAAGCCGCGCAGCTGCCGCGTTCGGTGACGATGGCGCTGACCAGTGCCGCCGGAGTGACATCGAACGCCGGGTTGGCCACGGCCTGGTCGGCCGGCAACTGGCGTACGCGGGTGGCGCGCCCTTCGTCGTCGCAGCCATGCACCACGCGTAATTCGTCGCCTTCGCGTTCCTCGATGGGGATGGCGCTGCCGGCCGGGCAGGCGAAATCGAGGGTCGAGCGCGGCGCGGCCACGTAGAAGGGCACCTTGGCCGCCTGCGCAGCCAGCGCCTTGAGGTAGGTGCCCACCTTGTTGGCCACGTCGCCATTGGCGGCGATACGGTCGGCGCCGACGATGACGGCATCGACCTCGCCGCGCATCAACAGCAGGCCGGCGGCGTTGTCGGCGATGACAGTGTGCGGCACGCCGTGCTGCTGCAATTCCCAGGCGGTGAGCAGCCCCTGGTTGCGCGGGCGGGTTTCGGAAACCCAGACGCGCACCTCCACGCCGGCATCGAAAGCGGTATAGACCGGCGCCAGGGCGGTGCCGAAATCGACCGTCGCCAGCCAGCCGGCATTGCAATGGGTCATGATGTCCAGGCGGCCGCGTTTGGCCGCCAGCGGGGCGAGCAACTGGAAACCGTGTTCGCCGATGGCGCGGTTCTGCGCCACGTCCTCTTCGGCAATGGCCGCGGCTTCGGCCCAGGCGGCTTCGGCGCGCTCGCCGGTGGGCAGCGGTGCCAGGTGTTGCCGCATGCGCGCCAGTGCCCAGTGCAGATTGACCGCGGTGGGGCGGGTGGTGCCCAGGGTGGACAGTGCCGCTGCCAGGCTGGCATCGTCGGCGCCGCGGGTCAATGCCAGCGCCACGCCGTAGGCGGCGGTCGCGCCGATCAGCGGGGCGCCGCGCACCTGCATGCTGCGGATGGCGTGCGCCGCATCTTCCAGACTGGCCAGGGTCAGGGTACGGAAATGGTGCGGCAGCGCGGTCTGGTCGATGATCTTGATCGCCGGCTGGCCCTCGATGCGCCACAGGGTGCGGGTGGGGATATCGTTGATTTTCATGAAGCGGGGTGCGAAAGGGTGCGATCGATGATGGCGGCAAGTATACTGCCTGCGTTGCCTGCCGGCGGTGCGGCAGGCTGTCCGCTTCGGGAGGAATCATGAGTTTTGTCAGCGAATTCAAGCAATTTGCCATCAAGGGCAATGCCGTCGACCTGGCGGTCGGGGTAATCATCGGCGGCGCCTTCGGCAAGATCGTCGATTCCATCGTCGGCGATCTGGTCATGCCTTTGATCGGCCTGATTCTCGGCAGTCTGGATTTTTCCAATCTGTTTGTCGTGCTCGGCAACAACCCGAACAATCTGGTCACACTGGCCGAACTGAAAAAGGCCGGCATTCCGGTCTTCGCTTACGGCAACTTTCTGACCATTAGCGTCAATTTCCTGTTGCTGGCGCTGATCATCTTCATCATGGTCAAGCAGATCAACCGCTTGCGCAGCAAGGAAGAGGCGACGCCGGCCGAGCCCCCGCCGCCGCCGGAAGATGTTCTGCTGCTGCGTGAAATCCGCGATGCGCTGAAAAAATGAATCCGGCGGGGAATGGCCCGAGATGACTGAGCGCGCTCCCGACGCGGTCATGCTCTCGCGTCGCCGCAAGGCGTGGGTTGCCGGATTGCTGGGCGTGGCTCTGGCGGTGATGCTGGCCGCGGCCTGGCATTCCGGCTGGCTGGCCTTGGCCTACTATCAGGTAATCATCCCGACTGCCCCGCCGGGCGCCAAGGATCGTCTGCCCCTGGCGGAATACCGGGTCGGTATCGAAGCACGACCGCTGGAGGGTATCCAGGACGACGCCTCCGGTCTGACCTATCACCCCGGACGCAAGAGCTTATTTACGGTGCTCAATCAGCCCGCGCAGATTGTCGAACTCGATCTGCAGGGAAAAATTCTGCGCAGGATCTCTGTGCGCGGAGCCAGCGATCTTGAAGGCATTACGCATGTCGAAGGAAACTACTTCGTTATAGCGGATGAGCAGAGCCATCGGCTTCATCTGGTCGAAATTCCTGACGGCACGCGCGAAATCGATGTGGCCAGGGCACCGGGATTCGGGCTGGCCATCGGCATGGGCAAGCGTGCGAACGTCGGGTATGAAGGCGTGTCGTGGGATCACCTCAATCATCGTTTATGGGTGGCCAAGGAAAAGCAGCCGATGCGCGTTTTCGCCATTAGCGGATGGCTTGCCCTGCGCGATGCGCAGCGATTCAATCTGCAGATCGACGAATGGCAACCCGCCGGATCGGCACGCCTGATGATGACCGACCTGTCGTCGCTGACTTATCACGAACCAACCGGACACTTGTTGCTGCTCAGCGATGAATCGCGCCTGCTGGTCGAATTCGATGCCGACGGCAATCCGGCGGGCATGCTGGTGCTGCGCGGCGGCTGGCATGGACTTGGAAAAACGGTGCCGCAGGCTGAAGGAGTGGCGGTCGGGGCGCAGGGCGAAATCTATGTTCTTTCCGAGCCCAATCTCTTTTATCGCTTTGATCCGCCAGGAAAGTGATCCGGCCGGGTGCCCCGGCGAGTCGGAAAAAGCATGGCGTTGAAGTCATCGCAACGATGACGAAAGAATTATAATCTCCGCGCTCCGCATTCCTTGCGGGAATCCATATCAAGTAAAAACAATGACTGATCAATTCTCGTCGGCGCGGGAGGCAAGCCGGCGAACCCTCGCCCAGGTGCCTTTCTGGATTCTGGCGGTGTGCGCCCTGCTGTTTTCGGCGCTGTTCACGGCCGTCAGTATCCAGATTCACGGTACCTTCCAGACCTCCGCCTACGATCTCGGTTTGTTTGACCAGGCCTTCTGGCGCTATAGCCACGGGCTGTCCAATTTCAATACCCTGCGTGGCATGAACATTCTCGGCGATCATTTCAGCCCCATCGCCCTGATCTTTGCGCCGCTCTATCGCGTTTGGCCGGACATCTCCTGGGCCTTTGCGCTGCAGGCGCTGTCGGTGGCTGGCGGCAGCCTGATGCTCTATCTGATCGCCAGACACCTCCTGCCCCGGCGGCCGTGGGTCGGATTGGCCGTGGCTCTGGCTTATCTGCTGCATCCGGTGGTGCACAACACCCTGCTGTGGCAATACCATGAAATCGTCCTGGCCAGCGGCCTGTATCTATTGCTGATCTGGAGTTATCTGAAAGATCGCTTCCTGCTCTTTCTCGCCAGCTTTTTCCTTCTTTTATGCTGCCGTGAGGATATGCCGGTGACGCTGGCGGCTTTCGGTGTGCTGGCCCTGATCGAGCGACGCTGGCGCTACGGCGGGGTGGCCATAGTGGCCTCGTTAGTCTGGTGGCTGGCGGTCACCCGTCTGGCCATGCCCTACTTCAATGGTGTCGGTTATTTCCGCGCCACCCACGGCACCATCTCCAACTTGCTGGCCAACTGGGCCAATCCTGCTTTTTATTACGGGATGCTGTCCACGCCGCAGGCCATGGGCTATCTGCTGAAAGCCACCTTGCCCGCCCTGTTGCCGGCACTGCTCGCTCCCCGCTATCTCCTGCCGGCGCTGCCGACGCTGGCGGCCAACGTGCTGATCGGCGGTTACAACACCAACATCGATTTTCACTATTCGGTTAATGCCATGCCCTTCCTGTTCTGGGCGGCGCTCGCCGGGTTGCAACGCGTGGACGCGATGGTGGCGGCGCGCGGTCGAGGCTGGCAGCGACTTCCGGGCGGATTGGCGTGGAGCCTGACCCTGGCTGCGGTACTGATGGCCGCCTGCTGGTCGGCCATGCCGCTGCGCGATCTGCCGGCACGCTACGAGGCCTGGAAAAATGCCCAGGCTGCCCGCGAGCACATCGCACAGATCCACACGATGATTGGTAACGCGGGGGTTGCGGCATCGGACTGGCTGGCGCCGCATCTTGCGCATCGCGAACGCATCTATCTGTTTCCCAACCCCTGGCGCGTGCATTACTGGGGGGTGCGCGAGGAGCATCCGCATCACCCCAATCAGGTCGATTATCTGGTGCTCTCGCCGGGCGCGGTCGCCGATCACGGCGCGCTGGTCGACTATCTGCTTGCCAGCGGCACGTTCGCCAAAATTTCGGAGCAACAGCGTATCGTGGTGATGAAAAGGGTGAAACCGGAGGCCGCCGACCGGGCCCAGGCGGTTGCAGCCTACCAGCGCCACTCGCAGATTCCGCCGATTCCTTTTGGCCGGATCACCCTCTCGCCGCAATTCAAGACCGAGATCAAGCAGTTCGGCGCCCTGCACTACGACATCGGCAAACTGCGCCACCAAAGTTTCCCGGGAGCCCAAGCGTTTGCCGAACTGGGCCTGATTTCGGAAATCGATATCGAACTGGGGCCGGCCAATGCCAGTGACGGCCAGACCCGTTATGTGCGCGCCGAAGTCGATCTGCCGAAGCCTCGCCGGGCCACGTTGTTGCTGGGCTCGGACGATGGCGTCACGGTCTGGCTGAACCAGACCAAGATCCATGAAAACCTCGTTCTCCGGCCATCGAATCTAGGCGACGACCGCATCGAGCTCGACCTCCGGCCGGGGCGCAACGTCCTGGTGTTCCGGGTCAATAACGCCAGTGGTGCATGGCGGCTACAGGCCTTGCTGAAAGTTTCGTCCAAGTAAGGCCCTAAAAAACCAGGTCCCAAAGTTTCCGTACGGCTGCGATATGCGTTTGCAGCCCGGTTCGCGGGACCAGCGCCTTGGGGCGGTCGTTGAGGCGATTGAGGTGTTGCAGGCGGCGGTATTCGCGGTAAGCGACGCGCGCCGCGTCGGCATCGGCGCGGCCGATCAGCCCGTGATCGGCGGCAATTCCCAGGAGCGCGATATTGCCCAGGTTGCCGGTCAGTTGGCGACAGCGGCAGGCATGGCCGAGCACCAGGTACTGCACGATGAATTCGACATCGATGATGCCGCCGGGGTCATGCTTGAGATTGAATTCGCCGGGGCTCTTGCTGGCGTGGGCGTCGAGCATTTTCTGGCGCATGGCCAGCACTTCTTCCCGCAGTTTGGCGGGGTCGCGCTCGCGACAGAGGATTTCGCAGCGGATTTCCTCGAAACGGTGGCCGACAGCCGGGTCGCCGGCGACGAAGCGCGCGCGGGTCAGCGCCTGATGTTCCCAGACCCAGGCATGCTCAAGCTGATAACTGCGGAAGGCTTCGACCCCCACTGCCAGCAGGCCGGCGTCGCCATTGGGACGCAGGCGCAGATCGGTTTCGAAGAGGATGCCGGCAGGCGTCTGGCTCGACAGCCAGGTGTTCAGGCGCTGGCCGAGGCGGGTGTAGTGTTCCGGGGCATCCTGCGCCGGATCGTCGTACAGGTAGACCAGATCCAGGTCCGAGCCGTAGCCCAATTCCTTGCCGCCGAGCTTGCCATAACCGATGACCGCGAAAGCCGGCGTGTCGCGATGGCGGTTGCGGATCTTGCGCCAGACCAGCGGCAGGGTTTCCTGCACCACGATGTCCGCCAGCTCGGTGAGGTGGTCGGAAATGCGTTCGATGGTATGCAGTCCGGCGAGATCCTGCACCAGCAGGCGGAAGACCTGCGCGTGGTGCATTTCGCGCAGGATGTCCATTTCGCGTTCGGTGTCGTCGACGTGTTCGCCGAGGTTGCGCTGCAGGTCGGTGCGGAAGGCAGCCCAGTCGGTGGCGATTTCCAGCAGGCGCGGGTCGAGCAGTTCGTCGAGCAACAGCGGGTGGCTGGTCAGGAATTCGGCGGCCCAGGAGGAAGCGCCGAACAGATCAGCGACACGGCGCAGCGCCAGCGGGTATTGCTGCAGCAGCGCGAGGTAGGCGCCGCGGCGGCTGATTGCTTCGAGAAAGGCCAGCCCGCGGTGAAGGGTGGCGTCGGGGTCGGGGGTGGTCGATGCCGCTTCGATGAAGCGCGGGCCGACGGCGTCGAGGCGCTCGCGGTTGGCGGTCGGCAGTTGCAGGTAACGGCTGGATTGGCGCAGGGTGGCCAGCCGTTGCGCGGCATCCACCGGGCGGCGCTGGCCATAGGCAAAGAGCTGCGACAGCGCCGTTTCCTCGTCGAGTTGGCCGAGCCACAGGCCGGTCAGCGGATGCTCGCCTTCTTCGGGGTCGGAGAACACCGCCTCGAACTGGCGACTGACCTTTTCGCGATGCGCGTTGAGTTCGACGAGCAATGCCGGCCAGTCGGCAAAGCCCATCGAGATGGCCATGGCGGCGCGCTCGGCCTCGCCTTCGGGCAGCATGTGCGTCTGTTGGTCGTCGGCCAGTTGCAGCCGGTGTTCGAGGCGACGCAGAAAGACGTAGGCGGCGCGCAACTCGCTCTCCTGTGCCGCGGTGAGCAGGCGGCGCTCGACCAGCAGCGGCAGTACCGAGAGGGTGGGGCGAATCTGCAGCGCCGGATCGCGGCCGCCGCGGATCAGTTGGAAAACCTGGGCGATGAATTCGATTTCGCGGATGCCGCCGGGGCCGAGCTTGATATGGTCGGCCATGTCCTTGCGTGCCACTTCGCGGCGGATCTGGGCGTGCAGGTCGCGCATGGCGTTGATGGCGCCGAAATCGAGGTATTTGCGGAAAACGAAGGGGCGTGCGCTGCGGCGCAGGGCGTCGAGCCATTCCGGTTGCAGGTTGGCGCCGCTGTTCATCAAGCGTGCCTTGATCCAGGCGTAGCGTTCCCATTCGCGGCCCTGGGTGATGAAATAGTTTTCCAGCGCGTCGAGCGAGAGCACCAGCGGGCCGGAATCGCCATTGGGGCGCAGGCGCATGTCGACGCGGAAGACCTGGCCGTCGCCGGTGACTTCGCCAAGGGCAGCGATCAGGCGCTTGCCCAGGCGGTTGAAGAAATCGTAGTTCTCGATCTGGCGCGGCCCGGCGGTTTCACCTTCTTCGGGGTAGACAAAAATGTAATCGACGTCGGAGGAGACGTTCAGTTCGCGCCCGCCCAGCTTGCCCATGCCGATGACCAGCAGACGCAGCGGTCGGCCCGCGCGGTCCAGCGGCTCGCCGTATTGCACTGCCAACTGGCGGTGGTGCCAGTCGAGGGCGTGGTTGGTGGTCACATCGGCCAGCAGGGTCATGCTTTCGACCACTTCCGCCAAGGGCGCTCGCCCGGTGAGGTCGCGCAGCGCGATGTGGGCCAGTGCCCGCTGGCGCAGATGCCGCAACTGGCGCTTCAGGGTATCTTCGTCAGCTGCTTCCGGTCGCAGCCCGTTGAGCAGCATGTTTTCGGACAATGGCATTTCCCATTCCGGCGCCAGTTCGCCGGCCAGCCCGGGCCGCGCGTTGAGCAGCGATCGCAGGAAACGGCTATGGTCGAGGGCGGGTTGCCAGCGCGGGTCGAGGGAAAGGTCCATATTGGGTCCGGGTAAATCGGCAAGACAGGATAGAATGCTTCATTTCGTCGCTTCTGGGCGATTTTATTGATTATGCGCAACTTCTGGCAAAACCCGATGAATCAACTGGCATGGGTCGGGGAGCGTTTGCAACCCTGGCTGGCACTGCCCGGGGTGCGCTGCGCCTTGCGCTGGGCGGTCCGTCTCGGGTTGGCCGCCTATTTCCTGTTTGTCGCCCTGATTCTGGTCTTGCGTTTCGCGGTGTTGCCGCAGGTGGCGCAGCATCAGGCGGAAATCGAACGTGCTGCTAGCACTGCCGTCGGCATGCCGGTCAAGATCGAGCGGATCGAAGCCGGCTGGACC
>Ga0209570_1001603_pt1 | contig 11701 bp, 14 predicted proteins | sample EBPBio172007_DNA_FD_185861 | JGI IMG/M metagenome (GOLD analysis project Ga0209570, IMG submission 185861) | Wastewater treatment Type I Accumulibacter community from EBPR Bioreactor in Madison, WI, USA - Reactor 1_9/17/2007_ DNA (SPAdes)... | ecosystem: Engineered > Bioreactor > EBPR >... | reverse complement strand
GAGCATTACCCACGCCGACGGTGGCACACTCTACTTGGTGTCGGAAGACCGGCAGCGTCTGCATTTCGAGATCGTCCGCAACGACACCCTCAAGATCGCCTTCGGCGGCACCAGTGGCCAGCCGATATCCGACAAGTTCGGTGACTTGCCGCTCTACAACGCCGAAGGCGAACCCAACAACAGCATGGTGGCGGCATATGCCACCCTGACTGGAAACACTGTTAACATCGCCGATGCCTACGCGGCTGAGGGGTTCGACTTTTCCGGCACCTGCCGCTTCGACCAGAATACCGGCTATCGTTCCCAGTCGTTCCTGACCGTTCCGCTCAAGAACCACGAGAGCGAAATTATCGGCGTGTTGCAGCTGATCAATGCGCTCGATCCGGATTCCGGCAAAGTTCGGGAATTCTCCAAAGCCGACCAGCGGCTCGCCGAGTCGCTGGCCTCGCAAGCGGCAGTGGCGCTGACCAACCGGCAACTGGTGCAACAACTGGAAACCCTGTTCGAAGCCTTCATCGGCCTGATCAACACCGCGATTGACGAAAAATCGCCCTATACCGGCGGGCACTGCCAGCGCGTCCCGGTGCTGACCATGCTGCTGGCCGAGGCGGCGAGCGAAATCACCGAAGGCCCGCTGGCCGATTTCCAGTTAACTGACAAGGATCGCTACGAACTGAAAATCGCAGCCCTGCTACACGATTGCGGCCAAGCTGCAAACCATCTTCGACCGAATTCACTTGATCGATACACGTTTTGAGGTGCTCAAGCGCGATGCCGAGATCGCCAGCCTCAAGGCGCAGGCCGGGGGCGAAGCGGCGGCTGTTGCCGAGGCGCGGCTTGCACAACAATTGGCGCAAATCGAGGATGACCGCAATTTTCTGCGCCGCGCCAACATTGGCGGCGAACGGATGCGCGATGAGGATATCGAGCGGGTGCGTCAAATTGCCAGCCGTTATCGCTGGTGTAACGTGCAGGGCGAGGAGGTGCCCTTCCTCGACGCCGATGAACTGGAAAACCTGACCATCCGCGCCGGCACACTCACCGCCGCCGAGCGCGAGATCATCAACCACCACATCGTCGCCACCATCAAGATGCTCGAGCAACTTCCCTGGCCCAAGCATCTCAAGAATGTGCCGGAATATGCCGGCGGGCACCACGAGCGCATGGATGGCAAGGGCTACCCCAAAGGGCTGCGCCGCGAGGAGATGAGCGTGCAGGCGCGTATCATGGGCATTGCCGACATCTTCGAGGCGCTGACAGCCAAGGATCGGCCCTACAAGGAGGGCATGAAGCTCTCGCAGGCGCTCTCCATTCTGGAGAATTTCAAGAACAATGGCCACATCGATCCGGATTTGTACGAGGTATTCGTCTCCAGCGCGGTCTACCGTGACTATGCGCAAGTCTTCCTTAATCCGGCACAAACGGATTGTTGATCGTAGGCTTGCCGCTTTGCGCTGCTGGGTGACGTTTTTTGTCAGTTGATGAAGAAGGCTGGGCGAGTAAGCACGATATTTCGTGCATATGCGTCTGGCACGGTTTGTGTTAGAGTTTTCCCGACGGGTTGTCCGTTACCGATTTAGGAGGATTTCTATGAAAAAGCTTCAGAAGGGTTTTACCCTCATCGAGCTGATGATTGTGGTGGCGATCATTGGTATTCTGGCGGCGATTGCCATTCCGCAATTCAGCGAATACACCAAGAAAGCTGAAAACAAATCCGCTCAGGCCGACGTCCGCAACATGCTGACCGCGGGCATTGCTGCTTCTCAACGCTGAGGGAACGATCATGGATAAAATGTACGCAAAGAAACTGGCTGGTGTCGCTCTGTTGAGCTTGGCTTCGGTCTCGGCGATCGCACAGGTTGATGGTACTGCCTGCAACACGACAGGTGGCACTACCGCTATCAACGGTGGCAAGGGTGCCACGAGTGCTTCTGCGACCGGCTTCTTCCAGATGGGCTTCGATTTCCAGTGCTCGCAGAACACTTTTGTGTATTACAGCGAGCAGAGTGCTTCGCTGTTTGCCGTGACTGGTGCCTCTAGTAAGGGCAATGGTGTGTTTATCGCTTCAACCGCTGGCGGTTCGCCGAAGCAGGATACTTCCATTACCTGCTCCGGAGCTAACCAAGCTTGTGTTGTCGGTGACGTTGGTACCGGGCTGACTAACGCCAAAGCGCTGGGTAACTGATCTCAAGCGGCTGGTGCTGCATAACGCGCCCTGCGGGGCGCGTTTTTATTTGTCTGCCATCGAAACGGCTGGTGTTTTTATTGGCGGAGGCAGTCGTCTATAATTCGGCCGCTACAGCCATGTCATCGGAGTGTTGATCGTGCGGATATACATCATGGGGACCTTGCTGTGCGGGATGCGCGCGCGCAGCTTGCAGACGGTGTTCATTCTTGGCGTGTTGCTGCTCGGCGTATCAATGCTGGCGGGCAGTTTTTCGGCGCGGCAGCCGCAAACCGTGGTGCTCGACGTAGGCCTTTCCTGCCTGCGTTTTTCACTGGTGCTGTTGGCCGTTTTCTGGATTCAGGAACTGGTGGCCCGGGAAATCGATCGGCGAACGGTCGTTTTCGCGCTGACCTACCCGTATCCCCGCTATTTCTATCTGTTCGGGCGCTATCTCGGTATCCTGCTGCTGCTGGCGATGGCCACGTTGTTGCTGGCCCTGTTGCTCTGGCTTGCCGTTTTGATGACAGCGCGTTCCTATGAACCGCTTTTCCGCGTGGCGCTGGGGATGCCTTATTGGGCAACCGTGTTGGGTATCTGGCTGGATGTTGCCGTTGTTTTGGCGTTTGCCCTGTGTATCGCGTCGATTTCAACGGTATCCATCCTACCGATGGTGCTGGGGTTGGGTTTTGCGGTGGCCGGTCGTGCCCTTGGCGGCGTTTTGCAGTACTTGAAATCGGGCGCTGAGGGCGACGTTTCGCTAACCGGTACTTATCTGCCTTTTCTCAATGCCGTGCAATGGATACTCCCCGATCTCTCGCGGCTCGATTGGCGGCTATGGCCGATGTACGGCAACGCGCCTGACCCGGTGAGCGCCGGCTGGGCTTCGGCAATGGCGCTGAGCTATGCTGTTTTGCTGCTCTGGCTCGCGGCAAGAGGTTTTGCGCGTCGCGAGTTTCTCTGACGGGTTTGGCAGCCATGTCTAAATTGCCCGGAAAACATGTTTTCAACGCTGCTCCCTGGATGGCGGCAGCGCTGTTCGCCGTTTCGGTGTTCCGGCTGGAACAGTTGCCGCGTACAAGCATTGTCGATGAGATGCGGGTCGAGTTGCCGCGTTTTGTTCAGGTATTGATGAGTGCGGGAGACCGTTATCTGGCGGCGAACGTGGCGACTTTTCGCGCTGTCGTGGCTTCGACCGCGCATATGGATGCCGAGAATTTCCGCGTTCAGGGTCAGGTTCAGCGGGATGCTGCCTGGCTGAATCCGGCGCACGAGGATAACTATTACCTGGCCGCATCGATACTGCCTTGGAACGGGCAGTTCGATGCGGCCCAGTATGTGCTGGAAAAGGCTGCGCAAGCGCGTCCGTATGACTGGCAACCAGCTTTTTACTACGCGTTCAATTTCTATTACATCAAGAAAGATCCGGTAACGGCAGCCAACGCGCTGTTGCAGGCGGCTCCGCGGGTGCGTTCGGAATCCAACCGCATGGCGATGGAGAATCTGGCGTACGTCTGGTACGAGAAAGGGTACGACCCGGCAACAGCGCTATCGCTGCTTGAAAATTCCGCAAAAACCGCCAGAACGGGGGCGCTACGGCGTTTTTTGATGGCGCGGGTCGAACGCCTGAAAGCTTTGATGGCCCTGCAGCAAGCTTCAGCCGAGTTTCAGCGACGTAATGGTCGGGTGCCGAGAAATCTTGATGAGTTGGTGACCGGAGGTCTGGTGAAGCAGATTCCGGCCGATCCTTTCGGGCAGGGTTTTGCCCTGGATGCGCAAGGGACTCCCGTGTTGCGTGGGAAACAATGAGGATGGCGATGAACGAGGCAATCAGACTTGAAAATCTTGTTAAGACCTATCGTGGCCACTGGCGAAAGGCGCGCACGCTGGCGGTGGACAATGTCTCGCTGAGTGTGGGTGAGGGCGAAGCCTTTGGTTTTATTGGCCCGAATGGTGCTGGCAAGAGTACGACGATAAAGATCATTACCGGACTGCTGACCCAGGATTCAGGTAGTGTGAGCATATTCGGGATCCCGGCGATCCAAGCGGAGGCACGTCGCGGGGTGGGTTATGTTCCCGAAAATCCGTATTTGTTCGATTACCTGACGCCGCTTGAAATCATGATTACCAGTATGCGGCTCAATCAATTCAAGGTGGCGGATGAGCGCAAGCATTGCCTTGGCTGGCTTGAGAGGTTCGAACTGGCACACGTGGCCAACAAGGTGATCCGTTCATTTTCCAAGGGCATGACCCAGCGCGTCGCTCTGGCGCAGGCGATGTGTTTCAATCCGCGCTTGCTGATTCTCGATGAGCCTCTTTCCGGGTTGGACCCGGTCGGGCGACGGGATGTGGTCGATTTGCTGGCGGAGTATAAGCGTTCCGGCGGGACCATGTTTTTTACCTCGCATGTTCTGCATGATGTCGAGCGATTGGCTGACCGTTTCGGGCTGATTCATCATGGGCGGATTTCAGCGGTGCAAGCACCGGCGGAGCTTGCAGGGGCTGAGGAGTTGATCTTGTTACGCAGTCGGGGTCAGGATGCCGTCGAAGGGATGCTTGAGGAGTTTCCGGGGCGCTGGTCGGGGGAGATTCCGCGATCCGAACTGTGGGAATGTCTGCAGCGAATTAAAGCGGCTGGCCATGAACTGGTGGAGGTTCGACCGACCCTTTCGCTGGAGCATGCTTTCATGCGGGCAATCGGCCGCAATTGAGCTGATCAATTTCCGGTTCGGCAGCCGTCAGTTTTCCGCTGGCGGCATGTTGTTCAGATCAATTGGTGTTTTTTTCCCGCTGCAATGGTTTTCAAAGGCCGTTCGATAGATGCGCTCTAGCGATCTGGTCAGTTTTTCGGTGTTCCAGAGCACAGCGTTTTGCCGGCCGGCGGAAAGCTGCTGGCGAAGTTGTGTCAGCTTTGGTCGGTCATGGTAGAGGGATACCGCGAGGTCGACGTAGCCTTGCCGGGAAGAGGTGATCAGCTCGGGTATTCCTGCGTAATGCAGCAGGCTGGCGCCCACGCGGCTGGCAAATGTTTCTCCAAGCATGCTGACCATTGGTACGCCGGCCCACAGCATGTCAAGCCCGCTTGAATGCGAGTTGTAGGGCATGGTATCCAGCGCGAGGTCGGCAGCAGCAATACGCTGCCGGTGCTCTTTGATTCCGGGAACTCGTGGTGCAAACACCAGGCGCGAGCGATCCAGGCCGCGACGCTCGAATTCCTTTAGCAGATTGTTGTTGGAAGTCTGCTTTCCGTTGCTGATCCAGAGTAACGAGTTCGGACATTGTCGAAGAATATCGCACCATAGATCGAACAGCGGTGGATTGATTTTGTAGCGATTGTTGAAGGAGCAGAAGACGAAAGCATTTTCGGGAAGTTCCGCCTCTTTGCGAGTAATGTCGCCTGGCACGCTTGCCGTGGTGTCCATGGGCAAGTAGCAACAGTCGAGTAGCGCCAGTGTTTCAGTGAAACAGGCTGTTTGGGCGATTGGAGTGACGATCGGGTCGCCAATCAGGTAATCCGCAAGCACCGGATGTCCAAGTGTTCCGGCGTATCCCAGCCAGGAGCATTGAACCGGAGCAGAACGCTTCGAGAATAATTCGGACGCGTAATCGTTTGTCCAACCTTGAAGGTTGATCAACACATCGAGTTGGTCTCGCCGAATTACCTCGATCGCTTGTCGGCTGGCCAGCAGGCCGAGATCGACGAAACGGTCGAACGCGTTCTTGATGCGCTGCCGGATGTCGCTATTCTCATCTGTGCCGACCGAGTATCCGATGACTTCAAATTTTTCCCGGTCATGCAGTTCGAGAATTTGCGGGATCAGATAACCAACCGGGTGTGCCCGATAATCGCCGGAAAAGTAACCGATGCGCAACTTGCGATCTCTTGACGGATTTGGATTGATTCCAGCATCGACATTCTCGGATGCGGCTAGCGATCCCAGCGCATAGCCACAGGCGATCGAATAGTGCTCTTCCCAGGTAGACCCGGGGAAGGAAAGTGATTGCAGCGGCGAGGATGCATGTTCGTCCTCGAACTTCCCAACTTTGCGAAATTCTGATAGCAATTCATCGAATCGTTCCCACTCAGTCAGTTTCAGGCTGGTGAATAGCACCTCGCCTAGCACGCTGTTACAGGGCCAGCCATGTTCCCACAGTTCCTTGAGTACTTCCAGAGATTGCTCGGACTGCCCACCCATTTCCAGTGCGGTGGCGAGCAAGTTGACTGCTTCGTGAAAATTTTCAGGGTGAAACTCAATGGCGCGTGCCAGGGCTTCGACAGCATCACGCGGTCGCTGAAGTCGCAAATAGCACCGCCCGAGGTTTTTCCAGATGACGAAATCCTTGGGTTTGATTGCCAGTGCTTTTTTGTAATGCTCTATCGAGAGCTCGTATTCGCCATTGAACAGATAGACATTGCCTAGATTATTCAGAATCTCGGAATCGTTGGAAGTAATCGCAAGTGCTTTTTGCAAAAACTGTATGGCTTCAGTTTCTTGTCCGAGTTTGGTCAAACTGCATCCCAAAGCCTTTAGTGCAAATGGATCTGAGGGGCGCAACTTCAGGATGTTTCTGGCCTCGACTTCGGCCTCTTTCCAGCGCTCGGATTGGACCGCCCGAAGCAGGGAGGGGTGTTGAATCTGGCCGGTAGCCGGCTTTTTGGCGCCATGCCGCTTATTGGAGTGTTTGGTCATAATGCCGAATCGGAAGGTTTTTCGTGAAGTGCAATGCTGTGTTTGACCAGTTCCAGGCGACGTTGCATCTCTTGGCTGGCAAACCCCATTTCCTTGATGATTTCAAGTCGTTGAAGCGACTGATTCCTAGTGAAGTACGAAGAGTATGCCGAGAAGATTTCCAGGGCTTCAAGCGCAGCGGCAAGCGTCCATTCGGATATTCTCCCTTCGGGGTCAACTTGATCGAAGCGCTCCAGCGGGGCAAGGAAGGGGGTATTCGCCTGAATGTCTCCACCTGAGTTCACTATTACTTGGAAAAAGCGTTCGAGCGCACCAACGGCGAGGGCCTTCATGCCATATTCGCTCGCAGTTCGGACCAAACACAAAAGATTTTCTGGATTTGAGGGATGGTTCAGAAAGAACTCGAAAGACGATCGGAGTGCTTCCACACGGACGAATGGCGGCAATTGTTCGTCACGCGACAGGAAATACAAGGATAGAGCGCTCTCAAGGGAATTGCCGGTTTGTTGAGAGTTATTTTGCCAAACAGTACTAAATGGCTTTCCGTATGGCATATTGGCAATTGTCTTCTGCCACGAATATTGCGGCGTCGCCAAGTATTTCGCGATTTCGGCAGATCGTTCTCCGGATCGCACTAGCAGGCCACGCTTGGCAAGTTGTTCCGCGCGAGATGCGTTGCAGCAGAATAAATTCAATATGTTGCGGTCAATCGTGGCGTTCGTATCAAAGGGAACAAGAATCTGCAAGCCGGGAATCAGGCGATAGGATTCATAACCCAGAGACAGAAAGGCATCGACTAGTTCAAGGCGAATTTCTTCGCCTTCTTTGATCTCGTATTGAACCAAGGGAGAAAAAGACGAGAAAAAGTTCTTCCCGCCGTTAATGATGTTAATTTCTTGACCCTCGGCATCAATTTTAAGGAAATCAATTTGATCCCATTTGTATTCTGTTTGCAGGTCATCCAGCGTGGTCGTGGTGACTGGCTGGGTATGTTCTGATGGTGAACTTACCAGGGTGTTGATTTCTGAATTGCCGTTCAAGGAAATAAAGGTGGTACCGTTTTCCCCCGAAAGGGCTCTGCGGTCGAGCTTGATGTTGTCAAATTGATTGACTTTGATGCTGTTGGAGAGGAATTTTGCGGTGGGTATGGCTGGCTCGAACGCCCAAACCTCGCCAGAACTTCCGGCACATTTTGCTATGGATAGAGTGTATACACCATAATTTGCGCCTATATCAATTGCCTTTGTCCCCGGTTTAAGCACGAGTCGTACAAATTTAATTTCGTCTTCAAACCAGTCCCCCTGCTCCACAATAATATATGGGGTCATCAGTTTTAAGGTGTTTGGCAAAACCACCTTGCATCCATCACTTAACTGCAGAATCAAATCGTTTTGCACTATTAGTTGTCCATATATATTTAAACCGGCGGCGATTTCGATTGTTTACAAGATAGGCGTAAGGTTGCGGTAAACGTGTACGCGATAAACAGATTTCATTTATCAAAAACAAGCAACTTTTTTATATCTGGGATACGTATATTTCTTCGTTCGACGAAAATTAGTCCTTCCTCGCTGAGTTCGTGCAGGATGCGCGAAAAGTGTTCCTGGGTCAGGTTCAGGCGCGAGGCAATGGTGCCTTTGCTGGTTGGAAGCGTGACTGTAATGCTATTGGTTGTCTCCGGTGAGTCGGGCATATCGCGTAGCAGATAGCCGATGATGCGTTCTCTGCCTGAGCGCAAGGAATAGGATTCAACGTCCTGCACTAGCTGGTGTAATCGCATCGACAGGCTGGCGATCATCTTGCGCGCAAAACTCGGATCGCGTTCCAATTCCTCGAAGACGGTAGCTTTGGAGAGATGAATCAGATGCGAATCTGCCAGCGTTTGGGCAAAGACAATGTAGGGTTTGTCCATGAACATCAGGGCTTCACCAAAGGTCTGGCCGGGGCCAAGAATTTCGATGACTTTTTCGCTGCCTTGCGGCGAGGTAAAGCCGATCTTGACTTGCCCAGTGACGATCAGGTGAAAACCATGGCATGGGTTACCACGATGAAAAAGCATTTCGCCTTTGGTGGCATGAAATTCCCGCGAGCCACGCGCGAATCTGCTTAACTCCGCTGGGGCCAGTGCAGAGAAAAGAGGCGTATTGGCCAGCAATTTTTCGATGGAAGAGGGCTGCGTCGTGTTCATTGGGGCACAGGGAGAACGTTGTTTGGACTTGGGGCAATCTTGTCATCAGCGACCAAGCTTGGCAATCCGCACGGTAGAATCCTTGGCATTCTATTGGAGATGGTGACGAATTGGCACGTTTGATCCTGTTCAATAAACCCTATGGAGTGCTGTCGCAATTCACCCCGGAGGGTCGCTGGCGGGCACTGGATCAATATATTCCTGTGAAAGGGGTCTACGTCGCCGGACGGCTGGACGCGGACAGCGAGGGCTTGCTGCTGCTGACCGATGATGGCGGATTGCAAGCCAGGATTGCACATCCTCGATTCAAACTGCAAAAAACGTACTGGGTGCAAGTCGAAGGGCAGGTGACTGATCTGGCTGTCCGCGAGTTGAGTCGAGGGGTTGATCTTGGCGACTTTCGTACATCTCCGGCCGATGTGGAAAAAATGGTGGAACCAACCGGATTGTGGCCGCGCGATCCACCGATCCGCTATCGCAAGAGCGTGCCGACTGAATGGCTGCAACTCCGGATTAGCGAAGGAAAGAACCGTCAGGTTCGCCGGATGACGGCTGCGGTAGGGCATCCGACGCTCCGGTTGATCCGAGCAGGCATCGGTGCGCTGGCTGTGAACGAGTTGCCGCCGGGTGTCTGGAGCATGATCGAAGACAGCGCCACGGGGCTCTATCAAAGACTCAAGGGAGAATCGCAATGATGGTGCGGATGATTATGATGGCTTTGTTTGCTTTTACCAGTTCAGTGATGAACCCGGCGCAGGCGGCAACGCCAAAGGCGGCGGAAGACGCTTCGGATAACGTCGGCGTTTCCAGTCATCCGCCGACCAAGATCCGGAAAAACGAAGTCGCAGCCAAGAAAAAGAATGCGACGGTACCGGTGAAGCAAAACGCAAATAGAAAGAACACCAAAAAAGCGTCGGCTTTAGGCAACAGGTCGCCGAATAAGTTCGCGTGACCGCCCTGATGTCTTGGACAATTGGTGTTAGGATGTGCTGACGGCCGGAGGCTTGCTGGTAGTGCAACGCAGCGGAGCGGATTGGCTGGTTTTTGTTTTTAACCTAACTTTAATTAGAGGTAACAAATGAACAAACTGCTGACCCTCCTTGTTGCTGGCCTGGTTGCTGGTTCCGTTTTTGCCGCTGACGCTCCGAAGGCTGATGCCAAGGCTGCCCCGGCTGCCGCTCCTGCCGCCGAGAAGAAGGCTGAAGCCAAGCCGGCCGAAACCAAGAAGGAAGAAAAGAAGGCTGACAAGGCCGAGAAGAAGGTTGAGAAGAAGGCTGAAGCCAAGCCGGCTGAAGCCAAGAAGGAAGAAAAGAAGGCTGACAAGGCCGAGAAGAAGGTTGAGAAGAAGGCTGAAGCCAAGCCGGCCGAAACCAAGAAGGAAGAGAAAAAGGCTGACGCTCCGAAGGCTGAGCCGAAGAAGGAAGAAGCCAAGAAGTAATTTGGTCTTGAGTCTGGAGAAACAGGGCTGCGGCCCTGTTTTTTTCGTCATCGTTGCCTCGTTCAACGGGCAGAATGTATCCTTGGAGCCTGATCATTTATTCCGTCGTCCGATGAAAAAAGGAAAACTGCTAATTTATTGTTTGCTGCCTGCGTGGCTATTGGCACATGCGCAACAGATGCCTCGCATCGAGTTGAACGTTGGCATGTTTCGGATGGATGCCGAGGTGGCGGCAGATCCCGCCAGCCGAAAACAGGGGTTGATGCATCGGCGCGCGATGGCCCAACATGAGGGCATGCTGTTTGTTTTTCCTCAGGAAGGTTTGCATTGCATGTGGATGCGTAATACTTTTATCCCGTTGTCGGTGGCTTTTCTCGATGCCGAAGGCAGGGTGATTAACGTCGAAGAGATGCAGCCGCAGTCCGAAAATCATCATTGTGCGGCTCGTCCTGCACGTTACGCGCTTGAAACCAATATCGGCTGGTTTTCCAGCAAAGGGGTGAAGCCGGGCGCGCGCATTGCTGGTGTAGATAAGGCCCCTGCTCCGCGCTGATGGCGAACTGGCAAGGCCGGCATTTTTTTCTGTTGGCTGCAGATAATCCTTTGCGTTCATGGCTCCTTGAGCCTCTCTCGCTGACCGAGCGTTGCGCAGGGTCATGTGATGCCTTCTGTGTTCGATTGATCGGCTTCCGCGGCGAAAAATCCTTGTTTCCGAACGTGTTGTTCGGCAGGCGAGTGGTTGTTCGAGAAGTCCTGCTTGAATGTGACCAGCGACCGGTTATTTTCGCGCATACCGAGTTGGCACAAGTTCCCCGTGGAAAACTGAACTGCTGGGTGGCAAGATTGGGAAGCCGATCGCTTGGCTCGCTGTTGTTTAGATACCCGGGATTCAAGCGTGGAAAGCTGGAATTCTGCCGGATAGACAAGCGTTTCCCGCTATTCCGTCGCGCCATCGCAGCGGCAGGGATTGATGATTGCACCGAGTTGTGGGCCCGCCGATCGTGGCATTGTCTGGGAAGGCAGTGTGTTCTGGTGACCGAGGTTTTTCTGCCGCAGATTCTGGAACTGGAAAAACGAGAAGGTTTTCGCCAGAAGCGTACAATCACACGGAAATGAAAAAGGCCCCGCGAACGGAGCCTTGATCAATATTCGTGGTGCCCAGGAAGGGACTCGAACCCCCACGCCTTGCAGCGCTAGTACCTGAAACTAGTGCGTCTACC
>Ga0209570_1001600_pt1 | contig 11717 bp, 10 predicted proteins | sample EBPBio172007_DNA_FD_185861 | JGI IMG/M metagenome (GOLD analysis project Ga0209570, IMG submission 185861) | Wastewater treatment Type I Accumulibacter community from EBPR Bioreactor in Madison, WI, USA - Reactor 1_9/17/2007_ DNA (SPAdes)... | ecosystem: Engineered > Bioreactor > EBPR >... | reverse complement strand
CGGCTCGCTGGCCGGAGCGGCCGGAGCGGTCGGGTCGAACGACGAGGAGTCGCTCGACGAGGATGAGGTGTCGGACATGGGTCCCCCTTGCTGGTGTGGTGACGAGAGTGGTGACGTCAAGGACGATCGTAGAAGGTCAGTCGTCGAGCACCGTGACCGGCATCTCGACCGTGTCGATGCCGACAACCGACTGCTCATCAGGCTTGCCCGGCAGGATCTGCGCCAGGTAGTCGTCGAGCGCTTCCTGAATGGTGAAGTCATGCTTGGCTCGCTCGGCCATGTACCACCGATGCTCGAGCACCTCGTGGAAGACCTCCGCCGGCTCGAGCTTGGCGCGCAACGACGACGGGATCCGCCGCACGAGCGGCTGATAGACCCGCTCCAGCCAGTCGTGGGCCACGATCTCCTCGTCGTCGCCCTGGCGATCGTGCGCGGCCCGGTAGGCGTCGAGGTCGTTGAGCAGACGCCGGGCCTGATTCTCGCGGACGTCGAGGCCGGTCAGGCGCAGCAGCCGCCGCGAGTGGTGCCCGGCATCGACGACCTTCGGCTGGATGGTCAGAGTCGTGCCGCCGATGTCGGTCGTCATCGCGAACTCGTCGACGTCGAAGCCCAACTTGTTGAGCCGCCGGAGCCGGTCCTCCACCCGCCAGCGCTCGTCGAAAGTGATCTCCTCGGTACTGGTGAGGATGCTCCAGAGCTCGTGGTAGCGGACCATGATCCGCTCGCTCACGGCCACCGGGTCACGGTCCTCCTGGAGCAGGCCCCCCGCCTCGAGGTCCATGAGCTCGCCGGCGATGTTGACCCGAGCGATGTCGAGGTCGTGTTCGCGTTGGCCCGCGGAGAGACTCTCGTGGAGCTCTCCGGTCTCCGCGTCGACGAGGTATGCCGCGAAGGCGCCGGCATCGCGACGGAAGAGCGTGTTCGACAGCGAGACGTCACCCCACCAGAAGCCGGCGAGATGGAGCCGCACGAGGAGCACGGCGAGGGCGTCGATGAGCCGGACGGCGGTGCCCTTGCGCAGGCTCTGGCTGTAGAGCGCCCGATAGGGCAGCGAGAACTGCAGGTGCTCGGTGATCAGGCACGCGTCCAAGGGGTCCCCGTCGGCGTCCTCGCGACCCGCGACCACGGCATACGGCACCACGGTGGGGAGCTCGAGCCGCTGGAGGTTGCGGAGCATGTAGTACTCGCGGGACGCGATCTCGGCCTTGATCTCCTTGATCGCGACCACTCGCCCGGACAGCCGCACGAAGCGCACGACGTGACGTGAGATGCCGCGGGGGAGGGCGGCGAGGATCTCCTCGGGCCACTCCTCGAGCGGCAGCCGCCAGGGCAGGTCGAGCAGCGCGGGATCCACGCCGGCCGAGGTGATCTGCAGGGCCATCGGGGCCGTCCTCAGGGTCGGGACAAGCCGCTGGGGCCCGGGGAGGTGGCATCCCGGGCCCCAGGGCGTTCAGGGGTGGTGCAAAGGAGTCGGTGTCGACCTCAGCGGGTGAGGCGCTCGCCGGTCTCCTTGTTGAAGACGTGCAGGTGCGCGGCCTTCGGGTGGACGAAGACCTTGGAGCCCTTCTCCGGGACCTGACGGCCGTCGACGCGGGCGATGAAGGGCTTGGCGAGCGCGTCGTCGCCGCTGCCCTCGATGGCGATGCTCTTGTCGGTCGGCGTGCCATAGATGTAGGCGTCCGCGCCGAGTTCCTCGACGACGTCGACGACGAGCTCGAGACCGTCGGGGTTCGAGGTGACCTCGACGTCCTCGGGACGGACGCCGACGATGACCTGGCTGCCCGCACCGGCGACGTCACCGCGGGCGACATCGAGGGTGTGGTTGCCGAACTTCACGCCGGACTCGGTCACCGGGACGCTCAGGAGGTTCATGGCCGGGGAGCCGATGAAGCCGGCGACGAAGAGGTTCGCCGGGCGGTCGTACATCTCGCGCGGGGTCGCGCACTGCTGGAGCAGGCCGTCCTTGAGCAGGGCGATACGGTCGCCCATCGTCATGGCCTCGACCTGGTCGTGGGTGACGTAGACGGTGGTGACGCCGAGGCGACGCTGCAGCGAGGCGATCTGGGTGCGGGTCTGGACGCGGAGCTTGGCGTCGAGGTTCGACAGCGGCTCGTCCATGAGGAAGACCTGCGGGGAGCGGACGATCGCCCGACCCATGGCGACGCGCTGGCGCTGGCCACCGGAGAGGGCCTTCGGCTTGCGGTCGAGGTACTGGGTGAGGTCGAGGATCTTGGCGGCCTCCTCGACGCGCTTGCGGATCTCGGCCTTGTCGGTCCCGGCGATCTTGAGCGCGAAGCCCATGTTGTCGGCGACGGACATGTGCGGGTAGAGCGCGTAGTTCTGGAAGACCATCGCCACGTCGCGGTCCTTGGGTGAGAGGTCGGTGACGTCGCGGTCGCCGATCCAGATCTTGCCGCCGTTGACCTCCTCGAGGCCGGCGAGCATGCGCAGGCTGGTGGACTTGCCACAGCCGGAGGGGCCGACGAGGACGAGGAACTCGCCGTCCTCGATGTCGATGTTGAGCTTGTCGACGCTGGGCTTGTCGTTGCCCGGGTAGATCCGGGTGGCGTTGTCGAACTTGACGGTTGCCATGGGTGTTCTGCTCCTTCACCGGCAGGAACGTGCCGGACGATCCGTTGTAAAGGGATGGTGGCCGCTTCGGTGGAAGCGGTTACATACCAGTATGCCGGGTCCACCCACCCGGAGGGAAGTGGAACGGTGAACTACTTTTCCGGCTCCTCACAGGTGGGCTCGGCCTCGGGCCGCGCGGACATCTCTGGCGCGGCGCCGGTCGGCCCACTACGGTCGGGGCATGAAGATCTCGGACATCGTGCGACACAAGGGTGACTCCGTGGTGACGGTCCGCTCGGACGCCACCGTCAAGGATCTGCTGGCCCTCCTGGCCGAGCACAAGATCGGTGCCATCGTCGTCTCCGACAGCGACGGATCGGTCGACGGGATCGTCAGCGAGCGTGACGTCGTCCGGCACCTGCACAGCGGCGGCGCGCAGGTCCTCGACGGGACCGTCGGTCGGATCATGACCAGGGACGTCCACACCTGCACCACCGACGACGACCTCACCGACCTTGCCGGCCAGATGACCGAGCGCCGGATCCGGCACGTCCCCGTCGTCAACGACGGCAAGCTCGCCGCCATCGTGAGCATCGGCGACGTCGTCAAGTCGCGCATCGACACCCTGCAGGCCGAGGCCGCCCAGCTCCGGGACTACATCCAGGGGTGAGCCTGGCCGGGGAACCTGGCGCCGCGGCATACCGTTGAGTCGTGGCGATGGAGGACTCGGTGACCCAGGACCTCGGCGTGGATGACCTCGCCGAGCATTCGGTCATAGGTCGCTACCGCGTGGTCCAGCGCCTCGGCGAAGGTGGCATGGGCGTCGTGCACCTGGCGCTCGACCGGCAGGGCCGGGCTGTCGCCCTCAAGGTGCTGCGCTCGCTGGACCATCACGACACCGCCGCGCGCGCCCGGTTGCGGCGCGAGGTCGATGCCCTTCGACGGATCACCAGCGCGCACGTCGCGACCATCATCGATGCCGACATCGACGGCCCGATCCCCTATGTCGTCACCCGCTGGGTGCCCGGGCCGGCGCTCGATGACGTCGTCGACGGCCACGGCCCACTCGCGCCCAAGGACCTGCATAGGGTCGCGGTCGGTCTGGCGTCCGCCATCGACGCGATCCATGCCGCCGCCGTGGTCCACCGCGACGTCAAACCGGCCAATGTGCTTCTCCTGGAGGGCGATCCGGTCCTCATCGACTTCGGCATCGCCCACCTCACCGACGACGTGCGACTGACCAGTGTCGGGTTGGTCATGGGCACGCCCGGCTATCTCGCGCCGGAGATCATCGAGGGCGGCCAGGTCACGTCGGCGACCGACTGGTGGGGGTGGGCCGCCTCCTTGGCGTATGCCGCGAGCGGCCGCCCGCCCTTCGGCCGCGGCGCCATGGACGCCGTCCTGGCGCGCGTCTCGCGCGGCGAGCCAGACCTCGACGGTGTCGACCCGCGCCTGGCTCCGCTGCTTCATGCCGCGCTGTCGCCGCGGGCCGGCGAGCGCCCACACCGGGACGAGGTCGTGCGCGCCCTGGAGGTCTATGCACACGGCGGCGACGTCACCGATGTCATCCGGGTCCGGCCGGCCGCACCGCAGACGCAGGTGCTGACGGCCGGTTCGACCGCTCGGTTGCCAGTCGCCGCTCCAGCTCAGGGCACACCGACTCCGGCCTCGCCCGCTCCGGCCTCGCGAATGCCGGTCTCACCCAGCCCCATGATCCCCGCGGTGCGCCCGGCCGCGCCTCCGGTCCCGTCGGTGGATCCGAGATCGGTCCCGGCGACCGCCCGCCAACTGCCGCCGATGCCGCTCACCGATCCCCGGATCGGGCAGCCGATGCGATCTCGCACGATCGGGGCCCTGCTCGCCGTCGGTGTCGTCGCCGCGGCCATGGCGCCGGTCTGGGCGTTCGTCGCCGTCTTCGTCTGGATGATGCTCGCCCGCAGCGTTGACCGGTCGATGACCGCACTGCTGCGCCGCCGCCTCGAGCACGGCCAGCGCCCGCGCGACCTCGCCCTCAGCGCCGTGAGCAGCCCGTGGCACCTCGTGCTCGGCGCCGTCACCGCCATCGGGGGCCTCGCCGTGCCGCTCCTCGTCGCCGTCACCGCCAGCTTCTCCGCAGCCCTGATCCTCGGCGCCCTCGTCGAGACCACCCCCCCGACGTCCGCTCTCGCCCTCGGGGTCGGCGGGCTGCTCGGCCTGCTCATGGCGTGGTGGGGTCCGGGCGGTGCCAGCTTCCGGCGCGGCACCCGCAGCATCGTGCGCGGTGTCTCCCCGACCCCGACGGCCGTGCGGGCACTCCTCGGCGTCATCGCGTTGATCGGCATCGCTCTGCTCGTCTGGGGCCTGGTCGGTGGCTCGGCGCCGTCCTGGGCACCAGTCGGTCCGCCGAGCAACTGGACCACGGGCGCCTGACCCGCGCGGCGGGGGACGGTCTCGGGGAGCGGTGAGCCCGCGGCATACGGTGGGGGAATGGAGTTGTCCCGCCGTTCCCTGATGACCTACACGCGCACCGGTGTCTACGCCGTCGCGACGATGGCCCTCGCCACCGCGTGCTCCAAGGCGACGACACCCAAGCCGACCCCGACACCCACCACGGCCAGCCCGACACCCACCCCCACGCCGACACCGACCCCGACACTCGCCGTGGGTGGCGCGGACCCCGAGTTGGCGCAACTGATCCTGGGGCACTACCAGGGCCGGGTGGTCGGGGACGCGGCCACGACGGTGGGGGAGTGGAAGGGTGAGCAGGTCGCCGTCGTGAGCTTCGGCGACGACGTGACGCTCGCCGTGCGCAAGGACGCCTGGCGGATCGTCGGTGGCTGGTGGCCCTCGGTGGGCGCACCGGACCCGCAACTGGGTGGCAAGCCGCGCTTCATGGCCGTCATCGGCTCGGATGCCCGACCCGGCGAGAACGTGGCGAGCAGCCGCGGCGACGCGATCCACATCCTGGGCATCGACGGCAACGGCGGCGGCGGGCTGCTCGGGATGGCGCGCGACATCTGGGCGCCGATGCCCGGCGGCGGCTCGGCCAAACTCAACGCCGCCCTCGCGCGGGGCGGCCCGCAGGGGATGGTCGAAACCCTCGGCGCGCTCACCGGCGTGGCGATCGAGGGGTATGCCGTGACCGGCTTCGGGGGCTTCACCGCGATGATCGACGAGTGGGGCGGGATCCCCATCCAGATCCCGACGCGGGTGACCGAGATGGGCCAACTCGTCATCGACGCCGGCCCCAACCACTTCGCAGGTGCCGCGGCCCTCGACTACGCCCGGCTGCGCCATGACCTCCCCGACGGCGACTTCGGGCGCTCGCTCCACCAGGGCGAGCTCGTGCTCGCGGCCGCCATCAAGGCGCGGATGGCCGGGATCGGATCGGTGCCGGCGGCGCTGTCCATCGCCTCGCGCCACGTCGACTCCAACCTCGCCGCCGAGGCGGCCCTGACGTTCGTGGCCGCGAGCTACCGAATCGACCCGACCCAGGTGGCGCAGTTCGTCGGCAAGGGCGGCCTCGGCACCTCGCCCGACGGGCAGTCGATCGTGTACGTCGATGACGAGTCGCGGGCCAAGTTCGCGCAGTTCGCGAGCACGGCCAGGCTCTGAGCCGGCGCCGGTAGAGTGCGGGGTCGTGCCACCTGCCCCGGCGGTGGCCTGCTGGAGTGGCGCAATCGGTAGCGCACCTGTCTTGTAAACAGGTGGTTGAGGGTTCGAGTCCCTTCTCCAGCTCTCGCTGTCGCTGCGCTCCTGCGAGATCTGGAGTTGGGGCCCACCTTCTCCAGCTCTCGCTGTCGCTGCGCTCCTGCCAGATCTGGAGTTGGGGCCCACCTTCTCCAGCTCTCGCTGTCGCTGCGCCCATAGACTCAAGCACATGTTCGGCCGGCTGGGGGTCCGCAGCCGCATCATTGCGGGCTCGGTGACGATGGTGGGGGTCGTCCTGGCCATTCTGGCGGTCGTCGTGTGGCGGGCGACAACGACGGCACTGACGGCCACGGCATACACGACGTCGGTGAGCACACTGCGAACGCTCAGCCACGACCTCGAGAGCCAACCACCTCGCGTTGCCCTACCCGCCGGCGGCGAGGCCATCGACCCCCGGATCCGCCAGGTGCTCGACGACAACGGTGACGTCGTCGCCTGGTCCGCTGCCCCTCTGCGCAGCGCACCGATGATCGCGCTCGACCCGTTGCCTGGTGTCGGCCAGGTCCACACCGAGTTGGTCAGGGACCTGCCGGCCGCGGACGGCGCGAGCGTCATGGTGGCCGCCACGCGGGTGACCGGCCCTGACGGACGGCTGCTCACGGTGCTCGTCGCCGAGCCGACGAGCATCCAACCGGCAGCCGCTCGCAAGCTCAGCATCGTCGCCCTCGCCGTCATCCTCGCCGCCTTGGCCGTCCTCTTTCTCGTCCTTCGGTATGCCGTGGGGCTGGCCATGCATCCCGTCGAGGTGATGCGCAGCGAACTCGAGTCGATCAACAGCTCGCGCGAGGCACGCAGCGTCACCGCCCCTCATCGTGACGACGAGATCGGGCGGCTCGGCCGGGCCATCAACGAACTGCTCGACCGTCTGCGACGCTCCGACGCCGAACGCGCATCATTCGTCTCCGACGCCGGGCACGAGCTCCGCAGCCCCCTGTCGACTGTCAGCGTCTCGCTCGAACTGCTCTCCGGCGAGCTCACCCCGCAGCGCCGGGCGATCGTCGCCGAACGGGCCAGCGGTGAGCTCACCCGACTCTCGACCCTCGTGGACGACCTGCTCGCCCTGGCCAAGTCGGACGAGTCCGCAGAGTTGGTCGGCGCCACGGACCTCGACCTCGACGACCTGGTGCTGGGGGAAGCGGCCCTGGCGCGAGCACGGGGCGGCCAGGTGACGGTGCGCCTGGAGCCGGTGCGCGTGACCGGGGTGGAGGCGCAGGTGACCCGGGTTGTCCGCAATCTGGTCGAGAACGCGATGCGCCACGCGGCGGGTGAGATCCGGATCGAGGTCAGCGGCGACGGCGAGTCGGCCCTGCTCGCGGTCGACAATGACGGACCCGTGGTGCCCGAGTCCGATCGGGAGCGGATCTTCGAGCGCTTCGTGCGACTCGACGAGGCCCGAGATCGCGATCGGGGCGGAAGCGGATTGGGGCTCGCCATCGTCCGGGAGCTGGTGCGCCGCCACGGTGGCAACGTGACGGCGACCGAGGCGCCCGACGGGTGGTGTCGCTTCCTCGTCACCCTGCCCGTGGCCGAGGGTTCGTCGGTGGACGACAGTCCGATGGTGCCGGTCTAGGTGGTCGGACCGCTCGAGCTCACCGGCACCAGTCGATAGCCCCGACCCCGCACCGTCTCCAGCGAGATGACGTCGAAGGGCGCGTCGATCTTCTTGCGCAGGTAGCCGACGTAGACCTCGACCACGTTGTCGGCACCGGGGTAATTGGAGTCCCACACTTCCTCGAGCAACGTGGTCTTGGACAGCACGACCTCTGGGTGGCGCATGAAGTGCTGCAGGAGGGCGAACTCGCGGGCCGTCAGCGTGATCTCGTCGCTGCCTCGGTGCACCCGATGCGTCGCCGGATTGAGGATCAGGTCACCGACGGCGAGCTCGGCCGGACGCTCCTTGGCGCCGCGACGGGTGAGCGCCGAGAGCCTGGCCGCGAGGACCGAGGTGTGGAAGGGCTTGGTCACGTAGTCGTCGGCACCGAGTTCGAACGCATCCGTCTGGTCGTACTCGCCGTCCTTGGCCGTGAGCATGAGGACCGGTGTCCACACCTCGCCGGCCCGCAGGTGCTTGAGGACGTCATAACCGTTGAGGGCCGGGAGCATGATGTCGATGCAGATCACGTCGTAGTCGGACTGAATCCCCATGGACAGGCCGGTGCGTCCGTCGTGGGCGAGGTCCACCACCCAGCCGTGTTCCTTGAGAGCCTCCGCGGTGGCGATGGCCAGCGGCTTCTCGTCCTCGATGATCAGGCAGCGCACGGCCCCAGCATGTCAGAGGCGCACGGATCGGTGCGGGACGGCGTTACGCTCACGCTCACCGACCCGATCGGGCCGGTGTCCGCACGCCGTGGGAGACATCGTGTTCGACACCATCGCCGGGCTCCCGGTCCACGTCCTCGTCATCCACGCAGTGGTCGCCTTCGCGCCCCTGGCGGCCCTCCTCGCCATCGGGTATGCCGTGCGCCCCGCCTGGCGTCGCGTCCTGCGCTGGCCCGTTGCGCTCCTCGCCGTGGCGACCGGGGTCGGAGGCTTCGTCGCGGCCGAGAGCGGTGAAGCGCTCGAACGGCGGCTCGTCGGCGCGGGCGTCGGCGGGGAGACCCTGGACCTCATCCACGAGCACGCCGAGGCCGGTGACCTCGCCCGCACGGTGTGCCTGGCCTTCGCGGCCATTGCCCTTGTCGCGGTGCTCTGGTTGCTGCGGCCTGGACGCGGCGGCGTGATCGGCCTGCTGGTCGCTGCCATCCTCGTCATCGCGTCGGTCGCCGTCACCGCCGCGGTGCTCATCGCCGGGCACAAGGGCTCGACAGCGGTGTGGTCGCAGACGATCTCCGGGACGAACTAGCCACGACGGCGAATCGGCCGCAACGACGAACCAGCCCACGAACTCGGCGAGCACCACTTGGCCCAGCAACGTTTCGACCGGGCCAACTCATACTTGGCCCGGTCGTTGACAGGCTAGGTCGAGCAGGCGCACCGGCCGTTGACCGACACGCGGCTCCCGGGCAAACGCCGCGAGAACAATCAGCCCAGGGCGTGCCGACTGATGACCAGCCGTTGGATCTGGTTCGTGCCCTCGAAGATCTGGGTGACCTTGGCCTCCCGGAAATAGCGCTCGACGGGAAAGTCCTGGGTGTACCCCGCGCCGCCGAGCACCTGGATGGCATCGGTGGTCACCCGCATCGCGGCATCCGTGGCGAGCAGCTTCGCGACGGCCGCTTCCTTGCCGTAGGGCCTGCCGGCGTCCTTGAGGCGCGCCGCGAAGAGGTATGCCGCGCGCGCGCCCAGGACCGCCGCCTCCAGGTCGGCGATGAGGAAGGCGAGCCCCTGATTGCTCGCGATCGCCCGACCGAACTGCTCGCGCTCCTTGGCATACGCCACGGCGACGTCGAGCGCCGACTGTGCCAATCCCGTTGCGGCAGCAGCGATCCCGAGTCGCCCGGCGTCGAGCGCGGCGAGGGCGATCGGCATGCCCTGGCCCTCGTCGCCGATCCGTCGTGCGGCGTCGACCGGCACGTCCTCATAGATGACCTCGCGCACGGTGTCGCAGTGCAGGCCCATCTTCTTCTCGGGGGCACCGAAGGACAGCCCGGGTGCATCGCCCGGGACGATGAAGCACGAGATGCCCCGACCCCGGTCGTCGGACGTGCGCGCGAAGGTCGTGTAGTAGTCGGCGTGCCCGGCGTGGCTGATCCACGCCTTGCGGCCCCTGATCCGGTAGGCCGGGTCGTCAGTTGCTCCGTCGTCACCGGCCCCGTCATCACCGGCCCCATCGCGCGTCGCCCGGGTGGTCATCGCGGCGACATCGGAGCCGGCGAGGGGCTCGGAGAGGCCGTAGGCGCCGAGTTGGTCGCCGGAGAGCATGCCGGGCAGCAGGGCCTCGCGCTGAGCCGGGCTGCCGAAGGTCGTCACCGGGAAGGCGGTCAGGGAGTGGACGGAGACGCCCACCGCCACGCTCATCCAGGCGCTCGCAATCTCCTCGACGACCTGGAGGTAGACCTCGTAGGGCTGGCCCCCGCCGCCGAACTCCTCCGGGTGAGGAAGCGACAGCAGGCCGGCGCGGCCCAGGGTGCGGAAGATGTCGGTGGGGAACTCCTCGCCCAGGGCGGCGGCGGCCTCGGCAGCATCGACCTTGGGGCGGAGTTCCTTGGCGACGATCTCACGGGTGAGGTCGAGGAGGTCGTGGCCCTCGTCGGTGGGGAAGAGTCGCTGCACCGCCATGCTGGCACTGTAGGTCACCGTTGCGTCCGGCGATGGGACGGCCGAGCAACCACTGTGCCGGACACAAGCTCATCGTGGGTAGGCGCGGACCTCGGTCGCCTTGACGCTCGCCCAGACCTCGTCCCCGGCGGCCAGGTGCAACTCGGCGAGTGACCCCAGGGTGATGTCGGCGACGAGGTCGACCTCGCCGGTGAGGCTGACCCGGGCGATCTGGCCGGTGAGCTCGACGCGCGCGACGCGTGCGCGCCAGGTGTTGCGGGCGGAGCCGTCCGGGCGATGTCGCCCCAGGACGACGGCCGAGGGCGGGAAGCTCACCCAGTTCTCTGGGGACGTGACCGGGTCGGCTGTGACGATCGCTGCCCCCGACGGGAGGTGGAGGGTGCCCTCGCGAGCGGGCCCCGCGGCATACAGGTTGAGGCCGGCGACCTGGGCGACGTAGGGGTCCCGGGGTTCGCGGACGATCTGCTGGGGCGGACCGGACTGGACCACCCGCCCGTCGCGGACGAAGGCGAGTTCGTCGGCGAGGGTCAGGGCATCGAGGGGGTCATGGGTCACCAGGACCGTCATCCCGTCGAAGTCGGCGAGGCGAGCCGCGAGGGCCTGCCGCACGGTGGGCCGGCCCTCGGGGTCGAGGGCCGAGAGCGGCTCGTCGAGAAGCAGCACGCGAGGGTGGGTGGCCAGCGCCCGGGCGAGGGCGACCCGCTGGGCCTGGCCGTGGGAGAGCTGGTGGGGACGGCGAGCGTGGAAGGTGTCGGCGAGGCCGAGGCGGGCGAGTTCGCGGCGTGCGATGTCGTATGCCGTGTCGGCGCGCGTCCCGCGGCTGCGGGGTCCGAAGGCGACATTGTCCAGGGCGGACAGGTGGGGGAAGAGCAGGTGGTCGGCGGCGAGCAGACCGACCGAACGCTTCTCCGGGGGGAGGTCGGTCTCGGGTGTGGCCCAGGTGGTCTCGTCCACGGTGATGTGTCCGCCGTCAAGGTGGGCGAGGCCGGCCAGGGCGTGCAGGATCGTCGTCTTGCCGGCGCCATTGGGGCCCAGGATCGCCAGAGTGTGGCCGGGCTCGACGGTGAGGTCGACGTCGACCGTGAAGTGGCCGCGTTGCACGCCGAGCCGGGCCCGCAGGCTCATGACAGCCACCTTCCGCGCAGCAGCCCGAGGACGGCGATGGACAGGGCGAGCATGACGAGACTGAGGGCGATGGCGGCGTCCGGATCGGCCTGGAGCGCGACGTAGACGGCCAG
>Ga0209570_1001598_pt1 | contig 11736 bp, 15 predicted proteins | sample EBPBio172007_DNA_FD_185861 | JGI IMG/M metagenome (GOLD analysis project Ga0209570, IMG submission 185861) | Wastewater treatment Type I Accumulibacter community from EBPR Bioreactor in Madison, WI, USA - Reactor 1_9/17/2007_ DNA (SPAdes)... | ecosystem: Engineered > Bioreactor > EBPR >... | reverse complement strand
CTTCGTATGAGTGCTTCTCAATACTTCAGTCAGCCTAAGCTAACTTCAGCCCAAAAACACCCACACCTATCGGTTGTCAAATTTTTAAAGAACGTTTGGAAACAAGCGCTTGGCGCCGATCTCCTGCCGCGTCGTCTGCAGCGAAGGGCCGAATTATACAGACCCTGAAACTGCCGTCAAGCGCTTTTTCAAAATTATTTTTCCGGAAAGGAAAATTTTAAAAACCGCTCACAACGCTCGAAAAACACAAAAAAGCAATTGTAACCAATTGATTTTTATGAATTTGCGCAACACAACATTTGTCGTGAGCCGCGCATTATACAGACCGCACACCGAGCGTCAAGCACGTAAACCCAAGTATTTTTGCTGGTCGACGCCGCTGACTCGCAAATGGCTGCCCGATCAGTTACTTAATCCTTACCCGTGCATATTTGCGTTTCCCAATTTGAAGCACGATAACCCCACCTTTCGGCAAGCAACCCGCTTTGTCGGCGATGCGTTCGCCGTCCGCTTTGACCGCCCCCTGCTCAATCATGCGCATCGCCTCGGAGGTGCTGGCGGTCAGCCCGGCCTGTTTCAGGGCCTGCACGATCGGCAAGACTTCCCCCTCTGCCACGAGCTCGAATTCCGGCATATCCTCAGGCAGAACTCCTTGTTTGAAACGCGCATCAAATTCGGCGAGCGCTTCTTCGGCCGCTTGGCGGGAATGGAATCGCTCGACAATTTCTTGCGCCAGCATCACCTTGATATCGCGCGGATTGCGTCCTGCAAGCACCTCGGCTCTCAGCGCCACGATGGCGGCCGTCGGACGGAATGAAAGCAGATCGTAATAGCGCCACATCAGCTCATCGGAAATCGACATGACTTTGCCAAAGATTTCTCTGGGCTGTTCGTTGATCCCGATGTAATTGCCAAGTGACTTAGACATCTTGTTGACGCCGTCCAGGCCTTCAAGCAGCGGCATGGTCAGGATGACCTGCGGCGACTGCCCATAATGTTTTTGAAGTTCACGGCCAACCAGCAGGTTGAATTTCTGGTCGGTTCCGCCAAGTTCGACATCGGCCTTCATGGCTACCGAGTCATAGCCCTGGCACAGCGGATAGAGGAACTCATGAATGGCGATGGGCTGGCCACCGGTGTAACGCTTGGAAAAATCGTCCCGCTCCAACATACGGGCGACCGTATGCTGGGCAGCCAGCTTGATCATACCGGCAGCCCCCAGGGAATCGAACCAGGCAGAGTTGAAGCAGATCTCGGTTTTCTCGGGATCGAGAATCTTGAAGACCTGCTCTTTGTATGTCTTGGCGTTTTCGAGAATCTGCTCGCGCGATAGCGGCGGCCGGGTCACGTTTTTGCCAGTCGGATCGCCGATCATCCCGGTAAAGTCGCCAATCAGAAACATCACATGGTGACCCAAATCCTGAAAATGCCGCAGCTTGTTGATCAGCACGGTATGCCCCAGGTGGAGATCCGGCGCAGTGGGGTCAAAACCCGCCTTGACTCGTAACGGCTTCCCGTTTTTAAGGCGCTCAACCAGTTCCGTCTCGATCAGCAACTCGTCGCAACCACGCTTGATGGCTTGCAGACTGTACTCGATATCCACCATAAATCACCTCATCAGACCGCCGGAAACGCACCGGAAAAACTCTGCTAGAATGCCCCGATTTCCAATCGCGGATAACTCTATGCAAAAGAGCGGCATTCTAGCGCAACCCGTGTTTGAGCGCCTCAGGCAGCATCGATGGGCGTTTGCCGCGACCGGATCACTTGCCGCGCTCGGCATGGTTGCTGCCGTTGCGGTGGCACCGTCCGACGATCGCGCATTACAGATTCAAACCGTGATCGAAAACCTTGCGCTGGAAAACACCCGGCCGCTGGATTTGGGCAACCCCGTTTTTCTGCATGAAGAACGAATTCAGCGCGGCGAGACAGTCGGATCGCTGCTGTCGCGCCTGAACATTCAAGCGCCGGAAGACATTCAGTTCATTCGCAACCACCCCTCTGCCAAGGCGATTCATCGGCAATTGGCCCCCGGCAAGGCCGTGGTTGCACAAACTACCGCAGACGGCAGCCTGCGCCACCTGATTTTCCCGCTGAACGGGCAAGATGTCGCCCTGGTCATCGAGCGTAAAGGTGGCGAGTTGTACGCCAGCGAACAGGCGTTACGCTTTGAGACCCAGACGCTGATGAAGTCGGCGGAAATCCGCTATTCGCTCTTCGGCGCAACCGATACGGCAGAAATTCCGGATAGCGTCGCTACGCAAATGGCCGACATTTTTGGCGGCGACATCGACTTTCACCGCGATCTGCGCAAGGGCGACCGCTTCTCGGTGGTTTACGAAATGAACTACTTGCGCGGCCAGCCGGCGCGCACCGGACGCATTCTGGCTGCCGAATTCGTCAATAATGGCCGAACACTGCGTGCCGTCTATTTCGAGCAGGACGGAAAAGGCGGTTACTACACCCCAGAAGGGAAAAGCCTGCGCAAGGCGTTTCTGCGCTCCCCGCTGGAATTTTCGCGCATCACGTCCGGCTTTGGCATGCGCACGCATCCGATCCTTAACGACTACCGGGCGCACAAAGGAATCGATTATGCCGCGCCGACCGGTACCAAGGTTCGCGCCACCGGTGACGCAGTCGTCGAGTTCGTCGGGCGTCAGGGTGGATACGGCAACCTGATCGTTCTGCGCCATGCAGGCGCATACACCACCTATTACGGGCACCTCAACGGCTTTGCCGCAGGCATCAAAAAGGGAAGCCGGGTGAGTCAGGGGGAAACCATCGGTTACGTCGGAGCTACCGGCTGGGCGACGGGACCGCACTTACATTACGAATTCCGCGTCAGCAACCAGCAAGTAAATCCGCTTTCGGTAGCACTACCTACCGCGCCGCCACTTGAAGCTGCACAAATGGCCCGTTTCAAGACGATCGCGCAATTGCACATGGGCCAGATTGGCCTGACCCGCCCGGCCGAACTGGCGAAGAGCAACTGACACTGGACCTGCCAATAAAAAAGGGCGGCCAACAAGCCGCCCTTTCTGTTTGAGCGCGGTTCAGACCGAAAAGGACGAGCCGCAGCCGCAGGTTGAGGTGGCGTTCGGATTGCGGATCACGAACTGCGACCCCTCCAAGCCCTCGGAAAAATCGATTTCGGCGCCCACCAGATACTGGTAGCTCATCGGGTCGATCAACAATGTCACCCCGTTCTTTTCCATAGCCGTGTCGTCATCAGCCATTTCTTCATCGAAGGTAAAACCATACTGGAATCCGGAGCAGCCGCCACCGGTGACAAACACGCGCAGCTTGAGATCGGGATTACCTTCTTCGGCAATCAGTTCCTTGACCTTGTTCGCCGCACTATCGGTGAAGTTGATGGGGGTGTCGATCACTGCATTCATGGCTTGCTCCTAATGAAAACGGGCGGATTATCTTTGCCTTCGGCAGGCAGGTCAATTTGTTTAGTTTGAGGCAGCGAGTTTTAGTTCCACCGATTTGCCACGATGAACCAGCCGCCCTTCGATGACCGCCCCCTGGTGCATTTCGATCAGCGAATAGTCGACATCGCCCACGATTCTGGCGCTGGATTGCAATTCCAGCGTATCGCTCACCGTCACCGGACCGACAACCGTCCCGTTGGCGACGAAATGTGCCACACAGACCTGCCCCTCAATGACAGCCTTCTCGCTGAGTACCAAAATCGAAGCAGATCCTTCTGCGGCCTCGACATTTCCCTTGACCTCGCCATCGATCCGCAGCCCACCGGTGAAGCGCACATTTCCTTCGATGCGGGTACCTACCCCGATCAGGCTGTCGATACGGTTCTGCGGCTTGCTTTCACTGCTTTTTCCGAACATGGCTCCCCCTCTAAAAGTTGGCTGATTGTTTTGCCTTGATGTTACCGCCTTGCAGCAAGCGCGCCTCCACACTTTTCAAGCGCGATCCCGGTGGCAATACAAATGCGCCTTCCTTGCGCAAAAAGTGGCGTAACTCGACCGCATAGTCATTCACTGCATCACCCTCCTTGGGTAATACGATGTTGATTTCCTTGCCTCCTTGCAAGGCCATCACCGATAGCTGCAAACGCCCCTTGAATTCCTTTTCCTGTTTGCTTGGTTGAAAACCCACCAGCAGACGGTAGCGATAACGCCCGCCTTCACCGGTGGAGACAACGTTCAGCCGCTCGATTCGCAACGTCGCTTCCGCCCCGTCGGCCGGCACCAACCGCTCGAACAGCGCGATATCTTCCTTCAGCGCAACGTTCTCCTGCTCCAAGGCCTTTAACCGGGTCGACAATTGCTGCTGTGTCGTCCGCTCCATCTGCACCACGCTTTGCTCGGTTCCCGCCTGTGCGCGCAACTTACCCAGTTCCGAATCCATCTCGGCAATGCGCTGTCGCTGCATCTCCAGTTCCGTGCGCATCATCACCACCTCGTCGCGCTGCGCCAGCCACCAGACAACTGTTGCAACCACCACGATCAGTCCGATCACACCGGCAGCGTACCATTGCCAGCCAAAATGCGTGCGAATGGTCACCCTGGGCGCGGTAATCCCAAAACGACGCCGGAAACGTTTGATCTTCAGGGTAACGGCGGGATTTGGCATAACCCGGCAGTTTCTTCCAAACCAAACATGATGTTCATATTCTGAACTGCCTGACCGGCAGCACCTTTGACCAGATTATCGATGACCGACAAAACGACCACCATGTTGCTTCCTTCCTGCGGTCGATGCACTGCCATACGGCAAAGATTCGCAGCCCTGACCGAACGGGTCTCCGGATGCGATTTTGCAGGCATGACATCAACAAACGGCTCATTGGCGTAACGGCTTTCAAACAGCCCCTGCAAATCGACGTCCTTGATCAACGGCGCGTAAAGCGTGGCATGAATCCCGCGAATCATCGGTGTCAAATGGGGAACGAAGGTCAGCCCAACCTGCGAGGAGGCCGCTCTTGCCAACCCCTGGCGAATTTCCGGCAAATGCCGATGCCCGCCAACGCCATATGCCTTGAAGTTGTCCGCCGCCTCGGCAAAGAGAATATGCGTTTCTGGCTTGCGGCCGGCGCCGGAGACTCCCGACTTGGCATCGGCGACCAGTTGCGTCACATCAACCACTCCTGCCTCGACCAGTGGCAGAAAGCCCAATTGAACGGCAGTCGGATAACATCCCGGGTTGGCAATCAAACGCGCCTCACGAATTGCCGAACGCTGCACCTCCGGCAGGCCATAGACCGCCTTTTCGACCCAATCCGGGCAGGCGTGCGGCATTCCGTACCATTTTTCCCACTCGGCAACATCCTTGATCCTGAAGTCCGCCGCCAGGTCGATCACCCGCACTCCGGCATCGAGCAACTCCGGCGCCTGTTGCATGGCCACACCATTAGGGGTGGCGAAAAAAACCACATCGCAGCCTTTGAGATTTGCCGCAAGCGCATCCTGCACGCGCAATCCGACACGCCCACGCAAATTGGGGAACATATCAGCGACAGCAACCCCGACATCTCCGCGCGAGGTGACCGCCACCACGTCGGCTTGCGGATGCTGCAAAAGAATACGGAGCAACTCAACCCCGGCATAGCCGGTGCCTCCAACGATTCCAACTTTGACCATGCCCGACTCCAGATAAGGTTCGCTATGATAAACCCGCCGCCCAGAAACAAGAAAGCCGCCCTGCAGGCGGCTTTCTCTGACTGAACAGCAATTAGCGCTTGGAGAACTGCTTGCGACGACGCGCTTTGTGCAAACCGACCTTTTTACGCTCGACTTCGCGAGCATCGCGGGTCACGAAGCCAGCACGGGACAACGCCGGCTTGAGCGCGGTGTCGTATTCGATCAGAGCGCGGGTGATGCCGTGACGAACCGCACCGGCCTGACCGGACTCACCGCCACCGGTCACATTGACCTTGATATCGAAACCGGCCAGTTGATCGACCAGCACGAGCGGCTGGCGAACAATCATGCGTCCGGTTTCACGCGAGAAAAACTCGTCAACCGGCTTGCCGTTAACCACGATATTGCCGGAGCCACGCTTCATGAAGACACGGGCAATGGCGCTCTTGCGGCGACCGGTACCGTAATAGAAATTTTCTGCCATTTCGATTCCCTCAGATGTCCAGCGCTTGCGGCTGCTGTGCGGTGTGCGGATGCGCGTTGCCGGCATAGCACTTGAGCTTCTTGAGCATGGCATAGCCCAGCGGCCCCTTCGGCAGCATGCCTTTGACGGCGGTTTCCAAGGCACGCCCTGGGAAACGCTGCTGCATCTTCTTGAAGTTGGTTTCGGTGATACCGCCCGGATAACCGGAGTGACGATAGTATTTCTTGTCATCAGCCTTGTTACCGGTCACGACGATCTTGTCTACATTGGTCACGACGATAAAATCGCCGGTGTCCACATGCGGAGTATAGATAGCCTTGTGCTTGCCGCGCAGCCTGCGGGCAATTTCGGTCGCGAGGCGGCCGAGCACTTTGTCTGTGGCGTCCACCACAAACCACTCGCGCTTCACCTCGTGCGGTTTGGCGGAAAAAGTTTTCATCTGCGCCGTCCTATGGGTGCCTGTTTACAGAAAGCCGCAGATTCTAATTGAATCCGCGTCGAGGTGTCAATTGCCTTACCCAAGCGTTCCGGGGAGGCAAAAAAAAAGCGCGACTTGGAGAAGTCGCGCATAAATCCACACCAAAGGAGGAGGGTGGAGGAGACAAACCTGAACATCAGACACCGTTTCATTGCGTCTTCAGCTCGTACGGTTTGCATTCTGCCTGCCTCGTTTCATTTTGGCAAGTATATTTTTGCGATGCAGAAGAGCTATACAAAATACGTGAATTGTGTTTTTTTATGTCGCAGAACATATTGAATTTAAACATAAAAAATACAAAAAAATCATCATGTTTATTATTACAAAACGATTTTTCTGCCAAACGTCAAAGTGCATACAGCCACCAAGTTTGTGCGCCGCACAACGCGGCTTCAATCGCCTGCAACAGCCAATACAGACAGGGTTCAGATAAAATTCGCCGCCCCAACTTGTGGAGAAAAAACATGGAATGCAACATCAAATGGCAAGGTCCTGAGCAAGGCATGCTGTTCATTGCCGAAAGCGGCAGCGGACACTCAATCCCCATGGATGGCGCCATTGAGGCCGGCGGCCAGAATCGGGCGGCGCGGCCGATGGAATTGCTGCTTGCCGGCACTGGCGGCTGCACCGCCTTTGACGTGGTGCTCATCCTGAAAAAGGGCCGTCACCAGGTATCTGGGTGCGAAGTGGCACTGAAAGCCACCCGGGCAGAAACCGACCCCAAGGTGTTTACGCACATCCACTTTCATTTTCGGGTCAGCGGCAAACAACTCAAGCCCGAGGCGGTGGCGCGGGCAATTGAGTTATCCAAGGACAAATACTGTTCCGCCTCGATCATGCTCGGCAAAACCGCCGAAATTACTCACGACTTCGAAATCATCGAAACCGACATAGATGATCAGACGTAATAGGCGGTTCTAGTCATCACCTTCGCCGCGAACCGCATCAGCAGTTTGGCCGGCGCCGGCAGTTCGGCAGCCCCCAGACTTACCGCAGCATCGGCGTGACGCGCCTCGTCAGCCTTCATCTGGCCGACAATCGCCCGCGTCTTGCGATCTTGTTCGGGAAGGCGCGACAGATGTCCCTCTAGATGCGCCTCGACCTGGCGCTCGGTTTCGGCCAGGAATCCGAGATTCCAGCGCTCCCCGCAAGCGCCAGCTGCCAACCCGATCGCTAAGGAGCCGGCATACCACAGAGGGTTCAAATAGCTGGTCCGCCCCCCCAGTTCCTGGATGCGATGCTCGGCCCACGCCAGATGTTCAACTTCTTCCTGCCCTGCTTGTTTTAACGCGTCACGCACTTCGCTTTGGCGGGCAGTCAGCGCCTGTCCCTGATAGAGCGCCTGCGCGCACACTTCGCCACAATGGTTGACGCGCATCAGCCCGACCGCATGGCGCCGCTCGGCGAGGCTCATTTCCGCTTCTGGAAGATCCCCCCCTGGTACCTGCCGACGACTCTCCGGACGCACGAACAGCGTACGCAATATGCGATCAAATTCGACAATAGCTCGATCAGGAATCACGATCAGTAACCACCGCGCTTCAGCGCCCATTTGATATTGGCAGCCTGGGAATTGATCACCCCCCCCGGGCAAAAGTAATCCACAAAGAGGGCCGCGCGATGACGGTTGCGATCCTCTTCCTGCAATTTCTGCCAAGCATCTTTCCGGGATTTGGACCATGATCCATCCGAGCGACCAAAGGCGTATTGACGCCACTCTCGGGTTTGACAGCGTATCCCCTCGAAACTGATATTTTTTGCCCCGCCAGAAGTCTCGATCACCAGCGTGTAGCGCACCACACCATCAGAAGAAGAACTGATTGATTCGAGATCCACAAAAAAGCGGTGTTCGGTGGCGGCGCTGACATAGAACGATTGCAGATTTTCTTTTTTGGGTGGCAGCGGCAATTGCACCGCAATTTCCTGCCACGCCTTTTTTTCGTAGTCCTCTTCGAAGCCCTGCCCCCAATCGGTTCGCGGCCGGGAAGGATCAGGGTTAACCGGCTGTGCGAGCGCTGATGGCCCGGCCAACCAGACTAAGGCAAGACATATCAAAAATCGCAATTGCATAAGGCGCATCCCTATCTCACGCGCTGGTTCGCAGCGCATCCAGACTTTGGTCGACTGAGGCATCAGGCGGCAACTCCGCCGGCTTGCCACGCCGCCTTCGATGCCGCCGGTCCACATTGATATACGGCTCCAGCTCCGTGAGCGCCGCCACGTAGACATCGCGTTTGAACTCGATCACCACGTCGAGTGGAACCCAATAGTCGTTCCAGCGCCAGGCGTCGAATTCGGGTTTATCGGTGGAACGGAGGCTGACGTCGCTATCGTGCCCAACGAGGCGCAACAAAAACCAGATTTGTTTCTGCCCTCGATAGGTGCCACGCCATTCGCGTTTGATCCACTGCATCGGCACTTCGTAACGCAACCAGCCCTTGGTCCGGCCAAGAATGCGCACATGCTCGGGTTTCAACCCAATCTCCTCGTGCAACTCGCGGTACATCGCCTGTACTGGCGACTCGCCCCGCTTGATGCCACCTTGCGGAAATTGCCATGAATGTTCCCGTATGCGCTTGCCCCAGAAAACCTCGTTTTTGGCGTTACAAAGAATGATGCCGACGTTCGGGCGAAAGCCTTCACGGTCGAGCATGATGTGTCCTGCTGAATAATTGGTTACCGCCATTCTTTCACAAACGGGGGACGCATGCAAAACGACATCCGCGTGTAGAATCCGCATTTTTCAACAGAATCAAGAGCATCCCATGCGCACTTCGCAGTTTTTTTTCACCACTCTCAAGGAAGCTCCGGCCGACGCCGAGGTCATCAGCCAGAAACTGATGCTGCGCGCCGGCCTGATCAAGCGTGCCGCTGCTGGCATTTACACCTGGATGCCGCTCGGCCTCAAGGTGCTGCGCAAGGTGGAGAACATCATTCGCGAGGAAATGAACCGTGCCGGGGCGCTTGAACTCTTGATGCCGGCCGTGCAACCGGCCGAACTGTGGCAGGAATCGAAACGCTGGGAACAGTATGGCCCGGAACTGCTGCGTTTCAAGGACCGTCACCAGCGCGACTTCGTCATCGGCCCGACGCACGAAGAAGTGATCACCGACGTGGTCCGCCGCGACGTCAAGAGCTATCGTCAGTTGCCGCTGCATCTTTACCAGATCCAGACCAAATTCCGCGACGAGATCCGCCCGCGCTTCGGCGTCATGCGCGGCCGCGAATTCCTGATGAAAGATGGCTATTCCTTCCACAGTTCTTTCGAGGATCTGCAGCGCGAATACGCCAACATGTACGACACCTACAGCCGTATTTTCACCCGGCTGGGCCTGAAATTCCGCGCGGTTGCCGCCGACACCGGCTCGATCGGCGGCACCGGATCACATGAATTTCATGTGCTGGCCGATTCCGGCGAAGACGCCATCGCCTTCTGCCCGGATTCCGATTACGCCGCCAATGTCGAACTCGCGGAGGGGGTTGCCCCCGCCACCGCGCGCGGGGCCGCCGCGCAAGCGCTGACCAAGGTGCCGACGCCGGGCAAGACGGCCTGCGCCGATGTCGCCGCCCTGCTCGATCTGCCACTGACGCAAACGGTCAAAGCGATTGCCGTGGTGCGCGAAAACGACGCCGGCAAGCAATTTGCCCTGCTGCTCCTGCGCGGCGACCACGATCTGAACGAGATCAAGGCGAGCAAAATTGCCGGCCTGTCGCCCTTCCGCTTTGCGACCGAAACCGAAATTGTCGAACACCTGGGCTGCAAGCCGGGTTACATCGGCCCGGTCGGCGTCGATACCGGCAAGGTGCGCGTCATTGCCGACCGCACTGTAGCGGCGATGAGCGATTTCGTCTGTGGCGCCAACGCAGAGGGCTACCACCTGACCGGCGCCAATATCGGCCGCGACCTGCCCGAGCCGGAAGTCGCCGACCTCCGCAACGTTCTCACCGGTGATGTTTCGCCGGACGGCAAGGGCAAACTCGAACTCTGCCGCGGCATCGAAGTTGGCCACATCTTCCAGCTGCGCAAGAAATACGCCGAAGCCCTGCAGTGCGCCTACCTCGACGAGCAGGGCAAGAGTCAGATCATGGAAATGGGTTGCTACGGCATCGGCGTCACCCGCATTGTCGGCGCCGCCATCGAGCAGGGCCACGACGAGCGCGGCATCGTGTTTCCTAAAGCCATCGCGCCCTTCGAGGTCTGCATCGTGCCGATGGGTTACCAGAAGAGCGAGGCAGTCAAATCGACTGCCGACAAACTCTACGCCGACCTCAAGACAGCCGGCGTCGACGTCGTTCTCGACGACCGCAACGAGCGCCCCGGCGTCATGTTTGCCGACATGGAGCTGATCGGCGTGCCGCATCGCCTGGTCGTCGGCGAGCGCGGCCTGGCCAATGCTCAGATCGAATACAAAGCGCGTACTGCCGCAGAGCCGGTCATGATCGCTCAAGAGGAAGCACTCACTTTCATACTAAGCAAACTGGAAAAATGATTCGCCTAGCTGCGCTGCTGTGCTTGCTTGCCGCTACGCCCATGGCACTGGCGGGCGCCCAGAAGTACGAGCCGCTTTCGGCCAGCGTTCAGGCCGCGCTGCAAAAATCGGTCTCGGATGCCCGCCCGCAGGTTTCGTCATTCAAAAATCCGATCGAGGCCGCCGACTGGTTGAGCGAAATGTCGGCGCGGCTGGAGAGGCGCATCCCCAACCGCGAGTACCGGATCGAATTGCTCCGTTCGGTCCATTATGAGGCTACCCGTGCGGGACTTGACCCCCAGATGGTGCTTGGCCTCATCCAGGTCGAATCGGGTTTTCGCAAATATGCCGTTTCCTCGGCAGGCGCCCGCGGTTACATGCAGGTCATGCCCTTCTGGATCAAGGTCATCGGCCAGCCGACCGATAATCTCTTTCACCTGCGCACCAATCTGCGCTATGGATGCACCATCCTGCGACATTACCTCGACATCGAAAAGGGAGACCTCTTTCGGGCGCTGGGGCGTTACAACGGCAGCCTGGGACGATCCGAATATCCGGACATGGTCAAGGCGGCATGGCATAAACACTGGGACTATCCGGTGGCCAAGGCATCGCCCTCGCCTCCGGCAGTGTCAGCCGAATCCCGCCCCACGCGTTAAATCAAGATGGCAACCTCACGCGACAATCTTGGCCTGT
>Ga0209570_1001595_pt1 | contig 11764 bp, 12 predicted proteins | sample EBPBio172007_DNA_FD_185861 | JGI IMG/M metagenome (GOLD analysis project Ga0209570, IMG submission 185861) | Wastewater treatment Type I Accumulibacter community from EBPR Bioreactor in Madison, WI, USA - Reactor 1_9/17/2007_ DNA (SPAdes)... | ecosystem: Engineered > Bioreactor > EBPR >... | reverse complement strand
GGATCAGGATCGGCGTGCTGGCATGCTGCGGCAGCGCCCGCAAATTTTTGACCAGGGTCAGCCCGTCCATGCGCGGCATGTTCTGATCGCTGAGGATCAGGTTGAAGCTCTTGTTCTTGGCCTTTTTCTGATCGCTGAGGATCAGGTTGAAGCTCTTGTTCTTGGCCTTTTCCAGACCATCCATCCCGTCGGTTGCCTCAAAGACCTCATACCCGGCGCTCTTGAGCGTAAAGGACACCATCTGCCGGATCGACGCCGAGTCGTCGACCGTTAATATCGTCTTGGCCACATCATCTCCCGCAAAAGAGCCGCGCCGCGAAAGCCGTCGGCCTGGTCATCATCGCATGCACCGCCGGGACCGCAGCCCGGCAAGCCATGCCTCCTCCTTCTGTCTCGACCGAACCCGCGCCCCCCGAAGGGCAGACCATCAGTTCGGGCCCTTGGCAGCCTCCGGTCGCCCCGCCGCAGGCGCTTCGCCGGCTCCGGACTGCACTTCCATGCCCTCATCCTGCAAGATCGCCGTCTCCGTCTGCTTGTTCAGCACGACGATACTGATGCGACGATTCACCGGATTGAGCGGATCGTTCTTGTCAAAAAGCAGCGTCGAGGATTGCCCCACGACGCGCAACACCTTGGTTTCGTCCATTCCGCCGAGAATCAGTTCCCGACGGGAAGCATTGGCCCGGTTGGCAGAAAGCTCCCAGTTGGAAAAACCCTTGTCGCCAGCGGAGAATTGCGCTGCATCGGTATGCCCGGCCAGACTGACGCGATTGGGCACACCGTTGAGCACCTTGCCAATCTGGCGCAGCAGTTCCCTGCTGTACGGTTTCAGTTCGGCACTGCTCAAATCGAACATCGGCCGGTTCTGCTCGTCGACAATCTGTATCCGCAAACCTTCGCTGGTCAGATCGAGCAGGATCTGGTTCTTGAACTGCTGCAACTGCGGCGTTTCGCTGATCAGTTTCTCGATTTTGGTTTTCAGCCCTTCGAGCGCCTCACGCTCCAGACGCTTGAACTCGGCCGTCGTTTCCTTGAGATTGACCGCCTTGGTCTTGGTCTCGATATCGCCCTTCTGCACCTGACCCGCCTGCCGGGTCAGATCCTTGCCGCCGCCGGTAATGACGCTGGACGAATCGCCTGTTCCCGATCCCCCCTTGTTGGCCACCATCAGCGGATTCTGGAAGTAGTCGGCAATGCCCTGCAGATCGCCCTTGGCGGTCGAACCGAGCAACCACATGAGCAGGAAGAAGGCCATCATCGCAGTGACGAAATCGGCGTAGGCGAGTTTCCACGCGCCGCCATGGGCGCCGCCCGCGACCTTCTTGATCCGCTTGATGACTATCGGCCGGGTGGAGTCGTCGCTCATCGTTATTCTCTGGCTGAATCAAGGCCTACTTTTTCTTGCGCGCCTTGATTTCCTCCTCCAGTTCGCGGAAGGTCGGACGCACGTCGCTGCCCAGCACCTTGCGACCGAACTCGATGGCCACCTGCGGCGCATAACCGGACATCGAGGCCAGCAGAACCATCTTGATGCACTGATAAATCTTGGAATCCGAATGCGCTTTCTGTTCGAGCAGGCTACCAACCGGCGCAATGATCGCGTAGGAAACCATCACCCCGAAGAAGGTCCCGACCAGCGCACCGCCGATCATCTTGCCCAGCACCGGCGGCGGCTGGCCCACCGACCCCATGACGTTCACCACCCCCATCACGGCCACCACGATACCGAAGGCCGGCGCCCCGTCGGCCGCCTTGGCGACCGCATGCCCGGGAACCTCGGCTTCGTGATGATGGGTTTCGAGCTCGACATCCATCAGGCTTTCGATCTCGACGGTATTGAGATTGCCGCCAACCATCATGCGCAGGTAATCAGTCAGGAATTCGATCACATGGTGATCGTGCTGTAATTCCGGATACTTGCTGAAAATCGGGCTGCTTTCCGGGTTTTCGACATCGCTTTCGATCGACATCAACCCTTCCTTGCGCACCTTGGCCAGGACTTCGAACAACATGGCCAGCAGATCGATGTACATGGCTTTGGTGTATTTCGAGCCTTTGAGAACTCCCGGCAGGGCGGCGAGTGTGCTCTTGATCACCTTGCCACTGTTCCCCGCCAGGAAGGCTCCGCCGATCAGGCCGATCAGCGCGATGTACTCCAGAGGCACCCACAAGGCCAGGAGGCTGCCATGAACGGCATAGGTCCCGAGTGCGGCACCCAGCGCGATGACATAGCCGATGATCAGATTCATGCATTCCCCCTGCGGGACACCGGGATCAGGCTATTGCCCGCCTCCCCCGCCCCTGAATTAGCGTTTTGCTATTGTAGCCAGAGAAAACCTGGCGCGGCAAAGCACAGCCTCGATCAGCATTATGACGGGCGCGGCAACGGGTCGCAATGCTACACTTCGCTCTCCAGGCTGATCGTTCCCCAAATTGTGATTTCCTATTGCACACAATGCGGCGCCGCCACGGCTTACGTCATCCCGCCGCTGGATTCGCTGCCACGCGCCGTCTGCTCCCGCTGCGGCCACATTCATTACGAAAATCCGCGCATGGTGGTCGGCTGCGTCGCCGAATGGCAGGGGAGCATTCTGCTGTGCCGGCGCGCCATCCAGCCGCGACACGGTCTCTGGACCCTGCCAGCCGGCTTCATGGAGATGAACGAGACCACCGCCGAAGCCGCCGCCCGCGAAACGCTGGAAGAAGCCTGCGCCACCGTCGAGATCGACGCCGCCTACGCCATGGTCAATCTGCCGCACGTCGGGCAGGTTCACCTGTTCTACCGCGGTCGTTTGCCGGATGGGCGCTTCGCTCCGGGAGAAGAGAGCCTGGAAACCGCCTTGTTCGCGCCGGCCGACATTCCTTGGGAATCGCTGGCATTCCGCAGCGTCGCCTTCTGCCTGCAGCATTACCTGCGAGACCGCGAAACCGGGTCGTTCGGATTCCACTGCACCGATTACGCACCGCGCTGATTTTCGTACCGACTATTCGTCGTTGAGGCGAAAATCCATGACCAGCGCCATCGTGAACCCCTGATTGCGCAAACTGACCGGCAACGCGGTCATGCGAACCGCGCGCCCCACCAACTCCAGAGCTTGCTGATCGAGCAGCACGTGCCCGCTGGAGCGCGCCAGTTGCAGGGCCGGGAGCGCGCCCCCACCGGCACGCAGGGTGAGTTCGACCCGCCCTTCGCGTCCGCCGCCGCCCCGCTCGGCTTCGGCGTACTTACGATCGTACTCTTCCTTGTATCGGCGCGCCTCTCTGGTCAGGGCAATGCGGTACTCGCGCAGGCCGTCACTGCTTACCCTGGCCTCCGGCACGGCGGCCTCCGCCTGCGGCTGCGCTCCACTCGCCCCGCGCTCTTTGGGAGCCTCGGCGACCTCGGCAACAATGGCGCTCGGCGCCGCGGTCTGCACTGGTGCGGTTTGAGCAGCTACGGGAGCCACGAGCGGCGAATGCGATAGCGGCCGCGGCGGGCTGATCACCTGCTTCGGCGGCAGCGGACGAGCGATATCGCCGCCCGTCGCAGCCAATTGCGCCGCCAGCGGCCGCGAAGCGGCTGCACCTGCGGGGAGCCGTTCCCCAGGTGCCATCCACAGGCTGAAGAGAAAAAGATGCGCCGCCAGCGAGCCGATCAGGGCTCGCTGCAGCTTCCGATCCAGATGCATGTTCCGTCTAACGGCGGCGAGAGCCGTTCATTCCTGCCGCTTGGCGTCCTCATCCATCTTTCGGGAGAACCAGCGACCAAAGAACACGGCCATGACCACCACGAACAGGATGGTCGCCAGGCTCATCAAGCCGAATTCGCTTCCAAATAAAAGATCCCAGGCCATTTTACCTCCCGTTTTCTGCCTGTTCGACATTTGCCACCAGATGCTGCGGCACCTCGGCATCCATCAGCCACGCTCCGCGCAGCCGCCAGGTTCCGCCGACGTCCTCGATGGTCACCGACCAGCGGCCGGCGATATCGCGTTGCAGCGGCCCCGAATAGAAACCCTGACCATCGGCGGTGAGGGTCAGCAACTGGTCTTCACCAGCACGCGTCGGATGCACGATGCGCAGGCTGATCGCCGGCGAAGGACGATAATCCGAGGAGCCGGTGAGCAGGATTCTCAGTTGCTTGCCGGAACGCATCAGGTCGGCGCGCAACCCGAGGCGCTGTGCCTCGTCCTCGCGCTTGAGTACCTGATTGACCGCCAGACCCTGCTTGTAATAATCCTCGGCGACCAGACCATCATTGTGGGTGAATGCCAGCCAGGCCGTCACGAATCCGGCGACGATGACCAGCAAGGGGCCGCTCATCAGGATCCACGGCCAGGGTTCGCGATACCAGGCTTTCTGGGCTGCGGTGTTCATTGATTTCTCCTCAGGGCATCAGGAAAGTGGCCTTTTCCTGCACGGCCACCGCCTCGTGATTGAGCGCCTTGACGTCAAAATAGATGACGTTGGCGCCTTTTTTGCCGACTTCCTGCGGGACGCGCACCGCCACGGTCACTTCCTTGTTGTGCGCACCCGCGACTTCAACGATGCGCTCACCCATCAGATCGATGCCATCCAGGCCACTGACCGAGAGGGCAAAACGCCGCGGCGTTTCGTCGGTGTTCATGATTTTCAGATTGTAGATATTTTCGATGCGCCCATCGTCCGCTTCGCGGGCCAGCGTGGTGCGGTCGCGCAGCACGTTAACCTTGAGCGGCACCCGGGTCGCCAACGACCAGGCAAAAGCGAGCACGATGGCCAATAGCCCCGCGCTGTAAAGAATCACCCGCGGCCGCAGGACATGGCGGATCATTTCGCGGCGGCCGTAGTTCATCGCCAGCGCATTTTCGGTGGAATAGCGGATCAGTCCACGCGGTGACCCGACCTTGTCCATCACCTGATCGCACACGTCGATACAGGCAGCACAACCGATGCACTCGTATTGCAGACCATCGCGGATATCGATTCCGGTCGGGCAGACCTGGACGCACAACCCGCAGTCGATACAATCGCCCTGCCCCGCCAGTTTCGGATCGACACCCTTTTTGCGGGCGCTGCGCGGTTCGCCGCGTGCCTCGTCATAGGAGATGACCAGCGTGTCCGGATCGAACATCACCCCCTGGAAACGGGCGTAGGGGCACATGTACTTGCAGACCTGTTCGCGCAGGAACCCGGCCTGCATGTAACAGAATCCGCCGTAGAACAAGGTCCAGAAGATTTCCCAGCCGCCCATGCTGAAGCTCGCCACCTCCTGCAGCAATTCAGGCATCGGCGTGAAATAGCCGACCAGGGTAAACCCGGTCCATAGCGAGAGCAGAATCCAGGCCGCGTGCTTGACCGTTTTCAAGGCGATCTTGCGCCCGGTCCATGGAGCGCGATCAAGTTTCAAGCGCGCCGGACGATCACCTTCGATGCGATTCTCGATCCACATGAAGATTTCGGTGTATACGGTCTGCGGGCAGGCGTAACCGCAGAACAACCGACCGGCCACCGCGGTGAACAGGAACAGCGCGTAGGCGGAAATGATCAGCAACACCGCCAGATAAAACACATCCTGTGGCCAGAGCACCAGCCCGAACAGATAGAACTTGCGCTCGACCAGATGGAACAGCACCGCCTGACGATCGTTCCACTGCAGCCAAGGCGTGCCGTAGAAAACCAACTGGGTCAGGAATACCAGCGCCCAGCGCCAGTTAGCCCACCATCCCTTGACTTCGCGCACATAGATCACCTTGTGCTTCTCGTAAAGGGAAACCGGTTGCTCCTGAACGGTCGTCGAAGTCTCTTTCTGAGGCGTACTCATGCGTCACTTCCTTGCTCGCGTTGGTTGATCTGCCCGATCGGCCGGATCATTCGTATCAGATATCACTAATATACGCAAGCCGAAAACGGGGCGGTTTCCCGCCCCGTCGGGGATTTACTTCTTGCCGCTGTTGCTCAGGCCATACACGTAGGCAGCCAACAGATGCACCTTGCCGTCGCCGAGGAATTCCTTCCAGGCCGGCATGCGGTTCTGACTTTGCCCCTCGTTGTTGCGCCCCAGCACGATGGTCTCGATGATCGATGCTTCCGAAGAGCCATAGAGCCAGATCCGGTCGGTCAGGTTTGGCGCGCCCAGCGCCTGCATCCCCTTGCCCTCCGGCCCGTGACAGGCGATGCAGACCTTGGCGTACTTTTCCTTGCCCTTGGCCGCCAGGATCGGGTCATGCGCCAGCCCGGACAGCGAGCGGACATAACTGGCCACTTCCTTGGCGCCGATTTCGCCGCCGATGGCCTCCGGATTACCGCCGTAGGGCGGCATCAAGCCCATACGGCCGTTGGCGATCGACTCGACGATCTTGTCCGGTTCGCCTCCGTAGAGCCAGTCATTGTCTGCCAGATTGGGGAAGCCCTTGGAACCCTTGGCATCCGCGCCGTGGCACTGCATGCAGTAGGTCAGGTACAGGCGCTTGCCCATTTCCATTGCCTGCGGGTCGGCCGCCACTGCCTTGAGATCCATGTTCAGATACTTGTCGAACAAGGGCTTGATGTCGGCCTCGACCTTATCGACTTCCTTCTGGTACTGGCTGTTGGTGCAGCCAGGGTTGGCGTGCGAGCACCAGCCCAGCACCCCCTTGAAAGCCCCCGCCCCCGGATAGAGCACCAGATAACCCAGGGCGAATACCACCGTGATGTAAAACAGCAGGCTCCACCACATCGGCAGCGGATTGTTGTATTCCTCCAGGTTCTCGTCCCAGACATGGCCCATGGTCTTGCCCTGGGCCATCGGGGCCTTGCTCTGGATGAACAGCAACACCGCGCAGCCGACAATGCTGACCAGCACGATGACCGCCACGTAGTAGTTCCAGAATTCACTGACGAAATCGCTCATTTGCTTTTCCTCTTGTTCTCTCGCTCAGCGCGGACCTGACGCATCCCGGTCGCCATCCTCGGCGAAGGGGAGATTGGCCGCCTCGTCGAAGCGGCTGCGGTTCTTCCGGCTGTAGGCCCACCAGACGATCCCCAGAAAGGTCACCAGGGAAATCACGGTCATGATGGAACGCAGATCGTTGATATCCATGACCGTCACCGGTTGGTTTTCAGCGTGGTGCCCAGGCCCTGCAGATAGGCGATGAGCACATCCATCTCGGTCTTGTCGCCAATCGCCGCCTTGGCACCCTGAATCTCGGCGTCGGTGTAGGTCGGCAAGCCCCGCATTTCGTGCAGCGCGCGCATGGCCTTCATCTTGTCGTCGATATTGGCAGCAACCGTATCCTTGGCCTTGGCATTGGCCAGCCAGGGGAAGGCCGGCATGTTCGAATCCTGGACCACGTCGCGCGGATTCATCAGATGCGCGCGTTGCCACTCGTCGGAATAACGGCCGCCGACGCGGTGCAGATCCGGACCGGTGCGCTTGGAACCCCACTGGAAGGGATGGTCATAGACGAACTCGCCAGCCACCGAATAATGGCCGTAGCGCTCGGTTTCGGCGCGGAACGGACGGATCATCTGCGAATGGCAGTTGTAGCAGCCCTCGCGCAGGTAGATGTCACGCCCGGCCAGACGCACTGCATCGTAGGGCTTCAGTCCAGCCACCGGCGTGGTGGTCGATTTCTGGAAGAACAGCGGAACAATTTCCAGCAGGCCGCCGACGCTGACCACCAGCAAAGTCAGAACGATGAGCAGGCCAACGTTCTGTTCGATTTTTTCGTGCTTGATCATGATCGTTGGTCTCCCTGTCAGGCGTGATGCCCTGCCGGCGCCAGCACCGGAGCATCTTCGGTCTTGCCGCCGGCGATGGTCTTGAACATGTTGTAGGCCATCACGAACATGCCGCCGAGGAACATGGCGCCGCCGAGGAAGCGGATCGCCCAGAACGGCCGCGAATCCTTGACCGATTCGACAAAGCTGTAAGCCAGCGTGCCATCGACATTGACCGCACGCCACATCAGACCCTGCATCACGCCGGCAATCCACATCGAGGCGATGTAAAGCACCACTCCCACGGTAGCCACCCAGAAATGCACGGTAATCAGGCGGGTGCTATACATTTCCTGCTTGCCGAACAAACGCGGCAGCAGGTAGTAGACCGAACCAATGGAGATCATCGCCACCCAGCCCAGCGCGCCGGAATGCACGTGCCCAACCGTCCAGTCGGTGTAGTGCGACAGCGAGTTGACCGTCTTGATCGACATCATCGGGCCTTCGAAAGTCGACATGCCGTAGAAGGACAGCGAGGTGATCAGGAATTTCAGGATCGGGTCGTCACGCAGTTTGTGCCAGGCCCCCGAGAGCGTCATGATGCCGTTGATCATGCCCCCCCACGACGGCGCCAGCAGGATCAGCGAGAAGATCATGCCCACCGACTGCGTCCAGTCGGGCAGCGCGGTGTAGTGCAGGTGGTGCGGACCGGCCCACATGTAGGTGAAGATCAGCGCCCAGAAATGCACCACCGACAGGCGGTAGGAATAGACCGGACGACCGGCCTGCTTCGGCACGAAGTAATACATCATGCCGAGGAAACCTGCGGTCAGGAAGAAGCCCACCGCGTTGTGTCCGTACCACCACTGGATCATCGCGTCCTGGACCCCGGCATAGCAGGAGTAGGGTTTCCACAGCCCGACCGGGATCTCGCAGCTATTGACCACGTGCAGCAGGGCCACCGCCAGGATGAAGCCGCCGTAGAACCAGTTGGCCACATAAATGTGCGACACCGTGCGCTTGGCGATAGTGCCGAAAAAGACCACCGCGTAGGAAACCCAGACCAGGGTGATCAGAATGTCGATGGGCCATTCCAACTCGGCGTATTCCTTGCCGGTGGTGATGCCTAGCGGCAAAGTGATCGCCGCAGCGACGATGATGATCTGCCACCCCCAGAAGGTGAAGGCCGCGAGTTTGTCGCAGAACAGACGCACGTGGCTGGTTCGCTGGACCACGTAATACGAGGTGGCGAACAGCGCACAACCGCCAAAGGCAAAGATCACCGCGTTGGTATGCAACGGCCGCAGGCGGCCAAAATGCAGATAGGGGCCGAGATTCAACTCCGGCCAGACCAGTTGGGCAGCGATGATCACGCCGACCAGCATGCCGACGATGCCCCAGATGACGGTCATGACGGCAAACTGCCGCACAACCTTGTAGTTATATGTGGTTTGTGTTTCCGACATGGACCCACCTCCGTGTTGTTGACAGGCGCATAATCCCTAGTTGGGAGGAATATTAGCGGGTGGAATTGTACCGGGAAAAAACCCTATTTGATATAGGTCAACTGCGCGCTTAAAAATTAGGCAATGCCCAGCCCGGGCCGGACATTGCACCCGGTCATTTTTGCCAAAACCATTGATTTCAGACAAAAAAAGGGGTGCGACGAACGCACCCCCAACCCCAACAGAGAAACGTTCCAGGGCACGGAGACCCCAGAAACGTGACGAATTATCACCAAAGTATGGGGTTCGCCAGTTGACCTGGATCAAGCGCCTTCCGATTTTCGCGGATCGCCCCCACCCACGCGGTTTTCCGGGTTTTCTGCCGGCCGATCATCGTCCATCAGGATACGGAAGCCCGGCCCTTCCAGATCGTCAAATTGTCCGCTTTTCACCGACCACCAGAAAGCTGCGGCAATGGCAAAAACCAGCACGACCGACAGCGGAATCAGCAAATAGAGAATTTCCATTATGAATGGCGCTGGATACGCAAGGAATTGAGAACCACCAGCAAGGAACTGGCCGACATCCCGATCCCCGCCAGCCAGGGGCTCACGTAACCGGCAATGGCCAGCGGCAGGGCCAGTACATTGTAGGCGAAAGACCACCAGAGATTCTGGCGGATCACCCGCAGGGTGAATTGGGCGCGGCAAAAACCACGGCGCAGGTGCTCGAGATTTTCCGAAAGCAACACAAAATCGGCCTGAGTGCGCGCCAACTGCGCCCCACCGCCCATGGCCACCGAGACCTGCGCCTTGGCCAGCACCGGGGCATCGTTAACCCCGTCGCCAAGCATCGCCACCACCGCTCCCTGTGCCTGCAAGGCGGCCACATAAGCGTGCTTGTCCTGCGGGGTGGCCCCGGCATGAATTTCGGCAATCCCCAACGCTATGCCGACTTGCTGCACCGTCGCCTCGGCGTCACCGCTGAGCAACACCACCTTCCGACCGCAGGCCTGCAGTTCGGCCACCAGCGCCGCCGCCTCGGGGCGCAGGGCATCGCCGAAGCACAGCCAGGCCAGCGCCCCGCCTTCGTCGGCGAGCAATACCTGGGTGTCCGCTCCATCCGGCCGCGCTGGCGCCCCCCCGCCGCACAGCGCCATGGCGTATTCCGGGCGCCCAAGGCGATAGCGCCGGCCGGCCACCGTCGCCTCGACGCCGTTGCCGGTCGAGCTCTGCGCCGCGCTGGCAAGCCGCTCCGGCAATCCGGCGGCAGCAGCGCGCACTGCTGCCGCCAGCGGGTGTTCCGAGGCGCGCTCCAGCGCTGCCGCCAGCGCCAGACAATCCTCCCGCCCGCATTCGCCGAGCGGGATCAGCTCAAGCAGACGCAGGCGACCCTGGGTCAGCGTTCCGGTCTTGTCAAAAACAAAATGGCTTGCCCGCGCCAGCGTCTCGATGGCATGCCCCCGGGTAAGCAGCAGGCCGTCGCGCGCCAGCGTGCCGGCAGCCACGGTCAGCGCGATCGGTGTTGCCAGGGCAAGGGCACAGGGGCAGGTCACCACCAGCACCGAAACGGTGATCCACAAGGCCTTGTGTGCGTCGAACCAGCCCCAGCCCAGCGCGGTCAGCGCCGCCACCACCAGCACACCCCAGACAAACCAGCCGGCGACGCGATCAGCCACTTCGACCACCCGCGGCTTTTCCATCGCCGCGCGCTCCATCAGGGCGACGATGGCCGACAGACGCGTTCCCTCGCCGACCGCCTCCACCCGCAGGGTCAGCGGGCTGCCGATATTCAGTGCGCCGCCGGTCACCGGGGAACCCGCGCTCTTCTCCACCGGCTGACTTTCGCCGGTCAGCAACGCCTCGTCCGCCTGGCTGCTGCCGGAAAGCACCACGCCGTCCGCCGGGATGATCTCGCCGGGGCGGACCAACACCCGGTCACCCGGCTGCAAATCGGCGACCAGCACTTTCTCCGGCTCTGGCGAAACATCGCCAAGCCGCCAGGCAAAGGCCGGCAGCAAGCGCGCCAGCGCCTCGGTCACACTCACCGCCTTCTGCCGCGCCGTCATTTCCAGGTAGCGGCCGCCGAGCAGGAAAAAGACGAACATCGCCACCGAGTCGAAATAGACCTCACCGGTGTGCGTCAAAGTCGCCCAGACGCTGGCGACAAACGCCGTGCCGATACCCAGTGCCACCGGCACATCCATCCCCACCCGCAAGAGGCGCAAATCCCGCCAGGCATTGCGAAAAAAGGGCGCCGAGGAATAGCACACCACCGGCAGGGTCAGCAGCAGGCTGGCCCAGCGCATCAGGCTCTCGATATCGGCGCTCATTTCACCCTCGCCAGCCAGATAGACCGGGATGGCATACATCATCACCTGCATCATGCCGAAGCCGGCCACCCACAGGCGCCAGATGGCGTCGCGCCGCTCGCGCTGGGCCAAAGCCTCGTTTTTCGCCGCGTCGTAGGGATAGGCACGATAACCGATGGCGGCAATGGCGGCCAGAATGTCCGAAAGGCGGATGCGCGACTCATCCCAGCGCACCCGCGCCCGGCGGGTGGCATAGTTGATCGACACCGCGGTCACCCCAGGCTGGCGGGCGAGATGCTCCTCGTTGAGCCAGATGCAGGCGGCGCAGGTGATGCCTTCGAGCAGCAGC
>Ga0209570_1001593_pt1 | contig 11783 bp, 16 predicted proteins | sample EBPBio172007_DNA_FD_185861 | JGI IMG/M metagenome (GOLD analysis project Ga0209570, IMG submission 185861) | Wastewater treatment Type I Accumulibacter community from EBPR Bioreactor in Madison, WI, USA - Reactor 1_9/17/2007_ DNA (SPAdes)... | ecosystem: Engineered > Bioreactor > EBPR >... | reverse complement strand
AGCCACTTCATATACTTCGATTGGTTTGATGCTTAGTATCTCGGCAACATAATCCATCACTGGCACGTCCAACCAACCGCCAAATTCTTCTTGCGCCAAATGCAATACAGGAATCAAAGCGCTTTTATGCTTCCCCTCGGGGTAGCGGGCAATGATTTCTTTTACTTTGGTCATTTTTTCTTGTGAAAACTGTATCATTTTCCTTTATTTCTAGCTTTAAGTTTTGCAATATCAGCAATATCTTGAGGTCTTCCTGCAAGTGCTTTCATTTGCAATAGTTCATTATAACCTATAAAGTGAATAGGCGCACCTTCATAGTTAATCGTCCTTTTGTTTGCCCAAGCCACTTCGTAGTCTATTCCGTCAATATCATTCATAATATCTATTCGAACAGGCTCATATCCCAATTGAGTAAATAACCCCTTCCTTAAAAAATCTTCTTTTGTCAATCCTAATGAAGCAAAGCCAAAATCCTTCAAAATCTCGACCATTTTTTTTGCATTTTCCTCAGTGGATTGAATGCAAACATCCAAATCTTTGGTACTCCGAGGATAACCGTGAACACTTACAGCAAACCCGCCGATAACTAAATATTTTAGATCATATTGATTACAAAGAAGTACAAACTCTTTGAAGTCATCTGTTAATATTGGTTTGTTACTCTTGCTCATTTATTTTTTTTATAAATGCTACTTTCTGAATCGGCTCATTAACTCCTTCAAAAAAAATCTGTCGCATCTCTAACATTGCTGTCAAACGCTCCTCCTCTGTTTTTTCACCCCAGTAAATATTATCCCGCTCCTCCGCATCTTCAAATGTACCTTGCCAAAATACTTTTTCCATTTTCATAGTCCTATCTTTTACGCATCCAACTCTCCTGCTATCACATTCAAGCTACTGAGGGCAATAACAGCGTCGGACAATAAGCCATTCGCAATCATCTCGGGGTAAGCCTGATAATAAATAAAACAAGGACGACGGAAATGCAAACGGAAAGGCGCTCTGCCCCCATCACTAATCAAATAAAAACCCAATTCGCCATTCGCACCTTCTACTGGGTGGTACACCTCTCCCGCTTTGATATCAATCTCACCCATCACTATTTTGAAGTGATAAATAAGTGCTTCCATTTTGGTGTACACTTCTTTCTTCTCAGGCAAATAATATGCAGGAACATCGGCGTGATAAACGCTCGGGTCAAGGTCTTTTAGTTTGGTCAAAGCTTGCTGAATAATGCTGTGGCTCTGCCACATTTCGGCGTTCCGCACCATAAAACGGTCGTACACATCGCCATTAGTGCCTACCGGAATCTCAAATTCAAAGTCTTCGTACGAGCAGTAGGGGCTGTGCACACGCACATCATAATCTACACCCGTAGCACGAAGGTTTGGACCCGTAAAACCATAGTTCAAAGCACGCTCGGCAGAGATAGGACCCGCACCAATGCAGCGATCCATAAAAATGCGGTTGCGATTGAGGAGATTTTCAAACTCTTTCAATGCTTTGGGGAAAACAACCATAAACTCGTCGATTTTCTTCCAGGTATCGTCTGTAAAATTTCTTTCGAAACCACCGATACGACCAATATTAGTTGTTAATCTTGCTCCACAGATTGATTCGTAAATTTCGTAAATACGCTCACGAATCTGGAACACATAAGTAAATGGTGTCAAGGCGCCAGTATCTACTCCTACTACCGAATTGCACACCAAATGGTCGGCAATACGGGCAAGTTCCATCAAGATAACACGCAGATAATCAACGCGCTTGGGCATTTTCAAACCCAAAAGCTTTTCTACCGTAAGCTGCCAGCCTATGTTATTAATAGGCGCCGAACAGTAATTCAAACGGTCGGTCAAAGGCTGTATTTGTCCGTAAGGACGGCGTTCTGCGATTTTTTCGAAGGCACGATGAATGTAACCCAATCTTTGGGTGGCGCTTAATACCTTCTCTCCATCAATCTCCAGCACGTTTTCGAAAATACCGTGCGTGGCAGGGTGGGTCGGCCCAAGATTGAGCGTTGTGGTTTGCTTTTGGATAGACTCCTCGGCAAGTTGTATATGTTGTATGTTTTGGTCTGACATTGTCACATTTTTTATAAAAAACCACCTTTACTGTGGCTGTCCATTTTTATATTTAATAATGTCCTTTTGCAGACATAATTACTATTTTATATTGCTCTACTTTATAAACAAGCCTATGCTCATCACTAATTCTTTTGCTCCAATATCCTTTATAGTTTCCTTTCAATCCTTCCGGCTTTCCTAAGCCTTCAAAAAGCGTTTTGTTCAAATTTTCTATTAGCTCAAAAATTTTTTACCAATAGCTTAGGTTTGTTTTTCACCCACCAGTTTATATCATTTAATGCAGTTATTGATAATTCAACGTTACGCATCTTTAATTTTTTTTAAAAATGCTTCTTTATCAAAAGGAACTGTTTTTGTTTTTCCACTTTCGTAATTTTCAATTGCTTCTATTAATATAGGATTGGTAATAACACCTTCCTGTACTTTTTCTTTTTTTGTTTTCACCGTCAAGCCCAATGCTTTTGCCAATTGTTTTAGCAATTCTGTAGTGCTGTTGTCGGCGTGTTCAATTATAATTGTATTCATACCTTTCTATTTTTAGCCTTTAACCCCTTCCAAACATTTCATCATCTTTATCAGTGCGGGTAGGGTCTTCCATTGGATATTCCTTACGCATCGGGAAATAGTTCATCTCATCAGCATTCAAAATGCGCACTAGATTTGGATGCCCAACAAAGTTCACACCAAAAAAATCATAGGTTTCGCGCTCCATCCAATTGGCACTCGAAAACAAGTTGGTCATCGTAGCAATATCTGGTTGTGCGATAGATACAGAAGCACGAACACGGATACGCTTGTTGGCCACCAAATTGTGCAGATGATACACCACACAAAGTTCTTCGCCTACTCGGTCGGGGTAATGAACCGCTGTCAAATCAGTGAGAAACTGAAAAGATAAAGAAGCTTCATCATATAGAAACTGCATTACTGCGGTGTTCACCTCTGGCTTCATATTGAAAGAGAAGATGCCAAAAGTTTCTTCAAAACCCCAAACAGCTGCACCAAATTTGTCGCTGAGTATTTGTTGGATGTATTCGTTGGTCATTAGTAAATGTTGTCAGTAAAAATGTAAACAGCTAAGCTTCCTTATTCGATTCCGTAACTTTCCATCAATTCTTTATAACGGGGATGATTGCGGCGACGCGTACTTTCTGCTTTTACCAAATCTTGCACACGCAAAATGCCTTCAATAATGCCTTCTGGCCTTGGGGGGCAACCTGGCACATACACATCTACAGGTATTACTTGGTCAATACCTTGCAACACCGAATAGCTATCAAAAATACCACCACTTGAGGCACAAGCACCTATAGCAACTACCCAGCGGGGCTCTGCCATTTGTAAATATACTTGGCGCAACACTGGCGCTAACTTTTTAGAAATGGTACCTGCTACCAATAGCACATCACATTGGCGCGGTGTAAAGCCCATACGCTCTGCACCAAAACGACCCAAATCGTAATTGGAACCCATTGTACCCATAAACTCGATACCACAACAAGAAGTAGCAAAGGGCAAGGGCCATAATGAATGTGAACGACCCAAGCCTACCAATTGATCCATTTTGGTGGCCATAAATCCTTCGCCCGAATATCCTTCGGGAATAAGAGCTGGTTTGTTATTTGTATTATACTGTACCGGACGAGACATATTCTATAACGTTTTACAAAAAAATTGATGATTCGAAAATAAGCATTGGCCTATTCCCGAGGTATCAAAATTATTTATGCGATTAATCTTCCCACTTAAGTGCGCCTTTCTTGATGATGTAAGTAAAGCCGAGCAGAAAAAATGCCACAAACATCACTACAGCCAAAAAGCCTTCCTGACCCAATTCTCTAAAATTGACAGCGTAGGGGTAAAAGAAAATAACCTCTACGTCAAACAGAACAAATAAAATAGCAATCAAAAAATACTTAATCGCCATCGGTTGGCGTGCATTGCCGATGGCTTTGACCCCACTTTCGAAGTTAGCCAACTTGTCTTTGGTTTTGCGTTTGGGGCCCAATAAATGAGACCCCCCCATCATAACCGCCACAATACCAATGGCCAAAAATATTTGCAGCAAGATGGGCAAATAGTCAGATAAAGAATTGGTTGCGGCATTCAACAAAAACAAATTCATAATATAAACTATGGTTTGGTAAACTAGTGTAGCAAAAGTAGGACTAAGCAGCAAATATACAATCAGAAAAATGGCTTTTTAATGACAATTTTAAGGAAATAAAAAACGCAGCTTTGCACTTTCCTTTTTTAGAGGAACAAAACTAATATCTTTGCGCCTCAATCTCTTATGCAAAAACCCTTTTCAATAGCACTCGTTGGCAACCCTAATAGCGGCAAAACCTCGCTGTTTAATTCGTTGACGGGCCTCAACCAGAAAGTGGGCAATTTTGCCGGGGTAACCGTAGATAAAAAGACGGGAATCTGCCATTTACGCAATGGCGAAAATGTTCATATCATCGACCTGCCAGGTACTTACAGCCTCTACCCAAAGGGCGAAGATGAGCAGGTAGCCTACGATGTGCTGCTCAATACCAAAAGTGCGGACAAACCAAATATGGCCATTGTCATCGCCGACGCCTCAAGCCTCAAACGTAATTTGCTGCTCTGCACCCAGATTATGGATTTGAACTTGCCCGTGGTGATTGTGCTGACGATGATGGACATTGCCAAAACAAAGGGCATTCAGATAGACATTGAGGCGCTGGAAAGACATTTTGGCGTACCCATCGTGGCCGCCAACCCCCGGAAAAACAAAGGGATTGAAGAGCTAAAAAAAGTAATTGAAGATTTTCAGAAACAAAAAACGCCCAACAACCGAGCTGGTTTTATTGATATAGCCGCCCTTAGTGGTTCGTGGATTTCGGATGTAAAAACCATTGCCGAAGCCAATAGCGACTATGCCGCACTACATCTGTGCTGCCAAATGCCCGATATTCCTTTTCTGCACGCAGCACAAAGAATACAAATTGCGGGCCGCATGGGCGAGGCCAAATTCAACAAATCAAAAATACAGGGCGAAGAGATTTTGTTGCGCTACCGCCGTATCGGCGACATCCTCCAAAAAGCAGTGGTTGAGGAAACGCCGACACAAAAAGCTATGCGCAGTGAGCGTTGGGACAGGATATTGCTACACCCACTCTATGGCAATGTGATTTTGCTGGTTGTTCTCTTTATTTTGTTCCAAAGTATTTTTTCGTTTTCTACTTACCCCATGGATTGGGTAGAGGCCTCATTCAGTTGGCTCAGTGTTCAACTTTCTGAAATCCTTCCTCAGGGGCTTTTGGCCGATTTGCTCATCAATGGGGTATTGGCAGGCATTAGTGGTATTGCCGTATTTATACCACAAATCATGATTCTTTTTGGTTTTATCACCATCCTCGAAGATAGTGGATACATGGCGCGCATTTCTTTCCTTACCGACAGATTGATGCGCAGTGTAGGCCTGAATGGCCGTTCGGTAATGCCACTCATCAGCGGAATGGCTTGTGCTGTGCCTGCAATTATGGCTGCCCGCACCATCCAAAACAAAAAAGAAAGGCTTATTACTATTTTGGTGACACCACTGATGAGCTGTTCGGCACGGCTTCCGGTGTACACAGTGCTCATCGGGCTCGTTATTCCAAACAAAAGCTTCTTAGGATTTTTCAATCTGCAAGGCTTGGTGCTGATGGGGTTGTACCTTTTGGGCTTTGCGATGGCGCTCATTGTATCCAAAGTAATGGATATGGTCATTAAAGTAAAAGAGAAAACCTACTTCTTGATGGAATTGCCTGTGTACCGTGCTCCTCGCTGGAAAAATGTGGGCATCACCATGCTAGAGAAGGCAAAAATATTTGTCACCGATGCTGGTAAAGTCATCCTCATTATTTCTATTATCCTTTGGGGCTTGAGTAGTTTTGGGCCTCCAAGCCGCATGCGTGCACTGGAAAAAAAATACGCCACTTTGCATCAATTGCAACCCACCCGCACGGCTCAGCTCAACAACGAGTATGCCACCGAAAAACTAGCCAATTCTTATGCCGGCCTTGTGGGGCACGCTATTGAGCCTGCCATTAAGCCTTTGGGCTACGACTGGAAAATCGGCATTGCGCTCATTACTTCTTTTGCTGCCCGCGAAGTTTTTGTAGGCACAATGGCCACTTTGTACAGCGTGGGAGAATCCGAAAATATGGACAGTTCGCTGCGCGAAAAACTGGCAGACGCACGTTGGCCCGACGGAAGACCGGTATATACACTAGGCAGTGGAGTTTCCTTGTTGTTGTTTTATGTTTTTGCCTTACAATGTATGAGCACGATGGCCATTACCAAGCGCGAAACCCGTAGCTGGAAATATCCTATCATCCAGTTTTTGTACATGGGCGTTCTGGCTTATGCCTTTGCTTTTGTGGCGTATCAGTTGCTGAGCTAATGAAGAATTAAAAGTTAAAAATGAATAATGCTATTCGTGTGGTGGCATTATTTTTGAATTCTGACCGGAGTCTAAGTAGTAGACAATTCAATCAATTTTTGCAAAGCTCCACATGGTAGGCGCAAAGAACCGCAACGGCGCAAAGGTTTTACACAAAGCGCACAAAGGCTTTTCGTGGTGTGGATAGAAGTTTGATTTTTTGTTAAAAGTTATTATTGAAATCAAATGAATTTTTCCTTGCTAAATTTGTATCCGTGAGCGACAAAAACCTCTATATAATTTCTGGTTGCAATGGGGCAGGCAAAACCACTGCGTCCTTTACTGTATTGCCGGAAATGTTGCATTGTAAAGAGTTTGTCAATGCCGACGAAATAGCAAAAGGCCTTTCTCCTTTTCAGCCGGAAACGGTTGCCTTTGAATCGGGCAGAATAATGCTGAACAGAATCAATGATTTGTTAGATGCAGGAGAGAGCTTTGCTTTCGAAACCACCCTGGCTACCAAAAGTTATAAAAGTAAAATTGAAGAAGCGAAGGACAAAGGATATTCTGTTAGCTTGCTTTTCTTTTGGCTGCAAAATGCAGAGTTAGCCAAAGAACGTGTCAAAACCAGAGTATCCGAAGGTGGGCATAATATTGAACCCGAAGTGATTGAAAGAAGATATGGGCGGGGCATAAAAAATCTGTTTGATATTTATTTGCCCATTGTTGATGGTGCTATGATTTTTGATAATTCTGCCGGCAATCACGAACTATTAGCAAGAAAAACAATAGATGGAATTGAGATTGTCGATGAAATTAGATACAACGAATTAAAGAAACAAGTATGACTACCTTAGAAAAACAAAAGGATCAACAGAAAAAGATTTTGCTTGGCCTCGAAAAAGCTTATCAAAAAATGCTGGAGTTTAAGCGCCAAAAAAACTCCACCCTTGTGGTCATCCGCGATGGGAAAATTGTGCATTTGAAGCCTTAGTAGCCATTATTTCTCGCTAAGGCGCAAATAACAATCCCAAACTATCCACATGCGCATTCCCCTCCCGGAGTTTATCCTGAGCTTGACGAAGGAGAGGGGTTGGGGTGGGTTTTGTATCCGAGATGGGGAAATGGCATTTTCTTAAATGACTTTGGCATTTCCATTAATAATTTCTCAAAAACATTAATGAATTTGGCGTTTCCATTAATGACTTTGCCGTTTCCCACAATGGAAATGGCATTCCCTACCATTTTTTCTTCCGATTTTTGATCAAAAACCATAATTATTTAAAGCTTATGCAAAAAACGTGGTGATTTCCACGCTTTTACATTGCTTTTAGTGTTATGTTTGGTGGAAATATGGGCGCAAGCACTTGTTCTGATTAAGGAAAAGCTGGAAGAAAACCCAAACTACTTCCTTCAACCGACATCATTTTTAAATATGATTTTAGAAACAAAAAAATCAAAAATCTTCCCCCCCTCAAAAAAACAAAACTTATAACGCTGACAAACAAGGACATACAGACAATGAAAATGAAACACATCTGGTAAAAAGCAGCTACCCAAAAAGCAAATTCAGCGCTTAATTGAACATCTGCCTCGCATCAGCTTTTATACTAAAAACGCCATCATCGACAATTCTCAAAAACTTAAAATCTTGCCCCGATGACCAACCCCACTATCAGTACAATACTCAAGTTTTTCCCTACAGTCTTTTTTGCTTGTATCACATGGTTAATAGTTTACAAGCAAATGAAGACCGAAAACATCAGCTTCAAAGAATACCGGATTCGTAGAAAAAACAGGCTGTACATCGCTTTGGTTTTTATACTGTTTTCAATAGGCTATGGCATTTATAGCATAGCGACGATTCCTCATTAATCCTGCCCCGCTGCCAAAGGGCATTTATGATTCTTATCATTCGCAGAGGCGGTTTCTACAGAGTAAACTAACTTTGTACTCTTATGATGAAAAGACTGCTTTTTATAAGTTCCCTCTTTCTGTTTTCTTGTGGCAAAAAGGCTGAAACCATTAAGCCTACAGTAGCGCCCATCTCAGAGTCCATCTATGCCTCCGGCCTCGTAAAAAGCCAAAACCAATATCAGGCTTTTGCTACGGTCAATGGCATTATTCAGGACATCCTGCTGCAGGAAGGCGACACGGTAAAAAAGGGAATGCCCATCCTCACCATTGTCAACGATGCCCAACGCCTGAGCAAAGAAAATGCTGAACTGGCGGCCAACTTCGCCGACCTCAATGTGAATCAGGGCAAGCTGAATGATGCCCAACAAAACATAGAACTGGCACAACGCAAACTGAAAAATGATTCTTCTTTGCTGGCTCGTCAACAGGTGTTGTGGCAGCAAAATATTGGCTCGAAAGTAGAGTTGGAGCAGCGGGAACTGGCTTATCAAAATGCCAAATCTGCACTCTATTCGGCAAGGGTAAAATATGAAGATCTGAAACGCCAATTGGTGCTCAACGCAGCACAATCGCAAAAAACTTTACAAATATCCTCGCGCCTGGCCAGCGACTTTACACTGCGCAGCGATATTGACGGCATCGTGTATCAATTGCCCAAAAAGAAAGGGGAATTGGTAACTGCCCAAACGCCATTAGCCATCATCGGTGATGCCGAACATTTTGTATTGGAAATGCAGGTGGATGAATATGATATTCTGAAAGTAGAGAAGGGCCTGAAAGTATTGGTGACAATGGACAGCTACAAAGGAAAAGTGTTTGATGCCGTGGTGACGAAGATAGACCCATTGATGAACGAGCGCAGCAAAACATTTTTGGTGGAAGCCACTTTTACCGAAGCGCCAAAACGCTTGTATCCCAATGTCAGTTTTGAAGCCAATATCATTTTACAAACAAAAGACAAGGCGCTTTTGATACCGAGAAATTATGTCATCAACGACTCTTTTGTATTGAAAGAAAACGGGGATAAAGTAGCGGTAAAAACCGGTCTGAAAGATTATAAAATGATTGAAATCCTCTCGGGCATCAGTGCCGAAGATGAATTAAAAAACCCGGCCGAATGAAACTAAAACTCATCACCAGTGTGTCACAATCGCTGTTACTCGCCCGCTGGAAACAAACGCTGGTAGCGGCTATTGGCGTTACTTTCAGCATCACGATGTTTATCACCCTGCTTAGTTTTATGACGGGCCTGAATGATTTACTCGATGGACTGATACTGAACCGCACACCCCATGTTCGTTTGTATAATGAGATACAACCTTCCGAGCATCAACCGGTAGATTTGCTGGCGGCGCATAAAGGGCATTACAATTTTATCCGCTCCATCAAACCCAAAAACGAACGTCTGGAAATTGCAAACAGCGGCGCCATTATGGCTGCGCTAAAGAAAGACGAAAGGGTATTGGGCATTGCCCCAAAAATCACCGCGCAGGTCTTTTATAACGTGGGTGCAGTGGACCTCACCGGCGTCATCAATGGCATTGATGTGGAAGCCGAAAACAAATTGTTCTTCTTTGACGACTATGTAACCGAAGGCAATTTTATCGACCTCAAAAACATTCCCAACAGCATTATTCTGGGTAAAGGTGCAGCCGAAAAAATGTTGGCCAATATTGGCGATGTGATACAAGTAACCACCGCCAAGGGCGAACGCTTGCAACTGAAAGTGGTGGGCTATTTCCAATCGGGATTGCAGGACCTTGACAAAATACAAAGCTATTGCTCCATAGCCACCACGCAGAAATTATTGGGTGAGTCCAATGCATATATCACCGACATCCAAATCAAGCTTAAAGATATTTTATGGGCACCCGAAATGGCCACAGAATTTCAAGCTTTGTTTGACACCGAAGCCATAGACATTCAAACGGCCAATTCACAATTTGAAACCGGCAGTTCTGTTCGTACTCTCATCTCTTATGCAGTGGGCATCACCTTGTTAATCGTTGCTGGCTTTGGCATTTACAATATCCTCAACATGATGATTTACGAAAAGATGGACTCGATTGCTATCCTTAAAGCAACAGGTTTTTCGGGCGCTGATGTCAATCGTATTTTCATCACCATTTCGTTGAGTATTGGTGTATTTGGTGGTGCCCTTGGTTTGATTTTTGGTTTCGGCTTGTCTTCGTTGATAGATCAGATTCCATTTAATACCGCAGCCTTACCCACAGTCAAAACTTACCCCATTAACTACAATCCTAAATATTATATCATCGGGGCGATATTCTCGGTGGTCACTACCTATTTTGCGGGCTACTTTCCGTCGCGCAAAGCCAGTAAAATAGACCCTGTTATCATTATCCGAGGAAAATAATCATGAATCAAAACATACTAGAGGCACGCAAGATTTCGAAGTATTTCCACGACCCCAACACTATTCAGGTGTTGAAGGAAATCTCTTTTGCCATGCAGAAAAGTGAGTTTGTTTCGGTGATTGGCAAATCGGGTTGTGGCAAATCAACTTTGCTGTATATCCTTTCTACGATGGACACGGATTATGAAGGTGAGTTATTGATTAATGGTGAAACGATGCGCGGCAAAAAGGAATCAGAGCTGGCTTGGGTGCGGAACAAGCATATAGGTTTTGTATTCCAGTTTCATTATTTGCTGAATGAATTTTCGGTGCTGCGCAATGTGATGTTGCCGGGACTAAAACTGGCCGAATACAGCGAAAAAGAAATTGAACATCGGGCCTACGAAAAATTGAAAATGCTGGGTATAGAAAGTGAAGCCTTGAAAAAGCCCAATCAATTATCGGGTGGTCAAAAGCAGCGTGTAGCCATAGCCCGCGCCCTCATCAACGACCCACTCATCATTATGGGTGACGAACCAACAGGTAATCTGGACAAGAAGAATACAGAAATCGTTTTTGATATTTTTAAAGAGTTGGCTGAAGTATATCATCAATCTTTATTGATTGTTACCCACGACAACGAATTTGCCGAACGCACGCACCGCATCATCGAAATGGAAGACGGAAAAATTATCCGGATGTAAACTTATTTCACAACCACATAATGCAAATACTCAGTTGTACTATCTGCGATGTGATTTCTGTTTTCTGTTTTATCTGCTTTAAATCGATTATACTTTTTTGTAAAAACGCCATATTCACCGCGTAGGCTCATAATACTTTTGATATCTTCCAAAGAAAGCAAACCCTCATTGTTATAAGACAGAAAAATGTATCGCGCATCTGCAGCAAGTATCAACTCTTGAAAAGCTTTCTTGACTTTGCTTTTGGTAGAATAATCTGATTTCTGATGGCTATAATTGCGCAAACCCGTCTTGCCTTTTAGAGGCGGATTATCATACAGGCTAAT
>Ga0209570_1001592_pt1 | contig 11834 bp, 6 predicted proteins | sample EBPBio172007_DNA_FD_185861 | JGI IMG/M metagenome (GOLD analysis project Ga0209570, IMG submission 185861) | Wastewater treatment Type I Accumulibacter community from EBPR Bioreactor in Madison, WI, USA - Reactor 1_9/17/2007_ DNA (SPAdes)... | ecosystem: Engineered > Bioreactor > EBPR >... | reverse complement strand
GCACCGGAAGCGGCCGATCTGCTGCTCGCCTACTGCCCGGAGCGCATCCTGCCCGGCCAAACCCTGCGCGAGCTCATCGACAATGCGCGCATCGTCGGTGGCCTCGACAAGCGCAGCGCCGCCCGCGCCCGCGAGCTCTACGATACCTTCGCCAAGGGCGAGATCGTCACCGCGACCGCGCGCGAGGCGGAGCTGTCGAAGCTGACTGAAAACGCCTACCGCGACGTCAATATCGCCTTCGCCAACGAGCTGTCACTGGTCTGCGAGCACCTGTCGATCAACGTCTGGAACGTCATCCGGATGGCCAACAAGCACCCACGCGTGAACATCCTCGCGCCAGGTCCGGGCGTCGGCGGCCATTGCATCCCCATCGACCCCTGGTTCATCCACCACGCCGTACCCGACCGCACGCCGCTGATCCGCACGGCGCGCGAGGTCAACATGGACAAGGCGCGGCACATCGCCGACCGCATCGCGGCGCGCGCGGAGCGCCTCCGCGAGCCGACCATCGCGCTGCTCGGCCTCGCCTACAAGCCGGATGTCGACGACCTCCGCGAGAGCCCGGCGGTGGAGATCGCCCTCAAGCTCGCCGGCCGCTCCGCGTTCCAGGTGCTGGTGGTGGAGCCGCATGTGCGCGCCCTGCCCGGCGCCATGGCCGGCCGCCCCAATCTCGCCCTCACCGGCCTCGACCAGGCGGTTGCGCAGGCCGACATCGTCGGCGTTCTGGTCGGCCATTCGGCATTCAAGGCGCTCGACCCGGCGCTCCTGGTGGAGAAGTCGGTCATCGACGCGGTCGGCCTGCTCGGCCGGCCCGCGACAGACAACTGACGGCGGCATCATGCGGCAGATCCTCTTCTCCGGCGGACAGGCGACGGTGGCGCGGGTGCCCCGGCCGACCGTCGCCCCTGGCCACCTTCTGGTGCGCGTGCGCTATTCGCTGGTCTCGACCGGCACCGAGACCGCCTCGCTGCGCCCGCTGCAAGCCGGCACGGCCGGCACCACCACGGCAGAGCGCGTCTCCGACATCACCGCGCGTGCGCAGGTCTATCTTTCCAAGGCCGTGCGCGATCCGCGCAAGGCCGCCGCCAAGCTAAAGGAGATGGTCTCAGTCGCCATCCGCCGGCGGCTGCCCGAGGCGCCGCGCGCGCCCGCCGGGCCGGTGGTCGAGGTCGGCGCCGTGGAATGGCGCCGCGACGGCCTGAGCAAGGTTAGCCGCGAGGGCAACTCCACCGCCATCGTCACCGACGATTCGGAATCCTCTTACCAGGCCTCCGCCGCCCCGATCGCGGTCGCGCCGGGCTATGCGCTGGTGCTCAACGTCAAGGGCCGGATCGAGAAGGGTGCGATCATCATCGGCCTGCTCAATCACGACCGTTCGTCCTGGCTCGGCAATTACCGGCTGGAGGCCGGCGACCTTGACGAAACCCTGCATTTCGACCCGGCCGGCTCCCCGGAGGTGACGCTCATGGTCACCAATGCCGGTTCGAAGGGCGTCAATGTCGTCAAGATCACCGCGTCGACCGTGACGCTGATGCCGCCGGACGGCTCGGGCCTGCCGATCTCGGAGATGACGCAGGTCGGCTGGAACGTCGGCTATTCCGTTGCCGGCGAGGTGGTGGCGGTCGGCGAGGGCGTCGACGGCTTCGCGGTCGGCGACGCGGTCTCCTGCAGCGGCGCCGGCATCGCCAACCATGCCGACTACGTGATGGCGCCGCGCAACCTCGTCTGCCGGCTGCCGGCCGACTGCCCCATGGACCTCGCCTCGACGGCGACGGTCGGCTCCATCGCCCTGCAGGGCGTGCGCCGCGCCCAGCCGCAGCTCGGCGAGGTCGTGGCCGTGGTCGGCCTCGGCCTGCTCGGCATGATCACCGTGCAACTCCTGAAGGCCAGCGGCGTGCGCGTCATCGGAATCGATCTCGACCCGCACCGGGCCGAGCGCGCGGTCGGCGTCGGCGCTTATGCGACCACCACCGACCCGCAGGAATTCCTCAAGCTGGTGCGCAACGCCACCGGCGGCCACGGCGCCGACCAGACCATCATCACCGCGGCCTCCAAGTCGAACGCGCTGGTCAACTTGGCGATGGAGGCGACGCGCCGGAAGGGCCGTGTGGTGATCGTCGGCGATATCGGCCTGAAGGCCGAGCGCGCCGCCTTCTACCAGAAGGAAATCGACCTTCTGATGAGCACCTCCTACGGTCCCGGCCGCTACGACCCCGACTATGAGCTGCGCGGCCGCGACTACCCCATCAGCTATGTTCGCTGGACCATGAACCGCAACATGCAGGCCTATCTGGAGGCGATCGCCGCCAAGTCCATCGACATCCGCGCGCTGATCGACCGCGTCGCGACCATCGACCAGGCCGGCGAACTCTACCGCGAACTGGTCGACAGCAAGCAGGCCCCGCTCGCCGTGCTGTTCGCCTATCCCGACGATGCCCGGGAGCTTCCGGACGCAGCGGATTCGCCGATCATCCAGCTGCGCGGCCATCGCAAGCCGCAGGAGGGCCGGATCAACTACGCGCTGGTCGGCGCCGGCGGCTTCGGCACGGCCATGCTGGTACCGCAGATGGAGAAGCGGAAGGACCGCTACTTCCTGCGCGCCGTGGTCAGTCGCGACGCCGTGCGCGGCGGCAATTTCGCCCGTTCTAAGAATGTCGAACTGCTGGCCTCCGACCTCGAGAGCATCCTGGCACGCGACGACATCCATCTCGTCGTGCTCTCGACCCGCCACAACGAGCACGCGGCGCAGGTGATCCGCTCGCTGGAGGCCGACAAGCACGTCTTTGTCGAGAAGCCGCTGGCACTGACCTTCGACGAACTCGATCGGGTCAGGGCGGCCTACGAAGCCAACGGCGCGAAGAGCCTCCTGATGGTTGGCTTCAACCGGCGCTTCTCGCCAGCCGTGCAGGCGGTGATGAAGGAGTTGGAGGGCCGCAGCGGGCCGGTCATCGTCAACTACCGGCTCAATGCCGGCTACCTGCCAATGACCCACTGGACGCAGGGGCCGGAGGGTGGCGGCCGCAATATCGGCGAGGCCTGCCACATGTACGACGTGTTCCGCGCCATGGTTGGCGCGCCGCCGGTGGAGATCGCCGCGACCGCCGTCGACACCGCCGACACCGCCTATTTACGCAACGACAATTTCGTCGCCACCATCCGCTACGGCGACGGCAGCGTCGGCACTCTGGTCTACACCGCCATGGGGCCCAAGGAGGGCATGCCGAAGGAGCGCATCGAGATCATCTGCAACGGCGAGGCCTATATCGTCGACGACTTCAAGTCGGCGGTGCGCTGCTCGGACGGCCATGTGCTCTGGCAGGGCGCCGTGGACAAGGGCCATTTCGAGGAGCTGTCGCGGCTCGGCGACGCCATCGCCAAGGGTGGCCCCGCGCCGATCCCCTTCGAGGAGATCCTGGAGACCTCGGCGGTCGCGATCCACGTTGAGGATCTGATCTTCGGGAGGCTTGCATGACTGATGCAAGGCAGAGTTACCTTGTCGTCAACCAGAGCATGACGGCGGTCGGGCGCATCACTGACCCGCTCCTGTCATCAATGACCGAGCGACACCACTTCCGGTTGCCGCCGATCAGTTTCAAACCGCTAGTGCCTGTGACCGCGGCGGCACTCGGTGACCCATCAGAAGGAGTCATCATACTCCTGGGCCAAGGCCTGCCGAACCGCGCGCAGATGCGCCTCGCCCGCGGATGCGTCCGCAGTGGAAGGCGTACCCTACTCGGCTGGCCGCAAGAGCACGCACTCGAGGTCATCGATGCCGAGCGGATCGCATCGCTGGCGCGACATCGTCTGGCTCTTCTCATCAGCTACCGGCTTCGTAGCTTGTTCGCACGGCGCCAGGCACGTCATAGCGCAGCGCTGGACACAGCCGGGCTGGCTCAATCGGCTGCGGCAGGCAGCATCGCCAAGACAGCAGCCCTTGTTGAAAATGAGGCCGCTAACCTTGTTGCACGTTTCGATGACCGAATTGCCGCCCTCAAGCATTTGTCCGAAGACCTCGGCGGCCGGGTCGATGCTCATCTGGTCGGAGCGGCCATCCATGTTCGGTCGGTCATTTCAGACAGCACACTGGAGCCATTCTCCCCGGCTGTCCTCGAGGCAATTCATGCGGCCTCCACCAGTCTGGCGGACATGCGCGCAGCCGCCCTCGATCTTGGCGAGCGGTTCGCGAGTGACCTACCGACGCTGCGTCGGATTGAGGCACGGTCCGCGGAACTCCACGACGATGCCGTGCAGGCGACGCCTGCCGTTCACGTTGCGCAGAGCGGCTCGGATCAGCCGTACGGAGAGGGCGATCTCGGCTCGGTAGAGACTTTCCTCAACCGTCTAGTAAATGATCCCAAACCGGCCGCACTGGCGCCTGATGCTGTGCCCACCAAGGATGGCAGGTTCCCGGGCACAGGCGTCTATCTGCGCCTTGACTTCTGGTCGCCCCTTAGCTCAGGCGGCAGCTATGGCCATACCTGCTTTCAGGCAAAAGCACTGTCGGAAACGACTCACGATCTCGTGGCAGTCATGGCGAACCGCTTCGATCTTCTCGACGGCCTGGGTGTGCGGCAGGTCGCGGTTCCCGCTCGGAGCGCTGCAGGCTTAGAGGCCAACCTGCTCGGCATGAACCACCACTATTCCGATCGGCTCGGCATGATGTTTGAAGCTCTGCGGCCAGCCTACATTTTTGAGCGAGCGGTCCTCGGCAATGCCGTCGGGGCGTGGGCGAGCCGGCGCTTCGGCATCCCATATATCGTCGAGTACAACGGCTCTGAGATATCGATGAGGCGCAGCTTCATGAACTCCCGGTACGAGCACGAGAACCTGCTATTGCTCGCTGAGGATGCTGCCTTCCGCCAGGCGACGCTGATCTCGGTCGTGTCGGACCAGGTGGCCGCTGACGTTGCGCGGCGCGGCATTCCTGAAAATCGCATCTTGGTGAACCCTAACGCGGTCGACCTACGCACGTACTGCCCCGGCACTGCGTCCGAGGGCGCGCGCATTCGCAAAGAACTCGGACTTGCAGCCGACCAGACCGTCGTGGGCTTCATCGGAACCTTCGGCGACTGGCACGGCATCGATGTGCTTTGTGGGGCCATGAAGCAGATATTCGATGGTGATCCGTCCATCCGGCTGCTCCTGATAGGCGACGGTCGTCGCAAGCCAGAGGTTCACGAGGCGGTGCAGCGGGGTGGCTTTGCAGATCGAGTGATCGACGCGGGACGGGTTCCGCAAGCGCGTGGCGCTGAGCTGCTGAAAGCCTGCGACATACTTGTCTCCCCACATTCCTCGAACATGATCGACAGCCCATTCTTCGGCTCGCCGACCAAGCTGTTCGAGTATATGGCCATGGGCGCGGGAATCATCGCGAGCGACCTCGAACAGATCGGTCACGTTCTTGCACCTGCGCTTCGGCCGTCGGATTTCGCAATAGGCGCCCCCGCGGTGACCGATCAACGTGCGGTCCTGTGCAGGCCGGGCGATGTCAAAGATTTCGCTGCCGGAGTGCTTGCCCTTGTTCGCGCGCCGGCGGTTAGGGCAGCCCTCGGGCGGAATGCGCGCGAAGCTGCGAAGCGCTACTATACGTGGGACCAGCACGTCAGAAATCTATGGCTGCGTCTCTCGGGCAAGTCGGAGGAAGGCTACGCCATCGACCGACACAAACGGCCATCTTGAAAAACACCCCAGAGGAGCAATCGCATGGCACAGGCGATCGCAACCGGCGACCACTACAAGGATGAAGTCCAGCGTCAATGGGATCGCGACGCCTGTGGCTCCCAGTACGTCAAAGGCATCGAACCCGACACCCTCGATTGGTACCTGGACGTCGAACGCTACCGTTATGATCACTACGGCCCGTGGATGCCGAAGTTAATGGAGTTTGCCGGCCATCGCGGCGAGAAGGTGCTGGAGGTCGGGGGCGGCATGGGCACCGACCACGCCCAGTTCGCGAAGAGCGGTGCGATCACGACCGATCTCGACCTGTCGTCGGGCCATTTGGAGCACGCGAAGCGCAATTTCGCACTACGCGGCCTCACCGGCGAATTCGTCCATGGCGATGCCGAGAACATGCCCTTCGAGGACGGCACCTTCGACGTGGTTTATTCCAACGGCGTCATCCACCACACGCCGGACACGGCGCGGGTGGTCGATGAGATGTACAGGGTGCTCAAACCCGGCGGCAAGGCGATCATCATGGTCTATGCTGAGAACTCGCTGCACTATTGGCGCACTCTGTTCTACAGCTTGGGAATCGCCCAAGGTCGGCTTGAGCGCGTCTCGATGGGCGACATCATGTCGGAGAGTGTCGAGCTGTCGGAGCACGGCAGCAAGCCACTGGTGAAGGTCTACACGCCGAAGCGGCTGCACAACCTGTTCCGCCGTTTCGAGCAACGGACGATCTACCAGCGCCAGATGGTGCCGGAGGAACGGCCGGCCATGCTGCGAAGGGTGCCGGTCGCGCTGCTCGAACGCATCATGGGCTGGAACCTGATCATCAAGGCCCAAAAGCCGCGCTGACGACCGTAAACCTCCCGATGGTCCCGGAGACATTCTTGCCGAGCTTCGCCAAACGGCTACGGACCGTCCTCCTTCTCGGCTTCAAACGTGTGCGGCGTCAGGTGCGCAACCGGCTCTTCCTACCGACGGAGGATTTCCGGCAGGACACCGGCAAGGCTGGATTGGCCCCAGAGGGCTTCCTCGCCGGCCGGCGGGAGAAGCCGCGCCTCTATGTTGAGGCGGCCCTGCCTCACGTCGGCGCCCTCGCCGGCCGATGCCCCGGCCAAGCTGCGCAGGCACTGGCGGATGCGGGGAGGATAGTGCGCCATGAGTTCGACCTCCTCGGCAGCGGCCCCTTCAAGCCGGTCGACCCGGACCGGCCGGCGCGCGCGTCCGGCTACCGTCCCATCGACTGGTACATCGACCCCGTCCGCAACCTGCGCTTTCCCGTCCGCGTACCCTACAAGGAGTGGAAGCTTTTCGAGATGCGGCCGGCTAATGCCGATGTGAAATATCCGTGGGAATTGGCGCGCTCCCAGCATTTCCTGACGCTTGCGCAGGCCTTCCAGCTCGGCGGCGACACACGCTTCGCCCGCGAGATCTTTGACGAGATCGCCGATTTCATGGAGGCCAATCCGGTCGGCTTCGGCATCAACTGGACCTGCACGATGGACGTCGCGATCCGGGCGGCGAACTGGGCCATCGGCCTCGCCCTGACCCTCGATGCAGATGGTATCGACGAGGACGAGCGGCTCGACGCCTATGCCGGTCTGTTCGATCATGGCCGCTTCATCTACGAGAACCTTGAGAACACCTACGAGGTGACCTCCAACCATTTCCTCAGCAATGTCATCGGCCTGCACTTCATCGCGGCCGAGTTCGAGGGGCTGCCGCAGGCCCGGCTCTGGGACGAGTTCTGCCGCAAGGCGCTGGAGCGCGAGATCGTCGTGCAGATCCACGACGAGGGCGCCGACTTCGAATCCGCCCTGCCCTATCACCGCCTCGTCACGGAACTGTTCCTGGCTTCGGCGCGCCTGGCGCAGTTCCAGGGTCGGCCGTTGTCGGACGACTATCACGCCCGCCTCGCGCGGATGGTCGAGTTCCTCGCCGGCATGCAACGCCCCGACGGACTGATGCCGGTGATCGGCGACGCCGATGACGGCCGCTTCCACATCGCGTCCCGCTACGGCGACTGGAACCGGCAGGACGCCCGCCACATCTACGCGCCGGCGGCGCTGACGCTGAACCGGCCGGACTGGCTGCCGCTCGCCGGGCCGGATGCCGCGTGGGAAGCGGCCTGGTGGGGGTTCGACACTGCAGGAATTGCGCCCGGCCTCGCCCCTGCCCCGGACGGTCGGCACCTCTATCCGAACGTCGGCATCGCGGTGACCCGCACCGGCGGCCATTACCTCGCAATCACCAACGGCGCGGTCGGTACCAAGGGCTTCGGCAACCACAAGCACAACGAACTGCTGGGCTTCGAGTACCACCTCGGCGGCCAGCCGCTGCTCGTCGACCCCGGCAGCTATGTCTACACGTCCGACTTCGCGGCGCGAAACCTGTTCCGCGCGACCGCCTGTCACAACACGGTGGGCATAGACGGCATCGAGCAGAACGAGACGAACCCGGAGTGGATCTTCCGCCTGTTCGAGACCGCCAACCCGGTGCATGAGAATTTCGAGGAGGCGGACGGCACCGTCACCTATGTCGGCAGCCACACCGGCTACCAGCGGACCGAGGCCAAGGCGACGCACCGTCGCCGCTTCGCCTACCGGCGCGCCGAGGGCCACCTCGTCATCGAGGACACCATCGCCGGCGAGGGCGAGCACCGGCTGGTCTGGCATTTCCACATGGCGCCCGGCGTCGCCATCGCGCCCGACGGCAAGGGCTTCGTGCTGTCGGCAGGCGACATCCGCGCCCGGCTCGCCGTGCCGGCCGGGCTGGAGGCGACGGTGGGCGAGGCCTGGTATTCGCCCTCCTACGGCGTGAAAGTGCCCTGCCAGGCGCTCGACCTCGCCGCTACCATGCCGTTGGACGGGCGCACATGGCGCTTCGAACTCGTTCCCGGTCCGGCGGGCGAGAGCACCTGATGCAGCGCCTCGCCCCGATTGCCCTGCTCTCCACCATGGTCGCCCACGAGCGCGTGCTGCGCGCCATGACGCGGCTGGAGCTGCAGAAGAAATATGCAGGATCGCTGCTCGGCTACGCCTGGATCATCCTCCAGCCGCTGCTGTTCCTCGGCGCCTATGTGGTGGTGTTCCTGGTCATCTTTCGCATCCGCCTGCCGGGCATGTCGGATATCGGCTATGTCGCCTATGTCTTCTCGGGCCTGATCCCGTTCCTGACGCTGATGGAAGTGACGACCACCGCTCCGGTGGTGATCCGCCAGAACATGCATCTCATCAAGAACGTCATCGTGCCGGTCGAGCTTATTCCGCTACGCCTAGTCGCCGGTGCCATGGTGGTGCAATTCGTCGGCCTCGCCCTGCTTGCCGTGTTCCTTGCCGCGGACCTCGACTACAGCTGGAAGCTGCTGTTCCTGCCGCTGGTCATCCTGCTCACCGCGCTGTTCATGGCCGGCCTTGCCCTCATGCTCGCGCCGATCGGCATGATCATTCCCGATCTCGGCCACGGAATCGGCATCGCGATGCACCTCCTGATGTTCATCTCGCCGATCGCCTTCCGCCTCGACATGGTGCCGCCGCTGGTGCGCTTCCTCGTCGACTGGAACCCGATCACATATCTAGTCGAGGCCTATCGCGGCGTGCTGATAGCCGCCTACGAGCCAAGCCCCGTCCGGCTTGCCATCTTCGTTGCGCTGGCCCTGCTGTTCTTCATCGCCGGCTGCAGCGTCATCAGCCGCTTCAAGGCATCGATCGTCGACTATGAATGACCTTGCGATCCGCGCGCGGCGGCTGTCCAAGAGCTACACGCTCTACGACGCTCCCAAGTACCGCCTGCTCGACATGCTCGGACTGTCGGGCCGAGCAGCCGCGGGACGGCGCGAGCACCGCGCACTGAGAGACATCAGCTTCGACATCGCGCGCGGCGAGAAGGTTGCGATCATCGGCCGCAACGGCGCCGGCAAGTCGACGCTCCTGAAGTTGGTCACCAAAGTCATCGTGCCGACGGCGGGCGATCTCGACATCCGCGGGGAGACGCAGGCGCTGCTGTCGATCGGAACGGGCTTCCACCCGGAATTCACCGGCCGGCAGAACGCCGCCGCCTACCTGACCAGCCTCGGCTTTTCCGGCGCCGAGTTAGACCGCATGGTGGAGGACGCCATCGCCTTCGCCGAGTTGGACGATTTCGCCGACCAACCGATCAAGACCTATTCCACCGGCATGGGGATGCGGCTGATGTTCGCCGCCGCGACCATGATCCGGCCCGACCTGCTGGTGATCGACGAGGTGCTCGGCGTCGGCGACGCCTATTTCCAGCAGAAGAGCTTCCAGCACATCCGCGACATCTGCTCCTCCAGGCAGACGACGCTGCTGCTGGTAACGCACGACATCTACAATGCCGCGCAGCTCTGCGACCGCATGATGTGGATCGACCGCGGCCGGCTCCTCATCGACGCGGATCCCGCGACGGTCATGCGAGCCTATGAGGATTCCATCCGCGAGCAGGAGGAGCGCCGCTTGCGCGCCAAGGCGCTGGGCCCGGCCACGCGCGGCCGCGGAACGGTGCGCCGGCTGCTGGTCGACATCCAGTCGGCGAGGAACCTGGCGCCGAAGACCCCACTCTACCTGACGCGCCTGTCAATCCTCGTCGGCGGTGTGCAGGTGGCCTCCGCTCCACTCGGCGAACAGGCCTTCGAGGCGACGGACGGCGCGGTTCTCGTCCGCGAAGGCAGCAACTGGGGCGATACCGAGCAGTGGCAGGGGCGCCTCGCCCGCCCCCTGCGCAACCACGGCTCGCCGTTCCACAAGGTGACGGCCGCCTTCGACCTGCCGCTGAAGGCGGGCGACGCCGATCGCCTCGGCGTGCGGATCGAAGGCTGGAGCGCCGAGCCCGGCGACCTGCATGTCCGCATCCATGGCGAGGACGTGGAGCGCGATCTCGGGCGGCTCGACCTCACGCCCGGGGTCTGGAACGACGTGACGCTGGCCGGTGCGGATGGGCAGGCCGAGGCGGCTCTACGCCCCTCGGCGGTTCACGAGTCCCTCGTCGAAGAGGCGGAGGCGCAGGAAGAACTGAAGGCTCTCTTCAGCGAGGCGGAGGGCATTGCCGCGGCCGAGCCGGTGCCGGCGCGCGGTCCCGGCGCAGAACCCGAGCCGCCCGCCACGCCAGCGGACGAGGCGGAAGCCGCCTCCGCCGAGACCGCCGGCATCCGCATGATCAACCCGAGCCTCAACGTCACCGGCGTCTACGGCACCGGTGACGTCGAACTCATGAGCCTGACGCTGACTGGCGCCGACGGTCGCGAGCGGCACATCGTCCCAGTGGGCAGTACCGCGACCCTCTCGCTCCGCTACCGGCTGAAGCGGCCGGACCTGAAGGAAAAGCTGAACGTCGTCTTCGTGTTCCGGCGCGACGGCATCACGGACGTGGCGCGCATCTTCCTGAACAGCATCGTCTTCGACGCGACGACGCGGCCGGAGGGCATCCTCAAGGCCCATTTCGACCGCCTGCCGCTCGGGCCGGCTTCCTATGCTGTCACGGTCCTGGTGGCCAAGGAAGGCTACTACGATACGTTCCAGACCCAGTTCTTCACCATGAACCCGGGCGTCTACAGCGCCCACAAGGTACTGGCCGAATTCGTTGTCGAGGGCATCAGCCAGCTCTACTCTGGCACCGGAGCGGTGGTCGACACCGCATGGTCGCTCGACGAGGTTTAGCACTCCCTTGTTCAAGTCGACGGTTACTCAGTCAAGCAGGCCGAGAGCGTCCAGAAGCCCGTCGACCCGCCTCTGCCAGGAGGCATTGCGGGCAAACTCGCGTGCCGCGGCGGGCGCGGCCGCTGCCACGACCGCGCGAAGCGCCGCGGCAAAGGCGGGAGCCCCTTCGGCAAGGGTTACGGGCCCGCCGATTCGCTCGAGCTCCGGCCATGGCGTCGCCACCACCGGCAGGCCGGCGGCGGCATAGTCGTAGAGCTTCAGCGGATTGACCGTATCGACGAGCGCAGCGTACCCGGCGCGGTCGAAGGGGATCAGGCCGGCATCGCAATGGGTGAGATAGGCCGGCAGATCCTCGTAGCGCTTCTTGCCCAGCCGGAACACGTTCGGCGCATCCGGACCTAGCGGCGGACTTCGCTGCGGCCCGATCCAAACAAACGAGATGGCGGGGCAGAGCCGCGCCGTCGCCTCGACCAGGGACTGGTCGACCCAGGG
>Ga0209570_1001588_pt1 | contig 11850 bp, 4 predicted proteins | sample EBPBio172007_DNA_FD_185861 | JGI IMG/M metagenome (GOLD analysis project Ga0209570, IMG submission 185861) | Wastewater treatment Type I Accumulibacter community from EBPR Bioreactor in Madison, WI, USA - Reactor 1_9/17/2007_ DNA (SPAdes)... | ecosystem: Engineered > Bioreactor > EBPR >... | reverse complement strand
CCAGCGTGCTGGATGTGCCCTTCCTGCTGGCGACCCAGCTTGAATCATTCACCGCCTTTCTGCAGGCGGAAGTGCCGCCCGAGCGGCGCAAGAATGAAGGTCTGCAGGCGGCTTTCACCTCGATTTTCCCGATCGTCTCGCACTCGGGCAACGCGCGCCTGGAGTTCGTCAGCTACACGCTGGGCGAACCGGCCTTCGACGTCAAGGAATGCCAGCAGCGCGGCCTGACCTTCGCCTCCTCGCTGCGCGCCAAGGTGCGTCTGGTGATCATGGATCGCGAGTCGCCGGAAACGGTCAAGGAAGTCAAGGAGCAGGAAGTGTACATGGGCGAGATTCCGCTCATGACCACCAATGGTTCCTTCGTGATCAACGGTACCGAGCGGGTCATCGTCTCGCAGTTGCACCGTTCGCCGGGCGTGTTTTTCGAGCACGACCGCGGCAAGACCCACAGTTCCGGCAAGCTGCTGTTCTCTGCCCGCGTGATTCCCTATCGCGGTTCCTGGCTCGATTTCGAGTTCGATCCCAAGGACATCCTCTTCTTCCGTGTCGACCGTCGCCGCAAGATGCCGGTCACCACGCTGCTGAAGGCGATCGGTATGACTCCGGACAGCATCCTGAAGGAGTTTTTCGAGTTCGACACCTTCTACCTGTCCAAGACCGGTGTGGATTTCGCGCTGGTGCCCGAGCGCCTACGCGGCGAAGTGGCGCGTTTCGATTTCGTGGCCGCCGACGGCAAGGTCATCGTCGCCAAGGATAAGCGCATCACCGCCAAGCACATCCGTGACATGCAGGCGGCTGGCCTCAACCGCCTGGCGGTCAATGACGAATTCCTGATGGGTCGCGTCGTGGCGCAGACCATCGTCGATTCCTCGACCGGCGAAGTGGTGGCCAATGCCAACGACGAAATCACCGAAACCGCGCTCGCCAAGCTGCGCGAAGCCGGAATCGAGACGATCAACACCCTGTTTACCAACGATCTCGACCGTGGCGCGTTCATTTCGCAAACCCTGCGCGGCGACGAGACGCTGACCCAGCAAGCGGCGCGCGTCGCCATCTACCGGATGATGCGTCCGGGCGAACCGCCGACCGAAGAGGCCGTCGAGATCCTGTTCCACGGGCTGTTCTATTCCGACGAACGCTACGACCTGTCGCGTGTTGGCCGCATGAAGTTCAATCGCCGCCTGTCGCGCGCCGATGTGATCGAGCACAAGGTGATGGTCAGAAGTCTGGCCTCGCGTGCCGAAGCCGCGCTGAAGAATCTGGCCGAAGCGGCTGCCTTACCGCTGGCGACGATCCAGGAACTGGTCGGCGGTCTGCCCTACGGCCCGCGCGCCATCGCCGAGAATCTGACCAAGGAAGCCGCCGATGCGCTGGCGGCCAAGTTGAAGCCGGTGGGTGCCAATGTCGAAGCGACCGACCAGCTGACCCTGTCCCCGCGTGACATCGTCGATGTCATCAAGATTCTGGTCGAACTGCGTAATGGCCGCGGCGATATCGACGATATCGACCACCTTGGCAATCGTCGCGTCCGCTCTGTCGGCGAACTGGCCGAGAACCAGTTCCGCGCCGGTCTGGTGCGCGTCGAGCGCGCCGTGCGCGAACGTCTGAGCCAGGCCGAGTCCGATAATCTGATGCCGCACGACCTGATCAACGCCAAGCCGATCAGCGCCGCCATCAAGGAGTTCTTCGGTTCCAGCCAGCTGTCGCAGTTCATGGACCAGACCAACCCGCTGTCGGAAATCACCCACAAGCGCCGCGTCTCGGCCCTTGGCCCGGGTGGTCTGACGCGCGAACGCGCCGGCTTCGAAGTGCGCGACGTGCATCCGACCCATTATGGCCGCGTCTGCCCGATCGAAACCCCGGAAGGTCCGAACATCGGTCTGATCAACTCGCTGGCCTTGTTTGCCCGGGTCAACGATTACGGCTTCATAGAAACCGCTTACCGCAAGGTGGTCGATAGCAAGGTCACCGACCAGATCGAATACCTCTCGGCCATCGAGGAAGGCGCTTACGTCGTGGCGCAGGCCAATGCCACCCTCGGCCCGGACGGTCGTCTGACCGACGAACTGGTGACCTGCCGCGAGAAGGGCGAAACCATCCTCGCCGAACCGTCGCGCGTGCAGTACATGGACGTGGCGCCGGGCCAGATCGTTTCGGTCGCCGCCTCCTTGATTCCCTTCCTTGAGCACGACGACGCGAACCGGGCCTTGATGGGCGCCAACATGCAGCGTCAGGCCGTGCCCTGTCTGCGTCCGGAGAAGCCGCTGGTCGGCACCGGCATCGAGCGTACCGTGGCGGTCGACTCCGGTACCGCCGTGGTTGCCTTGCGTGGCGGCGTGGTCGATTACGTCGATGCCGGCCGTATCGTCGTTCGGGTCAATGACAACGAAGCAGTGGCCGGTGAAGTCGGCGTCGATATCTACAACCTGGTCAAGTACACCCGTTCCAACCAGAACACCAATATCAACCAGCGTCCGATGGTCAAAAAGGGCGACAAGATCGCCAAGGGCGATGTGGTGGCTGATGGTGCTTCGACCGATATGGGCGAACTGGCGCTGGGTCAGAACATGCTCATCGCCTTCATGCCCTGGAACGGCTACAACTTCGAAGACTCGATCCTGATCTCCGAACGCGTGGTGGCCGAAGACCGCTACACCTCGATCCACGTCGAGGAACTGACGGTGGTCGCGCGCGATACCAAGCTCGGCCCGGAAGAAATCACCCGCGACATCGCCTCGCTGGGCGAAGTGCAGCTGTCGCGTCTGGATGACTCCGGGATCGTCTATATCGGTGCCGAAGTCGAAGCCGGCGACGTGCTGGTCGGCAAGGTGACGCCGAAGGGCGAAACCCAGCTGACGCCGGAAGAGAAGCTGCTGCGCGCCATCTTCGGCGAGAAAGCTTCCGACGTGAAGGATACCTCGCTGCGCGTGCCTTCCGGCATTGCCGGCACGGTCATCGACGTGCAGGTGTTCACCCGCGAAGGCATCGAGCGCGACAAACGCGCCCAGTCGATCATCGACGAGCATCTGCGTCACTACAAGCTGGATCTGGCCGACCAGATGCGGATTGTCGAACGCGACGCCTTCGAGCGTGTCGGTCGCCTGATCGTTGGCAAGAAGGCCAACGGCGGCCCGAAGAAACTGGCCAAGGGCAGCGAGATCAGCCAGGAATACCTGGACGGCATCGATCCGCACCACTGGTTCGATATTCGCGTTGCCGACGAAGACATTGCCCAGCAGCTGGAACAGGTCAAGGAAGGCCTGGAACTGGCACGCAAGAACTTCGACATCGCCTTCGAAGGCAAGCGCAAGAAGCTGACCCAGGGCGACGAACTGCCGCCGGGCGTGCAGAAGATGGTCAAGGTCTATGTCGCCGTCAAGCGTCGTCTGCAACCGGGTGACAAGATGGCCGGTCGTCACGGTAACAAGGGCGTGGTTTCCCGCATCCTGCCGGTGGAAGACATGCCGCACATGGCCGATGGCCGCCCGGTCGATATCGTGCTCAATCCGCTCGGCGTGCCGTCGCGGATGAACGTCGGCCAGATTCTGGAAGTGCACCTCGGCCTCGCCGCCAAGGGGCTCGGCTTCAAGATCGGCGACATGCTGCGCAAGAACGCCAGCGCCAAGGAAATGCGCGGCTTCCTCGACAAGGTTTATAACGACAGTGGCAAGCCGGAAGATCTGGCCGCGTTGAACGATGCCGAAATCCTGGAAATGGCCGGCAACCTGCAAAGCGGCGTGCCGTTCGCCACCCCGGTGTTCGATGGCGCCAAGGAAGAGGAAATCAAGGCCATGCTCGATCTCGCCGGCATGCCGAGTTCCGGCCAGATGACGCTGTTCGATGGCCGTACCGGCGAAGCTTTCGAGCGCAAGGTGACGGTCGGCTACATGCACTTCCTGAAGCTGCACCACCTGGTCGACGACAAGATGCACGCCCGTTCCACCGGCCCATACTCGCTGGTCACCCAGCAGCCGCTGGGTGGCAAGGCGCAGTTCGGCGGCCAGCGTTTCGGGGAAATGGAAGTGTGGGCGCTGGAAGCCTACGGTGCCTCCTACGTCCTGCAGGAAATGCTGACGGTCAAGTCGGACGACGTGAACGGCCGTACCAAGGTCTACGAAAACATCGTCAAGGGCGAGCACAAGATCGATGCCGGCATGCCGGAATCCTTCAACGTGCTGGTCAAGGAAATCCGTTCCCTGGCCATCGACATCGACCTGGAACGCTACTGATTTAGAGTGGGAGAAATACGATGAAAGCATTGCTGGACCTTTTCAAGCAGGTCACCCACGAGGAAGAGTTCGAGGCCATCACCATCGGTCTCGCCTCGCCGGACAAGATCCGTTCCTGGTCGTACGGTGAGGTCAAGAAACCGGAAACGATCAATTACCGGACCTTCAAGCCGGAACGCGACGGTCTGTTCTGCGCCAAGATCTTCGGCCCGATCAAGGATTACGAGTGCCTGTGCGGCAAGTACAAGCGCCTGAAACATCGCGGCGTGATCTGCGAGAAGTGCGGCGTGGAAGTCACGCTGGCCAAGGTGCGTCGCGATCGCATGGGTCACATCGAACTGGCTTCGCCGGTGGCGCACATCTGGTTCCTGAAGTCGCTGCCGTCGCGTCTGGGCATGGTGCTCGACATGACGCTGCGCGACATCGAACGGGTGCTGTACTTCGAAGCCTATGTGGTCTGCGATCCGGGCATGGTGAGCAATCTCCAGCGCGCCCAGCTGCTGACCGAAGAGCAGTATCTGGAAATGATGGAAGAGCATGGCGATGAGTTCGTCGCGCTGATGGGCGCCGAAGGCATCCGCGAATTGCTGCGCAATCTGGATCTGGAAAACGAAGTCGAGGCCTTGCGTGCCGAACTGGAAGTCACCGGTTCCGAAGCCAAGAACAAGAAGCTGGCCAAGCGCCTGAAGATTCTCGAAGGTTTCCAGAAATCCGGGATCAAGCCGGACTGGATGATCCTCGAAGTGCTGCCGGTGCTGCCGCCGGACCTGCGCCCGCTGGTGCCGCTGGACGGTGGCCGTTTCGCCACTTCCGACCTGAACGACCTCTACCGCCGGGTGATCAACCGCAACAACCGCCTGAAGCGCCTGCTCGAACTGAAGGCGCCGGAAATCATTGTGCGCAACGAAAAGCGCATGCTGCAGGAAGCGGTCGATTCGCTGCTCGACAACGGTCGTCGTGGCAAGGCCATGACCGGCGCCAACAAGCGCCCGCTCAAGTCGCTGGCCGACATGATCAAGGGCAAGGGCGGTCGTTTCCGGCAGAACCTGCTCGGTAAGCGCGTCGATTACTCGGGCCGTTCGGTCATCGTGGTCGGGCCGCAGCTCAAGCTGCATCAGTGCGGTCTGCCCAAGCTGATGGCGCTGGAACTGTTCAAGCCCTTTATCTTCAACAAGCTGGAAGTGCTGGGTTATGCCACCACTATCAAGCAGGCCAAGAAGATGGTGGAAAGCCAGGAGCCGGTGGTGTGGGACATCCTCGAAGATGTCATCCGCGAACACCCGGTTCTGCTGAACCGCGCGCCGACCCTGCACCGCCTGGGCATTCAGGCCTTCGAGCCGACCCTGATCGAAGGCAAGGCCATCCAGCTGCATCCGCTCGTCTGTGCCGCGTTCAACGCCGACTTCGACGGTGACCAGATGGCCGTCCACGTGCCCCTGTCGCTGGAAGCGCAGATGGAAGCGCGTACCCTGATGCTGGCTTCCAACAACGTGCTCTCGCCCGCCAACGGTTCGCCGATCATCGTCCCGTCGCAGGACATCGTGCTCGGTCTGTACTACGCCACCCGCGAGCGCATCAATGGCAAGGGCGAGGGTATGTACTTCGCCGACGTCGCTGAAGTCGAGCGCGCGCTGGCGGCCAAGGAAGTCGATCTGCACGCTCGCGTGTCGGTGCGCCTGAAGCAGTATGAAATGGATGCTTCCGACGCCTGGGTCGAAAAGATCGTACTGGTCCAGACCACTGTCGGCCGTGCCGTCCTGTCGCAGATCCTGCCGCGTGGCCTGCCCTTCAAGGCCATCGACAAAGCCCTGAAGAAGAAGGAAATTTCCAAGCTGATCGACGAATCTTTCCGTCGCTGCGGCCTCAAGGAAACCGTGGTCTTTGCCGACAAGCTGATGCAGAACGGCTATGCGCTGGCGACCCGCGCCGGCATCTCCTTCTGCTCGGACGACATGCAGGTACCGGCCAAGAAGTACGAGATTATTGCCGAAGCCGAAAAGGAAGTGAAGGAAATCGAGACCCAGTACACCAACGGTCTGGTGACCCAGGGCGAACGCTATAACAAGGTGGTCGATATCTGGGGTCGTACCGGCGATCAGGTGGCCAAGGTGATGATGGACCAACTCGGCCACGAGGAAGTGGTCGATCGCCACGGCAAGACGGTCAAGCAGGATTCCTTCAACTCGATCTTCATGATGGCCGACTCCGGCGCCCGCGGTTCCGCGGCCCAGATTCGCCAGCTGGCCGGCATGCGTGGCCTGATGGCCAAGCCGGACGGCTCGATTATCGAAACGCCGATCACCACCAACTTCCGCGAAGGCCTGAACGTGTTGCAGTACTTCATCTCGACCCACGGCGCCCGTAAGGGTCTGGCCGATACTGCGTTGAAGACTGCCAATTCGGGTTATCTGACCCGCCGTCTGGTCGATGTGACCCAGGATCTGGTGATTACCGAGGACGATTGCGGCACCCGCAACGGCTTCGCCGTCAAGGCGCTGGTCGAAGGCGGTGAAGTCATCGAGCCCTTGCGCGAGCGGATTCTCGGCCGCGTGACGGTGGATGATCTGGTTGATCCGGAAACCCAGGAAACCGTCATCTTCGCCGGCACCATGCTCGACGAAGATCTGGTCGAAATGATCGACAAGCTCGGTATCGATGAAGTCAAGGTGCGCACTCCGCTGACCTGCGAAACCCGCTACGGCCTTTGCGCCAAGTGCTATGGTCGCGACCTTGGCCGTGGCACGCTGGTCAACGCCGGCGAGTCGGTGGGCGTTATCGCCGCCCAGTCGATCGGCGAACCGGGTACCCAGCTGACCATGCGGACCTTCCACGTCGGCGGTGCTGCCTCGCGGGCCGCCGTGGCCTCCCAGGTGGAAGCCAAGTCGACCGGTACGGTGCGTTTCACCAACAACATGCGTTTTGTCACTTCCGCCAAGGGCGAGAAGGTGGTCATCTCCCGCTCCGGCGAGGTGCTGATTGCCGACGACAACGGCCGCGAGCGCGAGCGCCACAAGGTGCCGTACGGCGCCATCCTGGCTTGCGACGAAGGCAAGGCGATCAAGGCCGGCGCCAAACTGGCGACCTGGGATCCGCATACCCGCCCGATCGTGACCGAATATGCCGGTACGGTGAAATTCGAAAACGTCGAGGAAGGTGTCACCGTCGCCAAGCAGATCGACGACGTGACTGGCTTGTCAACGCTGGTGGTGATCGACTCCAAGCGCGGCGGCAAGGCGGCCGCCAAGGGCGCCCGCCCGGTGGTCCGGCTGCTCGACGCGGCTGGCAATGAAGTCAAGGTGGCCGGTTCCGACCACTCGGTGTCGATCGCCTTCCAGGTCGGCTCGATCATTTCGGTGACCGACGGCCAGCAGGTGGGTGTCGGCGACGTGCTGGCGCGTATTCCGCAGGAATCGGCCAAAACCCGCGACATTACCGGTGGTCTGCCGCGCGTGGCCGAGCTCTTCGAAGCGCGTACGCCGAAGGATGCCTCCATCCTGGCGGAAGTCACCGGTACTGTTTCCTTCGGCAAGGACACCAAGGGCAAGCTGCGTCTGATCATTACCGATCTGGAAGGCAATGCCCACGAGAACCTGATTCCCAAGGACAAGCACGTGCTGGTGCACGACGGCCAGGTGGTCAACAAGGGCGAGAAGATCGTCGAAGGCGAACCCGATCCGCACGACATCCTGCGTCTGCAGGGCGTCGAGGCGCTGGCCCGCTACATCACCGACGAAGTGCAGGACGTGTATCGTCTGCAAGGCGTGAAGATCAACGACAAGCACATCGAGGTGATCGTCCGCCAGATGCTGCGCCGCGTGACCATCGTCGAGCCGGGTGACACCAAGTTCATCAAGTCCGAACAGGTTGAACGTGCCGAACTGCTGGCCGAAAACGATCGCGCCACGGCCGATGGCAAGCTGCCGGCGACCTTCGAGCACATGCTGCTCGGTATCACCAAGGCTTCGTTGTCGACCGATTCCTTCATCTCCGCGGCGTCCTTCCAGGAAACCACCCGCGTGCTGACCGAAGCGGCGATCATGGGCAAGCGCGACGAGCTGCGCGGTCTCAAGGAAAACGTCATCGTCGGCCGCCTGATTCCGGCCGGTACCGGTCTGGCTTACCACCGTTCGCGCAAGGCGCAGGTGGCTGGCACCGATCAGGCGCCGGACCAGCTTTTCGAGCCGGAAGGCGAATCTGCCGCGCCGGCCGCGGAGTCGGAACAGAACCTCTGATCGTTGTTGAATTTGCCGCACGGCGCCCCGCCCCGGCGGGGCGCCGTTGTTTTGGCAACGCAAGGCGGCCGTTGACACGGGGGTTGATCGCCCCTAAAATCTCCGGTCTTTGTCGGCGGAGGCTAATCATTGCTTCTGCTCTGGATAACAAAATCGCCACGCCCGGGCAGCTGCCAGGCGGGCTTTAAGGATTTGTAATATGCCGACCATCAACCAACTGGTGCGCAAGGGCCGTGTGGCCGAAGTCACCAAGAGCAAGGTTCCCGCGATGGAGCAGTGCCCGCAGAAGCGCGGCGTCTGCACCCGTGTTTACACCACCACCCCGAAGAAGCCGAACTCCGCGCTGCGTAAGGTTTGCAAGGTGCGTCTGACCAATGGCTTCGAAGTGATCTCCTACATTGGCGGCGAAGGCCACAATCTGCAGGAGCACTCTGTGGTGCTGATCCGCGGTGGTCGTGTCAAGGATTTGCCCGGTGTGCGCTATCACACCGTGCGTGGCTCCCTGGATACTCAGGGCGTCAAGGATCGTAAGCAGGCCCGTTCCAAGTACGGCGCCAAGCGTCCGAAGGCAGCCTAAACGCTGCTTGAGTAAGTGGCCATCCGTCTGGGTGGCCGTGAGGGCCGGTGGGCGAAACGCTCGACCGGCTTTTCAACTGAATAGTGATCTAGAAAGGTAATACCATGCCCCGTCGTCGTGAAGTACCGAAACGCGACATTCTGCCCGATCCCAAGTTCGGCAATGTCGAGGTCTCCAAGTTCATCAACGCCATCATGCAGAGCGGCAAGAAGTCGGTCGCCGAGCGTATCGTCTATGGTGCGTTCGATATCATCGCCACCAAGGGCGGCAAGGATCCGCTTGAGGTGTTTTCCTCGGCGATGGCCAATGTCAAGCCGCTGGTCGAAGTGAAGTCCCGCCGCGTCGGCGGTGCCAACTACCAGGTGCCGGTGGAAGTGCGTCCGGCCCGTCGTTCCGCGCTGGCCATGCGTTGGTTGCGCGAGTTTGCGCGCAAGCGTTCTGAGAAATCCATGGGGCAGCGTCTGGCGGCGGAAATGCTGGAAGCGGCTGAAAACCGCGGCGGCGCCGTCAAGAAGCGCGACGAAGTGCATCGCATGGCCGAAGCCAACAAGGCTTTTGCTCACTTCCGCTTCTAATTCCCGAGGGCTATCACCGTGGCACGTAAAACCCCCATCGAGCGCTACCGCAATATCGGTATCAGCGCGCACATCGACGCCGGCAAGACAACGACGACCGAGCGTATCCTCTATTACACCGGCGTCAATCACAAGATCGGCGAAGTGCACGACGGTGCCGCCACCATGGACTGGATGGAGCAGGAGCAGGAGCGTGGCATCACCATCACCTCCGCTGCCACCACCTGTTTCTGGAAGGGTATGGCTGCGCAGTTCCCCGAGCATCGCATCAATATCATCGACACCCCGGGGCACGTGGATTTCACCATCGAAGTCGAGCGTTCGATGCGTGTGCTGGATGGCGCCTGTATGGTGTATTGCGCCGTGGGTGGCGTGCAGCCGCAATCCGAAACTGTCTGGCGTCAGGCCAACAAGTACAAGGTGCCGCGTCTGGCCTTCGTGAACAAGATGGACCGTTCCGGTGCCAACTTCTTCAAGGTGGTCGAGCAGATGAAGCTGCGCCTGAAGGCCAATCCGGTGCCCATCGTCATTCCCATCGGTGCCGAAGACCTGTTCGAAGGCGTGATCGATCTGATCAAGATGAAGGCCATCTACTGGGACGAAGCCTCCCAGGGCATGAAGTTCGAATTCCGTGACATTCCGGCCAATCTGGCTGACGAAGCCAATGACTGGCGCTCGCAGATGGTCGAAGCGGCGGCCGAAGCTTCTGAAGAGCTGATGAACAAGTACCTGGAAGAGGGCGAGCTGTCGGAAGCCGACATCATCGCCGGTCTGCGTACGCGTACCATCAATTGCGAAATCCAGCCGATGTTGTGTGGCACTGCCTTCAAGAACAAGGGCGTGCAGAAGATGCTGGATGCGGTGATCGAGTTGCTGCCGTCGCCGGTCGATATTCCGCCGGTCAAGGGCATCAACGAGAATGAAACCGAGGGTGAGCGCGAAGCCTCCGACGATGCGCCATTCTCGGCGCTGGCCTTCAAGATCATGACCGACCCGTTTGTCGGCCAGTTGACCTTCTTCCGGGTGTACTCGGGTGTGGTCAATTCCGGCGACACGGTGTACAACCCGGTCAAGGGTCGCAAGGAGCGCATGGGCCGTATTCTGCAGATGCATGCCAATCAGCGCGAAGAAATCAAGGAAGTGCGCGCCGGTGACATTGCCGCCGCCGTGGGCCTGAAGGAAGCGACCACGGGTGAAACCCTGTGCGATCCGCAAAAGGTCATCACCCTCGAACGCATGGTCTTCCCGGAGCCGGTGATTCACGTTGCCGTCGAGCCGAAGACCAAGGCCGATCAGGAAAAAATGGGTATCGCTCTGGGTCGTCTGGCACAGGAAGACCCCTCGTTCCGCGTCCGTACCGACGAAGAATCCGGTCAGACCATCATTTCCGGCATGGGTGAATTGCACCTGGAAATCATCGTTGATCGCATGAAGCGCGAGTTCGGCGTCGAGGCGACTGTCGGTGCGCCGCAAGTGGCCTACCGCGAGTGCATCAAGAAGGCGGTCGAACAGGAAGGCAAGTTCGTCAAGCAGTCCGGCGGTCGCGGTCAGTTCGGTCACGTCTGGATCAAGATGGAACCGAACGAGGCTGGCAAGGGCTACGAGTTCGTCGATGCCATCAAGGGCGGCGTGGTGCCGCGCGAATACATCCCGGCGGTCGACAAGGGTCTGCAGGATGCCATCGGCAGCGGTGTGCTGGCCGGCTTCCCGGTGGTCGATGTCAAATTCACCCTGTTCGATGGTTCGTACCACGATGTTGATTCGAACGAAAACGCCTTCCGCATGGCGGCTTCCATGGCTTTCAAGGAAGCCATGAAGAAGGCGCAGCCGACCCTGCTCGAGCCGATGATGGCCGTCGAGGTCGAAACGCCGGAAGACTACATGGGTAACGTCATGGGTGACCTGTCCTCCCGTCGTGGCATCGTCCAGGGCATGGAAGACCAGGTGGGTGGCATCAAGCTGGTCAAGGCGGAAGTTCCGCTGTCGGAAATGTTCGGCTATTCGACCACGCTGCGCTCCCTGTCACAGGGTCGCGCCACCTACTCGATGGAATTCAAGCATTACACCGAAGCGCCGAAGAACGTCGCTGAGGCGGTCATTAACAAGAAGTAATCTGGATCTGGAGCATATAAATGGCTAAGGAAAAGTTCGAACGTACGAAGCCGCACGTGAATGTGGGCACGATTGGTCACGTTGACCATGGCAAGACGACCTTGACGGCGGCGATCACGACGGTG
>Ga0209570_1001586_pt1 | contig 11859 bp, 13 predicted proteins | sample EBPBio172007_DNA_FD_185861 | JGI IMG/M metagenome (GOLD analysis project Ga0209570, IMG submission 185861) | Wastewater treatment Type I Accumulibacter community from EBPR Bioreactor in Madison, WI, USA - Reactor 1_9/17/2007_ DNA (SPAdes)... | ecosystem: Engineered > Bioreactor > EBPR >... | reverse complement strand
TTAATGCAAAAATTAAAGCCTTCAGAGCTCAATACAGAGGAGTAACGGATGTGAACTTCTTCCTCTTCAGACTCACAAAACTATTTGCCTAAAAAAGGATCCCCTCCACAACTTTTGACCCTGATCCAAAAAATGTTACTTTTTTGAACCTCCCAGTTTCGACCTGTAATTAATACAATTATTAACCGTTATATATTAAAGCAAATGAGTTCAAAAATAAGTTTCATATTAAGATTAGATAGACCACAAACCGATGGCTCGGTGCAAATCATTTTCCAGTTTGCGTTAAATTCTGAAAATAGATTTAGGTACAATACTGGTAAGTATGTGCCGCTAAAAAAAGAATGGCAACACTTAACAAACGAAAAAATACTTGAAACACTACCCGAATTTCGATACGCTATTTACGATTGGGATAGGGCTAAAAATAGATTAAATAAAACGGCATCTTATTCTGAAAAGATAAACCACTACATCATTAATCTCGAAAAAAAGGCTAATGATATTATTCTAAAATATGAACTCCTGAATAAACCGTTGACGTTAGAAACTTTCAAAAGCCAATTTTTAAGAACAACAAGTCATGAATCTTTTTATGATTATTTCATAAAGGAATTAACCGAAAGAAGAAAGCACCACCTTTCAGAATACACCGTTAAAAATTATAAATCTGTTGTTACAAAAGTTGAAAATTTTAGACCTCGTTTGCTCTTAGGTGATATTGACCACAAATTTTTAGTAGAATTCGAGGGCTATATGAAAGCTCCAATAGCTGAACGTGGATTGGGCAACAACGATGTTACTGTACACAAAAGTTTAAAAATTCTTAGAACTCTTATTTTGATTGCTATTAAAAATGGCGATTTTTTGGAAGAAGCCTATCCATTTAAAGATTTTAAATTAAAAGAAGTGGACGCAGAGTTAACATCTCGTGATTTCTTAGAACCCGAAGATTTAGCTGTACTGGAAAGAATGTATGCAGAGTATGAGGGGTTAGATAAACCGCAAGAAAACTACTCAATTTCAGATTGGAATAAAAGAAGTGAAATGGGTTTGCTAAGTCCCGGAGAATATAAGACCTTAGAACGATTCCTTTTTTGTTGTTATACTGGATTACGATTTAGAGATATGACCAGTTTAAACAGGCAGACACATATATTTTCTAAGTTTGTTACAAACCCACAAACAAATGAGAGAATTAATAGGGAGTATATCGAAATGCCTATGCACAAGGTAAAACGCCAAGTAGTAATTCCTCTAATTGATAAGGCAAAGCAAATTATTGATAAAAACACCAACGGAGATATAGTTTTCTCAAAAATGACAAATCAAAAAGTTAATGAGCATCTTAAAAAAATACAGGCTAAAGCAAAACTTGACAAATATCTAACCTTTCACGTTGCCCGTCATAGTTTTGCTACAATCTGTTTTATATACGGTATTCCTGAAAGGGTCGGACAAAAATTATTAGGCCATAAGAATCGGAAATTCACGGAAATATATACTCATCTTTCTCATGGTAAGTTATTTTATGAAATGGATAAATTTAATAAGAACATCAATCTTTTAGATATACCAAATGAAGAGGCAGAAGAAAAGAACAAAATTATAGACTTATTACCTCAATTAGAGAGTTTAAGTCCTGAAAAACTGGAACAAATAAAGAGCCTTATCAAGTTATTAGGTTAAAAAAATGGTAGGAAGTATATACATTAATGTACTTCTTACATACTTTAATAGTAGAAACAAGGTTGATAAAGGTAGAAACAAGGTAGAATTGAAGTAGTAACTATATACTTTATGGTAGAAGCAAGGTAATTGGATTATACAAACTAAGTAGTAAGACAAATGGACACAGATAAAAATAAAAAATATGCTGGTAAAGCAAAGTATATTAACGAAAAATACCAGTTGAAAAAGTATGAAGACTTTACCAAACCTCAATTTATAACACTTATTAAAGAATTAGTAAATGAACTAAAAGGCTATGAAAAAGCAATTAACACATTTGAGCGAGAAGCAGAAAAAAACCAAACAGAAATTTTAAATCTCAAAAAAAAACTGAACCTGTTTTATGGCGAAGAAGATGTCTTAGAAAAGTATGTTGGTTACAATCCTGAATGGACATATATTGATAAAATATGTTTTGTGATGGAACGCCACCAAAAGCCTATTACTGGTAAAAAAATTGTTGAGCTAATTTTGAAAATCGAGCCACAATTAATTAAAAAATTGGCTGACCCCTATAATTCTATTACTAAGGCTATTTATTTAGGAATAAAACTTAATCGGATAACTAAGCACTATAAAACAGGCAACAACGGCTATTCATATATATTAACTGAATAGAGATTTAATGAGGATAAAGCAAAAGAACAATATATTTTAAGCTCTTTTTAAAGTTTTTATACCTATTAAATTACGGATTTCTATTTTAGGATAATTTGTTTATTTTTTTAATACCTTTGATTAATAATTATTAATGAACTATATGATATAAAGTAAAAGTAACTAATACAAAATATTGCGTTTTTAACTTGTAAATCAGATTCAAAGAGCCGCGAACTTTTGAAAAAGTAATTACACGATTTACAGTAGAAAAACGCCCGAAAGGGCGTACCTTCTACTGTTCGTGTAATGGGGCTTCGCGGCTTTCCTGAATCTGACAGTTTAAGTGTTACGCCCCCTTTTTTTATGATAAAAATAAATACATACCAAAAGTTACTAAAATCAATCTCAATCTTGTTTTTTACAATTTTGTGTAACACTTACGTTTCAGCGCAAATTCCGAACATGAACCCCGTTTACCCACCTATGGAACCTATACCATTAGGAAAGTCATACAATCCGAATAATCCCTTTCCTGACCAATGGGACTATTTTCCGCAATTAAAAAATCCTTTAGCATGGCTAAGAGAAAATCAAAAGCAGCAAGCCGAGCAGCAACGCCTGGCAACAATGCAACAATTTAATATGCCTATGCAACCCTCGCAGGAAGAAATGAAAGACCCTATGGCAGAGGATAAGAAGAGATTACGAAGACAACAATTATTTGACAATACCCTTAATGATTTTAAATTAGCTCATGTAGATTATCCCTACATGAACGAAAAAGAAAAAACAGAATTTGAACCGTTCGTGAAAAACCTACGTGTTGCTGATTTAACTGCAACAACATACAAATCCAATCTTAACCACTTTAACATCGCATATTCCGAAATTAAACAAATGCTTGAAAATAAAAAGCCACTTTCCTTAAAAAGGGCGGTGTTTTTAGTGGAAAACGCCTATTATCAAAATAAACTGAACTATACGAATTTTTGCGCTCAAATAGATGAAATTAAACAGATTATTTTGGATGCCTTTAAAAAATCAGGAATGAACCCTAATGACAAAGTAGAACTGCAAAGAGCCATTCAAAACCTGTATCAATTTAACTTTAAATATACCGCTACAAATGGTAAAGAAAGGGTATTTCAAAGACTTAGTTACGATTTTGATGATTTTTGGGGCGATAAAGATTATTCAAAACAGTTTGTAACCAAGCTATTAAAAACACATACAGGGCAATGCCATTCTTTACCCTTGCTGTACCTCATTTTATGTGAGGAATTAGGTATAGAAGCCTATTTAGCATTTGCCCCTAACCATTCTTATATTAAGTTTCCATTCAATAATAACCTGTATTGTTTTGAAACTACTTCGGGAGCATATACAGACGATAATTTTGTGGTTAAGTCAGGATATATCAATGCTACCGCTATAAAGAATCAAATTTATTTGGCTCCATTAAGCAAAATTCAAACGGTAGCCACTTGTTTGACCGACTTATCTGCTGCTCTTGAAGAACTGGAAGGGAAAAGCGATTTTTCTTTAAACATGGCTCAGGAAGTTTTAAAGTATTATCCTAATTCTGTTACTGCCGTTATGGTTTTTAACAATGTTCAGGTTGCCTATTGTGCTAAAGCCGCAGAAAAATATAACTTTCCAAAAGTAAGTGAGTTAGATAAGTACCCACAATTTAAAGAGCAGTACAATAGCATGATAATCTGGGAATTGAATTTGGAAGAGTTGGGCTATACCAAAATTCCTAAACAGGAGTATGAACGTTGGCTGAAAGAAGCAGAACAATTAAAGCAACAACAAGAAGAAGCCTATAAAAAACAAGGTAAATGAAATTTAAACTAAGTGCGATAATTATATTATTACTTGTTATATGTTTTACGCAATGTAAAACTAAGCAAAAGACCATTACCAAAGCCGAAACTAAACCACTCATCCCAAATCAAGATACTACGGTTATAGCCTATCACTATGATACATTAAGAAAGTCAAAACCCATTAAGTTTGATTACATTGAAATTGATACTATTAAACCTGAAACATACTACGAGCAGGCATTTAATGAGTTAAAAGATATGTTGGAGCGGAAAGTACCCCTTGATTTTAAAAGGGCTGTATTTATTACTGAAAATGCTTATTATAAAAATAAATTAGATTATAATAATTTTAACAAACAAGTCAAATTACTAAGTTTTCTCGTCAGAAAATGGTGTTACAAAAATGAACTATTAAATTATAAATACGCTGATAGTGTGAACCTAAAATTAAATGGTGGAATTTTCCATATTATGACTGACACAACAATTTTTTTAGATGATAGTAAAGCAATGATTAATTACCCATTTGTTTATGATTTTGAAGATTGTTTTGGTAATGAAAGTTGGTCTAAAATGTTTGTTACAAAGCTACTAAGAACCCATAAAGGTAACTGTCATTCCCTACCGTTTCTGTATAAAATATTAGCAGAGGAACTAAATGTAAAAGCCTATTTGGCTTTTGCTCCCAATCACATTTATTTACGGAATTTTTGTAAAAAAATTGGATGGTATAATACCGAATTGACTAATGCTATGTTTCCTACTGAGGCATGGGTAATGTCATCAGGATATATTAGTACCGAAAGCATAGTTAGCGGTATTTACATGGATTCGTTAAGTTTAACCGAAAGTATAGTGGTTTGCATGAACGATTTAGCTAAAGGCTATCAAAGAAAATTCCCGAAAAATGATATTTCCTTTATTTTAAAATGTTGCGATTTAGGTTTAAGGTATTATCCGAATTATGCGGAACTTTTACTGTTAAAAGCAGAAACTCACAAGCAGGCTTATTTTAATACCATTAACAAATACGGGTTAAATGCACCAACAGACGCAAAGCATAAAAATTATGTCAATTTTAATTTACAAGAGATGGATAAAACTTATGCTTTATTACATAAATTACATTATCGGGAGATACCCGATAAAATGTATTTTGAATGGATGAAAACATTAGAATACAATAAGGAAAAATATAGTGATGTCAAAATAATTAATACTTTTAACAATAATAAAAAATGAGAACTATTATCAACACAAGTTTATTGTTACTGTGCTTAGGTTTAAGCCTTAGTAGTAAAGCCCAATCGGATTTAACACCCGAACAATATGCCAAAGCCAAAGGAATACCTTTTTTAACGGCTAGTAACGGCAGGTATCAGGAAATTTTTGATAACCCAAAGTTAAAACGAATGGGTACAGTCATGTTTAATACCGAAACAAATAAGGTTGAGTATTTTATTGTTGAGGGAGATACCGCTTTTGAAGCAGCGTACAGTAGGTCAAGAGATAATAGTAGGTTTTTAAGCATTGATCCTCTTTTTGCAAAGTATCCGTCTATAACTCCTTACGCATTTGTAAATAATAACCCAATTATTGCAGTTGACCCTGATGGAAGAGATATTATTTTTGTAAATCAACAGGTTGGCGACAAAGAAAGCCCTCAAATAACGAAGCAAAATTTTGAATCTATTATAAATACGTTATATAGCACAGAGAAAGGAAAGGAAATAATTGAATATTATTTAGAAAATCCAAATGAAAATCTTTATATCGCAGTAGGTGAAATTAAAAACGCATCAGATGGGCCTGGCTCTTTAGGTCGGACATATACCTATTCTGAAGAAAAGAACGGAATTAAGACTCAAATCCCATTTACAAAGGCTATCATTGATAGCGAACCAAATCTTTCTGAATTTAAAGATGCTGGTGTTGATGAAACAAAAAAATCAGCATTAATTTTAATAGACCAAAACTTGTACACAGAAAAGAATATGGACTTTTATGAACAAAAGGATGGCGGAGGCTCAAAAGGTGGGGCTAAAGTATTAGCACATGAAATTGCAGCTCATGCTAAAAATGCCCCCGAACAATATTCTGGTGAAGGGCATACGAAATGGGGGCAAACTGCTTATGAAGGAAAATTTAAAACAGGTGAAGGGGATGCGAAAAAACTTAACACTCAAGTTAATAAGTTAAGAAGCGATGATGCGAAGTCAGACTTGAAATTATCAGGAACAGGAACTACAAATGTTTACAAAGTAACTAAAAAACAGTAACCATGAGATTTTTTAAATTTGCAATTCTTTTTCTTTTTCTTGCTCTTAGCTTCTTATTAATAAATGGTTTTGTATTTCAAATAAAAAAACACAAACCAAAAGAAAGATTATGTAAATCAAAATTATTGACTAAGAATAAATGTCAAATTCTGAGGAATGATATGCCTAAAAGGATGTTCTACTTATTTGACAAAGATTCAGCTCTAATTTATAATAAACAAACTTATTGCAAGTTAATATTTGGATGTAATGTAAAAAATGAATCAGAAATAACATATATAAATATGGATTTTGCCAATGGAGTTTCTTTAATCGAGAAAAGTGAAAAAGGCAATTATATTGAATATAATTTTTTAAACTTTTCAGATACCACATTGAGAAGAATAGAAAATAAACATTTTAAAAAGTATCATTACAAACTTTCAGATACATACTTAACAAAAGGGGATAGCATATTCGTTTTCAAATTTTCATTGAATAAAGCTGTAATAAGTCAATCTCATGAGTGTTTTTTACCCCTCAATGAAATTCATGTGTCTAAAAAATTTGGAATACAGAAGGTTGTTGTTGAAGATTATTGTTTTAGAGTTGATTATGAGTAATTTATTATGCAAATGAACTCCAAAAACATTTCCTAATTTCTTGATAAAAAATATGGCATCTATCAAATAATTTCAGCCCTAACACAAAAAACACTTGATTAGTTGAAAAAGATTAAGAGAATATTTTTTAGAATGAGTTTTATAATATTATGCTCAAATACTATTATAGGGCAAACCAAAGTTCGTTTAGGTGATTTAAAATATATGTATAAAGATTCGAGCAAGGCGTTTCCTTTATCATGTAATGAATATTTATTGAAGAAAACCTTACCTGATGGAATTTATGTTATCATTAAGTCAAAGCATGATACTTGTGCTATTATAAAATTAAAAAATAAACAGTATTCTGGAGAGCAAATTTGGTTTCAGGAAAATACTGAAAAGAATGATTTATTTAGTAAAACATACCGCTATTTAATTAATGTTTACAATAATGATGTATTACAAAAGGAATCTTTTTATCACATTAATGGTCATAAAATAAGTGAAACAATTTATCAAAACGGTAAAAAAAATGGAAAAGAAATTTTCTTTAATGAAAATGGTAAAATTGTAACGGAAAATGTTTTTTTCAACGATAGTTTAAGAAATTGGATAACTTATTATAATAATGGTAATGTGAAATCAGAAGGATATGGAGGATTTACTTATAGGGAAAATTTTCTGAAAGAGTATTACGAAAATGGAACGTTAAAAAGAACGATTTATTTTTTGCAAGGCATACCCCAAAATTATTTTTTATTCTACGATAATGGGGTTATTAAAGAAATTGGACACCTTGATATTTATGAAGAAGATGTTAAGTTAGCATACTCCTATGGATTTAAGGATTTCAAAAAAATCATGAATTATAACAAATTTGAAAAAGTAATTTTTGATGTTACTGGAAAGAGGAAGTAAGATTATCATTAAATGAAATTCTTTATTAAATATTTTTTTCTTAGCTATTTACTTCTTGAAATTCCAAATTGTTACGCACAAAATTTTACTATTAGACAAGCGCCTAAGTATAAGATACAGTTGTTTTCCACAGACACACTTTCAAGCGTAGAAATTAAAAAATTAAAACTAAAATCAATGAGGGTCTATGTTGATTCTGTTTTAGATATGGAAACGCATTACGACCAAAGTGGCAATAAGGTTTACCAAAAATGTTTTAACGGGCATATCTGTCATTTAGATTCATTTTTTTATTCAGACAAAAAAGAGTTGCGTAAATCTTACAATGAAAAAAATAAACTTGAAAATTGGCATGTTAAGTATTTCAGAAAAAGTTTTGAATTAACGGAGTATTACAATAATGCTAACGATTCAACTATTTTTCAGCAAGTATATAAAAGAGAGTTACATTTAAAAAAGGGAAAAGTAATTTACAGGAAAAGCATAGATTACAACAAAGTTCATTCGATTGAGAATATTCGTTACGACAAACATGGGAACTTTATTGAAAGCAAAGAAATTCACTACGATTATTTGAAAGATTCATTGGTTAATACAACGATCATAATATCTGAAAAAAATAAGCCAACAGTTATGACTCATACAAATGGAAAATACAAGCATTACAGGTTAGACACACTTACTCCGCAAGAATTTTCTTATTCTGACTATTATGAGAATTACATTCAAATATTGGACGATAATAAAGAAATAGGACATCTGTATTTTGATAATGGAGGTAACCTAAAGCAATCAAGTAATTTTTTTAGAATTGGTGAATTTCAAACCAAATATATTGATAGAACTTACGACTTAGAAAATAAGACATATAGCGAAAAAATTGATTATTGCGATTATAATAAAAATGGCTTAATAAAAAAATCTCAACTCTACAAAACTACTTATGAGTACGAGTATTATTAATTTTGATAACAAATATAGGTTTCAATAAAGCTTAAGAATGAAATTTAAACTCCAGCACCTATTTTACACACTAGCGATTATTTCATTAGCCTTAATGCTTTTTACGCTTAATAAGATGCTGGATATTACCGTACATGATACATACTTTGTATTAAGCTATTTTTACTATTTCTTGGAGATATTTGCATTACCCAGTTCAAAAACTTATTCTCAAAATAAATGAAAAAAATCTTAGTTATATCTTTGCTCGTAATCTCTATTTTTACAGGATGTAATAATCCTATAAATGAAACGAAGCTAAAGAAACCTTTTTACGTATCATATAATAGAGCGATGTCATACGATTCTATTTTAAAAAAATTGATATTTTATAGAAAAAATCCTTTCTATCTAAATGAAAAATATTCAATATCAAATTACGATTGGGGAGAATGGGGAGGGTATATTCAGTTTAAAGATTCATCTACAAAACTCAAATATGTGTTTCCCCAAAATTCCATTTATCAAATTGGTAAATTTAGCTTCGGATATTTAACATATTCACATTCTAATCATGGAATGTGGGGACAGGTTACAATCTTCAAAAATCCACTTAAATTATTTAAGTTGCCTGATTCAACTACTATTTTCACTAACAAGTTAAAAGAGCAAATCGACATATATTCTAAAAGTGAAAATGTAACTCAAACAATAAACATTTCCGATTTAAACGATTCTCTATATACAATAGTAGGTGTCTTCGTAAATAGAGATAATATATATATAGTTCAGTCTAACTTGTTATTTTCTAATGGTACGAAATTAGAACCAATAACTATTATATCTAAACTTGATTTAAACAAAAAGAAATATTTTGTATTAGATACTATTTTTCAAAAGACTATTTTCCCAAGTAGTCCTTTGGGGTACTCCAATTTGAATAATAGTGAACAGTATATTTCATTTGAAGTACCAAGAAAAAAACCTAATGAAGAAATTAAGAAAGGTTTTTTGATGTTAAAAAATGATTCTATTTTTATAATTAATCAGAAATAGTATTTAACTAATGAGATTATTTATTTTTTTTATTTTAATTGTTTCGAGCAGATGTATATTTTCTCAGCATATATACTATGCCAACGAATCCAAGAATATTGGAGAGAACGTTATTATAAAATGGAATAGCTTAGTTGAAATTTCTACTGACGGGTGTAAAAAATGTGATACATTAAATGAAAAAAATGATTGTAAGACTTCCACAAGTTTTTATAAATATAGCTTGCTAAATGACACAATTTTTATCTCTTATAAAAATAAAGATGATGTAATTATTAAATCACCGCAATATTCACTAAACAAAAAAGATTCTATTATTTTTTTGAGAGAGGATGAAACTGGATTTAACAGTGGGGCGACTTGTGGCGAGATAGTATTCGTTAAAGATACTGTATTGGTTATCAATAAAAAAAAATACCCATGCTATTTATTTGAACGGACTCAGCGCAGGAGAGATAACAAAAATAAAATAGGGTATATTGAAATAGAACGTATATGCCTTGATAAAAAAATGCTAATACCATTACTAACATATACAAAGTATTTTAATCCTTTCAAATTAAAGAATCACAAAGGCGTTTACAAAATCAAAAAAGCGATATTATAAGCTGTCTTTATATGAAATTTAAGCCCCAACACCTATTTTACTCACTGGCGGTTATTTCGCTAATCTTAATCCTTTTTACGCTTAATAAGCAGTTAGATATTACCGTACATGATACATACTTTGTATTAAGCTATTTTCACTATTTCTTGGCGATTTTTGCATTATCAATAGCAACAGGTCTTGCTTATCATTTAATGGAAAGAATTAAGAGGCCGATAGCCCGAAGTATAGGCATTGCTCATTTTTCTTTTATAACGGTTGGGCTTGTTTTTTCGATTAATTTATATGGCTTAATTGTAATACATTTTTTAACTGGTATCATTCCTGATATTGCTGCAATAGCTTTTGATAAATCAATGATTATTTCCTTTGTTATCTGTCCAATGTTCCTGCTAATAGGAACTCTACTGTTTTTTTATGGAGCAATCAGAAGTTTCAAAGAAAAATAAAGGAGTAAGAATTTTATTTTAGAAATACTTTGATGCGGTTACTTCTTAAATCAAAATGGGGCATTTTCTCAAATAGGTATCTGCAACTTTTTAATTCATCATGTATTAGTTTACTTTTTAAGCCCAGTTCTTCGTCTGAAAAAGGATGATAGTTTTTTTGACAGGTGTCTAAAGTATTATAATAGGCTTCTATTTCTACTTCGCCAGTAACAGGAACTCGCACAGCTATATTAAAATCAGAGCTTGCTGAATAGGAATCTTTAAAAGGCAACATGATTTTATTAGGGTAAATAAAAACAAAGTCAGTCGAATCAAGATAGCCATAATTCCCACACCCTCTCATAAAACTAAATTCTACCTTCTTGTTATTCTTGTAAATATTTATACCAAACTTAGGATAGACCTTAAAATTTTCGGGTCTATCGTGCCTACCATAAATTGATTTAATTAATGTGATGGTATCATCAGAAAAATTAATAATAACTGGCAGTAAGCATAATCTATAAGAGCTATCATGTCCAGTTTTGCAAATAGTGTCTAAGCCACAGTAACGCAATTCAAATCCAATATGATTCTTATTTTCGATAATTCGTTTATCATGTTTGCAAGCACAAAAAACAAACAGAAAAAATGATGCAATATATTTTAATATTGAAAATTTCAAGTTATTGTTTTGTAGAAATTAGAAGCTCCCGAATATCAACCTCCAGTAGTTTGGAAATTTCCAAAAGTGTAACTGACCTCCTCCCATTAACCGGACACAGCTAAAGTGGAAAAATCGGCATTAAATTGCTTTTCTTTTTCTTCCATTTCGGAAGGGGTTAATCCATTTAAAGAACTGTGAGGTCGGTACTCGTTGTATTC
>Ga0209570_1001581_pt1 | contig 11894 bp, 12 predicted proteins | sample EBPBio172007_DNA_FD_185861 | JGI IMG/M metagenome (GOLD analysis project Ga0209570, IMG submission 185861) | Wastewater treatment Type I Accumulibacter community from EBPR Bioreactor in Madison, WI, USA - Reactor 1_9/17/2007_ DNA (SPAdes)... | ecosystem: Engineered > Bioreactor > EBPR >... | reverse complement strand
CGCACAGCGGCCAGCTGGGCTCGAATATGCAGCTCCAGGATCACTTCATCAAGGATTTTCTGCTTCCCAAGGTCGATTTCAACTACGAGACGTTCCAGGGGATCATGGGCGACCCGTACAAGCTGCGCCCGTACATCGCCGAATATACCGCGCAGAACTACGACCGGATGCTCGGCGAGATGGCCGGTCAGGTCCAGGGCGCGGACGCGGTGAGTGCCCGGCACGAGGCGGAGCGAAGCAGCGTTCCCGGCGCCGGTGCGGTCGGGCAGGCGGGCGGTGGGTATCTTGGTCAGGTGACGGGCAGGGCGGCAGGTGCCGGGGTCTCAGCCCAGGGGCGCCCGAGTGATCAGACCGCGCATACGGCGATGCGGGAATTCTCGACGAACGCGTATGCGATACGGGACCGCAAGGAAGGCGCGGCGCTGACGGAGCAGGAGAACGCGACACCGACCGATTTCAGCAAGCTGAACCCGGTGTCACCGGTCGGCAAGGGCGCGGCGGTTGTCGGTGAGGTCGGGAAAGCGGCAGGACGGGTGGTCGAGGGGCTGAGCGGGGATGATCCCGGTCAGTATGTTCGGGACACGCTGGCGGGGAAGAAGAAGCCTTGAGCCGACGCTGTCGCCATCTGGACAAAGGAAGCATTTTTCCCAAGAGCCGCGATCAGCCACCGGTGAGGTCAGCGGCGCGCCGTTCCAACGGTTCGAGTGCCACTCGTTGCGCCGCGTTCGCCACCGCATGTGCGCTGCGCAGGTATTGTGGTCGGTCATGCCTGGCGAAGTCGTCGATCGTCTGATCGACAGTGCTCGCGAAGTCCGCGGCCGCAGCAGTCTTGGCCAGGCAAGGAAAGTAGGCCGCAAACACGCTGCGCCAGTCGACGCCAAGTTGCCAGGAGCCGCCCTCGTCGGCGAAAAAGATTACGTCATCGTGGCACTCGTCGATATGCCGAAGCAGCCCGAAAAGGAGCTCGAACGCCTGGCAGGCGACTTCGTTTTGTCCGCTTTCCGCGGCACTGATGCATCCGCGCAGGAGACGCTTGAACTCGGCGATGAAGGCATCCGTGCCCCGCGAATGTTCCGTGCAGTTTCTGGAATTCACCGCGAAGTCTTCGAAGTAGTGACCGGCCAGACTATCGACGTGGAACGTCTGCACTTCGTCGAGTAAGGCGTTTGGTGTTGCGCTCGCTTCTTCCACGTCGTCCACGTGCACGTAGTCGCCCACGAGAGCCTTCAACGTCGCTTTTGGCACGAGTTCTATCGCGCGTTCGGCGATGATCAGCAGATCGCCACGGCGCATTGCTCGCAGTTCCTTTCGCAGTATTTCCAGATTGGTGATGTGGCTCGTCATCCTGCGGCCTCCACATGAAGTAGAGGAGGGCACGGCCCTTCCCTGAGCAATCGCATCACGCTGCTCCCAACAGAGCGCGTCGCGCCACGCGCGGAGGCGAACAGCGCTGGAGGATCCGCTTCCAACCGTTGCGGACTGCGACGGCCTCGCGCAGGATTTCCACGTACTCGACCGCATCCACGCGCTCATCGGGTGGCATCGATCCCTGCTCGTGTTCCGCGAGCAGCCGCTGCCTCTCCCGCGGGCCGTCGCCGAGCGCCTGAAGGCGGCTGTAGGCCTCGCAGGCGTAGGCGAACGTCTCCCGCTTGCCGAAATCGATCTCCAGCAGCCACTCACGCGTCCGAGTTGCCCGTAGTCCGATCGTCTCGCGCTTGCAGTTGTGGAAGATGTGCGCCGCCTCGTGCACAACGAAGTCTTCGAAGCGACCAGGCGCGTCGAAAGAGGCTGCCGACAGATAGCAGGTCGTCTCCTCGCTCAGACCCAGCAGGCCTGGGGCGTCCTCAGCAAGCAGGTCCGCGCCCAGTCCCGCCAGATAGAGGTTCGCCAGGTCCCAGGCGGTGGCCAGCCATGGCGTGCTTTGCAGCTGCGCATCGATCGTGGCCGGAGTGAGAAGAATGACCGAGCGTTCGAGCAGATCGAGGACCGACGCCTGCTCGCAAGCCGGGAACAGGCCACGCACCATCGGTGCCACTTTCTCGCGCGTGAAGGCGACGATGTCGAGGTTGGTGACTGCTTCGGGGAATGCGAGGTGCAGGGTGCGGCTATGGACCGCGGCGATCAGTGCCGCGCGCAGCGCGGCCTCCCCGCAGTGGACGCGGGCGAGGAAGTCGTTCCCCGGCCAGGCGCGGAAGTGGGCATCGTGCTCGCCGCTGCGAAGGTAGCGTTCGGTCGCCTGTTCAGGGGTTTCGGGCATCGGTCTTCGTCCTTTGGAAGGCCTATTGTCTTCGCAAATCAATATTCCAGCACAGGTATTGGCCGGGTCTCGTTGGGCGCGCCGGGAAGAACGTCGACGACGTCAAGTACTGTCGGCCCGTCAACGAAAGATCCGCCTGTCGCTGGCCATGAATGGGGGCACGCTTGCCACGGTTCCTTCTGTTCGCCGTCGGTGACCAAGTTCTGACGCGGCAAGCGAAGCGCCAAGATAAGTCTGCGGACGAGCAGGTCGGTGTGGGTGAATTTGCGAGGTGACCGGGAAGTCGAAGCGGGGTTGCGGGTCGAAGAAAGGGCGCTTTTGTGCGTGGCAACGCCCGCATGGCCGAACGCGTTTCGGACGTGCACCCGTTGCGAGCGGCGCCGCTCACAGGGGATCGGCATCATCATTAACCGGCTACTCGCCAACGCCATTCTGCTCTCTCTGGTCCGACACAAGTAGGTGGCCGAGTGCGCGCCTGAATTTGATGGCGCAGGTTGGGTCGGGCTCCTTAGTTGACCGCGCGGCCTAGCAATGGGTAGATGAGCACTGTCTGGAGAGGCCTGAGGGAGGCCTCATTTGGTGGCTTTCAGCGATGAGCAGACGGTCGCGGTTTTTTTTCTAAAGCCGACGACGTTAGCCTGGAGCGCTCAGCCGTAAGCGGTCATTCGGCTGCGCCTGTGACTTTCTTCGCCTGACCGGCTGCTATGCGCCAGTAAGCAGCCAGTGGGCGCAGAATGGCGTCGGTCGGCAGCCGGCCACAACCTGCCGGTCGAGGTGGTCATCCAATTTGAATAGCCAGGGCGTTCCCCGACGCGGCTGGATGTCCGGAATTCGGCAAGCAACTTGATGCCTGCACTGTCTCGACCCAGCCAGGAACGGACGGTGGAGAGCTCTGCCGAAAGCAGCGATTGACGCGGCCTAGGTGTATGCTTTCGACCTAGCCGGCGAAGAGCAGCTTTTCACGATATTCTTGTACTCGCTAAAATCAGCGCACATAGGGCGCAGAGCCTGCTGCGGTAAGGCTTTCACAATTTCGAGCGACGTCGAGTCAGGGAGCCGGCGCCGGAGTTATGCAGAAAGACTGTCGCCATTTATCGAAAATCTATGAAGACATTTTCCGATCTATGTAAAGGGCTATACCAGCCAATGCTTGACAAAGCGTCGAAAGACCTTGGCCGCGACATTGGAGAAATAGAGGCTAAATATTCAGCGCGACGCTTTCGGTTTCCACCTGGGGCAATGTACTCAGAAATCTGGGAGCGTTATATCGCCGACATATCGGTTCGAGTGGAAATAATTTTCGAAGCCTGTTGCCAAGCCTACAAATCAAGCTCCCCAAGACCCCAAGCGGAAGAGTTCTTCAATGAGTTCGTCAGTGCTGAAACGCTCGAGAGAGGCTGCATAGCAGCGACCGCAGAACACCGTTTTTCTGACTTCAATCGTAGATTCAAAATTCGTTCCTTTGAGATGAGCCTAGAACGATACACGAGTAAATTGGCTTTGGAGGGTAGCCGTGTGGCAACGTACTATTCTTCAAAAGCAACAGCATTTATCAGCAAGTCGTTATTAGAAGAACCTTGCAGCCAAGAACCAAATAGTCTTCCAAACACCTGGTATCAGAGACCAATTGGGCAGATTGGTATAGGCGTATTTATAGTTGTATTTGGCGTCTTGACTGTATTTTTAATAAAAAAGCATACGGGTCTTGCACTTTAAGCCTGTTACTTCGAAACCACGCGGCCGGCCCGCCTAAACCGGTCGTTACGCCGCTGCCTCGCGCATAGATCCAACATTCCTGAATGTCCACTTTCTCAGTCGGCGTATGACCGCAATGGGTCGTCAGCACTCAGTGATGAATGGCCACTTCCGGGAAGCGAAAGTTGACTTACCGCTTTCCGGTGACGAAGTCGGCGAGAGGTCGGTCGCATCACGACCCATTGCGGTCTTTCGTTTATCGCGGGCAGAAAGGCGGATTGCAGAAGACAGCGGCCGCTCCTGTCGACAGGTCGTACGCAGGTCGTACGCAAGTCGTCGGCTAAAACCGACGCTGAAGAACCGAGCGCGCTTGGAGAATCGCAAGTTGTTGGACAGAGGAGCGCTTTCAGGGAAGCAGCGTTTGTCATTCTTACGTTCCTTCCACACCTCTACTCGATCCATGACGGCAAGAGTCTGGATGCGCTAAACCCGTTGCCCCCCAGCCACTACCCCCACATCAGCCTTCGTGCTATCTTTCTAAGTTTGACTAGGGTGGCTGAACTATTGGGACTGATTCTAGGTGGCGCCCAAATAACGAAGATAGCGAAAAGCTAGCGAACGAGGGCTAGATCATTGACAGCATACTTAGCGTCGTTAGATGCAAAGCTAGCGACAATTGATATTTTCAAAAGACAGGGGCGAGAAAAGCGCGAAGAACTAGCGGATGCAATATATATGTGCGCCTTACGTTCCGGTCTTTCTATTGACGAGGTTATTCCGATCGTTAGGACTCCAATTGGACTCGACGAGTCATTCTTTATTCAAAAAGAAGGCAACATATTTTCCTTTGTGCCTAAGAAATACCTCGCTTTCGCTAAGAGACTCTTCATTAAAAGAGCTGGTGGAGGCACGCCAAACGCAGCAATGGGAAAGGCAGAACTGTTCTTGTTGCTCTTAAGCGACAAAACTAATAAGCCAGCTAAAGGAGATATTTCGTTCTGCAACAGAAATATCGAGATCAAAACCAACGGTGGGAAATTTGGGCTAGGCAACGGAGATGTCGCCAATGCAAAAGTCGTTGAATTCTGCAATAGAGAAGGAATCGAACTCCGTAAGGCAACAGTTGGGAAGGTTGCGAAAGGAAAGCTGGTATTTGATCCAACGATGAAAACGGACCGGGATAGAGTTGGGAAAAGGTTGCCGGATGTTTTGGCCATATGGTGGGAAGCACTCTCAGGATCGCAAATGAGTAATGCGACTTGGCCTAGGGTGCGTAAGGCTTTTCTTCAGAACGTCGCCGATGTAAACCTGACCAACACCAATATGGAGTTAATGGTATTTGAAACAGACGGCGAATTCCGACACTTCAAGAACTCGACTGAATTCGTAAAGTATTACAACAACGAAAGAACTCGATTCGAGTGTCGAGGCTATCAGAAGAATCCGTTTTCTATCTATCTACGTGTATTTCAGAGGATTTGAATCGTCATCGCTGTCGCTTTGATTGTTCGTTTCAATTGGTCTTTAACGACACAGGATGTAAGTTTATATGGTTATCGCAACATTTACTGGAGATCGGAGTGATTCCTAAAGAGTTGATCGCCATTCAAGATTTTCTTTCTAACCGATCTATGCCGCTGTCCAGACCATTCCGAGACGGACGCAACAACGCGTTAGTAAACGAACGTGAGATCATCGATTCCATAGCGGAGAATTTTGCAATTGAACGCGCACGGGGGCGGCATTGGTATCACTTCGCCATAGACAGGGGGGGCGACAAAATACCTGTAAGTCTCAAAGTAACATCTACTTCCACAGCGGATAATATTCAGTGCAAACTTGGAATGTACTATGCCCTTACTGGAATTTGGCCGTCCTTTGCCAATGAAATCAATTGGGAAGATTATTTTACCCGTCTGAAGCAGGATATCGGCAGAAAGAAGGATAAAGATTATTATATTTTAGTCGTCAATAAAGAAGATTATAAGGATGTATTTTGTACAAGCCTAAAGCAGTTACAAACGCTTGTAGCGAATGGTAATAACTTGCCATTTCAATGCAACTGGGGAAACAATCGGGCGCTTCAATCAAGGACACATGATGCAGCAGTTAGATTTCTTCTTGGAAGGTTCTACGACTCAATCAAACTTCGAGCAAATATCCTCGAAGGATTCGAAAATCACCTCGCCGACCTTTTATGACGTAGAGACTCTTGGTCAGGTATTCACGCCCTCTAGTGTCGTGAACGCCATGTTGGCGTTACGTAAAAACGATGGTCGTGTATTGGAGCCTTCGTGTGGTGACGGCGCATTCTCGAGTTGTTTGCCGGGCTGCGTCGCGATTGAGATTGATAATGCCCACGCTCCAGAAGGTAGTCTGAACATAGATTTCTTTGCCTTTTCTGAGTCAGAACAATTCGACACAATTATTGGCAACCCTCCTTACGTTAGATATCAAGATATTCGACCGGAAACCAAGACTTTAATAAAGTCTAATATTTTTGATCTTCGTTCAAATCTGTATCTGTTCTTCATTGAAAAATCAATTCGCCATCTGAGAGATGGAGGTGAATTGATATTCATCACTCCGCGCGACTTCATGAAAACTACATCCAGCGTGCGGCTGAACAAATGGCTTTACGCTCACGGTACGATCACGCACGCAATCGAACTTGGAGATGCCAAAGTTTTTTCAACCGCGGTTCCAAATTGCCTAATCTGGCGGTATGAAAAGGGCTGTATCGACCGGCCGGTGAGGTATTTGGAGATAGGTAACAAAGACAACTTAGACTTATGCTTGGGATCACCCCAATGGGAAGATAGGGTATTTCTCGAAACAGCGGGACATCTGATGTTTTCTCGGGACCTTCATGCCTTACACATGAGCGATGTGGCAAGCGTGAAAGTTGGGGCCGTGTCTGGGGCCGACGAAATCTATGCTGACGAGAAATTAGGTAATTTGGAGTTCGTCTGTTCTGGGACTATCAAAACTGGAAGGACAAGGCGAATGATATGGGTCGGAAAAAGAGACGGGCCTCCTGATAGCCTTCTTCCCCACAAGCAACGCCTTATATCACGAGGAATAAGGCCATTTGACGAAACTAATTGGTGGCAATGGGGGCGTGGATATCCGATTTCTGATGCGCCGCGCGTCTATGTAAACGGAAAGACGCGGCAATCAAAGCCCTTCTTTCTACACGATTGCAAGAACTTTGACGGAGCGATACTCGCGATTTTTCCCCATAACCACAATGTCGACCTGAAATTGTTTTGTGAGGCACTGAACGAGATTAAATGGGACCAAATGGGGTTCGTGTGTGATGGTCGTTTTTTGTTTTCTCAACGAAGCTTAGAAAATGCCCCTATCCCAGAGGTGTTCCAACAATTTGTGCCTTAGTTTGGCAATAGGGCACGATTAGAGTGGAGTTGGATGCGCTGGAGGCCAGTCTCCGAGGCTTAGGCAAGTCTATGCAAGCGTAGCCTGTTCGGCGGTTATTAAAGTAGAGCAGTCTTCAGAATGGCTGCTTTGTGGCATTCACGAAGGTCTGCTCCTGGCCGGTAGCTTGAGGTCGCCAATGGCCGCTTCGGAGCATTCCAGTTCCCAGAATCTGGATTTGGCTGACTGGCCGGTTTGGAGAAACCTGATCGGCCGCTCAGGGTCGATTGCCGTCACCAAACCACGAAAGCTCAGTGGCCGCTCCCAAACCACAAGCGGCCAGCCAGACCAGGTGCTGCTGAGGCCGAGCGCCAAAGGCCGGATCTGACCGAGAGCAGTCGTTCAGATTCCTCAGGCCACTGGCAGCGATCGACCCAAAGGCGACGGTCGTCTTGGATCGGAGCGGACGTTCACGTTCAACGTCTGAATTCACTGGTGCTGCGCTCGTTTATCGCGCCGCGTCCGCCGGTGGAGTGATGGGATACCTGGTACGTTCCAAGCAAATGTCTTTTCACTGGAGCACTACGGCTACATTAGTTCGAACGGGGAAAGGACTCCAGCGAGTACGCCCCGACGCTCCTCAACCAACCATAGTGTTTGACTGTTCGGAAGGTCCACGGCTGCTAGAACGCTTTCGACATCTTCATTCCATCCGACGACCTTTGCATCTACCAGCGTTAGCCCCTCTTGAGAAGCAATTGCAATGGAGGTGCCGAGTAGTTTCTTCCATTGCTGACCGGAATTCAGATACTTTACCATAGAAATCTCGGACAAGAGTTTCCACCTTTCCTGATAAATGGGCAGAAATGAAAACGAGTGCATAAGCATCAACTGACGAGCATGCGCTACAGGCTGCCAAAGTTCCACTGAAACAGGAGATTTGACCATAAAGTCAGCTACTTTTCTTCTTGGCACTTCTTGCTCCTTCATGAGCGCTTCCTCAATTCCGATTGCGAGTTCAATTGCCGCCAAGGTTGCGTGGCGCGCATAAACGCCTGTATGCATCGCGTCGTTTCTTGCTCTCCTTACGGTCGCGTACAGTGCGTCGAAGCGAGTGAAGCTAACGGGAAAATCATTCGATAGATCGTTCAGTACGACCGAATTAATTGCGAGCTCACGCAGTTTGGGCTCGTATCTTCCCATGTCCTCCTTATTTCCTAGCAGCCGAAGCCCAATTGCCTCAATTGCGAAGCAGATTGCGCCGAAACCTTCTGCGTCGGCGAGCGCTAGGTAGCGCGCCGCTCGTAGTTGATCGCGGTAGTGCAAGCGCTCATGTCTTTGGAGTGTTGGATGGTCTGGCATCGAGGTCAAATCGGTATCAATGCGTCTAAGTGTAACCGATAACCCCCCCTGCGTTCTTGCCTAAGCTCGAAGGCTATGCAAAGGCGATCGCAGCGGATTGCCGGTGAAGATTTGCTTTCACGGCCGCGGCGTGAGCTCTTGGAGCCGGCTGGCCGGGTGCTAGACGGCCCGCTACAGCACATCGACCAGATAGTCGTAGGGTTCGATGTCGTCCAGGCGGCAGGTGCCGATCAGACGGAAATCGCGGAAATCGGCGACAGACCGCGGTTACCGTACACATGGTTGCCATCGCAATGGCCGCTTCGGTCGTTTGCCAACTGGTGCTATCGACCCGGAGCGGAAGCTGGCAATATCGGAAAGCGGTCACTCAGGAACGTTTGAATTATCCGGCTGGCGCGGCTATATCGGGCAGCTACCAGCCGCATGACGAATTGAGCGACATAGTGCTTACGGCGGGTCTCGTCGCAAATTATTTGAAGCGTAGTTATTCTGAGGTGTCTTGATAGGGAAAAGAAATAGGCACCTCAAATTGGATACGGCTGAGCGAAGTCTGCGAATTCGTTGACTCGCCTTGCGATCCGATCCCGACGGCGCCCATGAATATACCAATACCACCCTTGGTTTCTGTACCCCGTTCAAGGGTTATAGCAACATCAAACTTTACAAGGTGTATAGATTGCTTCTGGGCTGAAAGTACACAGCCATTTGGAACAGATAGGGCGCCGCCGCCAGTCCCTTGTAGCAACAAAAGTGGGTTTACCTGGCCTTCCCTAGAAGCATTGGCTACAAGTTGCGCATCTTTGACACCGCTAATTATTTCGGTGAGAGCCGTCGTGACAAATGTTCTGAGTTGCATGATAAGAGATCTCAGTAATGTTTTCTTGGTGACTTGGTCAAATACAAAGCCTGCCGCAGCACCCCAGTGTCGGCTATTGAGAAGAGACCTGAATGGCTAGTCTTGGTCGATAGTTCTGCTTCATGACAAATGGAATCAAATAGTCCTTTCACGACCCGATGCGAAGAATTGAGGATTTGGAGAAGCGGACGCCCAAACAAACGGATCAGATCGTGGCTTTTCACAACTTATCTTTATTCGTTATGCATCGATGATTCCATGATTTACCAAATACGTGAATCCATCATCTGTGACTATATATTTTCCAATGCTATTGATCGAGACCAACCCTTCTGACTTTGCTTGACTCAGGTAGCGCTCCAGTTTAAGGCGGTGCATGTCAGTGAAGTTCAATATCTGCGAAACACTCAATGCAGGGTAATGACTCTTCTCAAATGCTTGCGCGACAGTTGTCATTGCAGCTTTAAGTCCGTCCGCTGTCCTATCTGGCTTTGCACCATGTAACGGCTTGAACGGGCTTGACCCAATTGCAGGTTTTTCGAATAGAGGAGCATTAAGGAGTGTCCTCAAGAGTTCATCAAGCGAATACTCCACTTCAGAATCATTAGAAAAATTTACATATAGCTTAGATTTAAGAAATGTGGGGAGAACCGGCCCTGATGATTGCCTCACTACTGGGATAATCTTGTTGCCGTCAATTCTCTCAAGAAGTGAAGCGGTTACGATCATCTTTTCGTACCCAACCCCGCCCTTGCCAGCGTTAGCTTTGGTCACATAAGTTTCTGAGCAAACAATTATGGCATAGTCGCACCTTGCCAGTTCAGTTTCCATGAAGTGAGGAAGATCATCACCCGGCTTTAAGTCCCACTGATCAAGAACTGCGTCTACCCCCCGATTCCGGAGTGTCGTGGCAAATTCTAACACCCAGCCTTTATGTTCTGCGGAGTCGTGTGAATATGATATAAATACTCTAGGTGGCGTCATTTCGAAACAGTCCTAATTGCGATCGCGCTATATTGCATAAGGAATAGTGAGTATCTGCTGCCGCAGAAGCGCCCTGCTCAATCTCTGGCGGTTCGCGGCAGAAAAACCTCGCCTGACTAAAGTGCCCCGACAACCGCCCGATGGGGAATAAACAAAGGCATATGCGATTTTGATATAACGCGAAACCAGGGAGGCATTGTGCATGCCTTGAGAAGTATTTCACCGCGACGAGCAGGAGTCACCTGGCAACACACGCGCTCGGCCGGTTGGTCCGCGGCCTTTGATAATAAGCACCAGCGCGTAGCGATTTAGCTCAAATGCGTTGGCTAAAGATAATTTAGCGGCATAACTCTGGCGTCTGCTCCCAAACTCGTCGTGGCTCGGAATCCTGCAAGCGTTACCGTACCTAGCATTGCGCCGTATCCATAGGGATTATATATAGTGTTAAAAAATTGTGAAAACCCGCACTTCCCGGTGCTAGGTGGATAGCATACACCCAGAGCGGTTCAATGACTGCTTTCCGCCGACTTCCCCACCGTCTCTTCCTGGCCGGTTGCCGACCGACGCTATTCTGCGCCCACCGGCTGCTTACCGCCACGTAGCGGCCGGTCAGGCGAAGAAAGTCACGTGCGTAGCCGAATGACCGCTTTCGGCTGATCGCTGCAGGTCAACGTTGGCTTTTGAGAAAAGTCGCGACCGCTTCTTCTTGGCGGACAGCTGACATCCGTCGGCCCCTTGACGGCGCTCCTACCAAGAGCAACCAAGAGCAAGCGCTCAAGCTCAAGCATGCCGAAACGCGCAGCTATCGGTAGTCCTCACCCTCAATCCCTTCTACCGCGGCGTTGTGGATTAGGCTGATCACGCCTTCGGCGATCTGCCCACAGATCTCTTCGGGCAGGTTCAGTTCCTGACTCAGTTGATTCATGGCGTCGAAGTGGCGCGTCAGCGCATGATCCATCTGGTCGAGATCGATGGAGGCCACTCCGGGGATCACCTCGATCGTGTCGCACAGGCAGCTTTCCAGCATCTGGATTGAGTCGTCGGCCTGGGAGAGGAAGAAGAACCAGTAGGGCCACTCCTGGTCGAGACGCTTGAGGTACGCTCGCACCTCGGGAATCTCAAAAAGCTCGCGCGGGTCGTCGTTGTAACCATCGATTACCAGACTGACGCGACCGCAAAACTCAAGGGCAACCTTTCGGTCAGCCGTCAGCTCGCGCAGAGACGCCAAGGGTTCATTGACGTCGCAGGTTTCCACCTGCTGGCGCGAGAACAACAAGACCACGGGTTCGGAAATGGCAGGTCGCAAGCGCTGGTTCATACACGTTCCACGAACGTTGAGGAATCGTTGCGGGACGAATTGACCGC
>Ga0209570_1001570_pt1 | contig 11992 bp, 12 predicted proteins | sample EBPBio172007_DNA_FD_185861 | JGI IMG/M metagenome (GOLD analysis project Ga0209570, IMG submission 185861) | Wastewater treatment Type I Accumulibacter community from EBPR Bioreactor in Madison, WI, USA - Reactor 1_9/17/2007_ DNA (SPAdes)... | ecosystem: Engineered > Bioreactor > EBPR >... | reverse complement strand
CTTTTCTGATCCTGGTGGTGGGGGCAGCGGCGCTGTGGTTGATGGGTAACTGGCTGGTTGCGCGTTCGATCGGCATTACCCGCAAGGCCTTGAGTCTGGATGCCCAGGGCGCGCGCGAGCCCCTGCAGATGGTGGTGCGCCTCAACGACGTCGGTCTGGATTTTCTGCTGACCTTTGCCCCGATGATGGGTGTCCTGTTGTTGGCGGCACTGGTGGCCCCCTTGCTGATGAACGCCTGGATTTTTGCCCCCAAGGCGCTGGCTCCCGATCTGGGCCGCCTTGATCCGATTGCCGGATTTGGTCGCTTGTTTTCCTGGAACAGTCTGGCCGAACTGATCAAGGCGATTCTCAAGGCGATTCTCATCGGCGGTGTGGCGGCGTTGCTGATCTGGAGCGAGCGCGAAGACATTATCGGCTTGCTCTCGCTCCCGTTGGAGCGGGCCATGGCCGATGCCGGGCACCTGATTGCGTTTTCGTTCCTGTTGATGGTCGGCGCATTCATCCTGGTGGTGGCGGTCGATGTTCCCTTCCAACTCTGGCAATACTTCGACAAGCTGAAAATGACCAAGGAAGAGGTTCGCCAGGAAATGAAGGAATTGCAGGGCGATCCGCAGGTCAAGGGACGCATCCGCAGCCTGCAGATGCAGGCTGCCCGGCGGCGCATGATGTCTGCGGTGCCGCAGGCCGATATTATCGTGACCAACCCGACGCATTATGCGGTGGCCCTTGCCTATAAAAGCGGGATGAAGGCGCCCAAGGTGGTGGCCAAGGGGATGGGCGAGATTGCCCTGAGGATTCGCGAAATTGCCGCCGAGCACGGTGTGCCGCTGGTTGAGGCTCCGCCGTTGGCGCGGGCACTGAATCGCCACGTCGAGCTTGATCGGGAAATTCCGGCGACGCTTTACACTGCCGTCGCCGAAGTGCTGGCCTATGTTTATCAGTTGGCGCAGTGGCGCGAACGCGGCGGCGAGTACCCCCTGCCGCCGCGCGACCTGCCGGTGCCGCCCGAACTCGTGCCGGAGGCCGCATAAATGGCCAGCGCCAGCCTCTCCTCCGAAGGCTTCATGAGCCGCCTGAACATCACGCAACTCGGCGCGCCGATACTGATCCTGATGATTCTGGCAATGATGGTGTTGCCGTTGCCGGCTTTCGTGCTCGACGTACTGTTTACCTTCAACATCGCGCTGTCGGTCCTGGTGTTGCTGGTCGCCGTCAATACCCAGCGCACCCTCGATTTTTCGGTGTTCCCGACGGTGTTGCTGGTGACCACGCTATTGCGCCTATCACTCAACGTTGCCTCCACCCGGGTGGTGATGTTGCAGGGGCATACCGGCCCGGATGCCGCCGGCAAGGTGATCGAAGCATTCGGACACTTCATGGTCGGCGGCAACTTTGCGGTCGGGATTGTGGTATTTGCCATTCTGGTGGTGATCAATTTTGTGGTGATCACCAAGGGTGCCGGGCGCGTGGCCGAAGTGTCGGCGCGCTTCACCCTGGATGCCATGCCTGGCAAGCAGATGGCCATTGATGCCGATCTCAACGCCGGATTGATCGGCGAAGACGATGCTCGTCGCCGTCGTTCGGAAATCGCCCGCGAAGCCGAATTTTTCGGGTCGATGGATGGTGCTTCCAAATTCGTCCGCGGCGATGCTGTGGCCGGCATCATCATCATGCTGATCAACGTCTTCGGCGGGCTGATCGTCGGCGTGTTCCAGCACAACATGGAGGTGGCGCAGGCCGCCAAGAACTACACCTTGCTGACCATCGGCGACGGTCTGGTGGCACAGGTTCCCGGACTGATCATCTCCATCGCCGCCGGTATGGTGGTGACTCGCGTTTCCGACGAGCGCGACGTCGGCCAGCAGGTGCTCGGCCAGATGTTCAACAACTGGCGGGTGTTCGCCATCACTGCCGGGATCATGGGCCTGCTCGGTCTGATCCCGGGGATGCCGAATCTGGTCTTCCTGCTACTGGCTGGCGGTCTGGGCTGGATGGCCAAGCGCATGATCGAGCGCGACAAGAGCGCAGCCGATACCGGCGCGCTCGAAGTGGCGGCAGCGCCCCCGGTGCAGGAAACGCACGAAGCCAGTTGGGCGGATGTCATGCCGCTCGATGTCCTCGGGTTGGAAGTCGGTTACCGCCTGATTCCGCTGGTGGACAAGGCGCAGGATGGCGAACTGTTGCGCCGGATTCGCGGCATCCGCAAAAAGTTTGCCCAGGACGTCGGTTTTCTGGTCTCGCCCATTCACATTCGCGACAACCTCGAATTGCGCCCGAACGCCTATCGCATCCTGCTCAAGGGGGTTGAGACCGGGGTGGGTGAGGCTTATCCGGGGCAGTATCTGGCGATCAACCCTGGCCGCGTGGCCGGTTCGCTGCCGGGAACCGCGACCAAGGATCCCGCATTCGGCCTGCCGGCGATCTGGATCGACGCCAGCCAGCGCGAACAGGCACAGGCATTCGGCTACACCGTGGTCGATGCCTCGACGGTGGTGGCCACCCATCTCAACCATATTCTGCTCAATCACGCCGGCGAATTGCTCGGCCGCCAGGAAGTGCAGCAACTGCTCGACCATCTGGCCAAGGACATGCCCAAACTGGTCGAGGATCTGGTGCCCAAGATCCTGCCGTTGGGTACCCTGCAGCGCGTACTGCAGAACCTGCTCGAAGAAGGGGTGCATATCCGCGACATGCGTACGGTCATCGAAACCGTGGCCGACCATGCGCCGCGCACACAGAACCCGGACGATCTCGCCGCCCAAGTGCGTGTTGCGCTCGGCCGCGCCATCGTTCAGCAACTCTACCCGGGCAATGGCGAAATCCAGGTGATGTCGCTGGATCCGGGCTTGGAGCGGCTGCTGCAGCAGGCGGTTTCTGGCGGCGGCGACAACGCCAGCTTCGAACCCGGTCTGGCAGAAACCCTGATGCGTGAAGCGGCGACCGCCGCGCAGCGTCAGGAAGATATCGGACAGCCGGCCGTGCTGCTGGTGCCGGCCAGCCTGCGTCTGCTGCTGTCACGCTTCCTGCGTCGCAGTATCCCCAGCCTGCGGGTACTGGCGCACAACGAAATTCCCGAAAACCGCATTCTCAAGGTGACTTCGATCATCGGAGGTAGGACATGAACGTCAGAAAATTTATCGCAGCCAACGCGCGCGATGCCTTGAGGAAGGTGAAGGAGACCTTGGGTCCCGACGCCATCATCCTTTCCAATCGGGGTGTCCCCGGCGGCGTGGAGATCATGGCAGTGGCGGCGCGCGACATGGCGATGATCGTCCCGACGCCGGTGCCGCGTGAAGAGCCTGCCGCGTTTTCACGGCCGATTCCGGTGGCTGCGCCCACCGCGCCGGTGAGTGATGAAGATGACTATCGGGTGAGTCTCAGCGCCGCTCGCAGCGGGCAATCCCGCCCGGTCGCTGCGTCGGCAGCACCGGTGGCCAAAACAATTGAACCGCGTCCGGGAGGCGCCCCCAGGGCTCAGGTCAATGCCGGCATCCCCAAGGTGGGGGCGCTGCGCGGCTTTGAGTCCCCGGCGCGGAACACGGCCGAGAGCGCTGCGCCTTCGCGTCCGGCGGCGGCCCCGGCCGAAGCACAGATCATCCCCCAGGAAGTGCTGGCGGACATTCGCGAACTGCGCAAAATGTTCGAACAACATCTGGCGGGCATGGCCTGGGGCGAGGCGGGCCGGCGTGAGCCGGTAAAGACCGAGGCGTTGCGCCAGCTGCTCGACGCCGGATTTTCACCGCAACTGGCCCGCGAACTGCTCGCCGAATTGCCGGCCGAACTCGATATCCGCCAGGCGCAAGCGTGGATCAAGGGTGCGGCTGACCGCAGCCTGCGTACCATCAGCCAGGAACATGACATTATCGACCGTGGAGGCGTCTATGCCCTGGTCGGGCCGACCGGCGTGGGCAAGACCACCACGACCGCCAAGCTTGCTGCGCGCTGCGTATTGCGCCACGGGCCGAGCAAGGTGGCGCTGGTCACCACCGATAGCTACCGGATCGGGGCGCACGAGCAGTTGCGCATCTACGGCCGCATCCTCGGCGTGTCGGTCTATCTGGTCAAGGATGCCGTCGAGCTGCGCCAGACCCTGAGCGAACTCCAGCATAAGCATATTGTCCTGATCGATACCATGGGCATGAGCCAGAAGGATCGCCTGGTGCCGGAACTGACCGACATGCTGGCCGACTGTAATGTGCAGCGCCTGCTGCTGCTTTCCTGCACCTCGCGTGGTGACACGCTGGACGATGTGGTGCGGGCCTACCGCGGCGAAAACCTGGCCGGTTGCGTGCTCACCAAGGTGGACGAAGCGGCCAGTCTGGCCTCGACCCTGGATGTGATCATGCGTCATGAATTGCGTCTGCACTATGTTTCCAACGGGCAACGGGTGCCGGAGGACCTGCATCTGCCGAACCGGGCGTACTTGTTGCACCGTGCCTTCAAGGATGTTCCGGAAAGCTCGCCACACCGTTACGATGGACTCGAGTCGACGCTGGTGATGGCCAATGCCGGAATGGCCGCTGCCGGGGGGCGGCGTGGCTGATTTCCGCGTGGATCAGGCGGCGGGTCTCCGCCGTCTGTTTGGCGCATCCCAGCTGCAGGTGGTGGCGTTTGCCGCAGGCAGCGAAGGCGTCGGGCGCAGCGTTGCAGTGGCCAATACCGCGGCAGCGCTGGCGCGTCTGGGCAAGGAAGTGCTGGTGCTCGACGAGAATCCCGCCGGCGGGGATGTCGCCGCCTGTTTCGGCCTGACCGGACGATTCGATCTGCTGCACCTGCTGAACGGCGAACGCAAACCGGAAGAGGTCTTGATCGCGGCCATGCCGGGAGTTTCCATTTTGCCGGCCGCGCAGGCGGTCAACAAACTTGGCCGGCTGAATACCCGCCAGCAGCAATCCTTCATCGCCGCCATGCAGCGCCTGGCCGGGCCGCTGGACGTGGTGCTGGTCGACGCGGGAACGCATCATCCGGCGGGGTTCTCCCCCCTCGGGCTGGCCGCGCACGAAACGGTAATGGCATTGTCTGCCAGCGGCTCATCGATTACCGAAGCCTATGCCCTGATTAAAAAGGTCAGCCAGTCTTTTGCACGTCGGCACTTCCGCATCCTGGTCAGCAAGGTGCGTTGCGCTTCCGATGCCCGTGCAATCTTCGAGAACATTGCCGAGGTCACCCGGCAACGCAAACTGGCGCAACTGGAATTCGCCGGCGCCATTCCGCTGGACGACGCCTTGCGTCAGGCGAGCCAAATGTGCCGCCCGGTGGTGAACCTGCTGCCGGATTCGGCGTCGGCAACCGCTTTCCGCGATCTGGCAAACGATCTGTTGCATTGGCGGCAGGGGCAGGCGGAAACGGGCGGAGCCCAACATTTCTTTCAGCAACTGTTACACTTGAGCCAACGCATTACGCCCGCCGCAGTGCGGACATACTAAACAAATTCAGGCCATGTACAACGCCGCTGGTCAGCCCGATCGGGATCAACTGGTGCAGCGCTTCGTACCCCTCGTCAAGCGGATTGCCTATCACCTGATGGCGCGCTTGCCGGCCAGTGTGCAGTTCGAGGATCTGGTGCAGAACGGCATGCTGGGCTTGCTCGATGCCATCGAGCGCTTTGAGGAGGGGTTCGGCGCACAGTTTGAGACCTATGCCACGCAGCGCATCAAGGGTGCGATGCTCGATGGCTTGCGCGAGGACGACGCCTTGCCGCGTCACCTGCGCCGCGAAATGCGCCGCATCGAAGCGGCGATGTCGCAGCTCGAACAGAATCTGGGACGCGCGCCGCAGGAAAGCGAAATCGCCGCCCGACTCGAAATTCCCCTGGCTGAGTACCAGAAGACCTTGCAGGAAGCGCGCGGGCATCAGGTGCTCTATTTCGAGGATTTCACCGGCGACGATGACGAAAGTTTTCTCGAGCGCCATTTCACCGACGACGAGGCGAATCCGCTGCGATTGCTCGAGGATATGAACCTGCGCCAGGCGCTGGTGGAGGCGATCGAACATCTGCCGGAGCGGGAAAAACTGGTCATGGCGCTGTACTATGAGCAGGAATTGAATCTGAAGGAAATCGGGGAGGTGCTGGGAGTGACCGAATCGCGTGTTTGTCAGCTGCACAGCCAGGCGGTCGGCCGCTTGCGCTCGGTGGTGCTGGGAAGCGGAGCGGTCCCCAAGGCACGGCGAAAGGGCAAGGCGCATGGATAAGATCAGTCTGGGTGGCCTCGTACTGGGGTTGATCGCGATTGTCGGCGGGCAAGTGCTGGAAGGTGGACATGTCGGTTCGCTGGTGCAGCCGACCGCCCTGCTGATCGTCGGCGGCGGAACGCTGGGTGCGGTGATGCTGCAGCACACCTACGCCATCTTCAAGCGCGGCATGGGCATGGTCAAATGGGTCTGGGTGCCGCCGGTGATCGACCATAAGCGCAATATCGACCAGATACTGACCTGGAGCCAGATTTCCCGGCGCGAGGGCTTGTTGGCCCTGGAGCGTTTCATCGGACGTACGCCGGATCCATTTACCCGGCGCGCCATGCAGATGCTGGTCGATGGCGCCGACCCGGAGCGCTTGCGCAGCGTCATGGAAGTCGAGATCGATACCTACGAGGAAGAGCTTCGCCAAGGGGCCAAGATCTGGGAGGCAGCGGGAGGTTACTCGCCCACCATTGGTATTCTTGGCGCGGTGATGGGCCTCATTCACGTCATGGAAAATCTCACCGACCCCTCAAAGCTCGGGGCAGGAATTGCCGTGGCCTTCGTGGCCACCATCTACGGGGTTGGCCTGGCCAATCTGGTCTATCTGCCGATTGCCGGCAAACTGCGCCACCATATCGGCCGCCTGGTGACGGCGCGGGTGATGCTGCTCGACGGGCTGGTCGGGATAGCGGTCGGCGACAATCCGCGCATTATCGAGAGCCGCCTCAAGGGCTACGTGCAATAGGCGGCTGGGCGATGCGGCGCAAACGGCAAGAAGAGGAACACGAAAACCACGAACGCTGGCTGGTTTCCTATGCCGATTTCATCACCTTGCTGTTTGCCTTTTTCGTGGTGATGTACGCCATCTCATCGGTCAATGAGGGCAAGTACAAAGTGCTCTCCAACTCGCTGGTCAATGCCTTTCGCAACACCACCGGCGAGCAGGGCGGTCAGGTCATCATCCTGACTCAGGGAGCGCCTCCGGTGCAGGTCAGCCCGGCCGGCAAGCCCGACAAAGCCAAGCCCTCCCCGGAAAAACAGGCCAAGCGCGAGAAGATGCGCAATGTCGCCAAGGAGATCATGGACACGCTGGCACCGCTGGTACGCGAGGGCAAGGTCAAATTGCTCGAAACCAGCCGGGGAGTGACCATCGAAATCAACGACAGCATCCTCTTTGCCGCCGGGCAGGCCAAACTGCAACCGGCCTCGATTGCCGCCATGCAGGCGGTAGCGGCCGTGCTGGCCGCCAGCGATTTCCCGATCACCATCGAAGGACACACCGATAACATCCCGATCAATACCGCCCAGTTTCCTTCCAACTGGGAACTGTCTGCCCTGCGTGCGACAACGGTGCTGCGTTTATTCAACGACGCCGGGGTGAATGCCGAGCGCCTGACCGCGATCGGCTATGGCGATACCCGTCCGGTCGAGACCAATCTGACCGCTGAGGGGCGCGCGCGCAATCGCCGGGTCAGTATCCTGATCGATTCCGAACGCCCGGAAGAAGGGAAGGAACTGCGCGAGTCTTCACCGGCGAACGGAACGAGCGGCAGCACTGCTGCACCGACGGCAAGTATCAAGCCGAATCAATGATCCGGTAGGCGGTTAGCGGCGAGGACTGCCCGTCGCTGCCATAGAGCGCCGACTGTTGCGCTTGTTGATTGAGCACGGCCAGGGCTTCCTGGGTGTTCTGCAACTGCAAAGCGAGCAGTTGGCCATTGAGTTGATTGAGTGCGCGAACGGTGCGCGCCAGGTCAAGAACGCGCTGCCATTCGTGGGTGATTCGGGTATCGGGTGCCTGTTGCGCCAGCCAGGCATCCATGCCGGGGCGATCGGGAGGGAGCCCGGCGCGTTCCAGGACGGTATTGCGTTGCCCGCCAAGCTGGTTGAGACGGTCTACCAACGGGGCTTTCTGGATGACGATTTCCTGAAGGTTGTCGGGTTTTCCCGACTGCAGCGATTGCTGCTCCAAACGCAGCAAATCCGCGAAGCGGTCCAGCAGGGCCGCTTCTTCGGCGACAATGGCCGGGAGGGTCAGGCTCATCCCTCTCGGCGTTGCGATTCGATCAACTGACGTGCCGTGGCAATCAGGCTGTCGGCAATGGCGCCGGCATTCACCTGGAAGCGGCCTTCGGCGATGGCTTCCTTGATTTCCTTGACGCGGGCCAGATCCACCGGCGCAACATCGTCGCTGGCAGCCAGATGCGCCGCGACCGCGCTCAAGGTGACTTCCGCCGAACTGCCTGGCTTGGGTGCCGCCGGGCGCGGCGTTGCCACCGCGGTCCCGCCAAGCGGGGACGGCTTGTAATTGCTGTCGATTTTCATGATGTCATCCACAAATCCGGAACTCGCCTTTATTACGGCAGGATTCTACAGAACTTTAGGGAATGTCTGAATAAGCCGCTGCGCGGTCGCATGGCTACGTTGCGCGGTGCTCGCTTCCTCGCCTATCTCATGATATGTCTCGATCGCTGCGCTCCGTGCGCCTTGCCCTGCAGCCGCTCGCCACGCTTCTTCAGTCCTTCCTTTGAGTGGGCCAGAATAATCTTCGGCGGATTGCATGACAGGATTGCGCGGTTAGCGCTGAACTTCCACGGTTCCATCCGGCAAAACGATGCCGCTGATGGTTTGCCCGGAGGAGACGCGCACCTGGATCACCTGCCCGGCTGCGGCATTACTCAGTGCTTTGCCCTCGCTGCTGACCGAGAAACCTTCTCCACGGGCGATCAGCTTGACCGGCTGACCCTGGCGAACCGCCAAGGGTGCCAGCAGTTGGTCGTTACGTAGCGGCTGTCCGGCTGCCAGCGAGTTTTTCAGCGACTTGCCAGTCGCGTTGCCGGCTTCGGTAACGATCCCGGCGGGCAGCGAGGCCAGGTCACCGCGCAAGGTGACCAGGTCGGCGGACTGCAGCACCTGGCCGGCCGTGAGCGCACGCGCGGTCACCACATAGTTGGCATGCACGCTGATGTTGGCGGAGAGCAGGATCTGCCAGCTATTGGGGGCCAGGCAGCGCACGCCGACATGGGTTTTTCCCCATAGGCGCGCGCCAGCCGGAGTAAAGGCTTCGTAACTTGAACAGGCCGGCATGCGGGTGGCCGGGTCGAGATGACCGATCTGGATGGATACTTCGCCCGGCAGCCCCCGGGTTTGCGTCCGGAGGTATTGCTCCGCCACCGCGCGCATGGGGTCTTCCACCGCGTAGGCAGACAGGGCAAAGATCAGGGCGAACAACGCGGCAGGACGTTTCATCCCCGGCATTCTGCCCGACGCCGGCGGCAATGAAAACCGTCGTCTGGACGGCAAGTTTTGCCGCCTGCCGCAGAAAGGCGCCAGCTGGCGCTGTCTGGACGGTGGCACGCTTCGTGCGTATCAGCCTGCGTCATCGAATCAGAGGTGTGTTCATGTCCGATCTGTCCAGTCATATGCGTGTATTGAGTCAAGCACTCAGCTTGCGGGCCGAGCGGCATCAGGTGCTGGCGTCGAATATCGCCAATGCCGATACGCCGAACTACAAGGCACGCGATTTCGACTTTACGCAAGCCATGCATAGCGCCTTGGGAGGTCGCGGCCTGGGCGGTCTGGGTTTGGCGCGAACCGATTCCGGCCATCAGGGCGGGGCCGGAGCGGGTGCTCGGCCGCAGTTGCAGTATCGCGCCGAGGTGCAGTCGGCGGTGGATGGGAATACCGTGGATATGGATGTGGAACGGGCGCAGATTTCCGAGAACGCGCTGCAATATGAAATTCTCACCCGCCTGATCAGCGATCGCCTGCAAGGCATGCGCACCGCGATCAGCAGCAACCAGAGCTAGGAGTAGGGCATGAGCTTGTTCAATGTATTCGCCGTTTCGGGTAGCGCCATGACCGCGCAGTCGATGCGGCTCAATGCGGTGGCCTCGAATCTGGCCAACGCCGACAGCATCGTTTCTTCCGACGGCCAGCCCTATCGGGCCAAGCAGGTGGTTTTCGAGGCAACCCCGATGGGCGGAAATACGGCCACCGGCGTACGGGTGACCCAGGTGGTGAACGATGCCTCGCCGCCGCGTATGGTGTATGACCCCAAGAATCCGGCTGCCGATGAGAAGGGCTATGTTGCCTTCCCCAACGTCAATGTGGTCGAGGAAATGACCAACATGATTTCCGCCTCGCGGTCTTATCAGACTAATGTCGAGGTGCTCAATACCGCCAAGACCATGATGCTGCGTACCCTGCAGATCGGTCAGGGTTGATAGGAGGAGAAAATGGCCAACGTGAATTCGACTTCCGGCACATCCGCCGCGGATATTTTTGCCGCCATCAACGGAAGCTCCGGCAAGACAGGCAAGAGCGAAACGGACGATATGGGCGATCGCTTCCTGACCCTGCTGGTGACCCAGTTGAGAAACCAGGACCCGCTCAATCCGCTGGATAACAACCAGATGACCAGCCAGCTGGCGCAGATCAATACGGTCAAGGGCATCGAGCAGATGAACGTGACGCTGAACAAATTGATGGCGGCCTACAGCAACAGCCAGACCATGGAAGCGGCAAGCGTCATCGGCAAATATGTGCTCACGGCCGGCGGCAAGATCGAGCTCGGCGCCTCCGGCGGAGTCGGCGGGATCAAGCTTGGAAGCAATGCCGATCAGGTCACCATCACCATTACCGATGCTTCCGGCAAGGTGGTGCAGACCGAGAATCTCGGTGCGCGCAATGCCGGGGTGTTCTCCTTCATGTGGGACGGTAAGGACGCCGACGGCAACGCCCTGCCTGCCGGTAATTACAAATTCAGCGTTGAAGCCAAGAGCGGTGCCAACAAGGTCGATGCCACGGCGCTTCAGCTTGGCATGGTTTCTGCATTGACGCGTAGCGGTAACGGTTTCGTGCTCGATCTGGGTGCCAACGGCACCGTCAGTTTCGACGACGTGCAACAAATTCTGTAGGAGAACGACATGTCATTCCAGCAAGGTCTCAGTGGACTCAATGCCAGCGCCAAGGCGCTCGACGTGATCGGCAACAACATCGCCAACTCGAGTACGGTCGGTTTCAAGTCCTCGGCGGCGCATTTTGCCGATGTCTACGCCGCTTCGATGTCCGGTGGCGGTGCCAGCCAGGTCGGGATCGGCGTCAGTCTGGCCGCGGTCCAGCAGCAGTTCTCGCAGGGCAACATCACTGCGACCAGCAATCCACTTGATCTTTCGATCAATGGCGGCGGATTTTTCCGGATGGAAAACGTCAATGGCTCAGTTGCCTATACCCGTAACGGTCAATTCCTGCTTGATCGTGAGGGATACATTGTTAACGATCAAGGCTTGCGGCTGACCGGCTTCCCGGTGGATGTCAATGGCACGGTGGTGACGGCTTCGCCGATTCCTTTGCAGATTTCTTCGGCGCAGATTCCGCCGCGTGCCTCCAGCGATCCGCTGTCGGGCAATATCGAGGCGGTGGTCAATCTCGATTCGCGCGAGGCCAATCCGGCGCTGGCGCCATTCAATGCCGGCAATCCGCAGACCTACAACTACTCCACCAGCCTTTCGGTGTATGACACCCTTGGCGTTTCGCATACCCTGACGACCTACTACGTGCGTACCGGGCCAGGGGCCTGGACGGTGCATGGCTCGCTTGATGGCGCCAATCCGCAAGTCATTGGCAATTTGACCTTCAACACCTCCGGCGCTCTGACCAGCGGCCCGACCTACGCTTTGCCGACCTTTCCGCTGACCACTGGTGCGGCAACGCCCTGGTCGCCGGGAACGCTGGATTTCACCGGCACCACCCAATACGGCAGCCCATCGGGTGTTGAGGAACTGGTGCAGGGCGGTTATACCTCCGGGCG
>Ga0209570_1001569_pt1 | contig 11993 bp, 8 predicted proteins | sample EBPBio172007_DNA_FD_185861 | JGI IMG/M metagenome (GOLD analysis project Ga0209570, IMG submission 185861) | Wastewater treatment Type I Accumulibacter community from EBPR Bioreactor in Madison, WI, USA - Reactor 1_9/17/2007_ DNA (SPAdes)... | ecosystem: Engineered > Bioreactor > EBPR >... | reverse complement strand
CAACTACGACATCGCCAGCCTGCGCATGCTCTTCCTCGCCCTAACGGAAATGGCGGACGCGCTCGGCAGGAAGGACGAATCCGTCAGGTGGAAAACCCTAGCAGAAAAACTCGGCCCCTGGCACGTCCGCGCCGACGGCACGCTCAAGCTCTCCGCGAACGAGGACCTGCCCGGCAGCCACCGCCATCTCTCGAACTTGATGGGAATTCATCCCTTCAACCTCATCAGCGTCGAGGGCAACGATGCCGACCGAAAGGCTATCGACATGAGCCTCGCCGAGTGGGACCGCATGGGCACCGGTGGCTGGTGCGGATACAGTTTCTCTTGGATGTCCGCGTTGAAAGCCCGCGTAGGGCGGGCGGAGGAGTCTGTTAGATTGTTGGACATCTACACTTCCGCCTTCACCTTGCGGAACGGTTTCCACGCCAACGGCGACCAGACGCAATCCGGTTTTTCGGGATTCACCTATCGACCCTTCACGCTCGAAGGAAATTTCCTCGCGATGCACGCGGTGAACGAGATGCTCCTGCAATCGTGGAGCCCCACGCCCGGCAAGCGGGATACGGAGATCATCCGCCTCTTTCCCGCGACGCCGTGGCGCTGGCACGACGCCTCGTTCATCAAGCTCCGCGCCGAGGGCGGGCACATTGTTTCGGCCAGACGGGAGAACAACGCCACCACCTGGTTCCGCATCACCGCGGGTCACTCAGGCATGCTCCGCATCCAGGACAACTTCGGCGGAAGATCGATCCAGTGGAAAGGCGGGACGCCGGAGAAACAGGACGGCATCTATCAGATCAAGATCCGCAAGGGCGAGACCATCGAAGGCAGCTTGGAAAAACCCGCCGTCGTTCCCGCGGCGCCGGCCGATCTCGCGGAGCCGGTGGTTGTTCCGAAACCAGGCGGCATCGTTCCTAACAAACTGCCCCTGCGCATCGGCGCTGACAGCCAGGGGAACACCCGCTACCAAGGTGGCATGTCACGCGTGGCCGTCTTTTCACGGGTGCTCGATGCGAGGGAGATCGCCGCGCTCGCCGATTCGCACGATGCGAAACCCGAGAGTCTCAAGGATTGCCTCGTCTCGCTTGTGTTCAAAGACGGCAAGGTGGTTAACGCGGCATCGGAGAAATACCAGCCGGTTTCCCATGGCGGAGTCGCGGCTGCTGAGCATGGCGGCTTCACTCTAACAAACGACGGGTTTCTCGAAATCCCGCACGCTTCCGAAATCAACTGCCTCAAGGGCGTGACGCTCGCCGCATGGATCAAGCCCGCGGCGCTTCCCGCGGGCGGCATGCGCCTCATCGACAAGACGCCGGTGGGCTCGGCGACGGCGTGGATGCTCGATACCTATCCCGGCGACGGGTTGCGCCTGATCTTCCGCGATCCGCATCTCACGTTTCCCGCGAAACTGCCGCCGGGCCAGTGGACCCACGTGGCCGCCACCATCACGGCGGAGGGTGAGGCCGTGATCTATCAGAATGGCGAACCTGTCGCGCCTTGATCACTCGACTCCTTCGCCGCCGAGTTTGATGTCGAACGGCTTCTCGTCCGGATCATTGCTGGCGATGTGGATGGCGGCGCTTCGGGTGCCGGGGGCTTTCGGGCTAAAGGTCACTTTGAACGTGGTGGAGGCACCGGGTTTGAGGGTGGCTTTCGCGGGCGGGCTGATGGTGAAGTCCGCGGCATTGAGGCCGTTTCCAGTGATGGAGATCCCCTTGAGAACGGCCGTGCCTTCGTTGCGGATGGTGAAGGTCCGGATCGCGTTTCCGCCGACGATCACAGTGCCGAAGGAACGTTTCGCGGTCCCGTCCACCATGGAGCTGCCGATGGGTTGTTCCACGGCGATGTCCGGAGTGGCGTTGCCCGTCCTGAAATTGCGGAAATAGGCGTCGCCGCTCACGATCTTCGGTCCTGGCACCCGATTTTCGTCGGATCCGCCGCCGGAGCCGACGATCGCGGCGAGAAATTGATCCGAGCCGGACATTTCCCAGGCTTTGATGCTGACGGGGGCGAAGTAGCTCCAGGTCTTGCCGGATTTCCAACTGGCGGTGATGGTTTTTGCCCCGCTGTCGTGGTGAAGGCGCAGGGCGACGTCGGTGGCGGAGGTTTTGTGGATCTCGTCCTCGCTGTGGTTGATGGAACCGATGTTGATGTTGGAAACGTAGCGGGTGCCGTCTCGATAGCGGTCGATGGCGAGAGAGTAGCCGTTGTTCCTGGTATCGGATGAATCGACGACAGCGAGGTTGAGATTCGTGAACGCTCCGTTGTTGAGCGTCACCTCGTCAAGGTGCGCGTCCACCTGGATGAACCAGTCCTGATCGATGGAGCCTTGGTTGCGCTGCCAGCCGAAGATCATCTGGTCCTCCCGGGTGGGAGACTTGACGAGAAATTCGAGGCGGGAGTTTTGGAACACGAGTTTCCCGGCTCCTTGTGAGGCGAAGATGTCCCAGTTGGCGGATTTTGTGGTGAGCGGATCGTTTCCGCTGAAGTCCGCGAGGCTCGTCAACGCGGAGGAAACCATGAGGCACGGGATGATGGACAGAGTGAATTTCATTCGGATCAGCCGGGTTCCGGGCTTTGGAAAAAGCCAAACCCATTCGCGGCGGTAATGCATCCGATCCAGCCGCCAAGACTCCGCATATTCTACTTCCGCTACAGGTTTCCTGAAGATCTTGCCCGCCCCCCGGAAAATTTTCCGAAATTTTTTGAACGGGGCGAAATCTCCCGGGTCAAAGCTACTGAAGACCGTACGCAAGTTCGCGTTTTCATGTAAGGGTGAACAGCAGTTGTCAGCCTCATTAACATAGCGGGTGAAACCGCTGGTGTGTTGAAGTTGTTCAGCTTGGCCGTCGGGGTGGGTGCCCCGGCGGCCTCTCTTTGTACCCCTTTTGGATGCTCAGCGGATGATGCCGCGCTCCGAATTCTCGATGAAATGGATCAGGTGCGCCACGTGGGGAGTGTCCGCGTCGTGGGTGGCTTTGAGCGAGCTGATCGCGTTGGCCAGGTTCTGATCCTTCTTGAGGAAGAGTTTCTTGTAGGCGGATTTGAGCGCCTTGATGTCCTCCTCACAGAAACCGCGGCGTTGCAGGCCCACGAGGTTCAGCCCGCGGGTGCTGGCCGGGTTTCCATCCACGATCATGAAGGGCGGGACATCCTGAACCGCCTTGGACATGCCGCCGATGATCGAGTGTTTTCCGATCCGGCAGAACTGGTGGGCGGCGGCCATGCCGGAAACGATCGCGTAGTCCTCGACGGTGATGTGTCCCGCCAGGCCGGCACCGCCGGAAAGGATGATGTGGTTCCCGAGCTGGCAATCGTGCGCCACATGGGAATAGGCGAGCAGCAGATTGTGAGAGCCGATGCGCGTGGGCAGGCCCTCGTGGGTGCCGCGGTGTACCGTGACCCCCTCGCGGAACACGTTGTGATCGCCGACTTCAAGGTAGGTCGGCTCGCCCTGGTATTTGAGGTCCTGGGTTTTCCCGCCGATCACGGAGAAGGAGAAAAACTCGTTGCCGCGCCCGATTTTCGCGTGGCCTTCAATGACGGCGTGGGAATGGAGCACACAATCGTCTCCAATCTCCACATTGGCACCGACCACGCAGAACGGGCCGATGCGGACGTTGTTTCCGAGCTTGGCGAGCGGCGAAACAATGGCGGTCGGGTGGATCACGGGCGGATTCTCGCGCCACGGACGCGGGTGACGAGCATAATTTGTGCGCGGAGCGCGCGTCGGTTGCTTGGATTTCCTGAGCGGCAACGCCCGATTTCGATCCTCCCTCCCCACATTGACACATCTCAGGCAGCCTGTTATCCGATGGAAAAGACTCCGATGAAGATCCTCACCCTCTTACTTGCCATTTTGGTCGGCCACATCTCTCGGGCTGCGGAAACTCTTGAAGAGGAGCGCAAGGCTTTCTCCGGGCAGTTGGAAACGATCTCCGCCAATGCCAAGGAGCAGAAAGAGAAGCTTGGACTTCAGATGATCACGGCACTGGGAAAAAGCAGGGAGGCCGCGAAGAAGGCCGGGAATCTGGATCTGGTGAAAGCCATTGACGGGGAAACCGAGCGCTGGGTCAGTGAGGGCGATCTGCCCCTGGTTCCCAGCCAAGTGCCGGAGATCAACAAACTGCACGACGTTTTCATCAAGACAATCGCCGACCAGAAACTCAAGGAACAGCGGGCGACGCTCACGGCCTACGACGGCTACGAGAAGAAACTCGGCCAATTGGAGAAGACCTTGGTCGCGCAGGACAAGATCAAGGAAGCCGAGGCGGTGCGATCCGAGAGAGAAACCACCGGTGAAAGCCTGGCAATCAAGGATGCTCGTGAGGCTGTTGCCAAAGCCAATTCTCTAAACCCTCAGAACAATGCCGCTACCGGCTCGAAGGAACGGGAATGGAAAAACCTGAAAGATCACAAGAAGTTCAAGGCTGAAGGGAACAAATACTTCACAAGTGCTTTCAAAGAGTGGGCAGAAAAGCCGGAGCAGTCAGTGACAGCGGGAAAGCAGGATTACAAAGGATCGAAAATTCTTTATGCTCACGCTACAGGGAGCATCGAATTCAAATTTGATGTATCGATCAGTGAGTTTCGTGGTTCGGCCTGTCTTGAAGATCGATCCGGCAGAGGCAACGTTGTATTTCGAATCGAAACCGAAAGCGGCGAGGTCTTCAAAAGCAAAGAAATCAAGCCCGGCAATCGGAAGGAAGACATCAACTTGAAATTTGAACCCACTCGCAAGTTGGTTCTGATCGTGGATCAAAACGGTGAGAACTACGAGGATTGGTCATTCTGGGGGAATCCGGAATACCGCTGAAAATCTCGCAGACCCATTGGATGGCGTTGTGGCAAGCCACGCGGGAATCCGCAGAATCAAATTCGTCCGTTGTAATGAAACTGCCCGCATTTGCCCGGTTCATCTGTGTTCTGACCGCTGCGCTTCCGTTGAGCCAATGCGCGCCCGGCCGCTCGGCGGCTTACCACGCGAACATGGAAGACCTGAGAAACCAGGTCAAAATCGGCGAGAACATCCACAGCGCGACCAAGCGGATCAAGGGCCGCTACCACATCGTCACCAAGCCGCATGATCCCACGGGACTCGGCCGCGAGTTGCATTCCGATGTGGACTTCGGATTGCCGGTCACGTTTCTCGAATCCGTGGCCTACGCGGCGGATACCCGTCCGCCATTTGATGAAAACGAGCCGATCAGCGCGATCATCAAGGCCCGATCTAACGGAACCATCGTCGCGATCGAATGATGAGAGTCGCCGCCTGCCAGCCTTCCTATCTGTATCACGATGTGGAACAAGCGCTTCTCACCATTGTCCGATATGCTGAAGAGGCGGCCGGGGAAGAAGCCGCCCTGCTTTGTTTTCCGGAGTGTTACCTCCAAGGATACATTCATGCGACGGAGGATTATGGGAAGGTGGCCATCGATCTGTCGTCCGATGAGTTTTCGCGGATTCTGGGAAGGCTCGCGGATTTGGAACCGGTCCTGGTGTTTGGCCTGATCGAGCGCGATGGAAACGATCTCCACAACAGCGCGGTGGTCGTCAGGAAAGGGGACTTGTTAGGCCGATACCGGAAAACGATGCTTCTCAAGGGGGAATCGATGTTTCGCCCGGGGACCGAATCGCCGGTGTTCGAGGTGGACGGGCTCAGGTTCGGAATCAACATCTGCCACGATCTCAATTTCCCCGAGTGTGCCCGGGTGATCGCCGGGCAAGGCGCGGAGCTGTTAGCTTGTCCCTGCAACAACCTGCTGAGCCCGGCGAACGCCGATCTCTGGAAACACAAACACCAGGAAATCCGCCGCCAGCTGGCACGGGAAACCGGCAGGCATCTGCTTTCATCCGATGTGGTCGGTGAGTGGAACGGACGGATCTCCTACGGATCCACCTCGCTGATCGGGCCGGGTGGAGAGATCCGGGCGGAACTCGGGTTCATGCGTGAAGGTCTGTTGATCCAGGACATTCTTTGATAGATCTTACGGCAAGATCAGGAACGCTGTCGCCGCGGCAGGAAGATCCGCGCGTTCATCGAGCGATTGGCGGATGGCGGCCGCGGTGCGCTGGACTTTTCCGGTGAAGACCTGCTTGCCGTTGATGGAAACCGTGACTGGCTGATCGAGATCGAGCAGTTTGTCGGAAAGGCGCAGCGTCATCCCCGCGGGGACTTCGCCTTCGAGACGGAGGGTCTGGCCGTCGGCGGTGGCGGTGATCTTTTGTCCGGCTTCCGCGGTATCTTTGTTAGGGATTTCCAACCAGTAGAAACGTTCGTGGGTGATGTCGTCCTGCAACCAGACGATCTTCTTCGGCCACGTGTTGCGTTGGAAATTCGCCATCCAAGGAATGCCCTCGCCGTCCTTGCGGTTCATCCAGTGGCCGAGGCCTTCGTAGATGCGGGACATGTGGACGTATCCGCCGGGGTCGTCCTTGGAGAGTTGGTCCAGCTCGGCCGTTTTCGCCGCGGCGATCTTGTTGCGGTCGTAGGCGGCGTCGTTTCCACCCATGAAGATGGCGAAGGGGAGGTTCCGCACGCCTAACAACGAAGACTCGTTCGGGTGGCCTGCCATCATGGCCGCGGCGGCGAAACGATCCGCCATGCGCGGCGCGAGCTGCCACACGCCGTCGCCGCCGGCCGAGTACCCCATCAGATAGATCTTGTCCGGATTCACACCGCGCAGGGCGACGTAGGATTCGATGAGGCGTTGGAACATCGGATCGATGTGGCCCTCGTGCCAGAGGTTCCATGTGTTGGTCGGGGCCCGTGGAGCGACGCAGATGCCTTCGGGAAGTTCGTAGAGGTTCACCTGGTTCGACCACTGCTGGTCGTTGAGCGCGGGCGGGGCGTTGCCACCACCGTGCATCGAGATCCACAAGCTGTGACCACCGGCGGGTTCCTTGCCGAACACGCGCTCCTTCCAACGCAGCGTCTTGTCGCCGAGTGTGAGTGATTTCTTCTCCAACTCATCCTTCCTTTCCGCGGTGATGGCCGAAAGACGATCCGCGCCTAACAAAGCTGCGGCTTTCGCGGCGTCTTCCTTGTTCATCGGCGCTTGCAGGGCGGGATCATCCGCCTTGCGCTCCGCGGCGGGTTTGGAAATCCACGCGATCAGCCTTGTGATGGCTGGCGAGGACTTCGCGAGATCCGGCCAAACGGCATCCACCGTGGGATCACCATGCTCCAGCGGACCGAATGCCAGCTCCCGGGTTTCGTTTTCCATCGTGAGGAACATGAAACCACGCGTGCCGGGTTTCAGCTCGAAGCGCGGCATGTCGTTGAGATCCGTGGTGCCTGCCTTGGTCATGGCGGAGTGGATCGTGGCACCGTCGGTTAGAATGACCTTGGCGACGATGCGGCTGCCGCCCTTCTTCCCGATCAACCGCACACCCAGTTTCGCGGAAGCCGCCGCGGGCGCGGCCTTGGCGTATCGATCCGTCACGTTCACCGCCGCCACATCTTGGCTGCGGATGTTCCACACCATCGGAAACGCGAGTCCGTCCCGTTTCCATGAGGTCGCGTAGATCGCGTTCTCCGGTTTGTCCGTCTTGGCCTCTGCCGCGTCATCGGTGAACCATCCGCGGTCCAGGCCCTGCGCGTCGTATTCATCCGCGCCGGTGAAATGCCAGCCGCCGTCCCAAATCTCCACCCAGGTGTGGTTGCCGCGGCCGTTCGACCACATCGGAGTGCCCACGGACCTCGCGGGAATCCCCACCGCGCGGCAGGCATCGACGAGGATGATGGACAAACCGGTGCAGGTGGCGCGGCCGCTTTCCATCGACTCCTTCGGGCTTTGGTTGGGAGCCTTGCGTCCCGTGTTGTAGTGGACGTTGATGAGCTTGAAGAACTCCTTGTTCAAGGCCTGCGCGGCCTCGCTCGCCGTTTTGCAATCCTTCACGATCGGACGGGCCTTTTCGAGAAACTCCGTGCGCCACGGGTCCCGCGATTCATCAAACACGGCATAGGGCAGCACGTCGTTGAGAAAGATCTCCTCGGGCACCTTGGCCGCCCATGGAAACTCCGCTCGCGCCTTGAGCGCGAGGTCGAGATTCTCCGTTAGGAACCCGGCGTCGAGAGAAGACTTGTCCTTCTCCGGCATGCCATCGACGAGAAACGAGGCGGCCTTTTTCCCGAAGTCCCCGTGTTTCGCGGCTGCCGCTGTGATGAATTCATCCGTGGGTGCGGCAACGGCCAGACCGGCCGACAACATGAGGAACGCGAGAAGTTTCACGAGTGAACCAACGACGCCGACAGCGTGTTTCGTTCATCGAATCCCTCACTGTGCCGTGTATTTGAAGGGATCGGAGAACTTCGGATCGGTGGTGACCGAGCGGTCGGTGAGAGTCTTGAGGAAGGCGACGAGCGCGGCCTTCTGGTTCTCTGTTAGGTTGAGCCGGCGCGGAGGCGAGGGCGGCGAACCCGGAGGGCCGGGCGGTTGACGGAGCGACGGCGAGAGATTCGGGTGGTTGACGACGCCGGAGTTGTAGAACTCCACGACTTGTTCGAGCGTGACGAAGCGGCCGTCGTGCATGTAGGGCGCGGTGAGCTCGATGTTTCGAAGGGATGGCACCTTGAAAAACCCTTCGTCGGAGGCGAGGCCGGAGATTTCGCCGAGGCCCTTGTCGGTGTAGGGGTTTTCCAGACCGTTGTTGAAGATGCCGGCGCCGGGCACGAAGTTGTCGCTGCCGTGGCAGGCGGCGCAACCACCGGCGGGGCCGGTGAAAATGGCGCGGCCTTGGTTTTCCAACTGGGTGAAGTTCGAAAAGTTGAGCGGCACGCCCTGGTCGTACTTCGAGTTTCCGGAGACAATCGATCTAACAAACTGCGAGAGCGCGCGGGAAACCCGGTTCGATGTGATCGTCGGGTCGCCGAAGGCCGCGGTGAACAGCTCGCCGTAGAAACCTTCCGCGGATAGACGTGCGGTCATCACCGGAAGGGTCATGCCCATTTCCACCGAGTTCTGGATCGGCATGAGCGTCTGGTCTTCAAGCGTGTTGGCGCGTTCGTCCCAGAAATAATGGCCTCGCAGGTAATATTTGGCGTTGGTGAGGCCCATCGAGTTGCGACCCGTCAGTCCGCCCTCGAAGCCGGTGCTGAACATGGCGGGATCGGAGAATCCGTGCTCCGCCTGATGGCATGACGAGCAGGAAACGGTTTGGTTCGCGGAAAGCCGTTTGTCGTAGAACAGCACGCGGCCGAGCGTGGCGCCTGCGTTGGTGGTGGGGTTGTTGGCCGGGGTGTTGTCCTGCGCGCGGATCACCTGGGTGAGCAGATGCGCGGGCAGCGTGGGGTTCGCGTAGTTGTAGGTGGTGGCGGGAAGGTTGAGCGTGTTCGCCACGGTGGAGGCTGCGGCCGGGAGGCTGGCGAGCTGATAGAAACGGGTGCCACCTTGAGGAGCGAATGAGACAACGAGGCTGCCATTGTGCACCCGGTGGGTGGCGATGCCGGTCCAGTTCCGCAGGTCGGTGGAAGTGCGCAGCTCCCAGTTGTGGTTTCCGGGATCGCGGATGCCGAGGGTGACCGCGCCCGGCGTGTATCGCAGCGAAGTGGTCGCGCCATCCGCGGGAAGTTCCACAGCGGGTTCGGCGGCCATGCACGCGGCGGGCAGGATCATGGGGAGGAGTCGGGTTTTCATGATGAATCGCAGAAAGCCCCCGCGGCTGATGTTTCTCAAGTTACTTTACCCCGGCTTAACCGGGTGATTCGGGAATTTACCAAATCTTAACAGTCGGCTACCAAACCCCGGCCGCGCTGGAGGTTTGGTGAGATACCCGGACCTTCCGGCACGTATGATGCACCCATGAAAGCTTCCAAATCGATCTTCACTCACGCCGCGGTGTTCGCGGTGGGGATTGCCATCGCCTTCGTCGCCCGCCAGTCGTCGGAAAACGGGGCGGATGCTTCAGGCGATGCCCGCCGGTCCTCACTTTCGTCGGGCGGATCGGAAACCGGAAGCGCCGACGGCCCGGCGTCTGCTTCGAATCGCGAGCGCCGCGAGGCCGCCGCCCGTGGCGAAAAGGAGCGCGAAGGCCGGGAGCGGAAGCTGGAGGACATCGTGCACATCGGCGATCCGCTGGACCGGCAAATCGCCTTGCTGGAGGCCTTGAAACGCCTCGGTCCGAATGATTTCGCCGCTTTTTCCGATCAATACCGCTCGCTCGATCACTACGGAAACTCGCGCGGCGAATACGAGATGATTCTGCGCGCCTGGGCCAAGGCGGATCCGCTCGGCGCTTTGACCCACGCAGGCGAGCGCCCGGATGGATTCGGTGATCAAACGGTTTTGCTCGCCGCCTGGGCCGGCAGTGATGCTTCCGCCGCCGAGCGTTGGGCTCTGGCGAACTACGAAGGCGACGGCCCGAATCCCTACCTCGCCTCCGTCATCCGAGGTGTGGCCGTGAACGACATCTCCCACGCCTCCGCGCTCGCCGCCTCCATGCCTAACAGCCGCGAGCGCGGCGAGGCCATGGACGCGATCACCCGCGCGCTGATGGTGCAGGGCGCGGACGCCGCGATGGCCTTTCCTAACAGCATCCAGGATCCGGACATGAAGGGCGGATACATCTCGATGATCGCCGACCGCCTCGCGAACAAGGATGCGCAGGCCGCCGCGGATTGGGTCGCCTCGTTTCCCGATGCCGCCATGCAGAACCGCGGCGCGCGCCGCGTGGCCGACGCGCTCGCCCGCCAGGACGTGGAAAAGGCCGCCGCATGGGTGGAGAAACTGCAACCCGCCGCTCAGGCCGAGGCCGCGCGTGGTGTGATCCAGCCGATGTCCAGCAACGACATCGCCGGCACCGCCAAGTGGGTCACCACGCTCAACGGCATTCCGAACTACGACCGCGTGGTCGAAGAATTCGTTTGGAGCTGCGATGTCCGCTCGCCCGAGCAATCCGCCGCGTGGATCGCCGGGGTTTCGGATCCCGCGCAGAAGACGCGTCTCTATCACCGCATGCTCGGCGAATGGGCGCGCCGCGATCCAGCCGCCGTGAAGAATTGGGTGGCGAACAACCCGGTGCCCGGATCGGTGTCCCAGCGGTTCCGTTAGAACCGGCCGCTTCTCATTTCACCTCGCGCGGCAGATAGGCTCCGCAGGACTCGCGGACGACCAGGGCACCGCTCAGCTTGATGCCGCGCGGCGGCAGCGAGGGATCGAGGATGCGCTCCATCATCGCGCGGAAGGCGGAGATGGCGATCTCCTGGCAGGGTTGTCTAACGGTTGTCAGCGGCGGCGCGACGAGTTCCGCGAAGCCCGCGTCGTCGAAGCCCACCACGCGCACGTCCTTTGGCACGGAAATCCCGAACTTGCCGAGCGTCTGGATCAACACCGCCGCGGTCTGGTCGTTTCCACAGAGGATCGCGTCCGGCCGCGCGCCCATCAGCTTGTTGATGAACATGCGGTCGCCCACGTTTCCGCGCTCCTGTTTCAGCGTGGCGGACGCGTCGCCGTGCTGGTTCACCGCTTTCCACACGCCGGTGAAGCGCGCGTCCACCGTGGAGGCGGACAAGGGGCGCGAGACAAACACGAACTTCGAACAACCGAGCTTTATCAGGTGCCGGCCTAACAGATAGCCGCCGCCCATGTTGTCAACGCCCACCAGATCGAAGTCGCTGCGTTCCGGATAGGCGGCGATGTCGTGATCCACCAGCACCACCGGGATGCCCGCCTCGCGGAAACGTTTCACCATCCGCAGGTTCGCCTCGTATCCTCCTTCGACGAACTCGTAGGGCGAGAAAAACACGCCATCCACGCGTTTTTCGATGAACTGCTGGCAGAGTTCCTCGCCGTGTTCGAGGCGCGTGTCGGCATCGAGCTGCGGCATCGTGGATCCGCCCCAGACGAGGCCGTATTCGTGATGCCGCGCGAGGCTCGCGAGGTGCCCGGCGATGAGTTGGAAAACCTCGGTGTGTCCGAAGTGCGGCATCAGCAGGGCCAGTCTCCGCGTGGCAACCGGCAGCGCGGGGTTTCCGGATGGCTTGGCATAACTGC
>Ga0209570_1001568_pt1 | contig 11997 bp, 15 predicted proteins | sample EBPBio172007_DNA_FD_185861 | JGI IMG/M metagenome (GOLD analysis project Ga0209570, IMG submission 185861) | Wastewater treatment Type I Accumulibacter community from EBPR Bioreactor in Madison, WI, USA - Reactor 1_9/17/2007_ DNA (SPAdes)... | ecosystem: Engineered > Bioreactor > EBPR >... | reverse complement strand
CAGGACATCCCGGCTGGCGAGGACGTGCTCACGGGTATCGCGGCAGAACGCGCTGTTCGCGACGCGCGGCGCCAGGCAGCCACTGCGGTTTCCAGTGGCGGGATCGCGGTGCTACCGCTGTACGGCGTGGTCACCCAGCGCGGCAACATGGTCGACGATGTCTCCGGGCCGGGTAGCGTCAGCACGCAGCAGTTTGCCTCTGCTCTGCGCCAGGCGCTGGCGGACGACTCGGTCAGCCAGATCCTGATCGATATCGACAGTCCGGGCGGCAGTGTCTATGGCGTGTCCGAACTCGCCGACGAGATCGCCAGTGCCCGGGCGCAGAAGCCCGTCGTGGCGATTGCCAACAGTCTCGCCGCCAGCGCTGCGTATTGGATCGGGTGCTCGGCGTCCGAGTTCTACGTCACGCCAGGCGGCGAGGTCGGTTCGATCGGCGTCTGGCAGGCGCACTTCGATTACTCGCAGGCGTTTGTCACCAAGGGCGTCAAGCCGACACTGATCTCGGCGGGAAAGTACAAGGTCGAAGGTAATCCGTATGTGCCGCTCGACGAAGATGCCCAGGGCTTCATGCAGTCGCGCGTGGACGACTACTACGCAACCTTCACCAAAGCGGTGGCGCGCGGGCGCGGCGTGCCGATTGGGCAGGTGCGCGGAGGGATGGGTCAGGGTCGTGTGCTCGGCGGCGACGCCGCGCAGGCGCAAGGCATGATCGATGGGGTGGCCACCTTCGACGATGTCGTCAGGAAGATGCGCAGCGATGGCAGGACCAGCGTCAGGCCGAAACTGAGTCGCTTGGCTCAGGTGCAACGGGCGATCGAGATTCTGTGATAGTTTGGAAAGCCGTGGTTGAAATCTCGTTGCTGCACGTGACGGGATCGGTCCGCCGAACTCACCGCCATCGACGGGTCCGTGGCGAACACTGAAGAATTCGGTCGAAGCCCGCCGTTCAAGCGCTCCGGCTGTAAAATGTCCACCGCCCATTGCGAAGCGCATGTCCTCGCGGCAATTTGGCGCTGATTGGGAACACCAACTCAACATTGTCGGTGGCATATGGGGATGTAAGACTTTCTAGCGACAGCAGGGTTGGGCGTCATCGGCGCCCGGCTTCACACGGGAGGCTTCTTTTCATGAAAACCGCCGCAAGCGTTCTCTTTCGCATCGTCTGCACGATGATTTTCGTCTGGCCTGGCATTCCGTTTGCACAGGAGCAGACTTTGGCCCGGCTGCAAACGGAACTGGTCTCTTCCTGGCTGGTTACAGTGCAAGGACAAGACAGACCGCGGACGCTCAGGATTACGGGAGTGAGGGAAGACCCCGGCGGTAAATTGGTCCTTGACGCCGCCTTTGGGTGGACCGATGGTAATCAGGTCGCGATCCCGACGGCGTCCGTAATCCAATCCGGCCAAGAGACTAGGCTGCTGTTTGTTACACAAGCCGGCACTCAGGTCGCGGTCGTCCTGATGTCGAGCGGTGTATTTGAGGGCACCTTCACAACTAATGATGGGGTCGTGAAGACAGTGAAGATCCAAAAACTCACGGAGGACGAACTGCGGGCGAAGATAGCGGCCACCAAGACCGCCCGGGCGGCGAAAGTCGTGGTCAAACCCTCAGCGGACGTCCCCGAATCCTGCGCTGCGTTTAGCGGTCAGTGGGTTGGGCGTTGGAGTCAGGGTAATATTGGTCAGAACTGGCTGTGGATCGCCGAAATCGACGTCAATTGCGTTGCAAAGGTGTCTGTCGAGCGGAGTGACAGTCCACCTAACAGCTTCATAACCGTGGAAATCAAGGGCGACGAGTTGTCCTTTCTGTGCAATTCGTCTACCGGTGGCACCTGTGTTTTCAAGCGTAACGGGAATGATCTTTGGGCAAGCTATTCCAACCCCTCAGGCGGCAAGAACAGTGCCGTTTTTGAACGGGTCAGGTGAGTGGAACTCATGCCCATCGATGGCCGAACGGACTGGCCATAATCTGCTGAGCTCGGTTCCATCCGACATCCATGTGCCGGAGTCTGCTCACCGTGAAGGGTAGAGCCTAAGCGAGGGATGGCTGCGTCGTCGTTACTGCCGTTTTTGCGCCTATAACTGCCAGGAGGAAGCATGGCCAGAATTCGTTGGGGATTTCCGTCGCTTTGCATTATTGCGGCTTGCGCTCTTGCTGCCGGGCTAACGGCTGCTGAGGAGGCACGATCATCAACTGCAGCTGCAGCGACCGCGTCATATGCGAACGAAGACAAGGATTTCGGAATCTCTCCTGTATCTCGTCCAAAAAGGGCACCATATCACGCGCCCACCCCGGTGCAGATCCCAGGCGCGACGGTCATCAAAACCGTCGATTTGAAGCGCCTGATCGACACCGACCCTCAGGCGGTGATCGTTGACGTCCTTACTACCAGGAATCCGTCACCGTCACGGGCAACCATCCCGGGCGCGGTGTGGCTGCCCAAAGCCGGCGATGGCGACTTCTTTGCTGCGGAAAAGGAGCGATTTGCAGCAGTGCTTCACAAACTCACCGCAGGTGAGACAGGGCGCCCGCTGGTGTTCCTCTGCTTGAACTCCGAATGTTGGTTGTCTTACAACGCCTCCCTTCATGCCATCGAAGCCGGCTACACCAACGTCCTATGGTATCGCGGCGGGTCCGACGCCTGGGCGGCAGCCGGGTACGACATGCGGGGGATGCAAGCTACAAGCTGGTGAGATCTTCGCCTAACGGTCATGGCTGTTGACGGCAGCCACCCCGGATGATGAAAATTGCGTCTGCAGCGTCACTTGCACCGCCGATGTTGGCGCCACAAAAACCGGGAAGTGGCCGAAAGCCGTGAGGTGACCGTTTGCGCCGCTCTTTCTTCAAAAATCGCCCTTTTTTGCGAGGGGTTTGTTCGGTTCGATCACCGTTGCTTTTTCACGGTAATGTGGCAGACGAGGGGCGCGGCCCGCAAGCTGTGCTGTAGGGTCCCCCCGCGCCTCACGCGCGAGGCATGATCGATGGGGTGGCGAGCTTCGACGAGGTGGTCAGGAAGATGCGACGGGATGCGATGACTAGCGCCAGGCCGAAGGTGAGTCGGCTGGCGCAGGCCCGGAATGCACTCGCGATTTCGTGACAAAGGGAAGTGACCTACACTGTCGACTCTTGACCACGAGAGGAGAAGCAAATGATTGGCTACGTGACGCTTGGAACCAATGACCTGCCGAGGGCGGCCAACTTCTATGACGAATTGCTGACGGAAGTCGGAGCCAAACGGCTCTGGGAGTTCCCTCGGGGCATTGCCTGGGGAGTGGCTCAGGACAAACCGAGTCTTTGCGTCATGACGCCCTTTGACGGAAACGCCGCTACGGTAGGCAATGGCGTTATGGTGGCCTTGGTCGTCGACTCGCGCGAGAAGGTTGACCGCGTTCATGCCAAGGCGCTCGAACTGGGCGGCAAGGATGAAGGCGCGGTGGGACCACGCGGCGACGGCTTCTACGCCGGCTACTTTCGCGACCTCGATGGCAACAAGCTGGACGTGTTCTGTCTTGGCTAGAATGGCTGCCGGCCCAAACAACCCTACATGGGAGAGCCTGCTGGAAACTGGCTTCCCGTAATCCAGAGCACCGGTCGTTTGGTTCCTTTTCCCGTCCGTTAGACCGATGTCCAAGGAGAGGCCAGATGCTTCAGATCAAACCACTAGATCAGAATGTTCCGATCTTTCAGCAGATCAACACAGAAGTCTCCCCCGTTGTCTTGGTGAACGTCTTCGAAGTCGCAGAAGAAGACATTCCCGCCCTCCTGAAAGCTTGGGAAGTGGACGCCAACTGGATGAAGCAGCAGCCAGGCTACATCTCAACCCAGTTGCACCAAGGTATTGCCGGAAGCACGGTATTCATGAACTACGCGGTGTGGGAGTCCGTGGCCCATTTTCGGGCGGCGTTCACCCATCCCGAGTTCCAGCAGGCTCTAGGGCACTACCCGTCCAGCGCCGTGGCGTCACCTCATCTCTTCACGCGGCTTACAGTGCCGAATCTATGCGTTGGCCCCTAGCCCAATAGATTGATCTTCGCGATAAGTCTCAACCCGCCCTAAACCGACCCACCCGTCGTCCCCTAACGCAACCGCCCCCCGGCGGTTTTTTTGTGCCCATCGAACCCGCCTCGTGCGGGTTTTTGCTTTTGGAGATCCACATGAGCAAACAACTGCGCGAGCTTCAGGCTCGCAAGACCAACCTGGTCACGGAGGCCCGCGGCCTGACCAACCACGCCGCTTCCGAGAACCGCGACCTGACCGACGACGAAGTGAGTGCCTTCGACGCCCTGCGCGCCCGCATCGACGCCGCCTCGGCAGCGATCGACCGCGAAGCCGCCCTGATCGCCGACGAAGCACGCATCGGTGTCGACCACGTCATCGGCCCGATCGTCACCGACAACCGCGAAGCGGACCCACGCCGTGGCTTCGGCTCCGTCGGCGAATTCATGCAGGCGGTGTACCAGGCCGACAAACCCGGCCAGTCGATCGACACCCGCTTGCTGCTGGGTGGCATTGGCGCCGCCGCCCCGAGCAACTACGGCAACGAGGCCGTCGGCCAGGACGGCGGCTTTCTCGTGCCGCCACAGTTCTCGCAGGAGATCTTCAAGCTCTCCCTCGGCGAAGACTCGCTCCTGCCCCTCACCGACAACGTCGAGATCAGCGGCAACAGCATGGCCTTCCCAAAGGACGAGACGACGCCCTGGGGCACCAACGGCATTCGCGCCTACTGGCAGGGGGAAGCGTCCTCGGGCGTCCCCACCAAGCCGGTGCTGGGTCTGGCCACTCTGCGCCTGAAGAAGCTGATGGCGCTGGTCCCGACCACCGACGAACTGCTCGACCATGCCAACGCGCTGACCAGCTACCTGCCGCAGAAGGTGGCGCTGTCGATTCGCTGGAAGGCCAACGAGTCGATTCTCTTCGGCGCCGGCAACGGCATCCCGGTCGGCTGCATGAACGGCGGTGCCATCGTCACGGTGGTCAAGGAATCCGGTCAGGCAACGCAGACCCTGGTGCCGCAGAACCTCGCCAAGATGATCGCCCGCCTGCCGCCGGGTTCCTTTACCAACGCGGTGTGGATCGTCAATAACGACGTCCTGCCGGCATTGTTCACGCTCAGCCTGGGCAACTACCCGATCTACCTGCCGATCGGCCAGTCCGCCGGCGGCATCCAGGGTTCGCCCTACGGCACGCTGCTCGGTCGCCCGGTGTTCGTCTCTCAGCACGCCAACACCTTCTCGTCGCAGGGCGACGTGCTGCTGGTCGATCTGTCGTACTACCAGACGATCACCAAGGCCGGCGGCATGCAGACCGCGACCTCGATGCATCTGTACTTCGATGCGGATCTCACGGCGTTTCGCACCACGTTTCGGATGGACGGCCAGTCGAAGATCCAGAACCCGATCGCCCCGGCCAAGGGAGCCAACACCCTCTCGCCCTACATCCAACTCGGCGCGCGCTGAGCCCCTGGTGGGGCAGCGATGCCTCGCTCTGGTTTTCCCCTTTCTGATCCCCACAGGAGATGTCCATGTTTCCCAATGCCAAGGGCAGCGAACAGCTGTCGATTCTCGCCACCATCGACCCGGCCAGCCAGGCGGCCGGTACCGTCACCACTGCCTGGGTGTCGGCCGCCAACTTCCACGCGTTTTTGGCGCTTGTCGAGACCGGGCTCCTCGGCGCTGCGGCGACGGTGGACGCCAAGATCCAGCAGGCGCGGGATGCCACCGGTACCGGCGCCAAGGACGTCAGCGGCAAAGCGATCCGGCAGATCGTCAAGGCCAGCGGCGACAACAAGCAGGTGCTGATCAACCTGAGACCCGAGAACCTCGACAGCAACAACGGCTTCGCCTTCCTGCGTCTGTCGCTGACCGTCGAGGTCGCCGCCAGCATCGTCGCCGGCAAGCTCATCGGTGTGCATCCGCGCTACGCCACGGCGGAGATTTTCAACTCGCCGGCGGTGGTCCAGGTCATCTGAGCCATGCCCCTGCAACTCGTCACTCCACCTGCACAGGAGCCGGTGTCGCTCGCCGAAGCCAAACGCCATCTGCGGGTGGAGTCTGCCGACGACGATGCGCTGATCACCGCGCTGATCGCTGCGGCACGGCAAGCCGCAGAGACGCTCACCGGCCGCCAGTTCGTCACCGCGCGCTGGAAACTGGTGCTCGACAGCTTTCCCGGGCCGAGTCTGATGGGCACACCGGCAGGGCTGCCGTTCTCGCTGCCCGGGCACGCCATCCTGCTGCCGAAATGCCCGGTCCGGTCGGTGGCCGTCATAAGGTACCTCGACATGGCCGGTACCACACAATTCATGCCGCGAGCGGACTACATCGCCGACACGGCCTGCGAGCCGGCGCGCGTGACGCCCGTGTTCGGCAGAATCTGGCCGATCAGCCTGCCGCAGATCGGCGCCGTGTCGGTCATTTTCGATGCCGGCTATGGCGACGCTGCCAGTGTCCCCGAGGGTATCAAGAGCTGGATCAAGCTGCGCGTCGGCAGTCTCTATGCGCACCGCGAGGAAGTCGCCCTGTTGGCAAGCGGCAAGATCGAACCGCTGTCCTTCATCGACGGTCTGCTCGACCCGTACAAGGTGATCCTCGTATGAGCGCGACCTTCAATTCGGGCCGTGCCAATCAGCGCATCCGGCTGCAGGCCAAGAGCGTCATTCGCAACGCCATCGGTGAAGAACTGGTCACCTGGACCGACGTCGTCACCGACACCGCCGATCATGCGCTCTGGGCCGAGGCTTCGCCGCTGAAGGGGCGCGAGTTCTTTGCTGCCCAGCAAACCCGCTACGCCGCCGACGTGCGGTTTCTTATCCGTTTTCGGGCGGATGTCGTGCGCGAGCAGCGCATCCTGTGGCGCGACGAGCCCTACGACATCGTGATGCTGGTCGACGTCGGCGCCGGCCGCCACACGCTGGAAATCCTCGCCGTCAACGGCATTCGCAACGGGCTTTGAGCATGGCTTCCGACATCACCGTCCGACTGCAAGGCGTCGAGGAACTGAAGCGCATTCTTGCGCAGGTACCCGACCGGCTCAGGCGTAAAGGACTGCTCAAAGCCCTGCGCGTGTCGGCGCGCCTGGTGCGCGACGAGGCCCGCCGGACGGCGCCGGTACGACAGAAGCCGAAGCCCAACGGCAGGCCAGGCACCGTCAAGCGGGCGATCAGCATCCGTACCTCGAAGTTCGCGCGACGGGCCGGCGATGTCGGGGTTTTCGTGAACGTTCGCCCCTTGCGCGGCGCCCGCCAGAAGCGGCTCGGCGCCGCCGGCGCGAACAACCCGAACGATCCCTACTACTGGCGCTTCCACGAGTTCGGCACACGCAAGCTCACCGCGCGGCCGTTCCTGCGCCCGGCCGGCAGCAAGCTGCCGCAGGTCGCTGAAACCTTCATCGTCGCAGCCACCGCCGAAATCAACCGGCTCAATTTGGGGAATCCCTGATGTCCGCCGAAACCGAATTGCACGCTGCCTTGGTGGCCAGCGCGTCTCTGGCCGCCCTGGTCGCTACCCGGATCACTCCGGACTTCATTCCCGAGGGCAACCCCCTGCCGGCGGTCGTCTACCAGCGTATCGGCACGACGCCGATCAGCACCCTCCATGACGTCCAGCCGGTGGCCGAGGAAGTCCGTTTTCAGATCAGCGCTTGGGCAGCGACGCGCACCGCGGCCGACGCCGTGGCCGGCGAAGTCGCCACCGCCCTGGCCGCCGCCGGCGTTCGCCTTGCCGATCGGTCGAGCGGCATCGACCCGGAGAGCGATCTGAAGTCGGCCACCGTCGAGGTCGACTGGTGGCACGTCTTCTGAGTCGTCACCGACAACCCATCAGCCCGCCCGTTGGCGGGTTTTTCTTTTTCGGAGCACGAAATCATGTCCAACCCCCGCAAGTGGTCGAATGTCGCCGTCGCCATGCAGTCAGCGCTTGGCGCTGCAATCACCATCACCGCCATCACCAAGGCGACGGAAGGCGTTGTCGCCGCCACCAACACTCTCGCCAATGGCGAGTTCGTCCTGCTCACCGTCAATGGGATGTGGCAGGTAAACGACATGGTCGCCCGGGTCAAGGCGGTCTCCGGGTCCGGATTCACGCTCGACGGCATCGACACCACGCTGTTCGACACCTTCGCCAGCGGCAGCGCGCAGAAGATCACCTTCGGGGTCAGCGTCACCACGGCGACGGAGGTCAGTCCGTCCGGTGGCGAATTTGACTTCATCCCGACGACGACCATTCACGCCGCCCAGCAAACGCAGATCCCGGGCACCCCGACGGCCGGGGTCTACACCTTCACCAACATCTGGGACATCAGCGATGCCGGTCTGCTGGCGATCAAGGCCGCCTCGGACACGCAGACCAAGCGCGCCGTCAAATTCACCTTCGGCGCGGGCGGTCCGATCATGTGTTTCAACGGCTACCCCGCCGGACAACTCCTGCCGGGCGGTCAGGCGCAGGCGCTGGTCACTACGCCGACAGTCATCACCCTGTCCGGCACGCCGAACTACTACGCCTCATGAGCGCGCTCTCTGCAAAGATCCGCAAGGCGCGTGAGCTGCGCGTGGAAACCGGGGGCTTCGTGTTCACGGTCCTGCGGCCGACCCCTCTCGAACGCGAGGAGAAGATCCGCGGCGACAACGCCGCGCGCGGCATCCTTTCGCTCATTGTCGGCTGGGAGAACGTCACCGAGGGCGATCTCATCCCGGGCGGTGACCCGCATCCGCTGCCGTTCGACGCGGAGGCCTGCGCCGAGTGGCTCTCGGATCGCCCCGATCTCTTTGCCGAGATCGCCGACGCCGTCGTCAAGGGCTTCGAGGCGCACGTCAGGCGACTGGATGACGCGCTAAAAAACTGAGCGCCTGGCTGGCGGCACGCGACCTTCCGGCGCCGCTTCAGCCAGGCAAACAGCTTACCCCGCTGCCAATCGCCACCGCCGTCGAGGCCTGGAACCTGATGGGCGGTATCGACTGGTCCGCCCTGCCGATCGTGATTGACCTGCTCGGTGTTTCCGACCCCGAAACCCTCATCACCCAGCTGGTTGCCATCCGCGACCACCAAACAGCCCACCGGGAAGACTGACCCATGGCCCTCGCCACACTGACCATCGACATCATCGCCAAGCTGGCGAACATCGAGCGCGATCTGGGCAGGGTTTCCGGCATTGCCGAGAAGAGCGCAAAGCGCATGGAGAGCGCTTTTGCCGGTGCCTCGTCGGTCATCGCGAACGCTTTCGCCGGTCTCGCCAGTGCCTTCTCCGTCGGCGCCATGGTCGCGATGGTCAAGTCGTCGATTGACGCCGCCGACGGTCTGTCGAAACTCTCGCAACGCACCGGCGAGACGGTCGAGAATCTCGCCCGCCTGCAGTACGCCGGCAGTCTTGCCGATGTCAGCAACGAGGCACTGGCGGTCAGCCTGAAGAAGCTCGCCAAGAACATGGCTGAAGCCGCTGGCGGCAGCGGCGAGGTGGCCGACGCCTTCAAGGCGATCGGGGTGTCGGTCGTCGATTCAAACGGGAAGCTGCGCAGTTCCGGCGACGTGCTCAACGATATTGCCGACCGATTCGCCGGCTACGAAGACTCGGCCGCCAAGGCCGCCCTGGCGCAGGCCATTTTTGGCCGCAGCGGTGCCGACCTGATTCCGCTGCTAAACGCCGGATCGCAAGGGCTGAAAGAAATGGGCGACGAGGCCGCGCAGCTCGGCGTCGTCATCTCCACCGAAACGGCGCAGGCCGCGGAGCGTTTCAACGACCAGATGACGCGGGTCAATACCGCGCTCGGGGCGATCGCCAAACAGACCGCTGCCGATCTGCTGCCGGTACTCAATGAACTGGCCGACTCGCTGGTCGCCATCGCCAAGGAGGGGAGCGGCGCCAGCCATTCGTTCAACCCCTTGTCCGAAGCCTTCCGGGCGATCATCGTCGTCGGTGGCCATGTCGCCTACGTGTTCAAATCGATCGGCACCGAGATCGGCGGCATGGCGGCGCAGCTGGCCGCCCTGGCCAGGCTCGATTTCCAGGGTTTCTCGAACATCGGCGAAGCGATGCGCGAAGACGCCGAGAAGAGCCGCAAGGCGATCGACGCCTGGTCGGCGCGCATCGTGTCGGCGGGCCGCCTTGCTGGCCAGACATTCGACGACTACAGCAACGAAGGTCGAGGGCGTGGCGTCGCATCACCAGCCAAGCAGGCCGCGCCCAATTTCAATGTTCCCAAGCCAAAGACGGGCGGTGGCGGGCGCGCTGCCAAGGCGATCGATGACGGCCAGCGCCTGGTCGATCAACTGCGCGACCGCATTCGGGCGACGCAGGAACTCACCGAGGTCGAGAAGCTGGAACTCGCCATCGCCGACGGCAAGTACAAGACGGCGAGCGCGGCGAACCTCGAGATGGCCCGCGGCTATGCCGAGACGCTGGATGCGATCCAGGCCAGCAAGGTCGCCGCCGAGGAAGAAACCGCGGTGCAGCGCCAGCGTCTGGCGGTCTTCGCCGAAGGACAGCGCGTTTTCGAGTCGGTGCGCACGCCGGTCGAAGCGCTGGACGCCGAGATTGCCCACCTGGTCGAACTGCTCGATGCCGGGGCGATCCGCATGGACACCTTCGGCCGTGCCGCGTCCAGAGCCGGCGAGGGTTTCATCCAGATGGGGGAGAAGGCGAAAGAGACCCGCGACGTCATGGACGAGTTCGCCAAATCGGCCGCGACGAACATCCAGTCAGCCTTTGCCGATTTTCTTTTTGACCCGTTCAAGGACGGCATGAGCGGCATGCTCAAGAGTTTTGGGGAGACGATCAAGCGGATGATCGCCGAGGCCGTCGCCGCCGATCTTTCCAGGCGGCTGTTCGGCGACCTTGCCAAAGGCGGTGTCGGTGACGGGCTGTTGGGCGGCGCGTTCAAGTGGCTTGGCGGCCTGCTGCCGAATGCCGATGGCGGCGTCTATCGCTCGCCGAGCCTCTCACGGTTCTCGGGACAGATCGTCAACACTCCGCGCCTCTTCGCCTTCGCCGCTGGCGCGGGCGTGATGGGCGAGGCCGGGCCGGAGGCGATCCTGCCGCTCTCGCGCGGATCGGACGGCAAGCTCGGCGTGCGCGGCGGTAGCGCCAACAGCGTCACCGTCAATATCTACGGGATCAACAACGCGAGCGAAGTGCGTCGCGCCGGCGGCCAGGTCGGGCGTGAAGTGCTTGGCGCCATCGCCCGCGCGCAGCGCTTCGCGTAGAGAACGTCATGGCTGAATTTCTTGACGAGCGCCTGCCGGTCGATGTCCGCATGGGCGCCAGCTACGCTGACGACTACGCGGTGGAGATCACCACCACCGCCGGTGGCGCCGAGTATCGGCGATTGATCCACGGTTTTCCGGCGCGTCGCTTCACGATCAACTACACCTTGCTCCGGGATGACCTGGCCGCCCGGGTGCTCGCGCTCTATCACCGCGCCTACGGGAAGTTCGCCGGTTTCCGCGTGCGCTGCGCCGATGATTTCTCGACCAACGCCCACATCGGCACGCCGACGTCCACCGACTGGGTGCTGCCGAAGATCTCCAGCGGCGTGTATCAACTGATCAAGGGCTACGGCAGCGGCGCTGTTCCGCTTGCCATCGGCCTGCCGTACCGCAAGCTGAGCAAGCCGGTTTCCGGCACGGTGGTCGTTTCCAGGAACGACGTCACGCTGAGCTCCGGCGTGTCGGTCGATTACGCCACTGGCCGGGTGACGATCACCCCGGCGCCCACCACCGAGGTGATCAAGGGCGGCTGTGAGTTCGACCTGCCGTGCCGCTTCAATTCCTCGATCGAGATTACCGCCTTGAGCCGGTCGATGCGCGATTGCGGGTCGATCGACATCATCGAGTTGCTGCAGCCATGAAATCCGTCGTTGCTGATTACCGCTACCGCACCCGGTGCCTGCGCATCGTTCCGGTCACGGGTAGCCCGATCTATCTGACCGACCATCCTCGGGATCTGGTGATGAGCGGGCACACTTACCTGTCGACGGCCGGCTACCAGTTCACCGGCCAGTCGGCGACC
>Ga0209570_1001555_pt1 | contig 12063 bp, 12 predicted proteins | sample EBPBio172007_DNA_FD_185861 | JGI IMG/M metagenome (GOLD analysis project Ga0209570, IMG submission 185861) | Wastewater treatment Type I Accumulibacter community from EBPR Bioreactor in Madison, WI, USA - Reactor 1_9/17/2007_ DNA (SPAdes)... | ecosystem: Engineered > Bioreactor > EBPR >... | reverse complement strand
CTCTCTCTGGGGGTATTAATGGTAATCTCCATTGGAGATGGTTTTTTTAAAATTTTACTTTTGATATTTTTATTTTCCCGTCGTATAGAGTTTTTATTTTTGAATAAATTTTTATCATTGTTCCATAATTTTCTTCTTCTTCTGGTTTTGTCTCTATGAGAAAATGTGTATCTGGTGTGTATTTTACTCCCTTTAACTCATATTTTGTACTTTCAAACATTTCTGCTATTTCTTCTTTTATTATATTTATATTATCTACTGATTGTAGAGTATTATCATATTCGGTAATTTCTGTGTAACTTTGGCTTGCATTATCGATAGCTTTTATTTCTTTTAAAAATATTCCATTATCGACTGTTTTATATTTATCTACAGTATAGGTGTGTCCATTTGGTAAGTATATATATATTTTTACCTTTACCGGTAATTTTGATTGTTTACTATTAATGTGAATTAATTCATTTAAATAATTTACTGTATTACTATAAGATTGTAATTTTAGTGTTTCAAAATCTACGGATTCTCATTGGTCTTGATTTTGACTTGATTGATATTCATTATATTTTTCATTTATATTCGTTTTTAATCTTGTATAGTATAAATCTTCATCAAACGCATAAGTATTAATTATAGTTGAATTATCGTTTTTATCAGTTTCAATTTCAAATCGAATAAATATTTTATAAATAGTTCCAATTAAATGAGTACTGAGATAATTTGCGTAGATTGTTAAATGAATTGGTGTTTTTAAAGTAGGTACATCTATTAAAATTTCTGTTGGATTAATATAGGTGTTGATTAAATTTCGATTATCGGTTTCGATTTTTGAATAATAGTAGCGTAGAGCATACATATTAATTATTATTATTTTTATAAATTTTTTTTTTTGCTTGAGTATATTTAATTGTTTCGTTTACATTTTTTTTTGTTATTATTTTTATGTATTGATTTTCTTCATTTCCAAACAGTGCACCGATTTCTGTCGCACTTTGTGATTTTAATTCGAAAAATTCTTTTCTTTTATCGGTTATAATTACAGTTTGTTTAAAACCAGATTCTTCTAAATCACTGATATGAAATTCGGGATTTTTATTATACATAAAAGTTACTTTTAATTCTAATTTTTTATCTGATTCTATATCATTTTTATATTCTGTAAGCATACGTGATATAAACGCTCTATTTTCTGTATTATTTTTTAAAGATTCTAAAGCATAAGATCATATGTTGTCATATTGTTTTACAATAATGAAAATATAAGCTGTTGTAGCTTCTAATCTTTCGATATAATTTAAAAATTTATTGATATCATGTAAATAGTTAACAAAAATAGTAATTTCTTTATTATAAATATATAAATTTAATAAATTAGTAGTTCGAATTGTAGTTTCATTATGAAATTTTTTTTTTTCATTTTGTACGTCATTAATAATATCACTTCAATTACTTTTATTTTCTGAAAATGAATAAATATTCTTCATTAATACCCGGTATTATACCAATTTTTCAGTTTTATCATAGATAATTTTAGTGTACGGGGTATTAATGATTTTTTTTTTAACTACATTAATTTTAACTACATTAATTTTAACTATATTAATTTTATTAGGATTTGTGTTATTTTATTTTTATACAACTCTTATTTTACTAAATAAATATGCTATGTTAATAAATAAAAAAAATATGTTATACCAATTAATATATAAAGAAGTTTCTGATTTAGTTATTTTAGATAAAACATGTGATCATGTTTTGATGTCTAATAAAGAATTATTTACTATTTTAACAGATATTTCATATTTAATTTAAAGAATTATTTACCAGAGATTTTTAAAAATATTAATGCTGAACCTAATATAATAGCTGATACTGTAGTTATATGATTTTTTGTTGCTAAATTTTGTACTATATTTGAATTATGTTGTTTAAAATTTCTTTCTACTGCTTCATCAATTGAAGTTTCTATTAAAGTTTTTAGTGCAGCGGTAGTTGTATCCAAATGTCATTTATGAAGACAATAACCTCCAATTCCTACAACAACTCCAACTACAAGACCGGTAATTAAAGGTGAAATAGTTAATCTAAATTTTAGAGCTTCTAAAACTCTAATATATTCGACTTGTTGTTGTACAACTACTCCTTCAAGTCGATCTATAGTGTTTAAAGCTCTTGTTAATAATTGATTTGTTGTTATTTGTTGTTGTAATTGTAATTCTAAAGTATTTAAAAGTCGTTCATCTAGTAAACTTAATCCACGATGTTGTGTATTTAAAACTGTATATGTAGTAACTAAATTATCATTATTCGTTGTTTTTAGGGCTTCGATTGTATTTAATGATTCGTTATTTTTTAAATTTAATGTATTTACCGCTTCTTTATCAAATTGAGTATTTTCTACAGTTTTATTAGATGTATTAAAAAAATCAAAATCAGTAGTAGGATTAGATGATGCTAATTGAATTGTAGAAGTATTATTAGTTTTAGAAATATCTAAAATTGACGTAGTTGTTAAACTCATTCCATCCATTAATACCCCGTGACCGGGGTATTAATGAGAATTTATCGCACATATTTTTTTATAATATTATTTATAATTTTATTAATTTTAATTAGTATGTCGGATATTTCAGCATTATTAAATTTAGCAGGTATTTATTTTTCAAAAGGTTTTAAAGGAACATTTGATACATTATATCAAGATTATTTAAATGCGTCTTATGATGAAGAAATAACAAAATTAAAAATTAAAAATACGTTATTAGAAGATAGATATACTAATTTAAAAACTTTTTATGAAGATGCATTAACTTATATAAAAAATTTTGAAAATAAAACTAAAATGATAAGTATAGAAAATTGTTGAAAATTAGGTATTGTATCGACAATATTTTTTTTAATTCAATTAGGTATGTTATATTTACCTGAATATTTAATTAATAAAATACCAGGTGTTACTTATTATAAAAAATTTTTTTCAACCCCAACTTTAACTACTACTAAATTTGAAAATGTATGTAATAAAATTATTAATGATTTACAAGAATCTTTTGAAAATTTATCTAAAATAGAAGATTATGAAAAAAAAAAAATGCCTGAATTTATACTACCTGAACGAAATTCAAAATTTGAATTAATTAGTGTTAATATAAATAAATATCACAATGATCAAAGTAATCTTATTTTTAATTTAAATTGTAGATTGAATTATTTAACTTGTCGAAATGCATTAACAGAATTTAATTTAATATTAGCTAATTTTGCAAGACCTACGAATACTTATTTATCTTATTTATCTTATATTCATAATAACTATTGTACTAATTCGAATCAAACTTTAGTAAAATTAATAACTGATCTTAAACAATATACATTTTTAATAAATGAAGATTATGTAGAAACTTTAACACGTTTAGATAATCATTGATTAAACATAATGAAAAAATTAAATATTACAGATATTATAGAACCAAAACCTCTTGAACTTACAAAATTATCTATAGAAAATGGTATTGTTACTAAAACAACTTTATCAACTGAAAGTATGTCTTTTTTAATGTAAAATAAATATTTTTTTATAAAAAATGTTAAGAAATTTAAAATCATTTATTAAAGTAAGTTTATTATTGTTAATAATAATTTTATTATTAAACATATTAATATTTATAATAGAAAAAAAATTATTAATACTCAATCTTTCGTATAATAATCTTTTATTATATATTGAAAATTATAAAAACCTACACTCTAATGTAGAGTATATATTAAATAATAATAATAATTTTAAATTATTAAAACAACCTAGTATATTTAATAAATCGCAAATTAATCCAACCTACACCTTATTACAAAATTTTTTTGCTAAAAATGTTGCTGTTGAAAATTTAACACTTGAAAATTTAACACTTGAAAATTTAAATACTGAAAATATTCAATAAATTTATTTAGTTCAATAATATAATTTTAAAAAAAATACACTAATTACAATAGTTTGTTTTATATATTGAATTCATATAATTTTTTTTAATTTTATATCTAATTTTTCAAAAAAATCATCTTGAATATAACAATTTATATTTTCTATATTTCCTGTATCCATAAAAATTGATAAATATAAAAATCATACAAATAATAAAAAAATTAAAGATAGAAATTTTTTTAAAATTTCGAAAAATCGATCTAAAATATCATTCATTAATATCCAGGGTATTAATGACTATACATTATAGTAATATAATTGTAATTTTTCTTCCTATTTTATATTCTTTAATTTTTTTTTACTTAAAACAAAAAAATATAACAAATGATTTAACAGAATTAATAAAAAACACTAATATATATACTGAAAAATTTAATACTCAACTCTTTAATATAATAAAAAATATGGCTAATGATAGTTTAGCTACTAGATTAAAAATTTTACAAGCGGATATGCAAGAAAGCTTAAAAGAATTAATAGGGAGTGTAGACAAAATGAAAAAAGCTATCGAAGGAGATATGTCTGATTTAGATAAATTATTAATAGCTTATAAAGAAGAAGAAGAAATTAATAAACAATTTTTTTTAAAAAAAGAATCTACTAATTATATAACTAATGAACATGTTATTCAAAAAATTATTAATTGTAAAAATAAATTGATAAAAACAACTAATGAATTAGTGGAGATTGATAGAAATTTTTATATTAAATATCCTTTAACAAACATTTTTAACAATTCTAATCATATTTGTAATGGTAAAAATGTACATTCTACTTTTTGTAATGATTCATTAGTTGTTACACAAAAAAAAATGTATATGTTAGAATTTACAAAAAATGAATTAAAAAAAATGTTAAATGAGATAATGGATGATTTTAATATTTTATTTGTTTGTTAATAATTTATATTATAAAATATAAATTAAAAATATAAATTATTATTCGTATACAATATAATATTAATAGTAATCATAATCACGATAACGGGTACATTAAGATAAAAATAAATATTATACAGAAAAATCAAATACATATAATTTTAAGAATTAAAAAACTAATTAGAGTTAATACTAAATATCAAAACATCATTAATACCCTTGTATATTAACGAGTATCTTTAATAAAAATTGGTATAGTATTAAATCTATTTTCATTTCATAATCTTTTTGTATAGCTTTCTGGATTTATTTTAATATTATTAATAATGAAGGGTTCTTTTGTATTTATATTAAGAAATTTTTCTTTTAATTTTTTCATATCTTCCAATTCTATTATTTCATTTTGCGTTGATAAATAGAATTCTTCGTGTTCTTTTTTTAAAAAATATTGTCTTGTATTAATAAAAAAAATATCTTCGTATATATTATTTTTATTTCAAATATGAGTATATTCTGGATATTTAGTTTTTAGTTCGTCAAATTGTTGAAGCGATGCTTGAAATGTTATTGAATCAGTATTTAAAAATAATACTTCTAGTTTTTCTTTTAAAAGTAATTGGTTTAATTTATATAATTTAACTCTATTTTTAGCAGTTATTAATCCACTGTAGATATCATTTGTTTCAGAATATAATTCCTCTTCTTCTCTATTTACAAATTGATTTGAATTTATATAAAATTCTGTATTTATTCGATTTGATTTTTTAGAAGAAAAATTACCATACATACAAGTTTTTATTTTTTTTAAATATTCATAGTTATATTTTGTAGGAGTTATGTCAGTAATATAATTATATACTCCAACTAATGCTCTAGAATATTCTTTTCAAAATATTTCAGTTTCAATTTTTAAAATAATACCCCCCATTTCTTTAAATAGTTTTAATTCGAAACCTCATCAGGTTCCTTTAAACATCCCATTTGGAAAACAAGTTATTTTTTTTCCTTTATAAATAAATTTATATGGTAAAACAGGTAAATTATCAGAACAGGCGTAAACTGAACAATCGTATAAAGATAAATCATTTATAATACTATCAGTATCTACATTAATATTATACATTGGAATTCCTATAGGAAATAAATCTGAAAAACAAGAAAAATATGCTCCGGGAATATCAATTTCTATAATATATAATTCCTTTTCAGGATTAATATTTTTAATAATTTCTAATCTTCCTCCAAAATGAGATGTTTTAAAAAAATGATCTTCTCTATTTTTGTATTTTAAATTTGTTGAATTTAAATATGAATAGACATATTTATAAAAATCTTTTCGTTTTTTTGCTTGAGATAATTGATATCGAACGTTATTATCATTACAAAATACTGTTTTATCTTTAAAATAATTTTGTATTTCTTCGGTAGTAGGTATATAATAATTTTTGAAATTAGAAAAATTTTTAAAATGATCAATATTTGGTTTTATTTTTAATAAATATAATATAACAAAATAATATTTACATATAAAATCATATGTTGTATATATAGGTAATTTTAAATTAATTGAATATATACAATTTTCGATTGAATATTTTTTTAATAAATAATTAGCACTTAAAGAAGGACATAAACATTTATTTTTTGGTATCTTTAATTCTATTATTAAATTTTGTGCATGCATGAGTCTTATAAATAACTCTTCTATATATTTAATCGATAATTCTTTTATTTTTAACTCATAATAATAATTAGTTCCTAAAAAATAATATGAATTTTTAATAAATATTTGTTTTATGGAATTTTTATAATTTAAAAAAATTATAACATATAAAATACGATTACCGTCATCAATTATGTTATACTTTATAATATCTATATTATAGAAAGAATTTATTAAATTATTGATACAATTATATTGAGAAAAAATTTCTTCTGTATTAAAATAAACAAATAATAAATATTCTATTGAATTTTCGTCTAATTTTAATTGTGTAAAAATACAATGTTCAGAATTCCTTAAAATATTATGTTGATCATAGTCTAAACATATGTATCAATTATTATCTTCTTGATTATACAAATACATTAACACCCCCCCCGGGGTATTAATGAACGACCTTCTTTTTTATGTAAAACAATTTGATTTAGAACAAATAAATGTATCAAAATTTGAAAAAATTAATACCAGACAATTCCGATCCGAAGAGGATATAACACGTAATATTTATTATAAGCATTATTTAACATTTTTAAATTCTTATAAATATCTAGATATTAAGGATTTTTATTTATATAGTAAATGAGAAAATGAAATATTATATAATCATTATTTAAAATATTCTGTAATTTTATTTGCTATTAATTTTTCAGTACAGCATACTTTTAAAAAAGATTATTTAATATATTTTTTAAATTCAACATTAAATTATAACGAAAAACAAAAAATACTCCATTCAAAAAATGCAGAAGATAAAGAAAAATATACAACTGTTGCTTTAAAACCAAATATGCGTATTTTTATAGAAATACAAATTTTTAAATTATTTATTTATAAATTAGAACAAGATTTAGATAATAGATTAAAATTTTTTAAATCACGAAATATAAAGGAATGACAAAGTATATATCACGTATTTTATAATGAATTATTTGAAGACAGTAAAGATGTACATAAAGATTTTATATTTTTAGTTTTTGAATCACTTATTGCAAAATGTTATTTAAAATTTGTACATATATTAGTTGAATTAGGTTATGGAAAAGCATATTTAGATTTTAGTTCGAAAACATCTATAAAAGAAACAGTACTTACTAACAAAATTGTAAATTTTAATAGTTTAACGGCATTAGAAGAAGTTACTTCTAATATTAATATCGATTCAAACACATTACTAGATTATATAAAATATAATAATGACAACGATTCAAAAAAGGTGATCAATCCAAACTTTAAAACTGTAGAGTTGGGATTACAGTATACAAATACTGTAAAAACTTATTATAGTAAAGCTAGTAGATTTTTACTTTTTTCTAAAAATTTAATAATAGAACGTGATATACGTCATGAATACTCTACTTATCCATTTTACTTTGTAAATAATTGTTTTAAAAATGAAGAAACAGGATTTTCATACCCTGCCATTAGATTTAATATTCAAAATCCTAAAGAAATTTCTAAACATAATATAAATTTAAGAGGAGTTAAAACTCTTAATGAAAATTATATTTCGTTTAATTATTATTTATTCAAAAAAATTTTACCGTATTTAACAAGTAAATTTACTGAAAAAAATCAAATTATAGAATATACAAAAATTAATAATGTAATAGATACATTAAATAAATTATTTAAAGAACAAGAATTTAAAAATATAAATCATTATACATCTTATTTTTTAGATTTTAGAGGTAGAATTTATCAACAAACTCAACATTCATTTATGTCAATAAAATTATTAAGATATATTATACAAATAAAACCTGAAAATAAATGTAAAAAAAATTCTTTTTATTATAAATTACATAAATATATTTATTTAATACCTACAATAATAAAAAATAATGATAAATTTATAGAAGAAGATTTAATTATTATTTTAACAGGATTTTTACAATTAGGAAAAATAGTTAAAAATACATTATTAACTGAAAATAAATCGGTATCATTAAAATCATTAATATTAGAAGGAATATCAATTTATAGTAATACTATAGATTATTTTATAGAAAACTATAAATTAAATGATACAGAAATTTTAGGATTTTTAGAAACACAAATTTATAAATTAAATCTTTTTATATTAAAAAAAATTCCTTTTACAATTATAGTAGATTCTACAGCTAGCGGTTTATTTCATCTCAATTCATGATTAAAAATAAAACCTGAATACTTATATCTTTTAAATTTAGCAGATCAAGAAGAATGAATAGATACTTATAGCGCATTTTTCAAAATTGTTCGATCGTATTGACTTAATTTTCCCGAAGAAGATGCATATTTATTTACACGAAGTAGATTAAAAATTGTATTAATGACTATTCCGTACAATGCTACAACTAATACTTTATTACAATATTTTTTAAAAAATGCTGACGATAATGAAAAAATAAGAATAAAAAAATGATTTAAAGACTTTATTTTTTATATAAAATTAACTTTAAAAAATCTTTTTGAAGAAACTATTGATAATTTACAAAATCATAAAAAATTTATAGATAAAAATATATTTTTTTTAGGAAAAAATAAATATGATTTTAATTATTATAAAACAGAATATAAAGACATAGAACACACTGTATATGGAAAAATTCTTTATCATGTTAAACGAAATATTATATATAAAAATAATGAACCAGTAGAAGATTTAAAAAAAACAAAAATATCTTTAGCCGCAAATTTAATGCATAGTACAGATGCTTATTTATTAGATAATATTGTAGAAATTGGTAAATTAAAAAAAATAAAAATACATACTGTTCACGATGAATTTATATTATCAGTATATGATTTTTGTGAATTTTTAGAAATAGTAAACAATGTAAATGCCGATATTTATTATGATATAAATAAAACAAAAGTAACTTTTAATTCTTTTTTTATTGTGATTTAATAATTTGTTCTTCAAATCATAAAAGCATTAATTCTTCTGAAGTAAGTTTTATATTTTTAGTTAATGAAAATGTATGTGCTTTTATAAATCCATCAATAGAATGAACAGCTTTTATAGTAGTTAATAAATCTTTGTATTCAATACTTCCAATAAGTTTACTATTATTTATAGAATCTAATTTTTGATATACATCTGTAGAATAATTAATAGGTGTTCCTATTATATTAAGATCTACAAACTCAACTATTAAAAATCCTATAACATTAAATTTTTTTTCATTAATTTTTTCTTCATATTTTGAAAAATTTATTAAAATATTAGAATGTTTATTAAAATCATATTTTAATTTTTTTATATCATTAGATATATCTACAGTTGTATAATTAATATATTCATTTTTTATATAAGATGTAACTGTTTTAAAAATTTTAACCTGTAATAAAATTCTTGTAATACGAAATTCAAATTTACAGCATAAAAAAGCAAATAATGTAAATTGCATATTATTTTCAGAATATATAGGTATACACATCATTTATACCCCCATATACAGATACCGGGTATAAATGAATGATATTATATCTACATTAAAATTTATGGTTATTAAACCGACAATATTAAAAGACCAATGAATATATTCAATACCAAAAATAGAATATAATAAACACTTATATTCTGGATATCATCCGGTAGAGTTATTATTAGAAAAATTAATATTTAATCAAAATAATATATCTCTTATTTACGACACAAGACGATTAATTTTAACGGATGAGGATCGTTTCGGAATTAATTTAGAAACTACAAAAGATTGATCATTATTATTAGAAAAATATTGAAAAAATCAAATTAAAGACTGAATTAAAAATCACTATCCTTTTATTTTAACTAATATAAAAACATGAGGAGCTATTGAACAAACAGAATATTCTCAATTAATTACCGAAATTAGACGAAATACTCAAATAAAAAAACAAACTACTAATGTTGAACTAACTACAATAACAATCGCTCAATTAAATTTATCATTAGAACCAGAAGATAAAGATATTTTAAATAAATACACTAAAATTATCTATGATAAAACTGAAAAATTGGTATAATACCGGGTATTAATGAAGAATATTTATTCATTTTCAGAAAATAAAAGTAATTGAAGTGATATTATTAATGACGTACAAAATGAAAAAAAAAAATTTCATAATGAAACTACAATTCGAACTACTAATTTATTAAATTTATATATTTATAATAAAGAAATTACTATTTTTGTTAACTATTTACATGATATCAATAAATTTTTAAATTATATCGAAAGATTAGAAGCTACAACAGCTTATATTTTCATTATTGTAAAACAATATGACAACATATGATCTTATGCTTTAGAATCTTTAAAAAATAATACAGAAAATAGAGCGTTTATATCACGTATGCTTACAGAATATAAAAATGATATAGAATCAGATAAAAAATTAGAATTAAAAGTAACTTTTATGTATAATAAAAATCCCGAATTTCATATCAGTGATTTAGAAGAATCTGGTTTTAAACAAACTGTAATTATAACCGATAAAAGAAAAGAATTTTTCGAATTAAAATCACAAAGTGCGACAGAAATCGGTGCACTGTTTGGAAATGAAGAAAATCAATACATAAAAATAATAACAAAAAAAAATGTAAACGAAACAATTAAATATACTCAAGCAAAAAAAAAAATTTATAAAAATAATAATAATTAATATGTATGCTCTACGCTACTATTATTCAAAAATCGAAACCGATAATCGAAATTTAATCAACACCTATATTAATCCAACAGAAATTTTAATAGATGTACCTACTTTAAAAACACCAATTCATTTAACAATCTACGCAAATTATCTCAGTACTCATTTAATTGGAACTATTTATAAAATATTTATTCGATTTGAAATTGAAACTGATAAAAACGATAATTCAACTATAATTAATACTTATGCGTTTGATGAAGATTTATACTATACAAGATTAAAAACGAATATAAATGAAAAATATAATGAATATCAATCAAGTCAAAATCAAGACCAATGAGAATCCGTAGATTTTGAAACACTAAAATTACAATCTTATAGTAATACAGTAAATTATTTAAATGAATTAATTCACATTAATAGTAAACAATCAAAATTACCGGTAAAGGTAAAAATATATATATACTTACCAAATGGACACACCTATACTGTAGATAAATATAAAACAGTCGATAATGGAATATTTTTAAAAGAAATAAAAGCTATCGATAATGCAAGCCAAAGTTACACAGAAATTACCGAATATGATAATACTCTACAATCAGTAGATAATATAAATATAATAAAAGAAGAAATAGCAGAAATGTTTGAAAGTACAAAATATGAGTTAAAGGGAGTAAAATACACACCAGATACACATTTTCTCATAGAGACAAAACCAGAAGAAGAAGAAAATTATGGAACAATGATAAAAATTTATTCAAAAATAAAAACTCTATACGACGGGAAAATAAAAATATCAAAAGTAAAATTTTAAAAAAACCATCTCCAATGGAGATTACCATTAATACCCCCAGAGAGAG
>Ga0209570_1001539_pt1 | contig 12176 bp, 7 predicted proteins | sample EBPBio172007_DNA_FD_185861 | JGI IMG/M metagenome (GOLD analysis project Ga0209570, IMG submission 185861) | Wastewater treatment Type I Accumulibacter community from EBPR Bioreactor in Madison, WI, USA - Reactor 1_9/17/2007_ DNA (SPAdes)... | ecosystem: Engineered > Bioreactor > EBPR >... | reverse complement strand
AAAGCCCGGCTCCACGGTCCACGCGCCTTCGTAGTTGTGCCCCTGAAAGCCGCCCGCATCGAAGGAGTCGGCTACCTGCGGTCGACGATGTGCGATCACGCCCACGAGATCGATTCGATCGTGCGCCCATTCTCCGGTATCGCGCCCCACCTCCACCGGCAGCGCAGCGAGCTTGGCGCCATCGGCGGCTATCACGTCGAGCATGGCGACAGGCGTACCATCCTTCAGTGCTTCGGAACAGGCCATGTGGCTCACGACGCGCACCTGATCCACCTGGGTCCCTTCGGGCACAACGAACGCCGCCGAGTCCTTCGGCACGGCGACGCCGCAACCGCCACCCAAGAGCTGTGGGTCGCTGTTCGCGAGGTCGCCTGCGATCCAGCGAACCCCCAACACGTCCAGAATCGGAGCGTCAAGGGGTACACGAGGGAATGAACCGGTAGGATCCGTGCCCGTCACCTGCGCATACCGTGCACTCAACAGCGGGCCGTAACCTATCGCCGAGGGCACGCCGAAATGCATGTTCACGTTGGGTCGCAACGTCTGTGCAGGCCACTCGTTGGCTCCGAACGGCAGTACGCGGCCGTCTCCACGCGTCAGTGCGGGCGGCGGCGGCGCGTAGCGTGCTGGGCCGACACTATCGGCGACGGCGATGGAGTACTTCCAGTCGTGGTAGTAGCCGAAACTCGCCAGGTCCAACACGAGCAGCACTAGCAGCATGGCGAAGCGTCCGTGCCCGGGTCTGTGCAACCAGAACGCGCACAGCAACGCCGTCGCGGCGATCAGCACTAGGGGAATCACGACATTCGGTGCCGACAAGGCGCCGCCCGCGTGTGCAAGTACGTTGCCGGGCAACGCCGCCATAACGGATGCCGCCACAAGCGATAGGCCGACGAGACTCACGATCCACGCGCCCCATCGCCCGCGAGCCTGCAACCGCCCTCCCATGACGGCAGCCACGCCGTAGGCAGCCAGAACCGAAAGTGAAACGATCAAGATCCAGCCGAACCGCGCCTGGGCGCGGAACTTGCCAAGCACGGGCAGGCGGTAAACGAGCTCGCCGAGCGGCGTCGCGGTTCCCAACGCCAACAAGAGTCCCATTACCACACCACCGACCCAGAACCAGATCGCAAACTTCCGATGGAACGCGATGACAGCAAGTGAGGCGAGCATCCAGCTGCCGATACCGGCATAGAGCGCAAGCTCTGTCAGGTTGAAGGGGCCCGAGTAGTAGCCGTAAGGGCCTGGACCGTAGACGCCGTAGAGATTCGGGAACCAAAGCAGCCGGAGAGACAGGAAGTCGTGGCTGAAGCTTGCGAAGTCGTTGATCGACCAGGCGGCACGCACGCTCTGCCCGGCCGAGTCCAGCAGACCCACCAGCGCTGGCGCTGCGACGAGCAAACCCGCTGCGAACAAGACGGTAATCCTGAGCAGATAACGGAGCGCGACGTTCCAGTCGAACTCCCTGGCCGTAGCTGCCGCGAGGAACAGCGCGTAACTGCCTGAGAACAGCAGGCTGATCACCGTCAATTGCGGGTGGCCGCCATAGACGCACATCGCGACGGCCGCTGCGCCCAGCGCAACCGGGCGCCAAGACGCATCGCGTGCAGCAAGCACGGCCCACAGCACCCAAGGCATCCACGCCGCAGCGTGGATGATCGTCAGGTGGCCCAGGTGGCCCAGCATGAAGCCGCTACCGGACGCGACCAGTGCGCCCGTCAGTGCACCCAGACGGGACCCGGTCAGCTTGCGGCACAGTCCGTACATGCCGAGCGCCGCAACCACGTAGGCTGAGATCACCAGCGTATTGAAGGTGGGGCTTAGCCAGCGCAATGGGTACAGCGTCATCGCCTGAATGTCGAAGGCGACGGGGTATCCAGAGAGAATCAGGTCGTTCCAGAACTCCGTGATAGGCAGCCTGAACAGCGGCAGGTAGTAGATCTCGCCGTCCCCCGGCGCGAGCAGCACATGCTTCAGCAGAGCCGGCGAGAAGTAGATCGCATAGAACGCGATGAAGCAGAGCGCGAGCAGCAGCCAGGTGCCGATGCGCCATTTCGAACGCGGGGTCTCATCGCCGCGCGCCGCGTATGTCCAGCGGGTCTGTTGAGGCGCGCTCACACATGCACCGCATTCAACGTCGACGGCGTCAGCAGCTCACTGAACAACTTGCGCGAAGACTGCTCCCAGGTCAACGTTCTGATGCCCTTCGGATGCAGCCAGCCATCGCGGGCAAGGCCATCGCGGACGCGTTGGGCGAGCGCAGCGGCGTCACCAACGGGGAAGTACACCGCTTCTTCGCCTGCGATCTCGCGGAACACGGGAATGTCGCTGAGGATCAGCGGCACGCCCTTGCTGCCTGCTTCCACGATGGGAAGCCCGAACCCTTCCGAGACGGACGCCTGGATCAGTGCGTCGGCACGCTTCATGATCGCAGCAAGGTCGCCGTCGCTGGCGTGCTCGAGCCAGAACAGTCGTGTGTCGAGATAGGGATGCGCCCGCATCCGCTCCGCGAGGGCCTGGACGTTCCATCCCTCCTTCCCCACGATGACCAGGATGGGGTCCAGGCCGTCTATCCATAACGCATCGAAAGCTTCGACGATCGTCGCATGGTCCTTGCGTGGTTCCACCGTCCCGACCGCAAGCAGTACCTTCTTCTCTCCGGCGCCGTCCAACAAGGCGCGGACGGCCGCGCCCGGTTCTGCCTCACGGCCGGATTCCAGATCGCTGCCAAGGTGTACGGCACGCGTCCAGGGGCGATACGGCAGCGCATTTCGCGCAGCCATGTCGTCCATGAACGCTTCGAGATCCTGGCGGACGGCTTCCGAGATGCAGATCAGTCCATCCGTGCGCGCGCATGCCAACTCCATCCAGTGGCGGAACACCGGGGGCATGCCGGGATGACAGGTTTCAGGCACCAGAATGGGGACGAGGTCGTACACCATGCGGACCACTTCACCGCCCTTCTGCCACACTGCTTCCACCAACGGATTGAACCGCTCCGGCCACTCCCAGGTCGAATCCAACAGAAACAGCACGTCATCCGGCAGGGCCTGCACGGCGCCGCTGAGCGGATCGAGGTCCAGCCCGAGCTTTGCGATGCCGAACTCGTCCGCATAGCGCAGACCTTCTTCGGTGAAGCTGATCAGGTGTACGTCCACGTCGGGATTGCGGCAAGCCAGGGACGCCAGGCCGACGCAATAGTTCCGCACCACTCGCTGGATCCCCGTCCACGTATCGGTGACGGCGACGCAACTCACATCGATCAGTATGCGTCTGCGCCGGCCCTTGAGCACCGAAGCCAATGCGTTCTCGATCCGGGGCTGCGCCGGCCTGCCGAGCACGCGAAACGTTTCCGCAAGCAGTCCGATGTCTGCGTCCGAAGGTGTCCACGCGCCGGGCGGCAGGACCGGGGCTTCCTCGGTCGGCGATTCGATCGGCCGATCATCCGCTTGCTCAGGCGCGTGCCCGTTGGCAGGTGGTGCCAACAGCTCGGCGATCGATCGCAAAGCAAGATCAGCACTGCGTTGCCAGGTGAACCTCGCCGCGTGTTCGACACCGCGCGCCGACAGGCTCTCCCGGAATGCGGAGTCGGTCAGCACTCGTTGAAGCAAGGCGCTGCCGGCCTCGATGTCCGCCGGGTCGAAAAGCGCGTCCCGCTCGAACATGACTTCCCGCAGCGCACCGGCGCTTGAGCTTAGTACGGGGGCGCCATGCGCCATGGCTTCCAGTACCGGCAATCCGAACCCCTCATAAAGGGATGGAAAGAAGAAAACGGTGCACTCCGCGTAAAGGCGGGACAGCACCGCATCGGACACTTGGCCAAGTACCAGCGTCCGATCCGCGATTACGGAGAACTCGCCTTCCAGAGCCGCGCGCACGTCGTCTCCCGCCTGCGTCAGCACCAACTGGTGCTTGTCCCGCAGGGGTTTAGGCAACCGGGCGAAGCAGGCCAGCGCAGCAATGTTGTTCTTCCGCCAGTCGCCATTACCTACCATCAGCACGAAAGGGGAGTGGATCCCGCGTTCTTCCAGCCGTTCCCCGCCCTCGTCGTCGCGACGTTGGATCTCGGCGTTCCGCCGGTAACCCGCATCGATCACGCGTATCCGTTCCGGCGCGATGTCGAGCAGCCGCACGAGGTCGTCGCGCGTGGACTCGGAAATCGCCAGGTACATGTCGAACTGCTTGAACTTCTCCAGTTTGCGCCGGTACCAATCGGTGTAGGGGGAACCCTCCGGCAGATAGCGTTCGGGGAAAAGCAGCGGGATCAGGTCATAGGCTACGACCACCGTCGAAATGCCGGCCAGGACCTCCATGTCCAGGTCCGAATCCGCACCATATCCGCCATCGAAACCTTCGAAGAAGCTCGTGACCAGCACGACATCGGGTTGGAGCGACTGCAGCACCCGCGACCTGAGCATGCCCGCGGCGCGGCTGACGTCTAGCGCCCTGCCGATGACGACGCTGGCGTCCTGGACTGGATAGTGGAAACTGAGCGTGCGAGCATCCAACCCATTGTCGCGGATGAGCCGACGCGCTTCTCGCATGCGACCCATTTCGCAAGCGTCCACCAGCAACGTGATATCCGGCCTGTCCCGGGAGATGGCCATGGCCCGGACCAACTCAAGCACGTAGCGACCAATCCCGCGATGGCGCGAATCGGTCTGACAGGGCTGCATGTCAATCGCAATCTTCATGGGGTGTACGGCGGCTTCGGTGTCGTCGGTTGGGTCAGGCAAGCCGCCTGAGATCGGCATCAACCATCATCGTGATGAGCTCACGCAACGACGTCTTCGGCGCCCACCCGAGCTTGGCCATGGCCTTTTCGGGATTTCCGAGCAGGACATCCACTTCGGCGGGCCTGAAGAACTTCTCGTCGATCACGACATAATCACGATAGTTCAGGCCGACGTGCTCGAACGCAATGTCGCACATGTCGCGGACGGTGGTCGTGGTGCCGGTCGCCACCACATAGTCGTCTGCTTGCGCTTGCTGGGTCATGAGCCACATCGCTTCAACGTAATCTCCCGCGAAACCCCAGTCGCGCTTTGCATCGATGTTGCCCATACGCAGTTCCTTCTGCAGCCCGAGCTTGATGCGCGCGACGGCGTCCGTAACCTTACGGGTGACGAATTCGATACCTCGCAGCGGCGATTCGTGGTTGAACAGGATGCCGCTGGAAGCATGCATGCCGAAACTCTCGCGGTAGTTCACGGTCGCCCAATGCGCCATCAGTTTGGCGACGCCATAGGGACTGCGGGGATAGAAAGGCGTCGTTTCGCTCTGCTTCTCCGCCTGGATCAGTCCAAACATCTCGCTGGTCGATGCCTGATAGAAACGCGCCTCCTTGTTGACGATGCGAACCGCCTCAAGGACATTGAGCGCGCCCACACCATCCACCTGCGCGGTCAGTATCGGCTGCTGCCAGGAAGAACCGACGAAGCTCTGCGCGCCCAGGTTGTATACCTCATCGGCCCCGGAACGCTCCAGCGCCCGGATCATGGATGACAGGTCCTGGAGATCACCGTCCATGAGCACGACCTGATCCGCGATACCCAGTTCCCGGAGGCGCCACAACGTATCGGTGCTGCGGCGGGCCAGGATACCGTGCACCGTGTAACCCTTCTCCAGAAGCAGGCGGGACAGGTAGGCTCCGTCCTGGCCCGTGATGCCGGTGATCAATGCGCTCTTGTTGGTCATGAGTATGTCCTTGCGTTATCCAGAATTTCTTGAAGTGTTTGTTCCATCGGAATGCTGGGCATCCAGCCGGTCTCGGTGCGGAGCTTCGCGCTGCTGGCCACCATGCGGCGTTGCTCGGCGGGTCGCAACTTGCCGGCGTCCTGCTCGATCGTCGGCTGGATGCCGGCGATCCGACACATGGCGGAGAGCATGTCCCTCACGCGGCGCTCCTGTCCGGAGGCCACGACATAGGTAGCGCCCGAGCTGCCACGCGCGAGAATTGCGGCGTAGGCCAAGACAACATCACGAACATCGGTGAAGTCGCGCGTCACGTCGATGTCGCCGACTACGATACGTGGCTCGCTTTTCCCGGCAGCGATGTCGACTATCTGTCGCGCCAGTGCCGGCAGCACGAAGCGCGTGTCCTGCCCGGGTCCGACATGATTGAATGGCCGGGCGATGCGGACGTCCAACCCCCGCGTACGATGCCACATGAGGCAGAGCTGCTCCGCAGCCCACTTGCTGACCGCGTAAGGATTGCGCGGCTCCGGGGTTCGCGATTCGTCAACCGGCAGTACCTCCTCCGGCACGGAGCCATAGATGTCGCCCGAACTGACGTACAGCAGGCGCCCGCTGAATCCAGTATCCAGCAAGGCCCCCAACAGGTTGGCCGTGCCGGCGACATTGACGGCCAGCGTCTCGGCCGGATCCTCGAAGGAGCGCGGCACATGGCTTTGCGCGGCGAGATGGATGACCGATCCCGGCCGCACCTGCTCCACGACCTCACGCACGGCGCGCGCGTCTCTTAGATCCATTCCCTTGGGTGCCGCCACGAACTCGACGGAGCCGAACGCGCCCCCACCCGCGGCATCCCTTACATGGGCGCCTACGAACCCGCTGGCGCCTGTAACTAGCATCCTGGCGCTCAGTTTACTCATTCGGCTTTCTCGCGATGATCGCGTAGTCGGGCGCGATCTCCGCCCAGTCCAGCAGGGGATTCAACGATGCTGCAGCCGGCACATCAGTTGGCAAGCGCGGCAACACGGGCAATGGACGGTGGTCGGACATCCGCAGGATCTCAACATCGGAGAACCCCCTGTCGCCGAACAGCCACTGCATCATGATCGGCGGGAGAGGGTTGCGATGTGTGGGGTCGAGGTAGAAGTTGTGGGTCGCGACACGGAGATTCTCCGGATTTGGCGTCTCGACGATCAACATCCCGCCGGGCTTGAGCGCGCGCAAGCTGGCATCGGCCAGTGCGACGACGGACTCGAACGGAAGGTGCTCCACCAGATGCATGGTCGTGATGGCGCCCAGCGACGAGGCCGGTAGCGACTCAAGGTGAGCGATAGCGTCGCCAAGAACGACATTCAGCCCCGACGCGACGCATTCGGCGACGAACGCGTGGTTCGTGTCGACCCCTCGGCCGATCAGTCCGAACTCCCGCAACAAATTCAACCACTCGCCGCGACCGGCGCCGAGATCTAGGACGGGCTGATCCTCGCCACCCTTGCCCAGCGCTTGAAGTAGGGAAACATAGGGCATCAGACGCGCCCGGATCATCTCTTTCGACCCTCGGAACTCGTCTTCGAACCGGGCGTAGAGCGCGTCGAGAACGCCCGCTCTACTCTGCATCAGACGATGTGCTTCCAGTTCGCGGTCGAGGTGGGCGAGATGCTTTTCCCAACGCCGGATATGCTCATCGAATGCGATGCGCTGCTCGTCCAGGGCCTTCTGCTGGGCGGCGACTTGGGATTCGAGTTCGGCCATGCGCAGCTTGTTCACGGCCGCCGTGTTGGAGGTAGCGTCTCGGACGCGCCCCAACTGCTCGTTGAAGATGGCAAGGGTGTCTTCGTGCCTTTCCAACAGGCCGCCAAACTGGTCGCCCAGGCGGCCCACGTGTCGGCCGAGTTCCTGCACGTCCCGCGCGAGGATGTTTTCGGACTTCGCGAGCGCAGGCTCAAAGTGATGCACGAACAACAGGGCGTGCATCCAACGCAGCAAAGGCCCTATGACGGGCTTGCGCCCCCACTTCCTCAACAGGTGCGGCAGCAGCAGGCCATTGATGTGCACACCACGCGTACGCCCCTCATCGGACCAGCGCAGCTCGGCCAGAACATCAACCTTACTCATGCCCCCACTTCGCAGTTGATTGACGAATCCCTCAAGGCCTATCGCATCGGCCGGCCGGCGAAGGACCGCACGATAGGCGTTGTGGACGAAATCCACATCGCTGGCGCGGAGCAGCTCTTCCAGTTCGTATTGCGGCTTGGCCGCGAACTGGGATTCCGAAGAGCCCCAGTTCGGCGGACTGAACGGATCGGCGGAGTAGGTCGCAAGCGCTGCACGGTCCGCAGCGTCGCTGCGCAACGCAGCTTCGACACGGATGCGGCGCATCACGCCAGCGACGGTGAACAGGCCATCGGATGGAGAAGTGGGCATCTTCTTCGGCGTCACGATGGTCATCGCCTGGCGTCCGCCTCGGTCTTCCCGGCGCGCGTGCGCGCCGTCTCCGTCGCATCCGCGTCGTGCTGCAGAACGCTCAGAACGGGGGGTATCCATGCGCAGCCAACGAACTGCGGTTTATCTGTATTGGCGACCGTGAACACCTGTGCCAAGTCCCACCATTGATAATTCTTGACCAAATGCGTTTCCGTGCTCGAAAGGGCCATGGAGATGGAATAGGTGCCCGGTCCCAGGTTCATCGGGAACTCCACCGAAAAAGTCACGCGTCGCCCCGCCGGAAGATTCTTGCAGGCCTGTTCGCTGTGATGGGTATTGGTCCCGTAGACCGGTTGCCCAAGCCTGTCGCGGATCATGTAACCAAACACAAGCCGGTCGATGTCTTCGCGCACCGCCACGTGGGCCTCGAGCATGGCGCGCTCTCCAACGGAGAAGTAGTCGGCAGGGCTTCCGTCGACCTTGCGCAGCACCACCTCCGTAAAGCCCGCCTCGCCCGTACCCGAGCGGGTGCTGACGCCATCCTTCACTTCCCGCACGGTGACCATACTGTTCTCGCGTTCGGCGATGAGCGCGTTGTAGTAGTCCAGCACTTCGCGAGGGTAGCCATCGAGCACCATCCGCCCGCGGTCAATCAGTACTGCGCGATCGCACAACGACTGGATCGCGGAGGCATCGTGCGACACGATGAGCAGCGTCGTCCCCGCGTCACGGTATTCGCGGATGCGCCTGAAGCACTTGTGGACGAAGTAGGCATCGCCTACGGAAAGCGCTTCGTCCACGATTAGAACGTCGGGTCTCACCGCCGTCGCGACACTGAACGCGACCCGCATCTGCATGCCGCTGGAGTATGTGCGGATGGGTTGATCGAAGTACTCGCCGATCTCCGCGAAGGATTCGACCCCGCCGATGAGGTCGGCGATTTGCGTGCTCGTCAGTCCCATCAATCCAAGCGCATGGCGCGCATTTTCTCGGCCTGTGAGCTCTGGACTGAAGCCCAGGCCGAGCTCCAGCAACGCGGAAACCCGGCCGTTGATGCCGACCCGGCCGGCGCTGGGAAGCGTGGTGCCGGTGATGATCTTGAGCAACGTGCTCTTGCCCGCACCGTTCTGCCCGACGATGCCCACGGCTTCGCCTTGCCCCACGCGGAAACTGATGTGCTGGAGCACCCAGTGCTCGTGCAGCGGCTTGGCAGGAAGGCCGAACCAGCGCGCGAAGCGCTGCAGCTCGCTGGCGTACTCCACGTAAGCCTTGCCGACGTCCTCGACCAAGAGACTGAAGGCCGCACTCATAGCGCGTCCACCAGCTCTGCCGACGCACGACGAAAGACGATCAACGATACGAGCAGCAGGGCGAACGCCGCAATCACCGGGTACAACAGGGTCAGGCCGGGCGAACGGCCGTACAACAGCACATCGTGATAACCACCCACGATAACCGCTACGGGGTTCGCACTCAGTGCGACCTTGAAGGGCGCTGGAACGATCGTGGCTGGATAGGCCACCGGCGTCATCCAGAACAGGAACTGCATGGCGACGTTGACGATCTGGCCGATGTCGCGTGCGAACACATTCAACGTACCCAGTAGGACGCCGACGCCTGTCGCCAACGCCACAGTAACCATGGTCAGTATCGGCAGCCAGAGCAGCGCCATAGAGTAATGGCCATCAAGCAATGGCAAGAGCGCCAGCACCACGACAGCCAGCGCGAGATTGGACACGAGCGCCGTTCCAGCCACGATGAGCGGCAGGGCGATGCGTGGAAACTGCATTTTCTTCAACAACGAGGCGTTGTCGATGAACACGTTGAGGCATCGCTGCAAGATCTCCGCGAAAACGGACCAGCACAGCAGGCCAGACAGCAGGTAGATCGCGAACGCGTATTTGCTGTCCACGCCAGGGACGCGCGCAGCCAAGACGTTCGACAGCACTACCGCAAAGATGAGGGCCTGCGCGAGTGGCTGGAGCACCACCCAAAGGGTGCCCAGTCGGCTCCTGGCCACGCGCGTACGCAGTTCGTTGACCACCGATGAAGCGATGAAACTCCGATACTGCCAGATGGCATTGATGAAAGGCGATATCACGAGGTACTTCCTGCCATACGATCGAGGGTGCCAAGTTGTTCCACGAGCATCTTACTCACCGCTTGTGGATTCAGCCGACTGACGACGGTCTGCCTTGCCGCCGCACCGAGACGACCACGGAGCTCATGATCCGCCGCAAGCTCCCGCATGAAGAACGCAGCATGATGGACATCCGGCTCGGCCCATTCGTCTCCCGGCACGTGCGGATACTCACCCGCGCGCACTGGACGCAGCTTGAAATCGACCAAACAACTATTCGTCTCGGTCATGAATTCAAGGTTGCCCGACCAACGCGTCGCGATGACCGGCTTCTCCAACCCCATGGCCTCCGCCATGACCAACCCGAATCCCTCAGCCCGGTGCAGAGAGACGAAGACGTCGCAACAACGGATCAGCGCCTGCACATGAGCCCGATCGATGACATCGTCCCGCACGATGATGCGTGGGTCGTTGGCAGTGAGTGCCAGCAGTTCGCGCAGGGCCTGCTCGTGGAAGCTCCCGTTGCTCGACTTGATGAGAAGACGCACGTCTTTGCGTTCTGGAAACGCCTGTTTGAAGGCCTCGATCACCGATTGCGGATTCTTCCGCGCCACCGACGAGTGGAAATCGAACATGCAAAAAAAGATGAAGTCATCCGACTGCAGGCCGAGATCAGACCTCGCCAGACCACTGTCGGGACCGGGGTAGTACGGCAAGGGAACCCTCAATATGGGTTTGTCCGTCACCGCACGGAAGGCATCTTCGACGAAACGCGAAGCCACCAGGATAGCGTCGACCTGCGCGATCGCCGATGACCAATCGAGCGGGATGCGCGGCAGTTCCCAGAACCAACAGGCGATGTTGCGCCGGCCCTTGAAGTGCCCCTCGCCCACCTTCTGCATGGCCTGCTGCAAGAAATCTGGATTGACGAATATCAGATTACAGCTGTGCGGCGCTTGGTCGCCCAGCATGTCCGCGAAGGAATCATCCTTCATGCCATGAGGCAGGGCCAGGTCGATGTTGAAGAAACTGCAGGGGACGTTCGCATCGAGCAGAGAGCGCGAGTAAAGGCGCGCACTTTCGCCCAATCCAAATTCACCGCTCAGATAGCCGAAAACGTTGACCCCCGGGCCGCCCGAGAACGCGACCGGGCGAACGAAGTGTGCCGTCGCCGGCTGCTCCTCCCAACGCGGATTGCGGGTGAACCTAAGCCGAGCGTGCGCCCTTTCGGTCAACCTAGCGTTCAGGCGTGCCCGGACGCCAGCAGGCATGGCCCTGTACACGGTACGCATCAGCGCATTGCCGCGGATCCAAGCAAGCGCACTGAGCAAGCCGAACGCAAAGCGCTGGCCCGTCGGCATTTTTTCGAACAGCGTTGCCACGCTCAAGCCAGCGCAGCTTTCAGGTCACGGATGAGGTCTTCCTGCGCCTCAATCCCGACACTCAACCGCACCAGCCCGTCGGTAATCCCCAGCTTCTCCCTACGCTCCACCGGCACCGACGCATGCGTCATCACCGCCGGGTGATTGACCAGGCTCTCCACCCCACCCAGCGATTCAGCCAGGGTGAACAGCTTCGTGTTCTCGCAGAACGTGCGCGCGGCGTCGAAGCCGCCCTTGAGCACGATGGAGATGATGCCGCCGTAGCCCTGCATCTGGCGGGTCGCCAGTGCGTGCTGCGGGTGCGATGTCAGGCCGGGGTAGATGACCTTCTCGATCGCGGGGTGCGTTTCCAGCCACTGCGCCAGGGCGAGCGCGTTCTCGCAGTGCGCCTTCATGCGCAGGTGCAGGGTCTTCAGCCCACGCAGGGCGAGGAAGCTGTCGAAGGGTCCCTGGACAGCGCCGATGGAGTTCTGCAGGAAGGCCATCTGCTCGGCCAGTTCCGTGTCGTCACCCACCACCACCATGCCACCGACCATGTCGGAGTGGCCGTTGAGGTACTTGGTGGCCGAATGCATGACGATGTCGGCGCCCAGCGC
>Ga0209570_1001536_pt1 | contig 12193 bp, 12 predicted proteins | sample EBPBio172007_DNA_FD_185861 | JGI IMG/M metagenome (GOLD analysis project Ga0209570, IMG submission 185861) | Wastewater treatment Type I Accumulibacter community from EBPR Bioreactor in Madison, WI, USA - Reactor 1_9/17/2007_ DNA (SPAdes)... | ecosystem: Engineered > Bioreactor > EBPR >... | reverse complement strand
CTTGGCGGGTGTGGCCTTGGCGGGTGTGGCCTTGGCGGGTGTGGCCTTGGCGGGTGTGGCCTTGGCGGGTGTAGCCTTGGTGGGTGTAGCCTTGGCGGGTGCAGCCTTGGCGGGTGTGGCCTTGGCGGGCGTGGCCTTTTTCGCTTTCGGCTTCGCAGTCGCGCCGGCTAAAGCGGTCTCTTCAGGCAGATTGCGGAAAATGGTTTCGAAAATTCCCGGCTTGAACGCTCTCGGATCGTTCGCATCCCAGCGGGTGGGATTGAAAATGTAGGCCACATGGCCGGTCTTTTCGTGAATGACGATCTCGCATTGCCCCCCAAGAATGTCCTTGAGCACGTCTGCCGTCCGGCAATCGACCAGATGATCCTTGTCGCCCAGGAAAGTCAGCACCCGGACGCCGGTTTTCTTCAGATCCTTGAGATTCAGGACATGTCCCTTGTATTCATAGGGCAAGACCCCGGCCCGCGACACCCCCTGCATGAACAGGCGCGAATAGAAGGTATAGAGATCCTTGGATAGCGGGTAGTACGAACCGTGCTCCAGGCTCAGCCAGTACCAGGCCGCCAGCTCGGATTGCTGCCGGTGCGTCAGATCCTCGATTTTCTCGATCTTGGCGTATTCCTTGTTTTTCCAGCCAAAGACCAGCGCTCCCAGCGGGGTCTTGTCGAACACCCGCTCCTGAATGGTATCGAGCAGACTGCTGATAGTCAGCCCATCGACACTGCCGTCTTCCGGATTGAGATAGGCCAGAATTTCGTGCATCTGCTCGAAGATCGTGCATTTGCGCGCGTCGATCGGGGAGACGAAAGTCAGGATCAGTTTGAATTTGCGATCCATGCCCTGGGGATCGGCCAGGTAGGAGGCATAGGTGTGAATCCCGGTGCCGCAATACCCCTCGAGGATCATCCTCTGGCGACCGGCATGCTCGAAGGCAACATCCGATAAACGGTGAATGCTCTCGATGATTTTTTCCACGGTGAGATCGAGCAGGTGCGGATTGGGCGCGGTGGAATCGCATTTCAGCTTCATCTCGTAGACATCGATCCCGTTCTCGATGAAACGATCGTAAAAATTGGCCTTGGGCAGCAAGCGGAAAAGATTGTCCGAATAGGGAATGAAGCCGCCGATGTGGAACATACTGGCCCGCCGGGTCACCCCCGGTTTGACCGGAATGTGGGTCAGCCGGAACATGTCGTTTTCCGCCAGCTTCTGTTCGCCGGCATAAACCGCCGAGCCGAAAAGTTGCTTGCCGTAGGTGCCGATGAAGCGCTGGAAATTGACCGCCGATTTCTGTCGCTCGGCCCATTCGGTAACCAGGGCTTTGGGATCGACACTCATGCCGATCTTGTTCAGTTCCATCACCTCGCTGGTGAAGGGCACCATGGCCGATTTCACGGTCATCAGGTTGTAGAGCATCATGCCCTGCAAGCGCGCATATTCCTGAATTTTGATGTCGATTTTGGGCGTGACTTTCCTGCCGGAACGCGTAGCGTCCGGCGCGGATTGCTTCTCCTTGGCCATGCTTATCTCCTTCGTGCGGAACGCTCGATGCCCTGCGGGAGCCGGCATCGCCGGCCAGGCAAGGTCCCGCTATTGTTGGTGATCTCTCGGGGGCGGGGGCCAGGCGAACATCTCTCTTGGCACCGTCATTGAAAGGATACGGAGAAGCCGGCAATCAGGCAATCGTTTCGCGCTGCCGGGACGCGCTTCAGGCGATCGGTTCAGCGTAAAGGTCGTGATGATCGGCGTCGATGACCCTGACCCGCAGGAAATCGCCGGACGCGACATCGAAGCAGCCGTCGAGGTAGACCAACCCGTCGATTTCCGGCGCATCGGCGGTCGAACGCGCCAACGCGCCCTCATCATCGACCTCGTCCACCAATACCGTGATCTCGCTGCCGATCTTGGCCGCCAGTTTTTCGGCACTGATGTCTTCCTGCAGGCTCATCAACTGGCGACGGCGGTCTTCGCGCACCTTGTCGGAAGGCAGCCCGGCCAGAGTATTGGCCTCGGCACCTTCCACCGGCGAATAGGCAAAGGCGCCGACCCGGTCCAGTTTCGCCTCTTCGAGGAAACGCAACAACGCCTCGAAATCCTCGTCCGTCTCGCCGGGAAAGCCGGTGATGAAAGTCGAGCGGATGGTCAGATCCGGGCAGATTTCCCGCCAGCGCCGGATGCGTTCCAGCGTGTTCTCGGCATGTGCCGGGCGGCGCATGGCCTTGAGTATTTTCGGGCTGGCGTGCTGGAACGGCACATCAATGTAAGGCAGGATCTTGCCCTCGGCCATCAGCGGAATCACTTCGTCGACCGACGGATACGGATAGACATAATGCAGCCGCACCCAGATGCCGAATTGCGCCAGCGCCTCGCACAACTCCTTCAGCTGGGTCTTGACCGGGCGCCCGCCCCAGAAGCCGGTGCGGTATTTGACATCGACGCCGTAGGCACTGGTGTCCTGGGAAATGACCAGCAGTTCCTTCACCCCGGCGTTGGCCAGGTTTTCCGCCTCCTGCAGCACCTCGCCGATCGGGCGCGAAACCAGCCCGCCGCGCAGGGAAGGAATGATGCAGAAGGTGCAGCTATGGTTGCAGCCTTCTGAAATTTTCAGATAAGCGTAGTGGTCCGGGGTGAGACGCACCCCTTGTGGCGGCACCAGCGAGGTGTAGGGATCATGCGGCTGCGGCAGATGTTGGTGAATCGCCGCCATCACTTCGCCCGCGGCGTGCGGGCCGGTCACCGCCAGCACCGAGGGGTGCGTCTGGCGCACGATATCGCCCTTGGCTCCCAGGCAACCGGTAACGATCACCTTGCCGTTTTCGGCCAGCGCCTCGCCGATGGCGTCGAGCGACTCCGCCACCGCATCGTCGATGAAGCCGCAGGTGTTGACCACCACCAGATCGGCCCCATCATACGAATTGGAAATCAGGTAACCCTCGGCCCGCAGGCGGGTCAGGATGTTCTCGGAATCGACCAGCGCCTTCGGGCAGCCGAGCGAGACGAAGCCCACCTTGGGCGGCACTGCCGACATCGGAAAATCAGCGCTCGTCGGTCGGCTTGAAATTGAAGCCGGTAAACATGTTGCGCGTCTGATTCTGCAACTGATCCTGCATTTGCTGCAGCATCTTGGCGCTTTGTTCCATGTAGGTCGACATCATGCTCTGCATGGCCGGCTGCTGGAAATTGAGGAACTGCGCCAGAAAATCGGCCTGCAGTTGTTTGTTCTCGCCATAGACCGAGCGTGACTGTTCCTGGATGCGCTGCTGGAATTCGACAAAGGTCTTCATGCTGTTTTCCAGGTACTTGCCGAGCATGCCCTGTGTCGCATTGCCATAGATACGTATGAAGACCGAAAGCAGATCGGCGGAGAAAATCGGCACACCGCCGGCCTCTTCTTCGAGAATGATCTGGAACAGGATCGAGCGGGTCAGATCCTCGCCGGATTTGGCATCGACCACCTTGAAATGGTCGAACTTGAGGACCAGATCCTTGACATCGCCGAGGGTGATGTAGGCACTGGTCCTAGTGTCGTACAGGCGGCGATTGGGATACTTCTTGATCAGCCGAATTTCCTTGTCCTGCATGTCCCAATCCCCCGAATATTATGTGCAATGCAGCATTATAACGAAAGGCGCGCTGTCGCGCCTAGCGGGCCGTCGGGCATCGTTTCCGGCGCCGAATCCAACAGCCCGCTATTGCTTTGCGACAATTACTGGAAGTACAGACCGCCGTTGATGTTCAGCGTCGCCCCGGTCATGAAACCCGCCAGATCGGAGGAGAGATAGGCCACCAGCGCGCCGATTTCTTCCGGCTTGCCCAGGCGTTTCATCGGCACGGTGTCGATGATGCCCTTGAGAATATCCTCACGGATCGCCATGACCATCTTGGTGGCAATGTAACCCGGGCAGATGGCATTGACGGTCACGCCCTTGGCCGCCAGTTCCTGCGCCAGCGCCTTGGTGAAGCCGATTTCACCGGCCTTGGCCGCCGAGTAGTTGGCCTGTCCGGCCTGGCCCTTGACGCCATTGACCGAGGAAATATTGATGATCCGCCCCCAGCCGCGCTCGGCCATCTTGCCGACCACCGGCTTGCACATGTTGAACATGCTGTTGAGGTTGGTGTTGATCACCGCATCCCACTGGTCGCGCTCCATTTTGGAAAACAGGCGGTCGCGGGTGATACCGGCGTTGTTGACCAGGATATCGATCTGACCGACCTGGGCTTCCGCCTCGGCGATCATCGCCGCACAGGAAGCCTGATCGCCGACGTCGCCCGCCACGCAGACGTAATCCTTGAACCCGGCCGCTTCCTGCTCCTTGAGCCACTCGCTGGCGCGGTCAAAATTCGAATGGTGCGCAGCGACGACCTTGATGCCGGCGGCCGAAAGCTGTTGGCAGATCGCGGTACCGATACCGCCCATGGCGCCAGTGACCAGGGCAACGCGTTGAGTCATGATGTTCCTTTCTTCGATGGGTGCTGCAAGGTAATAACAAGCCCGCGAGGTGCGCGGGCTATCCGGAAAAATGGAGCGTGCGATTCACTCACACGACCCGCTGTTTGACATAGCTGCCGGGCGCCGGCTCGATCGGCGGGTACTTGCTGTTGCCGAGTTTTTTCGGCGCATTGCGCTGTCCGCCGCCAAACTGCACGAACCACGCCGCCCAATCGCGCCACCAGCTGCCCGGCTTCTCTTCGGCCTTGGCCAGCCAGTCCTCCGGGTCGGCCGGAATGTCTTCATTGACCCAGTAGCTCCGCTTGTTGCGCGAAGCCGGATTGATCGCCCCGGCAATGTGCCCGGAAGCCCCAAGCACGAAGCGCATCGGCCCCTTGAGGTAGCGGGTGGTCAGATACGCCGAGCGCCAGGGAACGATGTGGTCCTCGCGCGTGGCCAGCACATAGGTCGGCATCGACAGCTTGCCGAGGTCGACGCGCTCGCCCAGCACGTTCAGTTTGCCCGGTTTGCACAGATTGTTCTCATGGTACATGTTGCGCATGTACCAGGCCGCGTAGGGGCCGGGCAGATTGGTTGAATCCGAATTCCAGTAAAGCAGGTCGAAGGCCGCCGGCTTCTTGCCCTTGAGATAATTGTTGGTGACGTAATTCCACACCAGATCGTTGGCGCGCAGGAAGGAGAAAGTATTCTGCAGATCGCGCGCCGGCAGCAACCCGCCTTTGCCGATGGTCTGCTCCCGCTCCCTGACCATGCGTTCGTCGATGAAAATGCCGATTTCCCCGGTATCGGAAAAATCGAGCAGGGTGGTCATGAACGTCAGCGAACTCACCGTCGGTTCGCCGCGCGCCGCCAGCACGCTCAGCGCGGTGGCCAGCATCGTTCCGCCAACGCAGAAGCCGAGCGCATTCACCTCCTTGCTGCGGGAGATTTCGCGCACCACCGACAACGCCTTGATCGGGCCGTTCTCGATGAAATAATCCCAGGTCAGGGTCTGATGCTGCTCGCGAGGATTCACCCAGGAAACCAGGAACACCGTGTTGCCCTGCTCGATCATGAAGCGCACCAGCGAATTGTCCGGCTGCAGGTCCATGATGTAGTACTTGTTGATGCAGGGCGGCACGAACAGCAGCGGGCGCTTGTTCACCGTCGGCGTCAGCGGCGAATACTGGATCAACTGCATGATCTCGTTCTGGTACACCACCGCGCCCTGGGTCGTGGCGATGTTGCGCCCCAATTCGAAAGCCGACTCGTCGGTCATCGAAATGCGGCCCTTCTCGTAATCCTTCAACAGATTGTTGATGCCGTCGCTGATGCTCTTGCCCTGCGTGGCCAGCGCGGTCTTGATGAATTCCGGATTGGTCGCGGCGAAATTCGAGGGCGCCAGCGAATCGACCATCTGCCGTGCCAGGAAGCGCATGCGGTTCTTGAATTTGGAATTTTCCGAAGGCAGCAGTTCGACCCAGTCGTACAAATAGCGCGAGTTCAGCAGGTACGACTGATAGAAATAATCGAACACCGGGCTCTCGCGCCATTCCGGCGCCGCAAAACGGCGGTCGCCGGGTTCCGGCGTCACCAGCATCTCCGCCACCGCGCCCTGCCCCTTGGCCAGCATGGCCTGCCACAAGCGGGTGTATTCGTTCAGATACTTCTTCTGCAACTCACGTACGGCATCGGCATCCGCCAGCAGATTGGGCGCCTCGCCCTCGTCCGCCAGATCGCCGACAAACTCCGCGCACTGCTGCGCCCAACCTTGCCCGAACTGCATCAACTGCTCAAATGGATTCACGAATGCATCGCCGTTATTTGAATCTTGTGCTGAGGACATGAGACACTCGCCTTGGCCATGGGGTTTTGATTGTCCATTTCGGCCCAAAGCCTGTCAATCCGTAATTTGCCGCAGTCCACGCCCTGAAATGTATATCGTCGCCATCGGCTGGCTCTATGTTGTCGTCCTCATGGCGCTGGCCGAAACCAGCGCCATCGCCGGGCTTGCGACCTTCATTTTCTACGGCCTGATTCCGGTCAGCCTGATCCTCTGGCTCGGCGGGACCAAGGCCCGGCGGTCACTCGCTGACCAGCGCGCGCGTCAGCGCGATCGAAGCGATTCCCAGACCGATCAATAGCACCTGCTGCAGCGTCGCCTTCAATTCCGCGCGCTTGTGCAAACCGGGTATCAGATCGGCCACCGCCACATAGATCATGCTTGCGGCCGCAAATCCGAGCAGGGTCGGCACCCATTCCTTGAGTTCGGAAAGCGCGAAATACGCCAGTAGCGCACCCACCAGCGTCGCCAGACTGGATAACAGGTTATACGCCAGCGCCTTGGCCCGGCTGTAGCCGGAATGCAGCAGGATGACGTAATCGCCGACCTCCTGCGGAATCTCGTGGGCAATGATCGCCAGCGCGGTGACGATGCCCAGCTCGGTACTTTGCAGAAAGGCCGCGGCGATCAGCACGCCATCGACAAAATTATGGAAGGTATCGCCAATCACGATCAGCAGGCCGGCGCGGCCGTGATCGTGTTCCGGATGCGGATCGTGCGCCTCGCAATGGTCGCTGTGGCAATGCCGCCAGAGCACCAGTTTCTCCAGTACGAAAAAGAACAGGATACCGCCGAGAATCACCGCGGCCATGCGATGCGGATCGTTGCCGTCTTCCAGCGCGTGCGGGATGATTTCGAGAAACGCCGCCCCAAGCAAGGCGCCGATGGCATAAGAGACCAGATGGTTGACCCCCGCCGCACGCACCGCGTGCGTCAGCATCGCCGCGGCTAGAACGCTGAGCAAACCGCCGCCAATGCTGAACAGCGCAATCCAGGAAAGTGTTGTCATAGTCATGAGGCGGCGATTATACGCCGCCTTTCTCCAGCCAGATCAGCGTTCCCATCCGCCCGGTCTCGCCATCGCGGCGATAGGAAAAAAACCGCTCCGCCTCGGCAAAGGTACACGCTTCACCGCCATAAACCGCCCCCACCCCGCAGGCCGCCAGCCGCTGCCTGGCCAGAAGGTAGAGATCGGCATTCCACTTGCCCCCGCCGCGCGCCACAAAGGCCGCACCCGCCGCCGCATCAACCGCCACGAACGCGCTGCGCACCTCCTCACCCACCTCGAAGGCCGCCGGACCGATCGCCGGGCCCAGCCAGGCCAGCAACTCCGGCCCCGCCACCCCCATGGCCGCGATGGTGCGCTCGATCACCCCGGCACACAGGCCGCGCCACCCGGCATGCGCCGCCGCCACCACGCTTCCGCTGCGGTCGCAGAGCAACACCGGCAGGCAATCCGCAGTCATCACCACGCAGACCTGCCCGGGAAGCCGGGCCAGCGCCGCATCCGCCTCCACCCCCGGCCGGTCGCGCCCGGCCTCCGCCACCGCGCAACCATGCACTTGCCGCAACCACAGCGGCTCGGCCGGCAGGCTGGCACAAACCCGGGCACGATTCTCGCGCACCGCCTCGGCTGCATCGCCGACGTGATCGCCAAGATTAAGGCTGGCATAACCACCGCAGCTGACCCCACCGTGGCGGGTGGTCTGCAGCGCGCGCACCCGGGGCGGCGCCGGCCAGTCGGGCACGATGAAATCAGGCATGACGCAGGGTTTCCAGCAGCGATTGCATATCCGCCGGCAACGGCGACTCCCATTGCATCGCCACCCCGCGCTGCGGGTGGATCAAGCCCAGCCGGGCCGCATGCAGGGCCTGGCGGGAAAAAGGCGGTAATCTGGACATGGTGCGCCCATAGACCGGATCGCCCAGCAAGGGGTTCCCCAGCGAGGCCAGATGCACCCGAATCTGATGCGTCCGCCCCGTTTCCAGCGAACACTCGACCAACACGCAGCCGCTGAAACGCTCCAACACCCGATAATGGGTCAGCGCCGGCTTACCTGTATGCACCACCGCCATCCGGGTACGCTGCACCGGGTGCCGGCCAATCGGCGCATCCACCTTGCCGTCGCGCTCGATTGCCCCGCAAGCCACCGCCAGATACTGGCGCTTGACCGAGCGCGCCTGCAACTGGCGCACCAGCGCCGTTTGCGCCTCCAGCGTCTTGGCCACCACCAGCAAACCACTGGTCTCCTTGTCCAGCCGGTGCACAATGCCCGCACGCGGCACCGACTCCAACTGCGGCGCATGGTGCAGCAAGGCATTCAGCAGCGTGCCGCTCCAGTTGCCGCTCCCCGGATGCACGACCAGCCCGGCCGGCTTGTCGATCACCAGCAACGCGTCATCCTCGAACACCACCGCCAGCGGAATTTCCTCCGGCTGTCCGGCCCCCACCTCCGGCCCGGCCAGCGGATCGACGCAAATGCGCTCGCCACCGCTCAACTTCGCCTTGGGCTCATCGCGCAACTGGCCATCCACCGACACCCGGCCTGCCTTGATCCACGCCTGCAGGCGATTGCGGGAATACTGTGGCAGCAACTCGGCCAGCACCTGATCGAGGCGCTTGCCAAAAGCCTCGGCGGGAACACTCAGTTGATGCGCCTGGCTTGCGCTATAATCGCTGCCGTTTTCCAAAAGGACACTCATGATGCGCAGTTTAGCCCGTTTCGTCCGTTTTCCGTTGGCGATGCTCTTCGCCATGCTGCTTGCCGGCTGCGGATTGCTGCCTGAAGTCGCAGACGAAACCGCCGGCTGGTCGGCCAGCCGCCTCTACTCCGCCGCGCAGGAAGCGCAATCTGAAGGTTCCTGGGACGACGCCGCAAAGTTTCTTGAAAAACTCGAAGCCCGTTTCCCCTACGGACGCTTCGCCCAGCAAGCCCAACTCGAACTTGGCTACGTCTATTGGAAAGGCCAGGAACCGGCCGCCGCCATCGCCGCCTGTGACCGCTTCATCAAGCTCTACCCCAATCACCCGGCGGTGGATTACGCCTACTACCTCAAGGGCCTGATCACTTTCAACGAAGACCTCGGCTACATGGGCTACATCGCCATGCAGGATCTCAGCGAGCGCGATCCCAAATCGGCCCGTGAATCCTTCGATGCCTTCAAGGAACTGTCCACCCGCTTTCCGAACAGCAAATACACCCCGGACGCCATCCTGCGCATGAAGTATCTGGTCAACTCGATGGCCAGCCAGGAAGTCAACGTCGCCCGCTACTACATCAAGCGCGGCGCCTATCTGGCCGCCGCCAATCGCGCCCAAGCCGCCCTGAAAAACTACCCGGAAGCCCCGGCAATCGAAGAAGCGCTCTTCGTCATGGTCGTCGCCTACGACAAACTCGGCCTCACCGACCTGCGCGACGATTCCGAACGCATCATGCGCAAAAACTTCCCCAATAGCCGCTATTACAAAGATGGCCTGGAGAAGAAAGAACCCTGGTGGAAACTCTGGTAAGCCGGCGGGCCTGACCTCCCCGGGCTGCAATGGCCCGGGCCGGGGAGGATTAAATCGTGGGCCGTCCCTGATTATTCGCCGCCACGCTGATCTCTCACTCCACCGCCACAACCTTTAATTCGAGCCTGGCCCCTTTAGCTGTTCAGGTAGCCTGGGCCCATTCGTGCGTTAACTAGGTCTCCATAGCTGGCCACCGTCGTCGCTGCCAGACGGCTCAGCGTTTCGACATTCGTGATTGTCATTGTTTGCTCCCAAAATTGTAGATTTGTGTTGTGAACTTATCTGATTCGCTCCCATCTCTGGGGCATGACTCGCCGGTCGGCGCGTTCAAGATGACGCGCTCGGGTTTCGTCCAGCGGAAGCTGAATTTAGTGTAACTGGCCAGCAGCGCCTCGGTTGCCAAGTCAATGACCTCGTAGCGCGTCTGGCTGAACCGGGCGTCGTCAGGCATGACAAACTGCGAGGGGACAAATTTGTAACGAACCGAACGTGACTCGTCGACCGGGCCGAAGGTGTATTCATCATTTTCCATCCACTTTCCCTTCTTCCGGGTCACGTCGAAGCGTTCGCCTTTGGCGTTTTCGTAACGCACGAACGGCACGTCATTGAAGGCGAAGGGAGATTGATAGGCCCACTTGTCATGGCTCTCAACCATCCACCCCTGATTTCGCTCGACCTTGCCATAGAAGCGGGCACCGCTGCTTTCGCGACATAGCCGTTCGAACTTGATCTTCCCTTGGATGGCATCCAGGTTGTAAATCAGGAACGTGCCGACGGCGACGACAAACCAGAACCAGAGCTTGGTTCGCAGGTTGCGGAACGTCCAGTAATCCGTCTTTTTAACTTCCGGGTTCATGCGGCTTGCCTCCAAGAATGGTCATTGCGCAATCAATAACAATCAATCGGGGACACCCATTAGCTGGCCTGTGTCAAGCGAGTAAACGACTCCATGGCGGCACCAGCCGCCGGTTTTGAAACTTTTTCTCCGCTTGCAGTAGCCGATCACGCCCGTTTCTTCAAATCATGGCTGCGACGAATCGCGCCAGACACCCATCAGGATCAAGCGAACGGCGATGAATTGCCGGTCGCCCTGGCGGCTTCGCCGCCCCAGAAGAACGTTGGTGCCGCAACGTGTCCAATGGGTTCATCACAGACCCGTGGCTGCCGATTTTCCGGCGCCAATCCCTTGGTGGCTCGCGCTGCGGGCGATCCGCTCGTGCTGCAAATCGGTGACGGCATCCAGCGTCCAATTCAGACCAGTTGGCTTGCATTCCAGTCCCCTATCCTGGCTCGCTGGCGCCGTCATGACTCATGCGAAGCAGCGCGTCACGTCAAACGGTTTCCGCTCCTTCAGTACGTGGAAGCACGCCCGTGCCAGCTTGTGCGCTAATGCCTTGATGGCCACCACGTTGTTTGTCTTCGCCTTCTTCCGTTCGTAGAACCGCTTGGCCTCGGCACAGTAGCGTAGCGCAAAGTTGGCGGCCTCGACAAAGGCCCAAGCCAGATATTTGTTGCCGTTCTTGGTGTTCCCTTCCCCCTTCTTCTTGCCGTTGCTAATGCGCACGCTGTCGACGCAGCGCGCATAGGAGGCGAAGTTGCCGGGCGCCGAGAAACGGTCGATTGGCCCTGTTTCCAGCAGGATCGTCGTCGCCAGCACACGGCCGATGCCTGGCACGCTGGTAAGAAGTCCGTATTCCGGTCGCTCCCCAATTCTTTCCTGAAGACGATTTTCAAGAAGGTCAATTTGGGTGGAAAGCGTAGCAATGACCGCGACGTTGCTCTTGATCGCAAATGCCACATCGTCGGGCAGCGCCATCTGGTCTATGCGCTCCGCCGTCAGGCGTTTGACCTGATTGCTACTGATTCTGGCGCCATGCTGGCGGGCAGTGATGTTCTCGACCGCCAGGATATGCGTGGTGCGACTGCGCACCAACTGCATGCGCTTTCTGGCCAAATCCCGCACGGCGCGTTGCTCCGGCGGCAGTATGGTGCCCGTCGGTAGTATTCCCAGCCTCAGCAAGTGGGCAAGGTAACGCGCATCGGCTTCATCGCCGCTGTGCTTCAAGCCTTCATATTTCTTGATCGCCGTCGTGTTGGCCAGATGCACCTTGAAGCCCGCCGCTTGTAGACCATCAACCAGCCAGTACCAGTTGAAGGTCGATTCAACGACAACCCCGGCGATCTCTTTCCGCCAAGGTTCAAGCAGGCACAGAATCTTCGCCAAATCATTGGGCAACCGCTTCTCCGCCACAACCCGATCTTCCTCGTCCGTGACGGTCACCACGCTGTTATTCGCGTGCAGGTCAATTCCGCTATATTTCATCTTCGGCCTCCTGTGGTTAAGCAAGTTCGCAAACTCACTTTAACCTCACCGCCTCACCGCGGTGGGAGGCCGGCTAGATGATTTTCA
>Ga0209570_1001526_pt1 | contig 12283 bp, 9 predicted proteins | sample EBPBio172007_DNA_FD_185861 | JGI IMG/M metagenome (GOLD analysis project Ga0209570, IMG submission 185861) | Wastewater treatment Type I Accumulibacter community from EBPR Bioreactor in Madison, WI, USA - Reactor 1_9/17/2007_ DNA (SPAdes)... | ecosystem: Engineered > Bioreactor > EBPR >... | reverse complement strand
CACGTAGTGTACCGTCAGACTTATGTATTTGAAGCAAGTACTCGTTGAGTAAATCGCCCCATACGCCGCCATCCGACCCTGGTTGTGGTAGACGTGCCATATTTCCCTATCCTTTTCTATATATCAATTTGATTTATATATTTATTTTTATTTTACGTATATACAGTATCCTATGTTGAACAACTTAGGTAGCGTCGTATACTTATTATGAACCGACCCACATGTCACCAGCGTTGGCGTTGGCACCGGGGTCCGTGGCGCCGGTAAAGATCACCATGATGTCGGTGCGCGTAGTTGGGCGCGTGGTACCTGACGTATACATAACGCCGCCCACTACCACCCGGGCAGGATCTAGAGTGCCACTCGTAATTTGGATGGCAGAAAATGCCTTAGCGGTGTCGGCAGTGTTGTCGACATTCGCGAGACCGACGTCGGTCTTGGTAAGCACTACGTCGCCAGTACGACCAGCGACCGATGTTACCGGCGCCGTTCCCCACGCTGCCACAGTTGAGCTGCTTGCAGTCAAGATTTGCCCAGCAGAAGGAGCGGACGAAGGAAGGGTAATGCCATTAAACTTCAGAACGCTAGGGCTTGCGGCTGTGCCGCCGAGGTCGCCCGCAAGCTGGACGATGCCTTTTGCGGTGGTGGAAGCATCCGTGACGGTTGTGGATGTAACGGTAGAAGGAATCCATTTGCTTGTCGCTGTGTCATAGGATAGTACTTGGCCGTTAGTTGGTGCAGTAGCAAGGTTTACGTCAGCTAATTTGCTCAGCCCTGGAGCCGTCCATCCCATTTGCGTAGCGCTTATAGCAACCAGGATTTGTCCATATACCGGAATGGCCGATGGGAAGGCCACGCCGCGGGCCGCAAGTACACTAGGGCTCGTCGCTGTGCCGCCGAGGTCGCCCGCAAGCTGGACGATGCCTTTTGCGGTGGTGGAAGCATCTACGACAGTAGGAACGGTCGGCTTGTTAGTAAGGTCATCGTAGCTGCCAGAAGTAGCCACCGTAGCCAAAGCCGGCTTGCCGGTAAGATCAGTATACGATCCAGAAGTAGCAACAGATGCAAGTGCTGGTTTGTTGGCAATTGACGCAAGGCCCGTGGTCGCGTTCCAGTCGGTCTGCACCTGAGCGGCAGGGATGGTAGGTTTGTTGATCAGGCTGGCGTAGTCGCCGGTGGTGGCAACCCCGGCAAGGGTTTGCCAGCTCGCAGCAGTACCGCTGGTCGCAAGCAGCGCTTGGCCGTTAGTGGGCGCCGCAGTGGGCAACGTCACGCCGTTAAATTTGAGTACGCTTGGGCTTCCGGCTGTGCCGCCAAGGTCGCCGGCCAATTGTACGATACCCTTGACGCCCGTCGTCGCGTCACTGACCGTCGTAGAGGTAACGGTGCTTGCAATCCATTTGCCGCTAGCGTTGTCGTAGGCCAACACCTGGCCATTGGCTGGGGCCGATGCATTGACATTGGTCAGTGAACCTAACGTCGTAGGGATGGTGGGCTTGTTGGTCAGGTCAGTGTAACTGCCCGTAGTTGCCACAGTCGCCAAGCTCCCTGGCTGCACGGCGGTGTCGGCTTTGGCGCCTTGCGCGGCGGTAGCAAACGCGGTAACGTTGGCGCTTGCGGCGGTGCCGAGAGTTGGCTTGTTGAGGATTTGGGCTGCACCACTTGCGGCGTTCCAGTCGGCATTGACTTGTGTTCCGCCACCGGTCACTGACGACCAGCGGTAGCCGCCAGGCGCCGACGAGTCGAGTGTCAGTACTTGACCGTTGGTCGCACCCGATAGATTGAGGAGATTGCTTGCTTGTACTGCTCCTGGTGCGAGTGATGTTGCCGTGACGACATTGTCACGTAGTGTACCGTCAGACTTATGTATTTGAAGCAAGTACTCGTTGAGTAAATCGCCCCATACGCCGCCATCCGACCCTGGTTGTGGTAGACGTGCCATAGATGTAATTGTCCTTTTGCCTAAGCCCTTTTATCCTTAAATACTGTCTATTATTTATCATACCATAAGCACAATACAAATAGAGCCTATTTATTCTCGATCAAGCCGCACATCTGTTTCGTCGGTAATTTCCTGGCCGATGATCGCCTCGAATAAATCCTCGACAGTGACGATACCAACTATCCGCTCGGCTTTCTGGACCGGTAGCAAGTGAGCGTGACGGACCGAGAATTGCCGCAGCAGTGTATCAAGCGCCATGCGCGATCCCACCGCTCGGGTTGGATACAGCCTAAAATGCCGCACCGGCACCGGCTTTTCGTCAAAATCAATATCGACCATATCTTTCATCAACAATACGCCGCGACAATGCCGCAGCTTATAATCAAACACTGGCACGCGACTATAGCCACGCGCCGTGATATCGTCCACCGTCGCCGCATCGAGGACGGAATCCTCGTCTAGCCAGTAGACATGCGCGATTGGCTGCATGATATCCTCTACCCGCCTCTCGCTCAGCTGCAGCGCGCCCTGGATAATGTCAACCTCGTCCTCGTCTAGCTCGCTGGCCTCGCCGATGCGATGCTCGGCGATAATCAAGCCCAGCTCGTGGCGACTGTGCAAATGCTGCTGCTCATCGCACCCAATAATTCGATCGAGCAACAGCTGCAGCGGCTTCGACAGTGGATACGTCACAATAATAATCAGCCGCAAAAACCACGACAATCGCGCCACGGCCACCAGCGCTTGCTTGGCGAACAGCGCCTGTGGCAGTACTTCGCCAAAAATCACAATCAAGATAGTGCTCAGCGCTCCTGCAATCAAGCCATTAAAATGCGGCTCTAGCACCAATGAACTACTAGAGATCGCCGCCACATTGCCAAGCAAAATCGCCGCCAGCGTCAGGTGACTATTGCGCCTAAATGGCAACGCCTGTCGCGCCATATCATTGCCCAGCCGAGCCTTGCGCTCCAGATCTGCCACACTGAGCGACATCACCGCAATGTTCAGCCCCGAGAACATCGCCGAGAGTCCTACGAATATCCCAACCTCTGCTACTAGCGTTATCGCATCCATATACCGATGTAGTATAGCAAATGTGCTGGTTATTTTCATCATAAATTATTGAAACTTTTGGGCCCCTACCTAGGTATATAAAGATATGACAGACTCACCCATCAGCTGGTATACTAGGTCTATTGCCCTCATGAATACACAAACACCTCGTGCAATCTATTCGCGCCTGATTGCGCTGGCGCGCCGCTCACCACGCAAGACGATATTCGTCATGAGTGGCGGTTTGCTGCTGGCGCTAGCTATCGTGGGGTTACTCAAAACCGCCGCACCCCTACACCTGCAGTATCAGGCCGCCAACCAGGCCGTTGCCAAGCCATTTACGCTACGCCTGGGGCAATATATCAAGGGCGTAAACCTCGACCAGATTACTATTTCGCCGGCCGTGGCCGGCTCGTGGCAGCTACGGCGTGGGGGCATTATTACACCAGATCAGTTGGTGTTTACGCCGCATAGCTTTTTTGCAGTCAACACCACCTATCGCGTCACCCTGCCGAGCATCGACCGCTATGTGCTCGGTGAGCGTAGCGTTCCACCAGTGCAATTTAGTACCGAAGCCGCCCCTGCGCTGCTCGACAGTGGGCTCGGCGGACTGGCCGACGGCGCCACTATTGCCGCCGATACGGCATTCGTAGCGAATTTTTCGGCACCAAATAACGGCCTGCGCCACCTTATACTTCGCAGCGACCCTGCGCTCGATTTCACCGCCGCTAGCGACCAAGATATGACCTTCCGCTGGAAGCCCACCACTCTCCTCCCTCAGGGTACGACCCTGAGTATTGAGCTATTCGACGACAAAAATGCCGAGAGCCTGCTGCGACGCTCGCTCAAGATCGCCGATGAGCCAACGGTCACTTCACCGACTAGCCGCGATCATATGGGCCAGCACGACAGCCTAAGTCTCACCTTTAGCCAGCCGATCGACCCCGCCAGCAACAAGCTAATTAGCATCGATACAGAGGGTAGCGGAACCTGGAAATCACCCACCGAATATGTGTTCACTCCCAAATCGCTCGAGGCTGGCCGCACCTATCACTACACCGTAAAATCCGGTCTACGCAGCCAAGCTGGCGGCATTCTCACTACCGATCAAACCGGCAGTTTTGCAACAACCGGCGCCGTGCGAGTGGTGAGCGCCGCGCCGCGCGGTAGCGGCCTGGCGCAACACCGCCAAGTTGTCAGCTTTACCTTTGACCAGCCGGTCGATCACGCCTCGGCCCAAGCGCGATTTAGCATCTCGAGCGGCACCATCACAGGCTTCACCTGGCAAGGCAACACCATGCAGGCCACCGTGAGCGATCTAGGATTTCAGCGCACCATTACGATGCGGGTTGAGGCAGGTGTTGCAAATGCGGGGTTTGGACTGCCAAGTAATGATTTTTATACCCACAGCTTCACCACCGAGGTGCGTAGTGTGCGCCTAGCCGTGCCCAGTTATCGGCAGCAGCATTCGGGCACCTGCGCGGCCGCTAGCCTACGCATGGCGCTTGGCTACCGCGGTATCGGCAGTGACGAAATGGGCCTGGTCGGTGCCATGGGTTATGCGCCGCGCGACATCGACCGCAGCACCGACCCGCCAACTTGGGATGACCCTAGCCAAATGTTCGTTGGCTCGGTCGACGGCTCGATCGCCGCCGGCACTGGCGCCGGGCCAGATGCCGCACCAATCGCCAAAGCCGCCCGTGCCTACGGCCGCAGCGCCCAAAACTTCACCGGCGCCGACCCTGGCTGGATCGCCGAGCAACTCTATGCCGGCAACCCCGTGCTGATGTTTGGGTCGTTCCGCGCCACCGGCACGACCAGTTGGCGTACGCCATCGGGCGGTACCGCCATCATGAATCTCACTGGCCATGTCACAGTGGTCGTTGGGGTTCAGGGCGAGCCTTCTGCGCCATTAGGATTCTGGGTCAATGACCCACTCGTCGGCAGTACGCAGTACTGGTCGGCCAGTTCGGTCGCCGCCAACATCGCCCGCGACCCCTACCGCCAAGCTGTGGTGGTATATTAGCAGAAACACCGCGATTATCGCGGTGTTCTCTACGGTTATATATCCTGGCTATTCTTCGTCATCGAGCATAAATCCGCCAAGGTCTTCGACGCTGATCCCACCCTCGGGTATCTTTGGCGCGCCAGATACCTGGCCTGGTACACCAGTCGGTGCGGCATCGAATTTTTGGGCTGCCTGCGCCACTGCGGCATCTTCGTTAGCTTTTTGCTCGGCTGCAGCGGCATCGGCTGGTGAATCGGGCACCTTAGCAGTGTATTCATTGCCACGAGCCTCGGTATCTTGTAGCGTACCAGCATCGTGCGCTCGCTTGAGCCCGTTGCCAACTATTTCGACATCAGCTAATTCGTCAAGATGAAGCTGCGTAAACTCGTAATTGGTTTTGATCTGTTGGTATTTATCTACTGGATCTGTTAAACGATCGGGGTGATTAGGAATCTCTTCAACATAAATCCCTGGGTCAGGTGTGCGTTTTGCTGGTTTTTCCATAATTTCATTATAGCACTTATAGTTGTTTTTGTCAAATACACCCCTGATGTGCCATAATAGAGCCATGAACTTTATCAAGCGACGCCGCTACGCTGCCCCGTGGCGACAGGCGTGGGAGCTGCTGCGCTATCGGTATTTTCGCCGCTATGTGTGCATCGAGGGTGATGCGCGCCAGATCTGCCACCAGACAGTTGCGGGCTGCTGGAATGGTGTATTTTATGCCACCAGCATGGGGAATTTTAACTATTTTTGGATTAGGGATTTTGCTGCGGTGGTAAAATCGCTGCGGGCGCTCGGCCAGGTAGAGCGAGTCCAGGCAACGCTGCGATGGGCGCTCACCCACTACATTACGCACAACGCAGTGACACTGTGTATTACGCCGACTGGGCGGCTGTTTGATGCACCGACGCGCGGCGTCGACACACTGCCGTCGCTACTGCACTGTTTGTGGTCGGCCAAGTATCCGCTTGATGGGATTGAGCGGGAATTCCTTAATCGCAAGCTGGCGGAGTTTACCGAGGATTTTATCGAGCCCGATACCGGCATGCTGCGCCCACATATCGATGCGGCCGAGCTACGCGACGGTGTGCTCTATGATCGCAGCGCCTATGCCGTGGCGATGGTAGAACGGATGGCCTGGGCGGCGGAACATTTAGGGCTGCAGTATGGATTTAGCCATCGTATCTACCGCGACGAGCTGTTGACTCATTATTGGAATGGCCGGTATTTTAATGCAGATTACACCAATACAGCGTTTAGTGCCGAGTGCGCGCTGGTACCGTTTATCATGAGGTCGGTAGAGGACGCCGACAAGCTTAACCTGACGCTCGATTATATCCGCGATCACCAGTTAGCGCTACCGGTGGCGCTGCGCTATACCGATACGCCGCAGCGTTTTCGCTATCGGTGGTGGGCCACGACGGTGATGCGCAATTACGCCGGCGATACGATTTGGACATGGCACGGCGCGTATTATTTGCGGCTACTGTGGGGCCAGGGTCGGCCCGAGGCAGCGGCGCGCGAGGCGGATTTTGCAGCGATGCTCGAGCGCTACCATACGTTCCCCGAATTGCTGCATCCCGACGGGCGACTGTATGATTCTTTGGTATACAAGAGCTCCGAGGGTATGATTTGGGCGGCAATATACTTAACACTCGAAAAATACCGCTCTCGCTCGTAGAGGCTATGCGCTATGGTGAATTGTTATTGTCTACGCCAAGCATTATACTTATGGTATGACATCTGGTAGGCGGCGGCTACAACGCATGATTCGCACTAGTGCACCCCCCAGCGCTGCCAGCACCGGCATCCCCGCTGGCAAATCACTCGTGCCAAGCGGTTCGTTGACGGTCACGGTACCAGGTACTGTAATTGATGGTCTTGATGTTTCTGGCCAAATTAACGTCCGGGCGAATAACGTAACGATCAAGAACACGCGCGTTATAACGGGTGGCTACTATGGCATCGATCTTGGCTACGGTGCGACCGGCGTGACAGTATCGCACTGCGAGATTACTGCAAGTGCGACGCACTATACAGGTGTAAAGGGCGGCGGCTTCACTATGGATAACTGCTATATACATGGGTTCGAGAATGCCATTACCCTCACCGACGGCAATACTATTGTCACAAGCTGCTTCATCGAAAAAATGGATGGGGTGGGCAGCCCTCATTATGACGGCATCGAGATATATGCCGGCAATAACTACGAGATACGCAACAATGCTATCCGTTTGACCGACACAAATGGTAATTGGCTAAACGACACCGGTGCTATCAATATCACTCCCACGTGGAGCAATATCAGCGATGTGATCATCGATGGCAACTGGCTCGGCGGGGGGTCATATACGCTTAATCTAGATGAGCAAGGCGGCTACACTCTCACAAACCTGACGGTCACCAACAATCGCTGGTACGGGAGTGCTCCTGCCGGCCACGCCGCATACGGCCCAATACGCGCCGGCAACCTCATCACCACTGCGGCTCACAACACCTGGCACGATACCGGGCAACCCATCTAATAAGCTTAGAGGCTCGCCCCTGAAAGGTGTTGATCTTTATCCGTCTACATCACAGAAAAATTCCAATCCACCCGCACCGCGGTTGTAAATGCGGTAATAGATGAGACCACAAAGCCCCGCGCCTGTCTAGATTAGCGCGGGGCTCATCACATTTTTGAATTTATTCAGCGAGATTATTTCTCGTCTTTTTTCTTTTCGTCGACGACTTCGCCTTCGACGGGTTCGTCTTTTTTGTCCGACTCGGCGTCGGCTGGCGCTTCAGCTTCGCTCGCTTGCTGGTACATCTTGGCACCGATGGGCATGATGGCGTCGTTTAGCGCTTTGACGGCGGCTTCGAGCTCGTCTTTGTCGGTCGCATCTTTGTGCTTTTCGGCTTCAAGAACGGCGTCTTCGATGACCTTTTTGTCCTCGTCGCTGATCTTGTCTTTGAACTCATCGGGCATTTTCTTCGCCTGATAAATGGCGTTTTCGAGCTGGTTTTTGGCATCAACCGCTTCACGCTTTTTCTTGTCGTCGTCGGCGTGCATTTCGGCTTCTTTTTGCGCCTTTTCGATGTCTTCCTTGCTCATGTTGCCAGAGTTTTGGATGGTGATCGACTGCTCTTTGCCGGTGCCTTTATCTTTGGCGGTGACGTTGAGGATACCGTTGGCATCGATGTTAAACGTCACTTCGATCTGCGGCACGCCGCGTGGCGCCGGTGCGATGCCGTCAAGCACGAAGCGGCCAAGGGATTTGTTGTCCTGGGCAAACTCGCGCTCGCCTTGCAGCACGTGGATTTCTACCTGTGGCTGGTTGTCGGCAGCGGTGCTAAATGTCTCGGACTTGCTGGTTGGCACAGTGGTGTTGCGCTCGATCAGCTTGGTGCTGACGCCGCCCATTGTCTCGATACCGAGCGAGAGTGGCGTGACGTCGAGCAGCAGCACGTCTTTGACGTCGCCCGCCAGCACACCACCTTGGATGGCGGCACCGACAGCCACGACTTCATCGGGGTTCACACCTTGCATTGGGTCTTTGCCAAAGAGTTTTTTGACACGCTCGACCACGGCGGGCATGCGGGTCATACCACCCACAAGCACAATTTCGTTGATGTCAGATTTAGACAGTTTGGCATCTTTGAGGGCTTTTTCGACGGGGCCGTTCAGGCGGTCAAGCAGCGGCGACACGAGGTCTTCGAGCTTGGCGCGGGTCAGCTTCACCTCGAAGTGCTTCGGGCCATCGGCGTCGGCGGTGATAAATGGAATGTTCACCTCGTATTCAGTCGTGGTCGAGAGCTCTTTTTTGGCTTTTTCGGCTTCGTCCTTGAGGCGCTGCATGGCGGCGTTGTCTTTCTTCAGATCGATGCCATCGGCTTTTTTGAATTCGTCGATGAAATAATTGACGATGGCATTGTCGAAATCTTCACCGCCCAAGTGGGTATCGCCATTAGTGCTCTTCACCTCAAATACGCCGTCGCCAAGCTCGAGCACAGAGACGTCGAAGGTACCGCCACCAAGGTCGAAGACGACGATTTTTTCCTCTTTACCCTTGTCGAGGCCGTAGGCAAGCGCTGCAGCAGTTGGCTCGTTAATGATGCGCTTGACCTCGAGGCCAGCGATTTTGCCGGCGTCTTTGGTGGCCTGGCGCTGGCTGTCATCAAAGTATGCCGGCACGGTGATGACCGCTTCGGTAACTTTTTCGCCCAGGAACGCCTCGGCATCAGCCTTGATCTTGGAAAGAATCATAGCGCTGACTTCTTCTGGCGTGTAATCTTTGTCGCCCATTTTTACCGCCACGCCGGCGCCTTTTTTGACGATGGCAAATGGCATGATGTCGATGTCTTTTTGGACTTCGGCGCTATCAAATTTGCGACCAATCAGACGCTTCACCCCATAAATAGTGTTTTTTGCATTGGTGACGCGCTGGCGCTGAGCCACTTGGCCCACCAGACGCTCGCCGGCTTTGTTGACGGCCACAACGCTTGGCGTCGTGCGGTTGCCTTCGGCATTAGTAATCACTTCTGGTTTGCCCGCTACGAGATACGCAAACGCGCTGTTGGTCGTACCGAGGTCAATTCCGATGATTTTACCCATAATTATATCCTCCTATGATGTTGCTTGCTTTATCAAATTACTCTATTCATTTTAGCACTCTATAGTAGAGACTGCTAGTATGTCTTATTGTAGCGTAGTTAGCACTCGCATGTCAAGAGTGCTAGTTTACTTTTTTCTTACACTGGCGATGGGGCCCTCTCGCCTCGTTATTGAGATGTGGCTTAAGCGACTGCAGCCCAAGGATTTACATCGCTAAGACGTGAAATTCTTGGCGCGAAAGGGGCACATCGAAATAATGAGGCGAGGGGGCGGTTTGTGAAACAGGGGTAATTTGGTATGATAAAAGCAATATGATTTGGTTTGTTAGTGTCCTCGTGCTGTTTGTTGTGCTCGCGTACCTCACCAATCCGTTTAGTCGTATCACACTGGTGAAAATGCCGTTTGTTGTGCAAGATGATGGCACTTTGCTGAAGCTTACGGGCAAACAGCGGCTGCATATCAACCAGCTGCGGATCGTCAAACTCTATGCCTATCTCCTCTGTGGCTTCTACATCCTCCATACCCGCTACATCCATGCGCCAAAGTCCAAAAGCACAGAGGTGGAGGGCATCATTCGCGATATCCATCGCCTGCGATTTAACCCGCGCAAATTACTCCTTACCAGTGGCGACCATTTTAGCTCGCTATTTGTGCGCAATCTCGGCGTGTTTTACTACCCTACCCTCGACGCGCGCATTCCTTCACGCGGCAGCGAATGGGCAAATCGCCAGATCGCATACTTGCAAACCCTCTCCTACGCGCTGGGGGCATTTGCCAAACAATCTACGCTCACTACCACAATTGTACCGACGGGCCGCTACACGGCAACCTGCATCAACTTTTATGCCTACCCGTCGGACACGCTGTATGGCATGCTGTATGCGCTGGCCAGTCTACGCGGCCTCGAAACTGCCCGGGCGTTTGACTATGACGGCGCAACTGGTCAAACACTCGAGACGATCCCCGCCGCAGCAGCACTGCAAGACACCTACGCCAGCTCGCTCGCCTATCACTACCACGAGTATCGGCGCACGGTGTACGACGAAGAAACTGGCCTGATCCGCCGCGATCTGCACCTGAGCGGCGCCAAAGATATCACGCGGCGCGAGTCGGCATTTTATGACAATGTGGTGTTTTGGAAAACCACCGAGCTCGCCGGGCGGCTCGGCTTTATTCCACACGAGGAGGAATTTCTCGGCCAGCTAAAACAGCGCATCGTCGAGATGTTTTGGTACGAAAAATGCGGCTATTTCCTCGAGGACCTCTCGAGTGAAGGCCTGGCGCAGCGCTATTACTCATCAGATTGGTTGATTGTGCTCGCGACCGGCTTTCTCGATCCGAGCGACAAAAAAGAGCATGCCTATTTCACTCGTTCGATCAGCTATATCCAGGCGCACGGCATCGACCAGCCCTTTGCCATCAAATACCAGCACGACACCCGGGCGCACCGGCAGTTTTTTGTCGTCAAACTCGCGGTGGCGAGCTACGGCGGCGACAGTATCTGGAGTTTTTGGGGGATGGAATATATCAAGACGTTGCTGGCACTCTACCGCATCACGGGTGAACGGCGCTACCTCGAGGCGGCCGATTATCACATCGCCAAATATGCCGATGCCATGTGCCGCGACCGCGGCTACCCCGAGCTCTACGACGCAGGCGGCAACATGCTCCAAACGCCCCTCTACCGCAGCATCCGCATGACCGGCTGGGTGATTGGTTACGAACAAGTCTTAGCAATGCGAGCTGCGATAGCCGAGTAGCGACATACTGGTCCCTACGAAAAACCGGCCTTACCCAGCCGGTTTACGTGATATAGACAGCAACCGCGTCCTATACAAAATTGGTGCCGACAAGCGATCCATACCAAGTGATGCCGCCGTTGAGCGACTCAAACACGAGGATATCAACCGCGCCAGCAGTGGTCGAAAGTGATGGTGCACCACCAGACCATTTGACCGAGCTCGGCCACGTCACCGTCGTACCGCTACCCTGGTGGAGGTAGAGCGAGAATGAGCAAGCTTTGCCGCTTGTTGCACCAGAGAATGTAAACGTAGTCGCACCTGTCATAGTAACATCGAACACATTGCCGTTCGCGAGATCGAGGTTCTGTGTACCGCTCGCGCCAGCAACCGTAAATGCCGTCTCCTGGCCGCCGCTATTAGCTAATGCAGCAGTGCCAATGATACTCGCATTGTTCCATTTACTCGTTGATGAATTGTATTTAAACAGATCGCCATTCGTAGTACCGCTGAGAAAAACGTCGCCGGCACCAGCTATGGTGTTGCTTGATGGTGTAAAAGGCATTTCTTATAACTCCTTGCTACCTATTATCGGTACCAGTTAGTGCCGTTGCTCCAGTAGTCGCGGCTTTCATATTGGTTATTGAGCGTATCAGTGCCAACAGTTAAATCATCAATGACCGACCCAGAAGGAGCAGCAACCTGAATACTATTGCCGTTTGGCGCTAGACGTTTGACTCGAACCAGACCGTTTGCCACTGGGGCCGGCAGAGTAATTGTGATACCAGTTGGGGTACTAGTGACGATGAGGCATTCGTTATTGGCAGCGGTGGTATTTGCAGAGATACTACGGAAGCTGAAGTTAAGTCCACCCGCGCCACCAGTCCCCGTAGCGTCCGCCTGCCAGCTAGCAGCCGTAGCGCTTGTGGCCTTGAGCACCTGTC
>Ga0209570_1001517_pt1 | contig 12340 bp, 9 predicted proteins | sample EBPBio172007_DNA_FD_185861 | JGI IMG/M metagenome (GOLD analysis project Ga0209570, IMG submission 185861) | Wastewater treatment Type I Accumulibacter community from EBPR Bioreactor in Madison, WI, USA - Reactor 1_9/17/2007_ DNA (SPAdes)... | ecosystem: Engineered > Bioreactor > EBPR >... | reverse complement strand
TAATTCCAAGCTCTGATTGGGAAAGTCTGAATAAACTTCTTCAGGGCTTTCTTGGGGAGTGCATTTGGCTGAGGCGATTGCCGGCCGAATGTGCAGCACGCCGGCACACTGCGCGATTAGGCTCTTATTTCCGGCCGATTCCGCCGAGCAGTGCGGCGACCATCTTTTTCGGCTTGTGCGCCTCTTCCGGCTTGGGGGTCGGTTTCGGTGAGTCGGGAATTTCACCACGCGGTTCGTAGGGCTTGCTGAAGTCGAAGCCGTCGGGCGCGACTTGCGGTTTCTTGGCGGGGCGGTTGGCTACCGGGGCCTTGCTCGGCGTTTGTCCGCGCTTCTTGCGATTTCCCGGCGGGTATTCGTAATCGGCATCGGGCTCGTAGCCGGTAACTTCGATCTGCTCGATCGGGCGCTTGATCAATTTCTCGATCTCGACCAGGTAGGCAACTTCCGCGGCCGTGACCAGGGAGATGGCGTTGCCCTGCTTGCCGGCGCGACCGGTGCGCCCGATGCGGTGCACGTAGTCTTCCGGGACGTGTGGCAACTCGTAGTTGATCACGTAGGGCAGATCGTCGATATCGAGACCGCGGGCGGCGACGTCGGTGGCCACCAGTACCTGCAGACTGCCGCCCTTGAAGGCGTCCAGGGTCTTGATGCGGTCCAGTTGGCTCTTGTCGCCATGGATGGCGTCGGCATGTACTCCGGCGCGTTGCAGTTCGCGGGCGAGTCGGCCGCAACCCTGTTTGGTGCGCACGAAGACAATGCTCTGGGTGATTTCGCCGGATTTGAGCAATTTGGTCAGCAAGCCGCGTTTGCCGAACTCCGATACCGGGTGGACGCGGTGGGAAATGGTTTCCGAGACGGTGTTGCGCCGGGCAACCTCGACCAGTACCGGCGATTTGAGCATCGAATCGGCCAGGCGCTTGATTTCGTCGGAGAAGGTCGCCGAGAACAGCAGGCTCTGGCGTTGCTGCGGCAGCAGGTTGAGGATGCGCTTGACGTCGGGGATGAAGCCCATGTCCAGCATGCGGTCGGCTTCATCGAGCACCAGGGCCTGGACGGCGGCAAAACTGACGCTTTTCTGTTCAACGTGGTCGAGCAGACGTCCGGGGGTGGCCACCAGAATCTCGATGCCTTTGCGCAATTCCTCGATCTGCGGCTTGATATCGACGCCGCCAAAGGCGCACATGCTGCGCAGCGGAACATACTTGCTGTAGGTCTTGACCGATTCATGCACCTGCAGCGCCAGTTCGCGGGTGGGCGCCAGAATCAGCGCGCGCACCGGGTGTCTGGCCGGCGAGGGGCTGCTGCTGGCCAGCGGCAAGAGGCGTTGCAATATCGGCAGGGTGAAGGCCGCGGTCTTGCCGGTGCCGGTTTGGGCGCCGCCCATGATGTCCTGACCGGCGAGCACCAGTGGAATGGCTTGGCACTGGATGGGGGTCGGGGTGGTGTAGCCCTCTTCGGCGACGGCGCGCAACAATTCGGGCGCAAGGCCAAGGTCGGCGAAGGAGGTGGGCGGGGCTGGTTCGGCAGCCGGGTGTGTGGAATCAGGCATGGGCCAGCATTATATACGTGCCGGCGGCACGCTGCCGGGAATTACTTGGCCGCCGGCTTTTCGGCGGCAGGCGGTTTTCCGGCGGCGCCGTCGGGCGCGGCATCCGCTTTTTCGCCGGGGGGCTCGTCGCTCTTGGCAGCGGATTTGTTGGGCTTGACCGGGATGACTTCGTCGTCGGCGATTTTGCGCCGCTTCTGCCCGGGGGGCGGCGGTGGCGGTAGCTGCGGTTCGACCGTTTCCAGCTTGTTTTCGCGCATGTAGCCGTCCATGTCCCGCCAGCCGGCATAAACGGCGGATTTCGGCAGCCAGCTATATATCGAGTAGCAATCCTCGATGGCACGCCCGGACTGGCGGCAGGCGCTGCCGACGGCGCGGCCTTCGCCCTCAAGGCGCGCGTCGCGCTTGGCCGGATCTTCGATGCCCAGCTTTTCGTTGATCAGGTCGCAACCTGCCAACGGCAACAGGATCAGAAAGAGAAGTGTCAGACGCATGCTGCGCATTTTCCCACAAAATGCCCCTGGGCTTCGCATTTGTGCGCTCCGGCGCCGCGACCCCTGGCGGTGTTCACGCCTGGCGCTGATTCAGCCAGACGATTAGTTCGTCCAGCGGCATCCCTTGGGCATAGAGGAAGCCCTGCGCCTCGTCGCAGCCCAGGTTTTTCAGGATATTGGCCTGGTTTTCGTTTTCCACGCCCTCGGCGATGATCTTCATGTTCAGCTGGTGCCCCAGCGGGACGACCATTTCCGGGATATTGACTTCGGAACGACCGGAATCGAGGGCCCAGACAAAGGAGTGATCGATCTTCAGCCGGTTGGCCGGCAGACGGCCGAGATAGGACAACGAAGAGTAGCCGGTGCCGAAATCGTCGATGGCGACCGAGATACCGCGGGCGCGCAGCGCTTTGAGGGCGTCTTCGACGAAGTTCAACCCCATGACTGCGACCGATTCGGTGATTTCCAGTTCGAGCACGTCGGGCAGAACCCCGAAATCGCTCAGCGCGCAATCGACTTCCTTGAGGAAATTGGGTTGGCGGAACTGGGTGGTCGAGACGTTGACCGCCATGCGAAGGCCGGGGTGCCCCGCTTCCTCGATGCGGCGCGAAGCATGCAGTGCGGTGCGCAGCACCCAGGTCCCCAGGCTGGTGATCAGGCCGGATTGCTCGGCCACCGGGATGAAGCGTTCCGGCGAAACGAACAGTCCCTCCGGGGTGCGCCAGCGCATCAGCGCTTCGACCCCGACCACCTTGCCGCTGGCGAAATCGATCTGCGGTTGATAGACCACAAAGAGCAGTTCCTGTTTGAAGGCGTGGCGCAGGTCCTGCAGCAGGCGGGAGCGTTCGCGGGTGGCGGTGGCCACGTCAGGCGAATACCAGGCGTACTGGCCCTGGCCGTTTTCCTTGGCGCGCTTGACCGCGATGGAAACATCCTTGAGCAGGGTCGAGCCGTCGTCGCCGGGGTTGGTGCGAACGAAGCCGGCAGCCATGCTGACCGGGCGTTCAACGCCTTCGATATCGAAACTGGTGTTGAGGAAAGGATGGATTTTTTCCGGGGTGACGATGCCCTCGCCGCCAAAAATGCCGAAAGTGTCGTTGCTGATGCGCGCCACCAGCGCGTCGCTGCCGAAATGCTGTTCCAGGCGGCGGGCGATGGCGATCAGCAGCAGGTCGCCATAGTGGTGCCCGAACATGTCGTTGATTTCCGAAAACTGGTCGACATCGATCAGCGCGACAATTTGCGGCGTTTTGGCCGTCGATAGCGTGCGGTCGATGGCTTCGACGAAATACGAGCGGTTGGGTAGCTTTAGAACCGGGTCGTGGTAGGCCAGATTGCGCAACTCCTCGACCAGTTTGACGTTATCGGCACAGATCGAGATATTGGTGCAGAAGACTTCGAGCAGATGCTCGTCGATCTTGCGCAGTGGCTCGCCGGTGTCGATGAAGGCCGCGAAATCGTGTGCGTTGCGCCCGGAGAAGAACAGCGCCATGTGGGCATTTTCGACCAGATGACGCTTTTTGCTCAGACAATGCAACAGGCTGTCGGTGATGCGCAGGTCCTTGATCTCGAGCAGATGGTGCCCGATCATGCCGGAAAACTGGCCGGTCGCGGCAATCACCACGCTTTTCTCGAACGGTTCGCCATTCTCGGCGCGGGCACAGACCATGCCTTCGGGTTCGACGCCGATGAAGGCGGCGATCTGGCGGATCACGCCGGAAGAAAATTCCCGGACGCCGTCTTCGCGGATCAACTGGTTGCTGGCTTCGACGATCTGCTCCAGCCCCTTGCGGCTGGCATCCATGCGGCAAAGCTGGTCATACGAGCGGATGGCGGCGGTCAGCGTGGTGTAAAGCTTGGAACGGGTCAGCTCGTTCTTGGTTTTATAGTCGTTGATGTCGTAGCGGCGGATGGTTTCGATTTCCGGTGCGTAGCCCGGTTGGCCGGTGCGCAGGATGATGCGCGGATTGGCCAGGCCGAGTTCGCCACGAATCTGCCCGATGGCGTTGAGCCCGGCATTTTCCGATTCCATGACCACGTCAAGCAGAATGACCGCGACATCATTTTCCCGGCGCAGCAAATCGATTGCCTCACGCGAGCTGTAGGCGTGCAGGAATTCGATCTTGCGATCGAGGATGGCGACTCCGCGCAGCGCGAACTCGGTGGCACGATGCACATCCTCGTCATCGTCGACGATCAGCACTCGCCAAGCCGCTCCCCCGCTGCCCGAAGACGCCGGGAATTCCTTTTGCACATCATCTTCGAAACTGAGCAATTCGTCCTCAGCTCCGGCCATGTTTTGCGTGTTTGTATTCATGGCTTGGCCCTTGTTACACCCCTGTCTCATGCCATTCTATGACAGCCAACATGACCCGGCAATGCGATTTCCCTATAATCCAGCCTTCCCCAGAAAACGGAGATTGAAATGAATCCAGTCCTGCGTCCGCTTGTCGTCGCCCTTTCGCTCGCTCTTGCATTGCCGGTCATGGCGGCCAAACCGGCCAAGTCGGCCAAAAAAGCCGAGCCGCCGGCAGAGTCAAAAACAGAGCTGACGCTGGCGCATTCTTTTGGCCCGGTGGCCGAAGCAGAGTTGCAGAAGCTGGTCGATCGCTTCAACGAGCGCAATCCGGCCACGCCGATCAAGCTGGCGCGTCAGGAAGCGGGCGCCAAGCCGGCCCTGCTTAATATCCTGCGCCGCACCCAGGTGGCGGAATTCGTGGCCGAGAAGCAGGGCTTCAAGCCGATGTATAGCGTGTTCAAGGACGCCAAGGAAAATGTCGACACCTCGGCGCTTTCCAGCGACCTCAAAGCCGGGGTGACCGACGAAAAAGGTCGCTGGCTGGCCCTGCCGGTGGCGTACTCGACCCCGGTCCTGTTCTATAACAAAAATGCTTTCCGCAAGGCCAAGCTCGATCCCGAGCGGCCGCCCGAGACCTGGTCGGAAATGCAGGAAGTCGCCGGCAAGCTGGCGGCGGCCGGTTACGAGTGCCCCTACACCACCTCCTGGCCGGCCTGGGTGCATATCGACAACGCCAGTGCGCTGGCCGGCCAGCCGATTGCCAACGCCAAGGGCGAACTGGTGTTCAATGGCTTGGCGCAGGTCAAGCATATCGCCAAGCTGTCGACCTGGAAAAGCGCGGGTTATTTCCACGTTTTCGGGCGCAAAAACGAGGCGGATGAAAAATTCAGGGAAGGTCAATGCGTGATGCTGACCACCGATTCCTGGGCGCACACCGAGTTTCGCGAGGCCCAGGGGGTCGAGTTCGGCGTGGCACCGCTGCCGCATCATTCCGATGGCTATGGCAGCCGTCAGCACACGCTGGCCGACGGCCCTTCGCTGTGGGTCGGTAGCGGGTACAAACCGGCGGAATACAAAGCGGCCGCGAAATTTGTCAGCTTTTTGCTGACGCCGGAAATCCAGGTCCAGCTTGCCAGCGTCTATGGACATCTGCCGCTGACCGAAGCGGCACGGGCGGCGCTGAAGAGCCGGGCCTTGCGCGACCGGGTGCAGACGCTGGAGATCGCCTACGCCCAGCTCAAGGGGCAGGGCGCCAAAGAGCCGCTGCGGGTGTCGGCGCAGGATCCGCTGCGGGTGATTCTCGATACCGAACTGGAAAAGGTCTGGGCTGGGCAGCAGCCGCCTAAAGCAGCTCTGGATGCGGCGGTTGCCGGAGGAAATGCGGTGCTCAAGGCAAGACCTGCGTTGCGCAAGGCTGCGCCTCTTTGAAACATCGGCTTACAACTGGTAAATACTGGATTACAGGAGCCAGCGTCTAATTGCGCCATGGGATGAGCCCATGACAACCAATTGAGGAGGAAACCATGAAATCCAGTTCGCTGCTCTTCGCCTTGTGCCTTTCCGTTCCTGTCGCCGCTTGGGCGCAGACCACCGATACTCCGCGCGTCGATCAGCGCCAGGTTAACCAGGAAGCGCGCATTCAGCAGGGCGTGCAATCCGGCACCCTGACCGAGAAAGAGGCCGCCAGGATGGAAAAGGGGCAGGCGCATGTGCAGAAGGTCGAAGACAGGGTCAAGGCCGATGGCGTGGTGACCAAGCAGGAGCGCGCACGTCTGCATCAGGCCCAGGATGTCCAGAGTCAGAAGATTTATCGCCAGAAGCACGACCGGCAGACCGATTTCAACCACAACGGCGCCAACGATCGCGCCGAACGTCGCGCTACGCGCAAGGGCTGATCTCGCACGGCAAAACCCTCGCTTTCCAAAACCCGCCGCATCCCGGCGGGTTTTTTCTTTTAAAATGCACGGTTTGATTTGTCTGCCGACGGGCTTCCCATGAAAAGCGCTGAAATCCGCGAAAAGTTTCTCAAATTCTTCGAATCCAAGGGCCACCAGATCGTGGCTTCCTCCTCGTTGGTGCCGCACGACGATCCGACCCTGCTGTTCACCAATGCCGGGATGAACCAGTTCAAGGATGTTTTCCTCGGTTTCGACAAGCGCCCATACAGCCGTGCGACGACCTCGCAAAAATGCGTGCGCGCCGGTGGCAAGCACAACGACCTGGAAAACGTCGGCTATACCGCGCGTCACCACACTTTCTTTGAGATGCTCGGCAATTTCAGCTTTGGCGACTATTTCAAGCGCGACGCCATCCATTACGCCTGGGAATTGCTGACCGAGGTGTTCAAGCTGCCCAAGGATCGACTCTGGGTCACCGTGTATGCCGAGGATGACGAAGCCTACGACATCTGGACCAGGGAAATCGGGGTGCCGGCCGAGCGTACCATTCGCATCGGCGACAACAAGGGTGCTCGCTACGCTTCCGACAATTTCTGGATGATGGGAGACACTGGCCCCTGCGGTCCCTGCACCGAAATTTTCTACGACCACGGCGAAGGCATCCCCGGCGGCCCGCCGGGTAGCCCGGATGAAGACGGCGACCGTTACATCGAAATCTGGAACAACGTCTTCATGCAGTTCAACCGCGACGAAAACGGCGTCATGCATCCGCTGCCCAAGCCCTCGGTCGATACCGGCATGGGGTTGGAGCGCATTGCCGCGGTGTTGCAGCATGTGCATGCCAATTACGAAATCGACCTGTTCCAGAAGCTGATCGCCGCCGCCCGCCGCGAAACGAATTGCCCGGAAGCTGATACCCCGTCCCTGCGCGTACTGGCCGACCACATTCGCGCCTGCTCCTTCCTGATCGCCGACGGCGTCATCCCCGGCAACGAAGGGCGCGGCTTTGTGCTCCGCCGCATCATCCGTCGCGCCATCCGTCATGGCTGGAAGCTGGGCGTGCGCGCGCCCTTCTTCCACAGAATTGTCCCCGATCTGGTCGCCGAAATGGGCGAGGCCTACCCGGAACTGAAGGCCGGCCAGAGCAAGGTCATGGATATGCTCAAGCTCGAAGAAGAGCGCTTCTTTGCCACCATCGACAACGGCATGGCCATTCTCGACGGCGAACTGACGGCCATGGCCGCAGCCGGTAACAAGATGTTCAATGGCGAAACCGCTTTCAAACTGCACGACACCTACGGCTTCCCGCTCGATCTGACCGCCGATATCTGCCGCGAAAAGGGCGTCAGCGTCGATGGCGCCGCCTTCGATGCCGCCATGGCCCGCCAGAAGGAACAGGCGCGGGCCGCCGGCAAGTTCAAGATGGCGGCGCAACTCGATTACGAGGGACCGGCGACCACCTTCCACGGCTACGAGTCGCTGGAAGCACGTGGCAATGTGTTGGCACTGTACAAGGACGGTGTCGCCGTCAATGAACTCAAGGAAGGCGACCTCGGCGTCGTCGTTCTCGATCAGACGCCCTTCTACGCCGAATCCGGCGGTCAAGTCGGCGATTGCGGCTTGCTGCAGTCGGTGCATGGCATTTTTGCCGTTGAAGACACCCAGAAAATCCAGGCGGCGGTATTCGGCCACCACGGTGTGCTCAAGACCGGCACGCTCTCCGTTGGCAATGGCGTCAGCGCCAAGGTCGATGTGCAGGCACGTACCCGCACCATGCGCAACCATTCGGCGACCCATCTGCTGCACAAGGCCTTGCGCGAGGTCCTTGGCGAACATGTCCAGCAGAAAGGCTCGCAGGTCGACCCGGTGAAGACCCGTTTCGATTTCCTCCACAACCAACCGCTGAGCGACGCCCAAATCCGCCGTATCGAAGATCTGGTCAATGCCGAAATTCTCGCTAATACCCCGACTGACTGCCGGGTGATGCCGATTGCCGAGGCGCAGAAACTTGGCGCGATGATGCTCTTTGGCGAAAAGTATGGCGACAGCGTGCGCGTACTCGATATCGGCTCGTCGCGCGAACTGTGCGGCGGTACCCATGTGACGCGCACCGGCGATATCGGCCTGTTCAGCGTCGTCGCCGAAGGCGGCGTGGCTGCGGGGGTGCGCCGTATCGAAGCAGTGACCGGCGATAACGCCTTGGCCTACATGCAGGACATGGAAGCGGCGCTCGGTGGCGTGGCCGGTACGCTCAAAGTGGTGCCGCTGGATGTGCCGGCACGGGTGGCGGCGGTGCTGGAGCAGGTGCGCAGGCTGGAACGCGAACTGGCGGCGCTGAAAGGCAAGCTGGCCTCGGCGCAGGGTGACGACCTGACTGCGCGCGCGGTTGAGGTCAAGGGCGCCCGGGTGTTGTCAGCAACGCTCGAAGGCGCCGATATTGCTACCCTGCGCGAGACGCTGGATAAGCTGAAGGACAAGCTCAAATCTGCCGCCATCGTCCTCGCCGCGGTGGCCGATGGCAAGGTATCGCTGGTGGCTGGCGTCACTGCCGACCTGACCGGCAAGGTCAAGGCCGGCGAACTGGTCAACATGGTCGCGCAACAGATTGGTGGCAAGGGCGGCGGCCGTCCGGACATGGCGCAGGCCGGCGGCAACGATGTGGCGGCGCTGCCGAAGGCGCTGGATTCAGTGCCGGGGTGGGTGGAGCAGCGGTTGTGAAAGCGCTATGCAGCATTTTGATGCTGGCGGTGCTATCCCCGGTGCTGGCGGCCGATGCGCAGCCGGCGCTGGAGCGTACGCCTGTCGAAGCGGTGACCGGCCGTGGCGAAAAAGTGCTGCTGCATCCCAACGGGCGCTGGGAGTATGTCGATGCCAAAAAAGCCGAGATGGCAAAGAAAGTTGCCGATCAGTACCCGGAAAACAGAACCCGTCCGGTCGATGCGCAGGGCGGGCTGATTGCAGGCGGACGCCTGATCATGCCCGGCGAGGCGGATTACAACCGCGGCAGTCTGAATCCGAAATTGCGTTAAGTGGAAGGATGCGCGTAGGCAAACGCTGAGCGGAATTTGCCGTGTGTGGATGCTGTAAAACGAATGACCCGGGGGTGTGCCCGGGTCATTCGTTTTGCAGCGGGTAAAGTCGGGACGGGGCCCGGCTGCTTCAACGGTCCAGATAGCCTTCCTTGAAACGCAGGTGATCGGTGTAGCGCAGCTTGGTCAGCGCGCCGATGCGACCCATGTCGTATTCGAGGCGGATGATGTCCTGGCCCATGGCGTCGCGGGCAGAGACGATGCCCAGCGGCTTGCCATCGTCGTCGACCACCGGGACATGGCTGAAATTGCCATCGACCATCAGGATCAGCGCGTAGCCCAGGGTTAGTGCGCCGCGCACGGTGGTCGGATTGGGGGTCATCACTTCAGACAGCTTGGTCTTTTCGAAATTGGCGCCCTGGGCAGCCATCTTCATCACGTCGCGCTCGGTGAAAATGCCGACGAATTTGTCGTTTTCGATGACCGGCAGGCCGCTGACCCTTTTCTCCCACATGATCTGGCAGGCTTCGCGGACCGAGATGTCCTTGCTGGCGCTGATCAGGGGTTCGTCGCCGATGATTTCACTGATGGTTCTCGACATGCTCATTGCTCCTCAAAAATAGCCCATCCGGGAGTGTTGCATAAAGGGCGGTGAGTTCAAAGTTTCGCTACTACGAATGATCGGGATTGTCCTGATTGATGCTGGTGGCCCAGGCCAGCGCCTGCGCGCTACAACGGTTCAGCGTGGGTGCATCCAGCGTGCTGACCACCGCAAGATACTCGCGCATTTCGTCCGGGTCGCCATACTCGGCGGCGGCGGTAATTTTGAGCAGGTCGCCGAGCGGTCCGTTTTCTTCGATCAGGGCATCACGTACGATGTCCGGCAGGGAGAGCGGGGCAACGATATCGGCAATCGGCAGGCCAACCAGCGCCGGCATCAGCGACATGATTCCGACCATGAAGGCTTCGTCGGCAAAGGTGGTGTCGTTCTTGCGTAACGAGGTCGCCAGCAGTTCCATCAGCCGCCCGCGGGTGGCTGCCAGTTGCAGCAGCGGGCTGTCCATGCCGCCACCGCTGCCCGAGGCGTAAAGCAGCAATTGCAGCCAGCGTTGCAACTGGCGGCGGCCGAGTACGGTGATGGCGTGGCGCAACGAGGTGATGCGCACCGTGCAGCCGCAACCGACCGAATTGGTCATGCGCAGCAGATTGACCGTCAGCCCGGGCTCCGGCTTGAAGGCAGCTTCAAGCTCGATGGTGTCGGCATCCGAGAGCAGCAAACTCATCAGCTTCATCAGCGCCAGTTGCGAGTGGTTCAGTTTCTTGCCGGCGATGATCGTCGGCTTGGCGAAGTAGTAGCCCTGAAATAGCTCGTAACCCAACTGGAGACAGGTTTCCATCTGCTCCCGGGAATCGACTTTTTCCGCCAGCAGTTTTTTGCGCAGCGGTTTCAGGCGGGCGGTCAGGGTGGCCAGTTCGCCATTTTGCAGCGGTTGCAGATCGACCTTGATGATTTCCACCAGCGCGAGCAGTTCGCTGAATTCGGGCGAGATCTGGATCACGTCGTCGAGTGCCAGGGTGAATCCGGCTTCCTTGAGTTCGCGACAGCGAGCGACCACTTCGGGGGTGGGTGGCACGGTTTCCAGAATTTCCAGCACCACTGCCTCGCGGGGCAGTAATTCCAGCACGTCGCTGAACAGGAAGGCCTCGTCGACATTGATGAAGCCGCGGCAATGGCCGAGGGCGTCGCCAATGCCCAGTTCGGTGAAGGCGTTGGCGATGACCGTGGCGGTGGCGGTCACGCCGTCGGTGACATTGGCCACATTCTGGGTGCCGCTGCGAAACAGCAATTCGTAGGCCACCAGCTTTTGCTCGCGATCGAGAATCGGCTGGCGTCCCAGAAACAGTTCGTTGCTGCTGGCGGTGTTCATGATTCAGAAGGGTAGCACGATCCCCGGCCAAACGGCGTTGATGGCGTGCCGGAAGTTGTCCTGGATGCGTGTCAGCGCCACTTCGTTGTCGGCCTCGAAGCGCAGCACAACGACCGGCGTCGTGTTCGACGGGCGGGCCAGGCCGAAGCCGTCGGCGTACTCGACACGCACGCCGTCGATGGTGATGATCTGCTCGGCGCCGACGAAGTCGGCTTGCTGTTTCAGCTTGTCGATCAGCGCGAAGGGCTCACCCTCGGCCATCTTGATGTTCAGTTCCGGCGTGCTGACCGCGTTGGGCAGGGCTTTCAGCACGGCGCTGGGATCGGCGCTGCGGCTGAGGATCTCGAGCAGGCGGGCGCCGGCGTAGAGACCGTCGTCAAAGCCGTACCAGCGTTCCTTGAAGAAGACGTGGCCGCTCATTTCACCGGCCAGCGGAGCACCGGTTTCCTTCAGCTTCTTTTTGATCAGCGCATGGCCGGTGTTCCACATGGTCGGCTGGCCGCCATGCTGCTTGATCCATGGCGCCAACAGGCGGGTGCATTTGACGTCGAAAATGATTTCGCCGCCGGGGACGCGGGAAAGCACATCGGCGGCAAAGAGCATGAGTTGGCGGTCGGGGAAGATGATTTCGCCGTCCTTGGTGACCACGCCGAGGCGATCGCCGTCGCCGTCGAAGGCGATGCCGATTTCGGCGTCGGTGGTCTTCAGGGCGTGAATGACGTCCTCCAGATTTTCCGGCTTGGACGGATCGGGGTGGTGGTTGGGGAAGTTGCCGTCCACTTCGCAGAACAGCGGCACGATCTCGCAGCCCAGGCGTTTGAACAGTTCAGGGGCGACTGCGCCGGCGACACCGTTGCCGCAGTCCATGACGATCTTGAGCGGGCGGGCGAGCTTGATGTCGGCGACGATCCGGTCGACATAGGCGGTCTGGATGTCGGCGCTCTGGCGCTGGCTCTGGCCGCTGAGCAGATTGCCGGCTTCAATGCGCGCCTTCAGCGCCTGAATTGCCTCGCCGGCCAGCGTTTCGCCGCCGATGACCATCTTGAGGCCGTTGTAGTCCGGCGGATTGTGGCTGCCGGTGACCGAAACGCAACTGTGGCAGCCGAGCTGGTAGGCGGCGAAGTAGCTGAGCGGCGTCGGTAGGCA
>Ga0209570_1001516_pt1 | contig 12368 bp, 9 predicted proteins | sample EBPBio172007_DNA_FD_185861 | JGI IMG/M metagenome (GOLD analysis project Ga0209570, IMG submission 185861) | Wastewater treatment Type I Accumulibacter community from EBPR Bioreactor in Madison, WI, USA - Reactor 1_9/17/2007_ DNA (SPAdes)... | ecosystem: Engineered > Bioreactor > EBPR >... | reverse complement strand
AAGCGCAATCTCGTGTCGAGGCGCTTGAATCCGACATTCGCGCCGATGTTCGCACCGCGCTCGCACGGTTGCATGTCGCACAAGCCACGGCGGATTTATACCGGAAGACGCTGCTGCCGCAGCGCAAGCGGATCGTCCGCGAAACCCTGCTGCAATACAACGCCATGCAGAAGAGCCCCTACGAGTTGCTTGCCGCGAAGGAGCGACAACAGGCGGCGGAAAAGGAGTCGGTCGAGACATTGAAGGACTACTGGCTGGCGCGCGTCGAACTCGATCGGACTCTTGGCGGAGTCAGATCGGTTCCCGGTGAAATCGCCGCGCCGGCCTCGCCGGGAAAGCCGGCGAACGAACCGGATGAGGCCGCTTCCGCGCCTACGCATCACGCCCACTGAACCTTTATCATGAAACGCTTCTTCGCCATCCTTGACCGCATCGGCTCCGTCGGTGCGCTCGTCGCCGCCATCGCCGCGCCGTGCTGCTTTCCCGTCTTCGCCGCCGTCGGTGCGGCGGTCGGTCTCGGCGGGCTCGGGAGGTTCGAGGGACCGGTGCTTTACGCCTTTCAGGGGTTCGTCCTGCTTTCCCTCGTCGGTTTCCTCGGCGCGTTCCGTCGCCAAAAGCGTATCGGCCCGCTCGCACTCGGTCTCGCAAGCGTCGCGAGCATCTTCTTTGCACTCCATTTTGAGTTCTCGTCGCTCGCCCTGTACGCCGGCCTCGCCGGTCTCCTCGTTACCGCCGCTTGGAACTACTTCGGGTCGTCGCCCGCTTCTTTTCACGAGTCCGCTTCTCCCATTCTGCGCTCGGTCATCACTTGCCCGCACTGCGCCCATGCAAGCGAAGAGACCATGCCCACCGATACCTGCCGGTTTTTCTACGACTGCCCCGCCTGTGGCGCCCGCCTCAGGCCAAAGGACGGCGACTGCTGCGTTTTTTGCAGCTACGGCAGTGTCAAATGTCCATCCAAGCAGACTGGGGCTTCATGCTGCGGGTAGGGCCGGGGATCGTGAAGCCATACTGGGCAACGCCCCATACTCCTGTATTTAAACCGCACTTACAGCACCTCTGTCATTTCAAAATCCTGTTCCCGGGTTCGCCCCCGTTCCCGTCATCCCACCGGACTTTTTATTCCCATGCCTTCACCGATTCATTCCCGCCGCCGTTTCCTCTCTCTCGCCGCCGGCGCCGCGCTCCTCGCGCCCCTGGCGCGGCTCTCGGCGGCGGAAAAGGAACCCGACCGAAAACCCGTGAGCGACGGCAGCACAAAACCCTTCGCGCCGACCGACCTTGGTCCGCTCGGGTACAGGCCCGTTGTCACGCTTAACGGCGCCACGCTGCCATGGAAAATGGTGGATGGCGCCAAAGTCTTCCACCTTGTGGCAGAACCGGTAACGCATGAGTTCGCCCCTGGGCTCGTCGCGGAATGCTGGGGCTACAACGGCCGCGTCCACGGCCCGACCATCGAGGCCGTCGAGGGTGACCGCGTTCGCATCTATGTCACGAACCGCCTGACTGCGCCCACCTCCGTCCACTGGCACGGCGTCCTGCTTCCCAGCGGAATGGATGGAGTGGGCGGCGTTTCCCAGAAGGCGATCCAACCCGGCGAGACCTTCCTCTACGAATTTACGCTGAAGCAGCACGGCACGCTCATGTATCACTCGCACCACGACGAGATGACGCAGATGCAACTCGGAATGATGGGGATGTTCATTATCCACCCCAAAAATCCGACACAGCCTCCGCCGGACAGGGATTTCGCCATCATGCTGAGCGAGTGGAAGGTCGAGGTCGGCGCGCGTCGGCCCGACCCGAACGAGATGACGGACTTCAATGTCTTCACCATGAACGGGCGCAGCTTCCCCGGCACCGCACCACTCCTCGTGAAGAAAGGCGACCGCGTGCGCATCCGTATCGGGAACCTCAGTACGATGAGTCACCACGCGATCCATCTGCACGGCTATTACTTCAAGGTGGTCGCCACCGACGGCGGCGAAATCCCCCTCGCGGGACAATGGCCCGAGACGACCGTCCACATGCCGACGGGCAGCACGCGCACCGTCGAGTTTATCGCGAACGAACCCGGCGACTGGGTGATGCACTGCCACATGCTGCACCATGTGATGACCCAGATGGGGCACACCTTCGGCAACATGATCGGCATCGAGACCGAAGGGCTGAACGACATCATGCGGAAGTTGGTTCCCGGATACATGACCATGGGGGAATCCGGCATGGGCGACATGGCGCTGATGGGCATGAAGGTGCCGCCCAACTCGCTCCCCATGGTCGGCGGCCCGGGCCAGTTCGACTACATCACCATGGGCGGCATGTTCACCATCGTGAAGGTGCGCGACGAACTGCCCGCCGATGGCTCCGATCCGGGCTGGTACAAGAGCCCGCCCGGTACGCTCGCCGAACCCGCCACGGACGAAGCGCTGAAGCGAGACGGCATCGCGGTGGCGGCGCTATCCGCACACCTCGAAGCCAGCATCGGCGGTCCCGTCGAACTTTGCGACCCGAACGGAAAATCACCCGTCGTCGCGAAGGCGGGCAGCCCTGCGAACCTGCGCGTAAAACTTTCCATGCACTGACTTCGCAGAAACTGTCCTCCATTCCCGGGGCGAGGAGGCGCGTCGGGGTTGTTATGAAATGACACTCAACCGACCTATGGACACCAATACTACCGACGCACCGAACGAACAGTCCGCCACGCTCTCGATTTCCGGAATGAGTTGCGCTTCGTGCGCCAATCGTATCGAGGAGGCCCTCTCGGCAGTTACCGGGGTTCGGTCGGCCTCGGTTAACCTTGCGACCGAACGGGTGACGGTACGCATGCATCCCGACACTCCTGTTCCCGCCCTCGTCTCGGCGGTTGAGGCCGCCGGATACAAGGCAACTCCGGAAACGACCGACGGAGCGGTCGTCCGGGGAGCCCCACCCGAAGTCAGCCCGGCCCCGGTAATTTTATCAGCGATGCTCACCGCACCGCTAGTTCTGCCGATGGTCGCCAAGCTTTTCGGAGTGGATGAGATGCCTGAACCTTGGCTGCAAGCGCTGATGGCCGCTCCCGTGCAGTTCATTTTCGGCGCACGCTTCTATCGCTCCGCTTGGAAAGCCATCCGGGCGCGCACAGGGAACATGGATCTTCTGGTCGCCCTTGGCACGAGCGCGGCGTTCGCATTCAGCCTCTACCGGATGATCGTCGCCCCGGGCGACGCGCATCACCTCTACTTCGAATCATCCGCCGTCGTCATCACCCTGGTGTTGCTTGGAAAGTTTCTGGAGACGCGGGCGAAGTTCCGGACATCCGAAGCCATCAGAGCCTTGCAATCGCTTCGTCCCGACAAGGCGCTCTTGCTCACCGACGCGGGGGAGGTCGAAGTGCCGATTTCCCGGATACGCGTCGGCGACCGGATCGTTGTCCGGCCGGGGAGTCACATTCCCGCCGATGGAGAAATCGTCGAAGGAGCGAGCCACGTCGACGAGTCCATGTTGACCGGGGAAAGTCTGCCCGTGGAAAAGAATCTTGGCGACCGTGTCACCGGCGGCTCCGTCAACGGCGAGGGCCGGCTCGTTCTGCGCGTCACCGCGACGGGCGCGGAAACGACCCTCGCGAGGATCATCCGGCTCGTCGAGTCCGCCCAGGCGGAGAAGGCTCCCGTCCAACGGTTGGTGGACAAGGTCAGCGCCATTTTCGTGCCGGTCATCCTCGGCATCGCCGCCGTCACCTTCACCGCATGGCTGATCGCGACCGGTGACGCCGAAAACGCGCTGATCAACGCCGTCGCCGTGTTGGTGATCGCCTGCCCGTGTGCGCTTGGGCTCGCCACGCCGACCGCCCTGATGGCGGGAACGGGAGCCGCCGCCCGGCAGGGAATCCTCATCAAGGACGCGGAGGCGCTGGAAACCGCCCATCGCGTGGATACGGTCGTCTTCGATAAGACCGGCACGATCACGATGGGAAAACCCACGCTGGTCGGATTTGAGAGCGTCATCGGAGACGAGGCGCTCGCTCTCGCGGCGGCGGTGCAGCAGGGCAGCGAACACCCGCTTGCCCGCGCCGTATCCGATTTTTCAAAAGAAAAGAACGTCGATGTCCCAGTGGCGACCGGCGTCACCGCGATTCCCGGACGCGGCGTGCGAGCGACGGTTCTCGGAAGACAGTTGGAGGTCGTTTCCGAAAAGCGGATGATTGAACTGGACGCCACGCCGCCTCCGCAATTGGTGAAAAAGTCCGCCGACTGGATGATGTTGGGCCTTACCGTCTCGTGGCTTGTCGAAACCACCGGGGCGCCCTCGGTTCTCGCCGTGATGGCGTTTGGCGACAAAATCAAGCCGGAGTCCTTCGCCGCGATCATGAGGCTTCGCGAACTGGGCTTACGCACCGTGCTGCTCACGGGCGACAGCGCCTCGGCGGCGAGTGCTGTGTCGCTATTCCTCGGCATCGATGAAGTGATCGCGGAGGCCTTGCCCGATCAAAAGGCCGCCAAAATCATCGGACTGCGTGAGAAAGGTCGGATTGTCGCCATGGTCGGCGACGGCATCAACGACGCTCCGGCACTCGCCGCCGCCCACATCGGCATCGCCATGTCCACGGGGACGGATGTGGCGATGCACGCCTCCGGCATCACGCTCATGCGTGGTGATCCGTCCCTCGTCGTCGAAGCGCTGGAGATTTCCGGACGCACCTACGCCAAAATCCGCCAGAACCTGTTCTGGGCGTTCATCTACAATGTCGTCGGCGTGGCGCTTGCGGCGGGCGGCTTGCTCAGTCCCACGATTGCCGGGGCGGCGATGGCCTTCAGCAGCTTCAGCGTCGTCACAAATTCCCTTCTACTCGGAAAGACGCATCGGCATAACTGACTTATGGGCCACGACCACGATCACAAGGGGGCTTCATGTTGTGAATCCTCCTGTAATGCCGAAACCGGCCCCGGTCATGACCATGAAAACAGTCACGCCGGACACGGCGGCTGCGGATGCTCACACGGTGAATCCAAGACGGAAAGCATCAGCCTTCTGATTTCGGGCGCACTTGTGGCCGTCGTCGTGATCGACGGTTGGACGCACCTGTTGCCGGCGCCGGTCGTGACCGTCCTCTCCATCACCGCGATGGCGTCGGGCGGCTGGTTCGTCGTGCCGAAAGCCGTCGCCGCGCTGCGACGACTGCGCCCGGACATCAACCTGCTCATGGTCATCGCTTCGCTGGGGGCGGCGGTCATCGGCGAGTGGGTCGAGGCCGCAACCGTCGTCTTCCTCTTCGGCGTCGCCGAATGGTTGGAAGGCTGGGCCGACCGGCGAGCCCGGCGCGCGACCGAGGCGTTGCTGGACATCGCCCCGAAGACGGCCGCCGTGAAACGCGACGGCACCTTTGTCGAAGTTCCTGTCGAACAGGTCACGGTCGGTGAAACAATCGCCGTGAAAACGGGGATGAGCATCCCGCTCGACGGCGAAGTGACCGCCGGCGTCTCCGCAGTGAACCAGGCGCCCATCACCGGTGAGTCCGTACCCGTGGACAAAAGCGTCGGCGACACGGTCTTCGCCGGCACGATCAACGGCGAAGGTTCGTTGGAAATCCGCGTCACCAAGACGGCCGGCGACACCACGCTCGCGCGCATCATCCGGCTGGTACGGGAGGCGCAGGAACAACGCGCACCCACGCAGCGTTTTGTGGATACCTTCGCGCGCTACTACACGCCGGCCGTCACGCTGGGCGCGTTGCTCGTGTTCCTCATCCCGCCCCTGTTTTTTGGCGGCGCGTGGACGCCGTGGCTCTACCGCGCCTGCGTGCTGCTCCTCATCGCCTGCCCCTGCGCCTTGGTGATTTCCACGCCGGTGAGCATCGTCGCCGGACTCACCGCGCTCGCCCGGCGCGGTGTGCTCATCAAAGGCGGGGCGCACCTCGAAACCATCGCGCGACTGCGGGCTCTCGCCATGGACAAGACCGGCACGATCACCGAGGGCAAACCGCGCGTGCTCGGCGTGGAATCGCTCGGTGCGATGTCCGAACACGACATCGTCGGACTGGCCGCCGGCATCGACGAACATTCGGCGCACCCCATCGCCAAGGCCGTCGTGGCCCATGCGGCGCAAACAGGCGTCACGCCCCGGCGCGCGGGCGACTACCGGGCGACCGGCGGACGCGGAGCCGAAGGCACCTTCGCCGACCACGCCTATTTCGTGGGCAACCACCGCTTCACGCACGAACTCGGCGTCTGCTCCGAAGCCATCGAGCACCGCATCCGGCTTATCGAGGCGAAGGGGCAATCCGTCGTGGTCGTAGGTCATCGCCCACACGGCACCTGTGCCGGCGAAGTCTTGGGCATCATCGCCATCGGCGACACCGTGCGCCCGCACGCCTCCGAAGCCATCCGCGCCCTGCACGCCGCCGGCGTATCCACCATCGTGATGCTCAGCGGCGACAACCAGCGCGCCGCCGACCATATCGCCGGCCAGGTCGGCATCGACCGCGCCCACGGAGAACTGCTCCCCGACGACAAGGTCTCGGCGGTCAAATCCCTGCGGGACGAACACGGGGTCGTCGGCATGATCGGTGACGGCGTGAACGACGCCCCGGCGATGGCCGCCGCCGGTGTGGGCATCGCCATGGGCGCAGCCGGCACCGACGCCGCCATCGAGACAGCCGACATCGCGCTCATGCAGGACGACCTGACGAAGGTCGCCGAGACCGTCGTCCTCGCCCGGCGCACGATGGGCGTCATCCGGTTCAACATCGCTTTCGCACTCGGTCTCAAGGCGCTGTTCCTCGCACTCACGCTCACGGGTCACGCCACGCTCTGGCTCGCCATCCTCGCCGACACCGGCGCGACCTTGCTCGTCGTGGCGAACGCGTTGAGACTGCTGCGGTAGAAAAAAACTCCCGGTGAAAAAACTTCGGGGGAACTTCGTCCGGTCGGGGTTTGGCTCTCCGTACCGACAGACTTTCCCTGCCCACTCTCAATGAAACGCCTCCATCCATGGCTCGCGCCGCTGATGATGCTCGTCCTGCTCTGGACGATGGTCATCGCGCCGTCGGCCGTGGCGCAGTGCGAGCACCCCTGCGGAGCATCCCACCTCCATGTCTTGGGGGATCCATGCGATCAGGACGACGGAAGCTCATGCCCCGACGGACAGGTTCATTGCGAAAAAACTTCCGGAGAAAAACAGGTAGGGGAGTGCAAAGCTTTCGAGGCCGGTGACGCCGCCCTTGGCGACCACGCCCCGCTGAAAGCCCCTTCGCCGACGGTTTACATCGCCGTTTACGCGACGGTGACACCCCTCCTTGCCAGAATCGAAGTCGTCGGCCTTGAGGCGAATCGTTCCCAAGCCCCTCCGGAAATTCCGCCGCGTGAAACGCACGGGCGGGGTGCGTTGCCGTTGTTGATCTGAAACCGACCGTGATCAAACCGGGGAGTCCCTCCCCGGCTATCGTCGCGTCCCCGTCACGGGGACGCGCCACCATCACCGTCACCGTTTTTCAGATTCAACATGTACTCTTTCTTCAGACGCGGCGCTTGGATCGCCGCGTTGTCCCTGACGCCTTGCGTCCCCCCTCTCCTTGCGGGCGACACGCCTCCGCAAGACCACGCCGAAACTCCGGCCGGCACGCTTCGTTTCACCGTCGAATCCGCCGTCGCGCACGCCCTGGAAGCCAACCGCGAGTTGAAGGCCGCCGCCTTCGTCGTGGACGAGGCCCAAGGGCGGCTCGATGGCGCGGGACTTTACCCGAACCCGGAAGTCGAAGTCGGCGCCGCGCCCGGCGTCACCCCGAAAAGCGCCTACCGGCTCTCCGTCGGCGTAACGCAGCGATTCCCCATCACCGACCGGCTCAAACTCGCCCGCGAGGTCTCCGCGAGTGAAGTCGCCGCCGCCCGCGAAGAGGTGAACGCGGTGAAACGCGACCTGATCGGCGAAGTGAAAACCCAAGCCGTCCAAGTGCTCGCTCTCGATGCGGAAATGCGACTCTTGGAAGCGCGCATCACCCTCGCCGAAGAAGCCGCGAAAGCCGCCCGCAAGCGTGCCGGCGAAGGGGCGGAATCGCCCTTGGATTCCTCCTACGCGGAACTCGCGCTCGCCGATGCGAAAACGGAAAAGACGCGCTTGGAAACCGCGAAGACCACGGCCCTGAACGGTTTGAAGCCCCGCCTCGGACTCGCCGCCAACACCGCCATCGAAATCACCGGCGAACTGCCCGACCCGGTCGCGGCACCCGGTCCGAGGCCGGCGCTCACCGCCGAGGACAGCCCGGAATACCGTCGAGGAAAGATCCTCGCCGAAGGCGCGGAGACCTCCGTGCGCCTCGCCGAAGCCCGCCGATGGGGCGATGTCGGCGTCGGCCTTTACGGCGAAATGGAACGCGAGACGGGGCGTGCGGGCGGCTCCGACAGCCCCGCCGGATTTGTCGGCATCAAAGTCTCCGTTCCGCTGCCGCTGTGGGATGACAACCGGGGCGAAGTACGCTCCGCACGCGCCCGTCGCGAACGCCTGCATGCCGAGCTCGCCTCCGAAAACCTCCGCACCGAAGGCGCCTCGGCCTCCGCGTGGAAGGAATATGCGCAGCTGTGCGAGGCGATGCGCCCCCTTCGCGACGAACTTCTTCCCGCCGCCCGCGCACTCACCCAACGCGTCAAAGAATCCAGGACACGCGGTGAAATCGGATTCATCGAAGTGATCCGCGCCCGCGAAAAGGAGGCCGAACTGGAAAAACGCCTCGTCGCCCTGCGCCGTGACGCCGAGCTGACGCATATCCGCTGGGAAACTGCATCCGCCGCTCACCCCGCGCTGAAAGCTCCGTCCGGCGCCCTTCGCGCCTCCGAATAACCTCCGATCAAACAAACCACATCACGCCGGCGAGACCCTCTTTGGATGCACGCCGGCAAAAGGAAACCCATGAAAAAACTCTCCCGAATCGCACTGCTCCTGACCCTCCTCGGAACCGGAGCCGCAACCCCCGCGCTGCATGCTCGGACCTACCGCCCCCGCGTCATGAAGTCCATCGATGTCTCCAATGACCCGGCGGTGAACGCCGCTGAACAACGCCACAAGGAGGCGCAAAAAGCGTTGGAGGAAGCCCAAGCCAAGCGCGACAAAACCGCCATCGAAGCCGCCCAAAGGGAACACGACGAAACGCAGAAAGCGCTGACCGCAACACGCAACAAAGCCTTCGCCGAAGCGAAGAAAAAACAAGGTCGCCGCTAAGCCTTCGCGTCCCTTCGAACCTCAAACCACAACGACAACACCTTATGAAACACTTCATCCCCCTCGCCGCCCTCTCCTTCGCCCCGCTCGTCGCCTTCGCCAACGCCGAGGCCGACCATGACCACGACAAAAAGGCGCCCGCCGCCAAAACCGCCTCAGCGGAATGCAAGGACGGCTGCTGCGACTCTGACGCCACCAAGGGACACGAACACGGCGACGAACACGGCGACGACATCACGATCGCCCCGGAGCTTGTCGCCAAGTTCGGTCTGACCACCGAGAAGATCGCCCCCGGAAAAATCGCCCGCACGACGATCCTCACGGGAGAAATCACCAAGGATGAGTCGCTCGCCAAAGCGCCGGCAGTGGTCGTCCTCGCCAAGGTGTCGGAGCGCGCCGCCACCAAGTTCAAGGCCGGGGAAACGCACCTGCGCGTGGCACCCCTCGGCGGACAGTCCTGCGAGGCGCTCTTCCACTCGCTCACCCCGGTGGCGGATTCGGCCAAGGGATTCATCACGGCCCGCTTTGTCGTCGAAAACAAAGACGCCAAACTCGAAGCCGGCACCAAGTCCGAGTTCCGCCTCGTGACCTCCGAAAAGGAGTTTCCGCTCACCATCCCGCGTGCCGCCATCCTTAATGTGAAGGGAAAGACCTTTGTTTTTGTCGAAGAAAAGCCGGGCGTTTATGAACGCCACCCGCTCACGATGGTGGACGGCGACGACCGCCGTGTCGCCGTCAAAGGCATCGAGGCCGGCGAAGCCGTCGCCACGGACGCGGCCGCCTTGCTGAAAGCACTCGATTCCGCCCACGGCCATTCCCACGGACCGGATGGCGACGAACCGGATCATGACCACGACCATGATCACGCCGGCCACAACCACGACAAAGGCCATGCGCATGACCATGGCGCCAACAAGCCTGCGGACGGCGTATCCAAAAAGTAACGTCGAATTGCCCGCACGACCTTTCACACGATGAGACATCTCATTTCCATTTCCGCACTCGCACTCGCTCCGCTGGCGGCCAACGCCGGCGACGCATGCTGCCCCGACGGCGGCAAGTTCGACGCCCCCGCCGGCCACACCCACGCTCATGCCGAAGCGGGCCACACCCACCACGCCGACGCCAATCCCCGCGTCACGCTCAAGGCCAACCAGATCGCGAACCTCGCCATCAAAACGGAGAAAATCGCCCCGGCTAAAATCGCCCGCACCGCCTTCGCCCTTGGCGACATCGAAGTCGATCCGCGCGGCGAATCCTCCGCCGCATCGCGCATCGCCGGACGCGTCGTCGAACTCAAGGTCGCCCTCGGCGACACCGTGAAAAAGGGTGACATGCTCCTCGTCGTCGAATCGCGCCAGCCCGGCGGCGACCCCGCGAAGATCGCCGTCACCGCGCTCGCCGACGGCACGGTGACCGAGGTGCTCACCCGCCTCGGCGACCCCGTGTCTCCGGACGCCCAATTGCTGAAACTTGCCGATTACACACGACTCATCGCCGAAGCCCGGATTCCGCAACGCTACGCCTCCGACCTTACGCCGGGCATGACGCTTGCGCGCATGACGCCCGAAGGCTCGGAAACGCGCGAGGTCACACTCGACTCGTTCACCCCGAAGGCCGATCCCGTCGCCGGCACCCTCACGGCGCGATTCTCCATCGACAACACCGACGGTTCGCTGACGCCCGGCCGCCGTGTCGAATTTCAAGTCATCCTTTCGCAAAAGGAGTTCCCCGTCACCGTGCCGCGTGACGCCGTGCAGGGCGAAAAGGGAGACCTCTTCGTTTTCGTTGAGGAAACACCCGGCGTTTACGAAAAACACCCGGTCAGGCTCGGAGAAGGGGACGAACGCACCGTCGCCATCACCGGCCCCGAAGCCGGAGAGCGCGTCGTCACGCACGGCGCCTACTCGCTCTGTTACGCCGACGCCTCGAATGTTTCCCTTCAAGAGGCCATGGAGGCCGCCCACGGCCATAAGCACGGCCCGAACGGAGAAGAGCCGGGAGAGGAAGGCCATGCGGAAGGCGACCATAAACACGCCGACGGCGATGCGCACGATCATGAGGGTCACACTCACGCTGCGGAAGGTGGCAAGGATCACGATCACGCCGCCGAAAAAACCGACGCGCACGAAGGCCATGTCCACGACGCCGACGGGAAGGAAGTCGCCGTCATGAAAGGCGCCGAAAATACCGCCGCCTCCGCAGCCAAGACTCCCGCCAAAACCTCCGCATTACAGGAGGCGATGGACGCCGCGCACGGCCACAAACACGGGCCCGGCGGTGAAGAGCCCGAAGGCCATGACGACGCGAAGAAGTCGGGTCGAACCGGGCTGGTGAAATTCCTCACCGGCGATTCCGGATGGGTCTTCTTCGCCACGCTTGCGGCGGGCGAAGCCGCGCTGCTCGCGCTGGCCGTGACCGCCCTGCGTCGTAAAAACAAGGGAACCGACTCCGATGCTTAACGCCCTTATCAACGGCTGCCTGCGCCATCGGGCGCTGGTGATCGTCGCAGCCGTGGCCATCATGGTGCTCGGCATCTGGAAGGCGTTCACCCTGCCGAAGGATGTGCTCCCGGAATTGACCCGGCCGACCGTCACGCTCCTGACGCCCGCCCCCGGGCTGGCTCCGGAAGAAGTCGAATCGTCCGTCGCCGCGCCGATCGAGCGTTCGCTCCAAGGCGTGCCGGGACTCGACCGCCTGCGCACCCGCATCGAGCCCGGCCTCGCGCTCATCATCGCCGAGTTCGATTACGGCGCCGATACGCAGAGGATCCGCCGCGCCGTGCAGGAGCGCATCGCCGGAGCCGAAGCCGGACTGCCCGCCGGAGTCGTCCCGGAGATGGTGCCCGAGACCTCGCTCATGGGCGAAATCCTCCTCGTGGGATTCAAAGCCGAGCCCGGAGTCGTATCCGCGCCGCAGTTACGCGACATCGCGGAGCGCACCGTGCGCCCCGCGCTCCTCGGCGTGAAAGGCGTGGCCGAAATCGCCCCCATCGGCGGCGGCGTCCTGCGCATGGAAATCGTCCCCGACCATGAGCGCATGCGCGCTCTCGGCGTCACTTGGGAGGAGACTCTTGCCGCCGCGAAGACGGCCGGGCTCAACCTCTCGGCCGGCTTCTCCGTCGGGAAGGAAAAGGAAAAGGCCATCCGCATCACGGCGCTCACCCTCGACGCCGA
>Ga0209570_1001515_pt1 | contig 12400 bp, 12 predicted proteins | sample EBPBio172007_DNA_FD_185861 | JGI IMG/M metagenome (GOLD analysis project Ga0209570, IMG submission 185861) | Wastewater treatment Type I Accumulibacter community from EBPR Bioreactor in Madison, WI, USA - Reactor 1_9/17/2007_ DNA (SPAdes)... | ecosystem: Engineered > Bioreactor > EBPR >... | reverse complement strand
AGTTCAGGTCATTACGACCCCTGCAACTGGCTTAGCGTGCTTTATTTTCCGTTTTCTGAGACGACCCCGGCAAGAACCGACGCGGGATGCAACCCGAAGGGGGTTGCCCAAGCGAAGCGCGGAGGGTTCCCGTTGGTGACAGAATCGCGCGATCGAGGACGGGCCGCCGTCACCAACCAAGACGCCCAAATCTGGCGCTTGCTTGTGTATAACCTTGTGGACGAAGAAAGTTATCCACGCTGAAATTGTCTTGCGTGCAAGTCGTTGGTTCATAAGGCGTTTAATATGCTATCCACAGAAACGCACGCTGAAAGTGTCTTGCGCGTCACGCTGAAACTGTCTTGCGCTTACGCTGAAACTGTCTTGCGATCAGAAGCCGGAAAAGCGCGCAAAGCCTTACCAGCATTGGCTATTCTGGCCGCCGCGCCGCCTGCCCCCTGTAGTTCTTGCCTTTAGGTTTTTTTTCCCTTTAAAAATATACCTAGTAGTTGGAGCCGCCGCCGTTGTGAACAACGTCGCAAAAGCTGCCGCGAAGCGCGGCAATCACCGCCTACCCTCCGGTCGCTGCGCTCCCTGCGCCCCGTCGCTTCGCGCCGGCCTCAACAATGGATGGCCTTCGGCCATGCCGATTTAAGCGCGGCACCTGCCGCGCGGTGCGGCACCACCGCCGCAGCCAAGAACAGGCATCACCTGGGCGCATAGGCCGAGGAAATTCAAAAAGACCAACAGCCAAAAGGCATTTAACGGCTGGCCTTCGGCCAGGGCGTGAAGAACGAAGCGCGGCACTTGCCGCGCGGTGCGGATCGACGGCCGAGGTAAGGCATGGTCTAAGCGTCCCGACCGGCAAGCCGGCCGGCATGGCCGCAAGCGGCCACCCCTGCGGGGCGCTAAGACCGGGACAAATCACGCCCGGCCGACAAGTCGGCCGCCCGCTCAGCCCGGCGCGTGTGCGCGCCATGCCGGAAAGGTTCGTGGTGATCGGAAGTCCGAAAACCGTTCAGCAAAAAAGAGGGGACTTCCCTGCCCTCGATTGCGGCCCGTAGGCGCAGCAGGAGGCCCGCCACGGCCTTTTCTGCATCTTCCCGATACCGAGGGTGCGGCAAGGGCGAACGGCGCTCAAATCGCGCTCTATGGGCGTTTGCGTTCGCCTTGCGGTTTTCGGTGGTGCCTAGTGCTGGCGATTGACGGCAAAGCCGCGTTTTCTCTTGGATGTCCGCATTCATTACGGTTTATTATTTGTTTTATTCTGTTTTATCGTTGTTGCACGGTTTGTTTTATGGGTGTTATAATGTGCTTACGGTCAATCCTGGCCGCGCGAACCCAAGGAGCTACACCATGCAGAAGAATGTTTTCGTCGGCAACCTTGCCCGGCCGGCCTCCGTTACCGGCACTGGCGAACGCGCCGTTGCGCGTTTCACCCTGATTGCGAACGAGTACGCAGGCAAGGACAAGGATACCGGCCAGAGCCGCGAACGCGCCGTTGCGATCCAGTTCACCGCCTTCCGCGCGAAGGCCGAGGCCATCGCCAAGAACGCCTTGAAGGGCGATCAACTGATCGTTGATTACCGCGTTGAAAACAACGACTACGAGAAGAACGGCGAAACCGTGTACGGCTACAACTTCATCGTGGAAGATTTCGCGTTCGGTGCGCCGGGCAAAGAGAAGCGCGACCAGTTCAGCCGGGCGGGTGAATAACTCATGACATCCCCTGCCCCAAGGATGGATGTCGCGCAGTTTGAGCGCGTGGCGTCCAAATGCAAAAGATGGTCAGAGCGTTCCTTGGGCGTTGCAAAAGCGTTGATCGTCGAAGGTGTGTCGCTGTCCGAAGCGGCGGCGGCACGCTCGATGTCACCCCAGCAAGCGAACGTGATCCGGGGCCGTTTTCTCGCCAAGGCCGAAGACCAGCGCATTGAAGAATTCATGCGCCGGGAGAAACCGAAGCTGGCCAGTTCAGCACTTGAGCCGTATTCCGCGCAGATGCAGACCCTTCGGGACAAGGGTTACACGATTGAACAGATCGTGGCGTTTCTCAAGGAAAGCGGCGTTTCCACTTCACCGACAACAGTTCGGACTTTTTTAAGGAGCATTCGGGCATGAAAACTACAGTTCTCGCAAACCAAAAGGGCGGCGTGGGCAAGTCGGCCGTGGCCGTCCAATTGGCCTACTTCTTCAATCTCATTATGGGCAAGCGCGTTTTGGTGATCGACTTCGACCACCAGCGCAACAGCTCGAAGGCGATCAAGACGGGCGGCATTGCTACCGTGTCGCAGATGCCGGCCAGCCGCCTTTTGACTCACAAGGTTGGCGGCGTGGAAGACGCTGAATTTGTCTTGGTTTCGGCCGACAACGCCGAGCTGCTGAAAATGGAGAAGCAAGCCGACCGGCACAACAGTTTTGCGTCAAACCTTCAATCGTTCCTGCAAGCCGTGCATAACGACTTCGACGTTTGCATCATCGACACCAACCCGAACCCGGACATTCGGCAGCTTTCGTCGCTGGTCGTCAGTGACTACGTTTTGTCGCCGCTGCAACTGAATCAGGAAGCCATCGACGGTATCGGCGACCTGCTGAATCACGACACCATCGGCATTCGCAAGATCAAGGCCGCAATCAACCCAAAGTTGGAACTGATTGGCATCTTGCCGAATCTGGTCGAGCCGACGCCCTTCCAGCGTGACAATTTCCGCGAACTTTCTACGCACTTCGCCAAGCTGCTGATTCCGATGGATGTTGGCTTCGCCGCCATCAAGAAGACCACGGCCGTTCCCGAAGCCCAGGCCGCAGGCGTGCCGGTGTGGAAACTCGGAAAGACTAGCGGGCGCGATGCGTGGACGCAGATCAGACCGGTTTTTGAAAAAATCGCTTCAATCATGGAGGTTCAGTAAATGGCACTCGATCTTTCCGCCCTGGAAGAAAAGCCCACGGCCCCGGCCGTGGCCGTGGCGGTGCAGCCAACCGGCAAGCCGCTGGATATTCCCCTTGCCGACATCGAGGAAGACCCCGAGCAGCCGCGCAAGGATTTCACGCCCGAGGCCATGCAGGAAATGACGGACAGCATTCGGGCGCGCGGCGTGAAAACGCCGGTATCCGTTCGCACCCATCCGAGCAAGCCGGGCAAGTGGATGTTGAACTATGGCGCGCGCCGCTATCGTGGTTCGATGGCCGCGAGCCGCGACACCATTCCGGCATTCGTTGACGAGGCGCACGATGATTACGATCAAGTCATTGAGAATATCCAGCGCGACGACTTGAAGCCGATGGAGCTTGCGCTTTTCATCAAGAAGCGTTTGGACGCTGGCGACCAGAAGAAGGCCATCGCCAAGAACCTGGGCAAAGATGGCGCGATCATCACCCAGCACCTTGCTTTGATTGATCCGCCCGCGTGCATCGAAGACGCATACAGCAACGGCAAATGCACGTCGCCTAAAACCCTGTACGAGCTGCGCGGCTTGCATGAGAAGTTCCCCGAACAAGTCGAAGCATGGTGCGCCGACGCGGCCGAAATCACGCGCAAGACCGTTGCCGATCTGGCCGACGAGCTGAAGGGCAAGAAGAAGCCCGCTCCGGCTCCCGCTGCTGGCGAAGGCCAGCAAGGCGGCGAGCAGACGGGCGGCGAAGCCTCGAAATTTGGTCATGACCAAATTCCGGGCGGCGCTGGTGAAGCCGAAGGCGAAGGCAACAAGACAAAGCAGGCTGGTAAGAAGGGCGGCGACAACGACCAGGGCGGCGGTGCAGGCGCTGGCGAGGAAGGCGACGGCGGGCGCGATACCGGCGAGCTGACAAGCTGGCCCAAGGGCCGGGCTGTGTCCGATCCCGACCGCATGAGCAAGCCGCTTTTGTTGGTGGAGTTCGACGGACGTTCGGCGGCTGTTCTGCTGAATCGCCGCCCTACCACTGCCGGCCTGATTCACATTCGCTTCGAGGACGGCGGCGGCGATCAAGAGGTTGATGCAGGCGCTTGCAAAATCAACCTACTGACCGACTCCGAGAAATGACCATGAATCCGGCGATCCTGAAAGGCGCTGCCGGTTTGATCGTGGCCGGTGCGTTGCTTGCGTTTGCTGCCAGCAGGCAGCAAGCGCAAGCCGCCGACGTGGCCGAAGTGTGCGACCTGACATTTACCGGGAACGTCCAGCTTCGCGGCGTTCCCGTTGCACGAACGAAGGCCCAGCAGGCGAAAGGACTTTCCAACCGCGACGACGCCGGGCCGGGAATGTTGTTCGCCTTTGATCCACCGGGCAAGCTGGCCTTCTGGATGCGAGACACCCGAATTCCGTTATCTATTGCGTTCGTGTCCGAGGATGGAACTCTGTTCGTCATCGAAGACATGACGCCCCATTCCGACGAATACCATTTGTCGATGAAGCCCGCCAAGTACGCGCTGGAACTCGCACAAGGCCAGTTCCAGCTGGAAGGGCTTGTAGTCGGTTCCCGGCTGCTAAATGAGGAATGCCGGCCTACGGAGTAGGCCGCATTCGACGTGACCGACACCGCCAAGTTTTGGCGGTTTTTTTTGCCCGAGAACAATCCGTGCCTGAAATCCCGCACAGATGGTTCTATCGGGCGCTTTCAAGACCACGTTTTCAATCCCAAGAGCAAGAAACGCTTGGTCATGACCAAAAGTGTGGGGGGGTGTGGGCTATTGCAGGATAGGCTATTCGCCGGTATAGTGTGCGCACAGCTTACACATTGATTCCCCCCCTTTCACTTTTGCTTGACCTGTTGGAGCCGTTATGGAGAAACCGAGCCGTGCCATGAACATCCACCTGGGCGCAGACCTTAAAGCGCGCTGGGTGGATTACTGCGCCGGTCTTGGAAAGACACCCGGCGCAGCAATCAAGGAAGCCATCGAGCAGCAGCTAGAGAAAGCCGCCAAGAATCCACCGCCGCCGCCCTTGCGGCAGACGAGCGAAGCGCCCGACGACGAACCCAAGGTGCGGTTTGAAATCCTGATGACCAAATCGGAAAAGGCGGCCGTTCAGGAACGGTCCAACCTTGAGCGTTGTTCACAACGTCGGTGGATCATTGACGCGATCCGGGCGGGCCTCACGCGCGAACCTCAGTTCGGCATGAAGGAAATCGACGCGCTGGGCGAGTCGAACTATCAATTGCTTGCCATCGGGCGCAACCTCAACCAAGTAGCCAAGGCGATGAACGAGGGTCGGCGCGATTCCGTCACGATTACTTCAATCGAACGACTGCGCGGGATCATCGACACGCACACCGATAAAGTCAGTGCCGCCATTCGTGCCAGTCTTGAACGGTGGAACATCGAATGAGCAAGACCGTAATCGACGGCATCGTCAAGGATTGGGGCGAGCGCCTTCACTATTCGCCGGTCAAGGGATCGAAGGGCCGGAACATCCGTAGCGGCGGGCCTACCAGGGCCGCGAAGCCAGCACCACCAAGCGGGCCGGCCACAAAGGAGAAGGTAGCCAGGACGGCCAAGAAGACGGCCGAAGTCATGGTGAAAATCTCGGGCGGCGGCAAGAACATGAAGCACATCAAGGCGCACATGGACTACATATCGCGCAATGGCGAGGTGGAGATAGAGGACGAGAACGGCGACATTCACCAGGGCATGGAGGCCGTGCGCGACGTGCGCGACTCATGGGCGAAGGGGAAAATCGGCATCCCCTACGAAGGCGAGAAGCGCAAGGAAGCCTTCAACATCGTTTTGTCAATGCCACCCGGCACCGACCGGCAGGCCGTCAAGGACGCCGCGCGAGAGTTCGCTAAACAGGAGTTCGGCAACCACCAGTATGTTTTTGCCGCCCATGACGACGAGAAGCACCCGCACGTTCACCTTGCCGTCAAGGCCGTGGGGAATGACGGCATCCGCTTGAATCCGAGGAAAGGCGACTTGCAATTTTGGCGCGAGCAGTTCGCCGAGAAATTGCGCGACCAGGGCATAGAAGCGAATGCGACACCGCGCCGGGCGCGTGGCGTGGTGCAGAAGGCCGAGAAACAGGCCGTGCGCCACATTGACGCGGAATTCGAGCAGGGCAAGCGCCAGGAGCCAGCCCGCGTTACCAGGGCAAGAAAGCAGGACGCCGAAGCCGAAGTGACGACAGGCAAGAAGCGGGCCAATCCAGCGCAAGACAATATCAGCGCAGCCCGGAAAGATACACAGAAGGCATACGGTCAGATTGCGCGGGCACTGGCGACCGGCGAGCCAGAGGACAAGCAAATTGCCCTCGACATCGTTCGGCTGGTGAAGACCATGCCGCCAGTCGTGACGAAGCATGAAGCCCTCGTGCAGAGCCTGCGCGGTACAGGCGGGCAGACCGCCGAGCGTGAGGCCGAGCCGCAGCGGCCACCGCGTCAGGAGCAGGGCAGGGCGAAGCCAGACGACGAGCAGACCCGGTAAGCAGACGAAAAAAAACGCGGATCGTCCGCGTTTTTTTTCTGCGTTTCCCCATTTTCAGCGGTACAAATTTCCCAATGTGGCCCGGTGAACTTCGTTGATGTGGGCGACGGCATTGCGGCCATCCTTCACATTCGCAATCGCTAGTTCGCTGGCCTTCGTGAAGCGATGGCCGACGCGGATCGAATAGGAGTTGAAAGCCCAGCTCAAAAAGCCGGTGAAGAAAACGGCATCCTCGATGTCGCGCCACTTCACGCCGATGATGCCTTTGTTCCAGGGCAGGAGGCCACGAAAGAGCCAAACGCCGTCATCATTGGTGAACAGGATCATGCTGCGCAGGTACAGCACCTGATAGGCAAATATCGCCAGTGCTGCCAGGACGGCAACCACGCTCAAAGACTGATCCAGCGCGCCCAAGGCGACGGCCAGGGCCGAGAGGAAGAAGAACACCACCACGGCCCGGACGTATGCCACCCACGACAGCCGATATTGATTGAACGGCACACCGCCCGATGTTTCGTTATCTGCTGATTCCATAGTTAGCCCATCCTAAAAAAACAGGGGAGAGCGGTTGCCCGCTTTCCCCTTGGGTTGTTGGCCCGCGAGCTGGGCCAGTCACAGGTTCACGAACCGTAGTCGTTCGCGCGACGTGCTGCGTCTTCGGCTGCAATTCGCTTGTTGTACTCGGCAAGGGCTGCGTCGTACTTGTCAGCTTCAACCCAATGGCCGCCGCGTTCGGGGACGCCCACATAGCGCGGTGCCTTGATGTCGGTATAGGAGTTGCCGGTATAGGCTGTGCAGTACGACGGCAGGCTGTTGCTGATGTAGGTTTCGCCGCTATCGCCGTTCCAGTTCCAGACGCGCAGCGTCGAATTCAGCGAGGCGTAATCGCAACGGCCCGCGCCGTTTGTGATGGCATCGACCAGGGCGACCATTTTTTCGTCCTGCGAAGCGGCAGGGCACAGGTTCAGAAAGTTCTTGCGGGCTTTCAGCGTGTCCTTGAACTTCTTCATGTTGATGCTGAAGTACCGCTTGAGGGACGGTGAACATTCGTCCGGGCGCTGGCCGGTAGAGAGGCAAAGAACCGCCTCGCAAGCGAGCTTTACATCGCCCGTAAAAAGGCCGTCATCGGCGTGCGCGGGCACCGACGCGAAAAGGATCGCGGCAAGCGATGAAGTGATGGCAAGACGTTTCATAAATTCCCCTTACTGGTTGAAAACTTCGATGTCCACGCGGCGATTCAGCGACCGTCCGACCGCTGAAAAGTTATCCGCAACGTAATCACCGGCCGACACGTAGTTGACCGAAATGATGGCCGGTGAAACTCCTTGCCCGATCAAGAACCGTTGCGCAGCCAGAGCGCGATTCAGGGCTATTTTTTCGTCCGCAGTGCTGGGACGTTTGCCGTCCGTGCGTCCGCGTATTTCGACCCGGCGCGCTTTGGCGAGCAGCGGCAGCAGTTCCGCGCTGTCGTCGGCGCTCAGGCGGAAATTGGTGTCGTTGTAGGGGAAATGCACGCTGAACGTGCGCGAGCGAACAGGCGGCGGGGCAGGTTGCAAAACGGCCGGTGAAACCACTGGCCGAGCCTGTTCAACACGAAGTTTTTCTTCCGACTGCGCGAGCTGGGCACGCAGTGCGATAACTTCGGCCGTCTCCGGTGTGTTGACGGCGTGGCGGTCTGACCCGTCCACCACTGGCGGCTTTGGCGGCGTTGAGCACGCAGCCAAAGCAAGGATGCTGGAAAGAACGACCAATTTGCGCATTGTGTGACTCCGATATGTGGTTTGTTGTAGAACCAAGATTATATATCTTGGCAAGCCATTTGTAATCATAGAGCGCGCTGAAACTGTCTTGCGCCTGTGCGGTGTACGTTCTCGACCACGCCACGGGCATTTTGCAATCGTCATTGGCGACAGCCCGGGCCGTCCAGGGCGCGCGATCTGTCACCAAGGAGAGAGTGGGGCGGGCAGTGCGGGTTGGTGACAGCAGATCCGCCGGCGTCGGCGGGATCTGTCACCACCATGAAGGCGGGGCATCATTGGCGACAAAGGCGAGCTGGCCAGGTTGCCGAAGTGTCACCACGACGCGGCCCGTACAAAAGAAAAACGCCTTGTGTGACAAGGCGCTTTCCGACTTTCAAGACAGATTCAGCGTCAGCATTTCACCGGGTACGCTCCGCGTTGCGTTCGACCACTGGCCCGGTGCGTTCCGGCTGCTGCGACTTGGCAGGCGCTGCCTTGTCGTACACAGGCACGGCCGGCACCTTGTTCGCCTTTTCACGTTCGGCCATGCGAGCGCCGACAGCCGCTTTCAGGGCTTCTCGCTGCGCCGGGTCTTTCACCTTGGCGTCGATCAAGGCCGAGGCGACGGCTTCGGCGACCTTCGCCTTGTCCGACTTCTGCACGTCCCACTGATTGCGGTTCGTCGTGATTTCCTCTTTGCCGATGACATTGCCGGCTTTGTCTCGTTTCAGAGCCTCCACCGTGACAGGCGTATTGCCGCGATATTCCAGCTTCACATCGTCGCCGGCCTTCACCTTACCTTCGGACATGGCGCGTTTCAGATCGACGCCCCAAACGGTTTTTTCGCCCTGCTCGGTTGCCAGCTTCACGAAGTAGTTCGGCTTTTCCTTCGGGTCATGGTTGAAGTTCGCCGCGCCATGTTCAAGAACCCGGCCAGCGTAGGCCCGCAATGCCACCTTGGCGGCCGTTTCGACCGCCTGCCCGGCCATTCCTTTGCCTTCGGCCTTGTCGGCCGCTACGGGTCGATCCTGACGCGCTGAATCTGTCTTGCGGCCGGCGTCCTGGCGCTGCTGTTCCGGCTTGCGCTCGCGGGCCGTCTGGTCACGCTCAACCGTGTTGCGCATGGCACGTTCACGCTTGTCTTCAAGCAGCTTCAAATCTTGTTCCGTGGGCTTGTAGCCGCGCGCCTCGATGCCGCGCAAACTGGCTTCCATCCAGACTTCGCGCTGAAAGTCAGGGTGGCCGGAAACCTTGATGGTTTTCCAGCCCTTGGCTTCGGCCATCGTTGCCATGGCCTTTGCCACGCGGTCATCGTTGGAGGCCGAAACCATGCGCTCGCCCCTGTCCTTCATGGCGAGCTTGCCCGGCTGATCCTTGAAGTAGAACTTCGCCCCGGCAACGCGAAACTGGCTGTGAACCTGTTCCATCAGTTCCACTTGCCGGTTTTTCTCGCGTTCCGTGTACTGCTGCGAATCCCGGTCAGTGGTGCCGCCAGTCCGTTCCGCGATGTCGTTCGCGTCGTCCTGTTCCAGCGCCTTTTCGGACAGATTTTCAACGTCGATGCGCTTGCCTTCGGCCTTGCTGCCGAGGGCGTCTTGTTCGCGGGCCAGTTGCTCGCGTTCCCGCTGGCGAAGCAGGTTCGCGCGGGCGACGACTTCCTTGCCGTCGATTACTTCGAGTTCCTTGTCCTTGACCGGCTCCACGACATTCTTTTCGTCGGCCGTGTCAGGTTCGAGCTGTTCGAGCTGGATCAACTCGGCGGCCTTGCGGGCTTCCTTCATGCTCGCACGCCGGGCGGCTTCTTCGGGCGTCATGCCGTATTCGTTCATCAGGCTTTCGCCCTTCAACGATCCTTTGGCTTCGCCATGTTCCATGATCGCCTTGGCGTTCTTGTCGCCCACCGAGTCGGCCAGCGTGTCGGCGTCAATGCCTTTGAGCTTGCCCACGGTCTTGTTGCCCATGTGGAAAGAGACGTTGAACGCCTGTTCGCCGTTTTCCTCGCTGCGCTCGAAACGAATCGACGTTACCGGCTTGTCGTCCAGCGTCATGACGCCGTAGGCCGGGCCGCGCTCTGAGGCATCCAGCACGTCGGCAATCTGCCGCGCTTCTTCGTTCTGCCGCTTCCACTCACGATCCACGATAGCGGGGGGCGTGGTGCCCTTGGGCGCGTGGTCTTCCCAGGCTTTTGCGGCTTTCTCGAAGTCGCTGCGCGCCAGGGTTTCCAGATCGTCGGACAGATGCGAATGCAGGTTCGGAGCGGCCAGAGGGATTTGCGACTTGGCGGCCTCCCAATCGGTTGCCTTGAGGCGTTCATTCACCGACTGTTCCAGGGCTTGCATATAGCCCGCGCGAAAGTCGGCATCGACCTCATGGGAGTTCGGCAGCGTTTTGACGAACACCTGTTCGCCGTTCGCGTATGTGCCATGCACTTCAGTACCGGCCATCATCCTGCCGCTTTCCCTGCCGTCCGTCTTCATCACATGGATGGCCCCAGGCCGTTCCGTCCTGTCGGCATGAAAGAACGCCGCGCCGGCTTCTTTGGCATCGGTGAAATCTTGAGTCTTGTTGCTTTTCGGCTGATGCACCTGAAAGCTGTGAGTGGTTTCCTTTTGTTCGGTTGCCATGCTGTTCCCCTTATCGTTCGATGCCGGCATCGGCTTGTTTATCCTGCGCCGGGGCAGAGGCGGGCTTGGACTTCACAGCTTCCGGCTGCTGCTTGTTGAAAGCCTGTTCGGTGACGTTGCCCAGGTGCTTCAAGAACGCCTCACGCTGATTCGTGTTCTTGATGTTTTCCTTGGCGTAGTCGGCGGCCTGCTTCATGAAGTCTTCGGGCTTCATGGCTTCCTTCGCGGCTGCATGCTGGGGTGCTTTCTCGGGCGCGTCCTTGGCGGGATCGGCCGCTTGCTTGCTCTTGTCCGACCAGTGATAAGCCTTCGCCTTGTCCCCGGTGTAGTGGACTTGAACATTGGTGCCGTTCATGGTCTTTTTGGCGTCCAGCAAGGCAAGCGAAGCGCCTTGCAAAGCTACATCGTCCTTGTGGTGAACCACGGCCGAGAGACGTTCTTTGCCGACCGCTTGAACAATGAATTTTTCATTGTTCAGGATGACGGGGCCGTAGTAGCTGCCGTTTTCCTTCGCGGTGGAAATGCGGGCGGTGATGTTGTTGCCCTGTGCGTCTTTGATGCGTTCCCCGGCAGCATCGACCGGGTTTAGCTTGTTGATTGCGTAGTCCCGAACTTCCTTCGGCACTTCTTCAATCTTGTGCAAGTAGCCGCCGACAACTTTGGTATTGCTGGCAGTACGTTGACCAGCCGGAGAACCGGCAGTGCGTTCATTCATGATGATTGGCTCCTAACGATAAAAAAATGTGACTCTCGATAAAGTCACTCTTGGGCTGCGCCCGCATTAGTCGCCGCTTAAAAGCGACGACCAAATTCAATGCCTATTCCGCATTTTTGATTGAAGGAAGAGGCTTGTCAAGCACGCTCAAATCGAGTATTGGTGCGTCGTTTTCGACTTCCTCGGCATACTCTGGCACCGCTTCCATTTCATCCAGAGCGGCCAGCATGTCGGCTTCGTCCATCATCCCGTCATCGGGGGGCGTGAAGTCTTCCATCATTGCGGCAAGGTCTTCATCCGTAGGCCCGTCTGGTTCAATGTCGGCTTGGTCATGACCAAGGCCGTGATCCGGTTCGGGTTCAGCCTCTTCCGTGGTGACGAGCTGCACGCCTGCAGCTCGATCCTCTGTCGCCAAGTCGGCCACCGGCTCAATGCTATTGACCGCGATTTCCTGCCCGTCGTCGTCGGCCGCTTGTGCGTCCAGTGCCGCCAGTTCGTCATCGCTGGGGCGCTCGCTGGCCCCGTCTTCGTCCACTTCCGGCGCTTCGCTGTCGTCGTAGCTGTTCGCCGCGTCCAGGGCGTCAAAGAAGCCGTCAACGAACGCTTCCACTTCTTCCGGCTCGATGCCCGCTCCTTCGGGCAATGGCACCTTGGAGAAGTCCAGGGCGAGCGTGCGAAGGTCGATGCCCTTCGCTACATCGGCGGGCTTCAATTCGCGCGTGCGGGCCTGCACGACCGCTTCATGCAGATCAAGGTTCAGGTACGGCACATCGACGGCGCATTCACCGGAACCCCAGGAGTCTTCAAGCTGCTTTTTCGTCGGCAGCTTTTTGCCGAGCTTCGCCAGCGACGGCGCAACCGACTTGAGGCGGTCGATAAAGACGTGATCCTGAAAATAGGCGATCTTTTCGCACTTGATGGGCTTGGTGTTTTCAAGGTTGATGATCTGTTG
>Ga0209570_1001508_pt1 | contig 12465 bp, 8 predicted proteins | sample EBPBio172007_DNA_FD_185861 | JGI IMG/M metagenome (GOLD analysis project Ga0209570, IMG submission 185861) | Wastewater treatment Type I Accumulibacter community from EBPR Bioreactor in Madison, WI, USA - Reactor 1_9/17/2007_ DNA (SPAdes)... | ecosystem: Engineered > Bioreactor > EBPR >... | reverse complement strand
CGCCAGCGCAAGCGCGGCACTATGCCGACCCGCACGACGCGCATCGTCATCAACGAGGACGTCTGCGAGGGCTGCGGCGACTGCGGCGTGAAGTCGAACTGCCTGTCCGTGCAGCAGCTGCTCACCGAGTTCGGTGAGAAGACGCGCATCGACCAGACGTCGTGCAACACCGACTACTCCTGCCTCGAGGGAGACTGCCCGGCGTTCATGACGGTCGAGGTCGACCCGCAGGCCAAGCGCGCCAAGGCCGCCCTCCCGACGCCGCCGAGCGTGCCCGAGCCCACGTGGACGGTGCCGGCGGGCACCCAGTCGGTCTTCCTCACCGGCGTCGGCGGCACCGGCATCGTGACCGTCAACCAGGTGCTGGCCACCGCCGCCCTGCGGGCCGGGTATGCCGTCGAACTGCTCGACCAGATCGGCCTGGCCCAGAAGGCCGGCCCGGTCATGGGGCACCTGCGGTTCGCCGCGGACGGCCCGCTCGACCCCTCGAACCGGGTCACGCCCGGGCACGCCGACGCCATCCTCGCCTTCGACCTGCTGACGGCCGCCGACTCGGGCAACCTGCGCTACGGCTCACCCGCGCACACGCTCGCGGTGGCCTCGACCTCGGTGACCCCCACCGGGCCGGAGGTCTATGACCGGTCGCTGGCCCAGACCTCGATCGCCGAGCAGCTCGACCGGCTGCGGACGGCGACGCGCGAGATCCACGAGCTCGACATGCTCGCCGCCTCCGAGGCACTGCTGGGGTCGACCACCGCGGCCAACCTCATGCTCGTCGGCGCCGCGATCCAGTGCGGCGCCCTCAAGCTGCCGCCGAGCGCCGTCGAGGAGGCCATCGAGATCAACGGGGTCGCGGTCGCCGCGAACAAGGCCGCCCTGGCGTGGGGCCGCCTCTCCGTCGCCGACCCGGCCGCCTTCGCCGCGGCGGTCGCCGCCGCCACCCCGGCGCCGGCGCCGGTCGTCGACGTCGACCCGACCAGCGTGGTGGGGGCGCTGGCCGGGGCCTCCTTCGGCGGGGAGGTCCGTCGCTTGGCCGAGCTGCGCGCCGTCGAGCTCGTCGGGTTCGCCGACCTGCGGTGCGCCGAGGACTACGTCACGATCGTCGACGCGGTCTGGCAGGCCGAGCGTCGGGTGACCAACCGGACCGAGCTGTCGGAGGCCGTCGCCCGGCACCTCTACAAGTTGACGGCCTACAAGGACGAGTACGAAGTCGCCCGGCTGCTCACCCGCCCCCGGGCAGCCGAGCTCGCGCAGGCTGCCGTGCCGGGTGGCACCGACCTCACCTTCAAGCTCCACCCGCCGATGCTGCGCGCCATCGGGATGGGCAAGAAGATCGGACTCACCGGCTCGACCCAGGCCGTCCTCAAGGCGCTGGTGCCCATGAAGAAGCTCCGCGGCACGGCGCTCGACCCCTTCGGTCGCGCCCACGTGCGCAAGGTCGAGCGGGAGCTGCTGCGGCACTACCGCGTGACGTTGCACGACCTCGTGAGCGGGCTCACCGCGCAGAACTACGACCGGGCCGCCGCCTTCGGCGCGCTGCCGGACGTCGTGCGTGGGTACGAGGACGTCAAGCTTCGCAACGTCGAGCGGTATGCCGCGCAGGTCGCCGCGCTCGGCCTGCGGGCTCCGGACCTCCCGTGAGGAGGCGTTGATCCCGCGTGGCGCGTCTGGGACCTGCCCGGCGGGACGGTCGAGCCGGGGGAGAGCGAGCTGCACGCCCTGGCACGAGAGCTCCGGGAGGAGCTCGGCGTGGACATCGAGACCGCTCGGCCACGCATCTCTACCGGGTCGCCACGGGGGCCGGGGGCCAGCGGACGAAGCTCAGCGCCTGGCTCGTCAGGGAGTGGAGCGGGACTCCCAGCAACCTCACTGTCGACGAGCACGTGGCCATCGGCTGGTTCGACAAGGGGGACCTGCCCGAGCCCGCGCACCCGCTGATGCGACCGGCCCTCGAGGCCGCGATCGAGGCCTTGGTGCCCTGACCCGGCCTGCGCGGCATACCTGGCCCGACCGCAAACTGAGACGGGATGCCCACATCACGAGACGTCGTCCTAGTCTCGGAGCATGGCCGACACTGCTGACAAGACCTCCTTCGACATCGCCGTCATCGGCGGCGACGGCATCGGACCGGAGGTGGTTGCCGAGGGCCTGAAGGTCCTCGAAGCGGCTGCCGGAGACGTCAAGGTGAGCACGACCGAGTACGACCTCGGCGCGGCCCGCTGGCACCGCACCGGTGAGACCCTCCCGGCGAGTGTCGTCGAGGAGCTCAAGGGCCACGACGGCATCCTGCTCGGTGCCATCGGCGACCCGACCGTGCCGAGCGGCGTGCTCGAGCGTGGGGTGCTGCTGCCGCTGCGCTTCGCCATGGACCACTACGTCAACCTGCGCCCGGCCAAGCTCTACCCGGGTGTCGCGAGCCCGCTCGACGTTGCGCGCGTCGCCCCGAACGGCATCGACTTCGTCGTCGTCCGCGAGGGCACCGAGGGCCCGTACGTCGGCAACGGCGGCGCCTTGCGCGTCGACACCCCGCACGAGATCGCGACCGAGGTCAGCGTCAACACCCGGTATGGCGTGGAGCGGGTCGTGCGCGATGCCTTCGCGCGCGCCCAGGCGCGCCCGCGCAAGCACCTGACCCTTGTGCACAAGCACAACGTGCTCGTCCACGCCGGGCACCTGTGGCGGCGCACCGTCGAGGCCGTGGGTGCGGAGTTCCCGGACGTCGAGGTGGCCTACCAGCACGTCGACGCCGCGACGATCTTCATGGCGACCGACCCGGGCCGCTTCGACGTCATCGTCACCGACAACCTCTTCGGCGACATCATCACCGACATCGCGGCGGCCATAGCCGGCGGCATCGGCCTCGCCGCGTCCGGCAACATCAACCCCAGCGGCGAGAACCCGTCGATGTTCGAGCCGGTCCACGGCAGCGCGCCCGACATCGCTGGCCAGGGCAAGGCCGACCCGACGGCCGCGATCCTCTCGGTCTCGATGCTGCTCGCTCACCTCGGTCGCGACGAGGCGGCGGCCCGCATCGACGCCGCCGTCGCCGCGGACCTCGCCGAGCGGGGGAGTGCGGTGCGCTCGACCAGCCAGGTCGGCGACGCGATCACCGCCCGCCTCTGACGGAGGCTGTGGTCGCTGCGTCCCTGGCCGATGAGTCGAACCCTGCGTGTGCATTTCCTCCGCGGTCACGGCCATTGAGGGCTGCCGGTCGACCTCGGGACATGGCTGAGTGGCACGTCCCACGTGGGACGTGCCGGGTCAGGGTCGAGGTCGATCCGGCCACGCGTGGCTGCTGCCTCGATCGTGGACACCGTCTCCGATGCTGGCGCAGGGCTCGTTGTCGCTGGCGAGACCACACGGATCACGCCGGAAGGTCACGGTCTTCACCCCTTGGGGGCCGTTCCTGATGGTCGCGGTGACGGCCGCGTCGTGGATCAGTCGGTGGTGGTGGCCGCACAGGGGGATGGCGCGGTCGAGATTCGTGTGGCCTCCACGGCTCCATGGATCCTCGTGGTGCAGCTCGGACCAGGCATAGGGGCGATCACATCCGACGGCGGCGCACTCGTCATACAGCGCGGCGAGGGCGGTGCGCTGGGCCTCGCTGTAGAAGCGTTCCTGGCGCCCGAGGTCCAGGGGAACTGATGCGCCGCCGAGGACGACGGGCAGAAGGCCCGCGTTGCACGCCAGCCGCCGTGCCTCCGACGTGGAGTGTTGGTGGCCGGTGTCGCAGGTCGCTGCGCCCACGCTGGGCCCGAACGCAACTGCTCGTCCGGTGGCCGTCTCCACCGCGCCGCTGAGCTCGGCCGTGGCTGCTGCCCCCATGACCTGCTCGACGGTCATCGACACGACCACTGTCGAGGCGACCTTGCCGGTGAGCTGGTTGGTGGGCAGGTGCTCGAGCAGCTCGACGAGCGCCCGCCCACGCTTCTGCCGCCAATCCAGTGCGTCCCAGTCGGCGTTGCGGCTCGGCCCCTGCTCGGTGTTGCGGCTCGGCCCCTGCTCAGCGGTGGCAGCGAAGAGCCCCGCAGCAACCGACCCATCCGCGAGGTCACCCGCCGGCTGCTGGCCGTCGGCGAGCGTCGCCTCGGCGGTGGAGTTGAGGTGGTTGCGGCGAGGTGAGGTCATCGACTGGACGACCTTGCGCAGCACGTGGGCGGCGCCCGTGGGGACGACGAATTCGCCCTTCGTCGTGCCGTCGGGCCGGTCGAACATGCTGAGGTAGGACGCGGCATACGCCCGCCGCTCCTGGTCGACCAGCTGGTCCTCCTGGTGCTGGGCGACCTCGGCCGCGCTGCGCTCTGCGGCGCCGATCGCGACCAAGCCCGCCTTGCGGAGACGACCGGGCGGCAGGCGCTTGGCGTCGCGCACCATCGCCTGCTCGACCTTGACGCGCTCGGGCTCGGAGAGAGTCTCGGGCAGCTTGGCCATCGTGTCCGCGACGATGCCCGCGTTGGTCCGGGAGACCTCGCCGGCGCCGAAGGCCGCCTTGGTCGCCGGCAGGTTCTCATCGAGGGCGGTGGCGAGGGCCACGTCGCAAGACGCGCCACCCCCACTGGCGTTGGTCAGGGTCGCCACCCAGGCCGAGGTCGAGGCTGCCCCGCTGCGACGCCGCACCTCCTGGCGGTCGGCCTTGGCGACGAGCGCCAGCTTGGTGGCCTCCATGCGTCGTATGACACGGTCCATCTCCTGCACGTCGGCGCCCGAGACGGTCTGGGACTCGTCGGCGACCTCGAAGGCGAGCCGATCGACCCCACGGTCAAGCCACGCCAAACGCCTGCGCACCTGACCGGCCGCGGCCGGCAGGGTGCCGGCGCGGTGGTCGAGGTGGGCGACGCTGCTCATGCCTTCATCATACTCGAACATATGTTCGAGTCAAGCGATGTGCAGGTTTACGTTTGGGAGAGAGCTGACGTGGGCGTGTCGTGGTGGATCGTGAAGGATTGGTCGCGTGACCACGCTCGCTGACGCCGTGCTTCCGCTGATTCGCACGCGGGCCGACCTCTACCGCTGGTCGCTGGCGAACGCTCACGGCCGCGACATGCACGAGGCTGTCGACATCCTCGAAGCCGCACTTCCGACGACCGACCCGGTCGAGGCTCATCGGGTGACCGAGCGCGCCCTGACGGTCGCGCTGAAGGTCCTGGCGCGTGCTGATGACTCCAGCGGCGTCATCGGCCACGCCTGTCATCGGCTCCTCGCCCTGCACCCGACCACGGCGGCCGCTGCACGAGTGCCGGTCCGCAAACTCGTCGACTGGATGATGGCCTTCCAGTTCGACGGCATCGTCGACTACTTCGAGCTCGACGTCGTCGACTACGCCCCGGCCCTCGGCGACATCGGTCTTCGGACCTACCGGCAAAGGCTGGATGCGTATGCCGCGGGGCTGGGTCCGCGGCCCAGCCGAGCCGATTTCTGGAGCTCGAAACACGCCGGAGAGTGGTTCACGCTGGACTGGAACGCCAAGCGGTTTGCGGTCCTGGCCAGGGATGTGGACGCCATCATCGCCACGCACGCTGGGGAGGGGGACCGGGCGGCGTGGCTGGAGGATGCGGCATACGCGCTGGACGAGATCGGCGAGAGGGAGCTGGCTCGCGAGTGGGCCTGCAAGGCAGCGCATTTCGATCGGGGTCACCAGTCGCAGAAGGCTGCGGGCTACTGGTGCAAGCTGCTTGAGAGAGACCGCCCGGATGAGCTCCTGTCGGCGCGCCAGTGGGTCTTCGAGCAGTGGCCCTCGGCGTCGACTGCGGCGGATCTTCACCGCGCGGCGAAGGCCGAATGGCCGGCTCTTCAAGCACAGGTGCTCGCCGTCCTTGCGACGCGGCCCGACCAGGCCGTCAGCCTCGCCCTTCACACGCTCAAGGACCCTGCGCTGGCTTGGCGACTCGCTCACGAGCTGGACCTGTCCTCGGATCCGACGTGGAGCGAGCTCGCCAAGGCCTACGAGCGAGTCGATCCTCTGGCCGTGCTCCCAGTCCATGCTCGGCTGGTCGAGAACGAACTGGTCACGGCAGGAGCCGAGCACTATCGCCGGGCAGCGCGGCGACTGGCCAAGATGCGCACCCTCGCTGCCGGATCGGCTCACGCCACCGAGGTCGACGCCCTCATCGCCGACCTGCGGCGCACGCACTATCGCCGTCCACGGCTGCAGCAGGAGTTCGACCGCGCGCACCTGCCGTGACCCAGCGCCGGCATTCGAATTCCTTCTGGCTGGCCGAAGGCTAGAATTCTGTACACAACGACGATTCCGCTCGAAGAGGCTCGAGCCAACCTCTCGCGCCTGATCGACGAGGCCGTGCGCACTCATGAGCGAACCGAGATCACCCGCAACGGGACCCGAGCAGCTGTCCTGCTCGGTGCTGACGACTATGACTCGATGCTGGAGACGCTCGACATCCTCAGTGACGCCACGCTGGTCGCCGAGCTCCAGCGCTCCCTCAACGAGCTTGCTGCAGGTGATGTCCTGACCACCGACGACGTGCTCGCCGACCTGCCCGCAGGACGGTCGCCCCGCGAAGCACGATGCAGGGGCTGGAAGTCCAACACTGGCCCGTCGGTCACTGAGCAGTGGTCAGGCGCGGTAGGCGTCGCGGCTGTGCCGGAGGGAAACGACGTGGATGTGGACTAGCTCGTCATCGATCCGATAGATGACTCGGAAGTCACCCCGTCGCGCCGAGTGGAGCCCAGCGAAGGGTGCCCTCAACGCCTTACCGACTCGTTGCGGATTCTCGGCGAGCGCTCCGAGGACGAACTCCAGGCAAGCGGCGGCCACCGACTCCGGAAGATCCCGCGCCAGCGCTCGTTGGGCAGCCCTGGACCACGTGACGGAGTGGCTCACTCCGTCGGGGCGATATTCCGGGGGTGGAGCGGATCGGCAACGGGTGGAGCCTGCCGCTCGAAGGATTGCTCGCGGCTGGATTTGCGCCCGAAAGCGGGTCGGGCACGCCCCTGGGCACCCCCCTGCCCACGAGCATGCCCGGGCAGGTGCCCGCCCCTGCTCACCCGACCGCCCTGACGGAGCCGAAAAGAGCGCCCCACCGGCAGCCGACCTGGCTGAGATTCATCGCCTCGAGCTTGAGCAGGCCCGTTCCGAGGCGCGCGTGATGCGCGCTGAACGCGACGCCGCCCAGACAATCGCTGACGAGCGCCAACGCATTATTGCGCTGCTCGAAGCACCCAGGAACATCCCGTCAGCCGCCGAAAACGCGCACCCTGAATAGCCCCAAAGCAAGCCCGCAGCGGAGCCGCCAACAACACCGAAACGCTCACGTTGGGCGCGCGCTGCGGAACGTTGGTTGTTCTGAAACGGCATCCCTCATCCGAGCTAAATCCGGCTGCCGCGACCGCTTTGCGGCCGGGGTGGTGCCGTTCGCTCAGAACGGCAGCGGCCCGTGGTCGGTGGGGACGATGAGGATGCCGACGATGGCGCTCGTCTCGTCGAAGGCAACGCGGCCGACCAGCTCGCCTCCCTCGCAGCGCAGCACGGTGGCGCCGATAACAGTGCCGATGACGCGCTCGTCAGCGTCGAGCGGGGTGCCGTCGTGCAGCTCGACGTGGGTGCCTTCGAAGCCTTCCAACTCGCCCACCATGCCGAGCGCGACGACCCAGGTGTCACCGATCAACTGCGGCGTCAACTGCTCGCGCACGCGGGGGTTAAGGCGGGCCTGGAGTTCGTCGTGCGAGCCGTCCGCGATGAGGCGGAACGTTGCCTCGGTCGCCTCTATCAGGCCCGTGATCGTGCGAGTGGTCATGGGGTCTCCGTTTCGTGGGTCGGCGGGGCGCCCGAACCGCTTGAAGGCGGCCTGACGTGACATTCCGAGCAGGGTGCCGATCTCGTTCCACGAGCGGCCCTGAGCGCGAGCGGCGTGGACGGCGTCCTCGAGCCTCGCCCGTGCGAGGTCGACCGCCTGTTTCGCCTGAATGATTTCGTCCACGACTCCATGTAAACCGATGGTTGACACATGTGTCAACCATCGGTTGACATGCCTTTGTCCCAAAGAAACCGAGGCCGCGCCACTGGCGTGGATCCTGCGCTGGCTCTATGGGGCGACATTTACGCCGCCAGCCCCAGCGGGGACGGGTCGAACGTCGCGTAGCCGGCCCTGACTGAGAACCTGGCGCTCAGGCTGACACCGGCCGATGTCCTCTACTTGGAGAAGGCGCTCGATGCTGACGCGCCGCCCAACCCCCAGCTCGCCACGCTAGTGGCCAGCGTGAGGGGGTCGGCGCGCGTCACGCACTGACCGTGAGCCACCCGCACATCTTGTTGTGATTCTCCAAGCTGCGCGTACTGGGGCGGGCGAGCCCCTTGGGGAGCCGAGCCCTCGTTCCGTGCAGGGCAACGTACTCGCTCGCGACCAGGGCTGGGGACACGTGGACGGTGCCGTCGCCCGTGATTGTGATGAGGTGGAGGTCGAACAGGGTGTGGATGTCCGCGCGGAGTAATAGCCCGTTCCTTACGGCGTTGGTGTAGTCACCGCGGTACGGGACGATGTGAGCCGCCTCAAGGATGGACTCGACTGCCGTCCCTGTGACGGCACACGCCTGACCATAGGCCTCGAGCAAGGCGCGACGGAATTGCGGCTGCCCTCGCCGAAGGGCGATCGTCACCTCGATCCGCTGTCGGAGGTCTTCCTCGAGAGCACTCTCAGACTCCTCTTCGTGCCAGTAGTCGCGGGCTTCCTCCCGGGCAGCAGCCGAGAGATCAGTCGACGCCCCCGACGCGGCGACGCCCAGCTCAAGCAGGAGCCAACGCTCACCGGAGGGCTGCACCCGCTGTGGGCCAAGGTTCAATGTTGACGCGACGCCGGTAGCCGCCGCCAGCACTGCCCACTTGGGTTGTCCCACGGCTTCAGGAACTTCCGTGTCGAACCACACCCGGAACCGATAGGCATCCCGCTTGACATCGTCGATGTTCCACGGCGCCGGGGTGCCGAGCGGCAGCTCGTCGATCGCTCTCGTTACGATCACCGAGCCCAAGAGGCTCTTGCCCGCCTGCCAGAAACAGAGCCGGTCGCCCACGGCAAAGTCCCTGCGGCTCGGGGCGGTCACGTCCCAGAAGCCGTGCTCTTTCGCCAACTGCCAGTGCTCCGGGTTCTCCCGGTCGATGCCAAGAATCCAAGTTGCCATGCCGAGCCTCTCGAGGAGGCGGGGAGGCATGTCCTGTGGCGGAAGCCTGTCGATCCGCGAGTGATGGATTAGTGCGGTCGCGAGATCACATGAGTGATCTCAAGTAGTCGTTCGTGGCGCCGTCGGTCGAGAAGATGCCGACCCCTCGCACGCCTCGAGTGAGCAGGACCTTGTAGACATTGCGGACGAGTTGGTCGAACAACCCGTCCGAGACCTTGGTGCGATTGCGAAAGTCGGGGTCCTTGTTGGCCGATCGCACGGACACCCACCTGCCGTCGCGCACCACGAGATCCGGCCCGATGATCACGCCGGCATAGTCGTACTCGAAACCCTGCGCCGTGTAGACACACCCCACCTGCCCGAGGCCGGCGGGATCGGTCGCCCACAGCGCTGCCGCCGGAGCGCCACCCACCGAGCGTTCGCCTTTGAGGTTCCATGGTTTCGACCACGAGCCGATCTGGACATCCGGCACCAGCGTCCCGTCCTTGCGAGGGTCGCTCCACGGCCAGCAGTAGCCAGCCGCGATGCGGGCGCCGAAGCCGGCATCCGCCTTGCCGCCAACCCAGACGTCCAGTTCCTCGACGCTGTCCATGACCTGCACGTCGAAGTCGTCGCCGGTCCACGGCGCCGGACCGCCCGGATGGAGCCCGAGCAGGCGCTGCACCCACTCGACATACGCAAGCGAACCGCCACAACGGAATTGCGCATCCAGGTCGACCCGGAGCACGTCCAGTCCGACTGCCCTGGCATCGGCCTCGATCCCGTCGATCGTGCCCTGCTCCCCGGGGCGCACCACTTGGAACTGGTCGAGCAGGAAGACGGGCACGCGCGCAGCCGAGAGCAATTCGTCGACCTGGCGTCGACCGGTGCGGAACTCGGCCTTGGTCCACCGATTCGCCGACGTCTCCCGAATGCGGTGGGCCTCGTCCAGGACGAGGACGTCCAGGTCGTTCGGCTCGGAGGCCATGAACGAGTTGAAGTACTGGAATGCCTTCTGCACGCGAGGATCCCGCTTGCCTGCGACCTTGCGGAGGGTCTGGGTGAAGGATCGGGAGCCGGTCGCGTGGACGACCGTCCGGCCCTGGCGAGCGAGCTCACCCATGAGGGAGAGAGCGATGACACTCTTGCCGCTCCCGGGCCCACCCGTGACCACGACCGCGGTCTTCTGGTTCGTCCGCCGAGCCCGCTCGACAGCATGCATGACGTAGTTGTAGGCATCCCGCTGCTCGTCCAGCAGGACGAACATCTCACGGCGTTGGACCTCCTCGGCGGCCACTGCAAGCAGCTGCTTCGACGGACGGATGGCCGACCCGAGAAGGCTGTCCGCGGCATACGCCCCGCTTGTCGGCGCGAAGACTTCCGCGAGGTAGGTCGAGAAGTCCCCGCGTCGCTGTCCGGTGAAGAGTCGACCGCCGGGTCCGGTCGGGAAGGCGAAGAGATCGGCGACACCGTGGTCCGTGGCGTTGTGGAGGTATGCCGCGCCGCGGACTGCCGATGGACGCTCGGCGACCGCTGCAGTGAAGTCGACGAGGTAGTCCACGTAGCCCTGCACCTGGAGCGAGGGGTGGGACACCGGACGGCCGTAGCCGGGCACGACGACGAGCCGGTCGTCGTCCTCGAAGGCATGGGCCTCGGTCCACTGCTTGAGCTCCACCACGACGTAGGCGGGCTCACCGTCGTGGCCGATGCCGGCGAGCACGACATCAGCGCGCTTGCTCGTGAGGGGGAGGCGGTACTCGATGAGCATCTCCACCTCGCCGAGTCCGGCCGACTGGAGGTCGGCGGCCAGGGCGGGGAGGCTGCGCTCCCAGGATCGCCGCTCCGCAGGTGAGGGCGATTGCCCGGACGAGTAGGACAACTGCTCCGCCAGCCGCTGGCTCAACGCGTGCTCCATCGCAGAGAACGCCGAGGCTGGAGTGCGCAGCAACGACGACACGAGGAGGGCTCCCTGGGCAGCACGACAAGGCGTGCGGGGGGAGCATGTCCATCGAAAGAAGCTCGTCGATCCGCAAGTACGACAACGAATCTATCCTGTGCGCGAGGATGGCCGCATGGCAGAGGAGCTGGAGCGATTCGATCGGTTCGTGAAGTCGGTGCGGGAGTTCCGCGATGAGCGGGACTGGGCGCAGTTCCACGACCCGAAGTCGCTGATCCTGGCGCTCGTCGGCGAGGTGGGGGAGCTGGCAGAGCTCTTCCAGTGGGTGCCGGCGGAAAAGGCCGCCGTCGAGTTCGCCGTGGCAGGGAGAAAGCAACGTGCGGGAGAGGAGATCTCGGACGTCTTCATCTACCTCCTCGGTCTGGCGGACGCTCTGGGCATCGATCTGCTCAGCGCCGCCGAGAAGAAGCTGGCTGCTTCTCGTGAGCGTTTTCCCGTCGCCCACGTTGAGGGCATCGCCCCGCCCAAGGACTGATCAACCACGGCAGTGGGCCGCGCAACCATCGCGATAGTCTGAGACCAACGCCCACAAGGCTCGCCCACCCCTTCTCCAACGTCGCAGGAAGGTCGCCACCATGGCCCTGTCGTTCGCCGCCACCTCGAACCCCAGCCCCGTGTCGCCCGAGCGTCGCGCCGAGATCCTCGCCGCGCCGGGCTTCGGTCAGTTCATGACCGACCACATGGTCCGGGCGACGTGGAGCGAAGGCGAGGGCTGGGGCGCGGGCGAGCTCACGGCATACGGCAACATCTCCATCTCCCCGGCCGCCTCGGTGCTGCACTACGCCCCCGAGATCTTCGAGGGCCTCAAGGCCTACCGGCACGAGGACGGCTCGGTCTGGACCTTCCGCCCCGACAAGAACGCCGAGCGCCTCCAGGCCAGCGCGCGCCGGATGGTCCTGCCGGAGCTGCCGACCGAGGACTTCCTCGAGTCCCTGCGCGTCCTCGTCGAGGCCGACCAGGCGTGGGTGCCGGCCTATGGCGACGGTGAGAAGAGCCTCTACCTACGCCCCTTCATGTTCGGCAGCCAGGCCTTCATCGGCCTCAAGCCGGTCAACGAGGCGACCTACATGGTCATCGCCTCGCCGGCGGCCTCGATCTTCAAGGGCGGCCCCAAGCCGATCACCCTGTGGATCTGCGAGGACTACGCCCGCGCCGGCGCCGGTGGCACGGGCGCGGCGAAGTGCGGCGGCAACTACGCCAGCGCCCTGCGCGGGCAGCTCGAGGGCGCGCAAAACGGTTGCGACCAGGCGATTTTCCTTGATTCCTCGACGCACACCTATGTCGACGAGCTCGGCGGGATGAACGTCTTCTTCGTCACCAAGGACGGCAAGCTCGTCACCCCGGAGCTCACCGGCACGATCCTCCCGGGCATCACGCGCATGTCGATCCTCGAGTTGGCC
>Ga0209570_1001505_pt1 | contig 12503 bp, 8 predicted proteins | sample EBPBio172007_DNA_FD_185861 | JGI IMG/M metagenome (GOLD analysis project Ga0209570, IMG submission 185861) | Wastewater treatment Type I Accumulibacter community from EBPR Bioreactor in Madison, WI, USA - Reactor 1_9/17/2007_ DNA (SPAdes)... | ecosystem: Engineered > Bioreactor > EBPR >... | reverse complement strand
CCCAAATTGACCTACTTCAAGTCTTTATATACGGATCCCACAATGAGTTTCAACAAACTAATCTCACATCATCTATACTATCAGAAGGTACGGGTGGTTTCACCGAATTAAAATACAGTCGTATTGTAATTCCTTTCTCCGGTGATTACGATGAATTTAGACATGTTATTTATCACGAAGTAGTCCACTCTTACCTCAATAAATACCTCCAAGAAAATGCTTCATTCTGGTCATCATCAATCTGGGGTACTAATTTATTGCCATATTGGCTCAATGAAGGTATTGCCGATTATTTTAGTAAAGGCAGCACTATGGATTATGAAACCGATATGTATATGCGTAGTTATCTATTTGGATCGAAAGCTATTGACCCTGAAAATCTCTATGGATATTCGGCATATCGTTACGGCGAAGCATTTTGCAATTGGTTAACATTGCGATATGATCGTAATAAACTAAGCACGCTCATCAAAGAATACACAGAAAAACCAAAGAATAAATCTAAGAATTATAAAGTTACCAAAATTGTTGGATACCATAGTATTACAACTGCATTCCAAGATGAATTGAAAAAGATATACAATGAAGAAGCAGATAAATTTCAGACTCCTGATATATTCGGTGATATAGTAAAAAGAGCAAAAGTAACATCTAACTATTATACAACAAATCCTCAAATATCACCGGATGGCAAGAAAATCATTTATATCGGCAATGACAATGATGCTTTAGGGCTTTACATCCATGACGTAGGGTCACCAAAGAAAAATAGAATTCTTATTGATGGCTGGTCAACGATGGGATTTCAAGAACTCGTAGTAAGTAAACATACAGTAAGCTGGCATCCGTCAAGTGAAAAATTTGTGTTTACTGCAAAAACAAATGGATATGACCAATTATATATATATAATATAAAGACCGAAGATTATGAGCAAAGGTATCTCAACTTTCGATCAATTCAATCAACACATTGGTCACCGGATGGTAATTCAATTGTAATTTCTGCACTTAAGAATAATCAGCAAGACATTTTCATCTATTCTTTATCTGACAATTCACTTATACAATGTACCAATGATATATATTACGATCAATCGGCTGTATGGTCAAGGGATGGAAAATCAATATTTTTCACGTCAAGAAGAGAAAAAAGCGCGGCAAATATAAACAGTGAAAAAGAAGACTACTTTTCTACAAACGAATTTCATGCCGTATATAAATACTCGGTATTAACTAAATCTACAACTCAGTTGACGTCCTTTTTTTCTTATAGAATCGAGCGTATTGTTCCCTCAAGTAATGATTCAAATTTAATGATACTGCACGATAAAAATGGTATCTATAATGTATACCGTTACAACATTGAAAAACGTAACGAAACACCATTATCGAACACAAGGTATGCTATAAAGGATTTTTCTCTATCTTATGATAACTCAAAGCTAGCATTTACAGCTTATAATGGAACAGGTATTGATTTATTCGTCTTGAATGACCCAAATACAAAAAAAGCCACTACAGATACATTACCATTTACACGATTCAAGTTATTCAACATTAATCCTAAACGCTTTCCTCTTTTTACAAAGGACTCAGTAGTTAAGGATTCATCATCAGTTGCTTTCACTCTATCAGATACAAAAACTCTTGACTCAATGAATATGCGAATAATGAGCAGATATCCAATGATGAATGAAATCAATTTTCCTAATCCATTAGCCTATGATGATTTCTCAGTATATCTGGGTTACAGCGGTTTTTCTTTTACCCCCACAATAAACAGTAAGATTACTTTTCGTGATCTGTTTCGTGATAAAAATATCTATACGTATTTAACCATTGGAGGACCAACACTTGCGAAATCTGATACAAATGCGCCACCAATTATGTATAGAGCGTCACTCTACTATGAAATGAAAGACTACATAATTGATTATACGTTTAGACTTTATAGAAGTAGTTATATTTTTCCAAATTATACTGAAACCGGAGTGTTTGCTGAAGGTGAGTATGTATTAGATCAGAAACAAAAGCTACAGTTAAGCACGTTCATACTATCAGCCGATAGACCTAATCAAGGAGCTGTTTTCTTTACACCGACACTCAATTATACGTATAATACTCGCAAACGTCACAGTTCCGTGAATTATACGGGTAATTATGTGACCTCTGAAATACAATTATCACCTGCAATTGGCAAATATGGTGCGAATTTTGGACTATGGACAATCAGTGCAAGTTCTGATCATTACTTAGCTCCGTTTACCTCTATCGGATTTGACGTGAATGCAGGCACATCATTTGGAAACGCCCCCCCGGCTTTTAGGATTGGCGGAACTCCCGGTTGGATTGTACGCCCTAATACCAATCCATATCTAAAAAGTGATTTGGATAACCGAGCTATTACAGAGTCAGAATTATTTCCAACTCTTCAAGATGCAGTTTTTCATCAACGATATTTTGTACGTGGTTATGCAGTTAATCAATTATCAAATGAAAATTTTGTTACGGGCTCTGTTTACGTAAAACTACCGGTAATTATTCTTGGGAGTTGGGCTTCATTCTTTTATGATATTGGTACTGCATTTAAGTCATTCGATGAAATTGGTGTTCCACAAAATACTGTAATACAAAGCATAGGCGCAGCCTGTGAATACAACTTAGGGATTTATACCTTGAGATTAGAATTAGCATATGGTTTAAATTCTTACCCTGCTATAGAATCACCATACACTTTGATGGTTGCATATGGTACATACTTTTAACAACTTTTCAACTAAAGTCATAGATGATAGCTATATTCTAAATGATATTATTCGTACACACATAATGGTTCATAATAAATAATAGAATAAAAATACATGATCTTTATATTATAAATTTTTACACAGTGTTCATTAATTAAAAGGTGGTTAATATGCTACAAAAAATTGTTGTATTTATAGTTCTATGTACTTTGTTTTCGTGTAAGTCGTATTTAATAATTAATACTATAAACAAACTACATAAAGGTATGACAAAGGAAGCCGTTTTAAAGGTATTAGAATATAAACCTGTCAAAGAGTTTACTATAACTGTAAATGGTCAAACTTATGATGTCTATGACTTTGAAGTAAAAACTTATGAAGTAAAAACTTATAGTGGTTTTGTCGGGGTCGGACGCACTAATTATTTTACACAGGTTCAAGACAATATAGATGATTACTATCTTCTTTACTTCAATGGTAAACTAAGGTACTGGGGTACTCTTGTAGAATACAGTGAAACGGAAGATTACGAAATTTCAGTTATCTCTAATGAGCTATATAATAAAGTGAATTTACTAAATAATGTCAAATAAGAATCATTGATTATTAATAACCAAGTTAGGATATTTCATGAATAAAATCATATGTATATTGTTTTGTACAATATCGTTACTCTCATGTTTTTCAAATCCCAAAATTTCAATATATCAATCAAAAGTGTTACAAAAGGGCATGACATACTCTGAAGTTGTAAGCAGACTAAGAAACAATCATGTAAATGAATTTGAAATTAGACTAAACTCTTCACCGTCAAATAAATATTTAATTCAAGTGTATGAAACTCAAGCTAGCCTAGGTATTCTTGGTCTGGAGGGTGAATATGATTCTGATTACTTTGCTGTATTTAAAAATGATACTCTGATGTACATGGGTTATCCATTTGACATGAACAGACACCCCGATACATTGCTCAATGAAATAGGAACAACGGCAGTTGCTGAATATGAAAAGATAAAATAAACAAACTTATTCTGATGGTGGCTCTTGTTAAAGAGCCACTGTTATTTTTCAAGAGGTATAATCTCAATAATTGCACTTCTATTATATTGTCTGCCTTCCGGTAAAGTACTGCTGATTATTGAATATGTTTTATCATCACCAAAAGGAACTACTTGAATATCGCATATCACAGAACGTTTTTTGAGTTCTTTTTGAAGAATATCACGCACATATTCAGCACGTTTTTTTGATAAAGCATAAATTTGTTTGCTGTCGCCTTCGCTATCTGCGTGACCATGTATAATGATTTTTTCTCCCGAAACAATCATGGCTCCTATTTTATTTTTAATATAATTCTCATCCGAAGATTGCAGCAATGATTCTTTTTCGTTGAACAATACCGTAAATCGTTTCGCTGTTTTTTCTAATCGTTTCCGGTCAAGTTTAAATTCTTTCTCTGCGGTTTGAATGCTTCCATCTTTTTTCGTAGCAGTTACCGTTGCATTAAAATAACCTTCCAATTTTGTTCCCAAAAGAATAGTAGGCTCTATTCTTTGTGCCAACGTTGTGAATGGTCCGAATGACATATCAAATTTTTCACCAAGAACACGCATTTTCCAAGACGCAATACTGTCGCGTGCCTCTAAACTGACAAGAATATCATTGTCGAAGGGTGAATTCTCCATCATTTTTAACAGAACAGGTGCGGTGGCGGTGGGTAATCCGGGTTCAATTTCGACCCTGCGCATATCTTGAGTTATTCTTTGCTTTTGTCCTTGATTGTCTTGCATTCCCGACTCAATAAATATTCTGTTTGGATCTATCCCATGACTATTCACATAATAGTCTTTTATGTTTTTTCCCATTATCAAAGACTCATCTGCAGTTATTCCATAGCCAACTAATTTTAATGTTAAAGAGGGGTTGCTGCGCAATCGAGATGCATAGACATTCAAAATATGATAATACGCATTTGATTGTGCAGAAATGCGCCCCTGTCGGTTAATACCCGAACTGTAATTGACATTTTCAATATTTTTTTCATCGAATCTTTTGGCAGTTTCTGCACCTAATTGCGAATATCGAGCCGGTATTTTTGATGAACCCGCATCAAAGAACACGGTATTACTTAATGGGAAATATTCCTCAGTCGGACGTGTTACAATAGTACCCCGTTCAGGAAGAGAAAAAGACAAGCCAATAAACGGATTTTGACGCGGCGGCTCAGGTTCATAGACGGGTTCAGTACCGAAAGAAAATGCAATCGAAGCTCCCACCCTAAGCGATATTGTTGATAAAACATCCGTCAATGGATTTTGCCCTTGCCCCGCATTTGCCGACCTCTGATTAAAAAGCCAACTGCCCTCAATAAATGGTATAGCATGCCACTGATTTCTTTTATCTAAGCTAAATCTATAATTCGTCCCCAATGCAAACCCATACGACAATGTTGGTATATCGGTAAGTTCCCTTCCGGCAATTCGAACGGGTGGTCTTGCATTTTCTTGGACATATTCAAATGATGACGAAGTATTCAGGGCAAGAATCGGACGGAATTGTAAGCCCACATTCTTCATAATCGCATATTCTATAAGCGGCTCAAACGTGAGATAATTGATATAAAGATTGATATTCGGTTGCTCCGCTAAAGAATAATCCACAAGATTGCTCCGGCGACTGTCTAATCCCAAACGCCCGCCCACTCTCAAACGTTCATTCAGCGGAAACAAATAGGATAAACCGCCCGTCGCCGCTTCTCCCCCACCGTCAATAAAACGGAATGTCACAAAATTACTCGATGGCAATGGTGGTTCAAGCCCAAAACTCTGATACCCGGCTCCCGTCCAATTGTACTGATAACCGCCATCAAAACGCAGCTCCTTGTGAAGATTTTGCGCAAACACACCCACCGTACACAATGATTGAATTGCTAAAAGGAAAATTATACTCTGTTTTTTCATAGTCATATTGCTCTTTCTTGTAGTGACTGCAAAAATGCCATATAATCAAGACATATCACACTTTCGCTACAATGACACTCAATGCCTGCCTTTTCTCAAAATTATTGGCTTTGTCATTGTAATTTTGCACTTGATCAAGCAAACAAGACGTTTTGGACTCTTCAACTAATGTACATATCTTTACGTCTCACAACATGAATATTATGTCGGAAATCGCTTAATCATATAGATTGACTAATCCAAAAACACATTTATGTCAGCACGAAAAGCAAGTAATACAAAACTGATTACAAAAGAGATATTACTTGTCTTCTTAGCTGCAATACTCATCACAGGTTGTGGTCCAACAACTATAGGGCTTAAAACCGGAGCAGATATTCCACTCCATACAACAAAAACTTCCTATGTACTTAATAATGAATCTCGTAGTCTAGGAATTGTAATTGGTGGCGTATTTGATCAATCCTTCTCTCAATACTTCGGAATACTGTTTGAGCCCGGTATTTCGACAAGATTAACCGATCAATATACAATTACTGCCAAAGGTAGCAACCAAGAAAAAACCGATATTACCATCACGCATGAATATTCTTATGCGCAATTACCTCTATTACTACGGTTTTCTCTCCCCATCGAAGGCAGTTCGTTCAAACCGTTTGCCGCTATTGGTCTTCGGTATTTTATTGGCTATTCAGAAAACGTCAGCTCAAAGTCAACCACATATTTGAACAACATGCCATACTTATACCTTAACCAAACTAATCCTCAAGTAAACACTTTAACATCCATAGACCCTACACTATGCTTGGGCATGGACTTTCAAACTTCTAAATCTGTCACAGTTCGATTAGATTCGCGTCTTCATGCTACTCCCTATGACACAGAACAATATTCAATCATTGGCTCGACAACCTCAATCGAAAAGAATACTGTCATTCCTGTCATATCGTCAATTACGCACCTTTCATTCTCATTTTCAATGTTAGCGAGGCTGTAATTGAGCTTGATTCTGTCATCTTGGTTAAATCTATTCTTTAGCACTATATGTAAAGAATATCATGAGCAAAAACACAAGCTCGGTTATAATGGCAATAATCTTGATGCTTATCTCGCGGTTAGTTCTGTTGGAATAAGCAGCAAAAGGGCTCTCGAAAAAGTTGAACAACACCACAAAATGCTACAACATTTCATTCATACGAAAAGAAATGGTGACTCTATACAATTGCCACACATTAGCAATCAAGTACGGCTTGACCATAATTCGTATGAAACACCGATACTACTTAGTATTTTTGCATTAAATTCAACAGAAACGAGCAAAGGATTTCTTACAATTATCTGTCGGATATTCACACGAAATAGATTATATCACACTCACAAAATACAAACAGGCGGAACGGTAGCCGCCGATTATTTCATTTTTTTATAGGTTACTTTTATGGCTTTTGACATTTCCATGATTCGCAAAGTCTATGACGGCTTAGCTCAACGTGTGGCGGAAACACGTACTCTTGTAGCAAGACCGTTAACTCTTGCCGAAAAAATCCTCTATGCACACATTGACGGGACTCCCGCACAATTACAAAACGTTCCCGCTCGCGGACAAGCATACGTTGATTTTCTGCCCGACCGAGTCGCAATGCAAGATGCAACTGCCCAAATGGCTTTACTACAATTCATGAGCGCTGGCATACCCAAAGTTGCCGTGCCGTCAACCGTTCACTGCGACCACCTCATCAGAGCAGAACACGGAGCCCAATCAGACCTTGCTAACTCCTTAATCGAAAACGACGAAGTCTTCAACTTCCTTGGCTCGGTCTCCAACAAATACGGCATCGGATTCTGGAAACCCGGCGCGGGTATCATCCACCAAGTAGTTCTCGAAAACTACGCATTCCCCGGCGGCATGATGATAGGCACCGACTCACACACACCCAATGCCGGTGGTCTCGGTATGATTGCCATCGGTGTCGGCGGCGCAGACGCAGTGGATGTCATGGCGGGATTGCCATGGGAACTCAAAATGCCTAAACTCATCGGCGTAAAACTCACCGGAAAAATGAATGGTTGGACATCAGCAAAAGACGTCATACTCAAACTCGCAGGCATACTCACCGTCAAAGGCGGCACCGGTGCCATCGTCGAATACTTCGGCGAAGGATGCGCATCATTCAGCGCAACAGGCAAAGGTACAATATGCAACATGGGTGCCGAAATCGGAGCCACAACATCCATCTTCCCCTTCGACGAATCCATGGCACGCTACCTCGAATCAACAGACCGCGCCGACGTAGCTGACCTTGCTCGCCAAGTTGCCGAACACCTCCGCGCAGACGACGAAGTCATCGCCAACCCCGAAGAATACTATGACCAAGTAATCCATATAGACCTCACATCGCTCGAACCGCATATCAACGGTCCATTCACACCCGACCGCGCAATGCCAATCAGCGAATTTGTCCAAGCAGTAAAACAAAACAACTGGCCCGCAGAACTCCGCGTCGGACTCATCGGTTCATGCACCAACTCAAGTTACGAAGACATGAGCCGCGTAGCCGAAATAGCAGACTATGCAGCCCAACAAGGACTCAAAACAAAAAGCGAATTCACCATCACACCCGGCTCAGAACAAGTACGAGCCACCATAGAACGTGACGGCATACTCGCAAAACTCGAATCCGTCGGCGGCACCGTCCTTGCCAATGCCTGCGGACCATGCATCGGACAATGGAAAAGACATGATGTACAAAAAGGTGACCGCAACTCCATCATCACATCATTCAACCGCAACTTCACATCACGCAATGACGGCAACCCCGAAACCCACGCCTTCGTCGCATCGCCCGAAACCGTCATAGGATTCGCGCTCACAGGCGACCTCACCGTGGACTTCACCAAACAGCCCATCAACGGCATAACACTCAACCCACCCATCGGCACAGAACTACCCCAAGGCGGATTCGTACCCGATGCAAACGGATTCATAGCTCCTGCCGAAGACGGATCAGCAGTCCAAGTCGTCATAGCACCAGATTCCAACAGACTACAAAAACTCGAAGCATTCAAAGCACCAAACCCCGAAGAATACAACAATATGCCCGTACTCATCAAAGTAAAAGGCAAATGCACCACCGACCATATCTCCATGGCAGGACCTTGGTTACGTTTTCGCGGGCACTTAGACAATATCTCCAACAATATGCTCATCGGCGCAATCAACTACGCCAATGACACAGCCAACTCCGTCAAAAACATCTTCACCGGCGAATACAACGAAGTGCCTGCCGTAGCACGCGACTACAAAGCACGCGGCACAGCATGGGTAGTCATCGGCGAAGAAAACTACGGCGAAGGATCATCACGCGAACACGCAGCAATGGAACCGCGATTCCTTGGCGGCAAAGCCATCATCGTCAAATCCTTTGCGCGAATCCACGAAACAAATCTCAAAAAACAAGGCATGCTCCCACTCACCTTTGTCAACCCCGCGGACTATGACCTCATACGCGAAGACGACAAAGTATCCATAGACATAGCAACACTCAAAACCGGTGAAAACATCAATCTCACCATCAATCACAGCGATGGCACCACACACACCATCGAGCTAAAACACACCATGAACCAACAACAAATAGGATGGTTCAAAGCAGGAAGCGCACTCAACCTCATCGCAGGAAGATAAGCAAACAACAAAACCAAACATCACAACGGGCATCGTCACACGACGATGTCCGTTTTTATTTCTACCCCCAACCAAAAACCACACACATCCAAAAAAACTTCTTCCCCATTTTGGGGGAGACACAGAGGGGGCAATAAAACAAAAACCACGTCCAACCAAAGCCAAATGCCTTTCAACAAAAACCAAACGCCAATTAACCAAAACCTATAAGGTTTCTATAACTACGCCATATCCGCTTCCAACCAAAAACCACACACATCCAAAAAAACTTCTCCCCCATTTCGGGGGAGACACAGAGGGGGCAAAAAAACCGTACCCAGTACCATCAAAAGCGTATGCAGCACCAGAAAGAGCGTACGCAACACCATCAAAAGAGTATGCAACACCAGAAAGAGCGTACGCAGCACCATCAAAAGAGTATGCAGCACCATCAAAAGAGTATGCAGTACCATCAAAACAGTACGCAGAACCATCAAAAGAGTAAAAATCATCAACAAAAGCTCTTTTTACTCATTCTTACCCTCTTTTTACATAAAACACGGCTTTTTTTGTATATATCTACCCTTTTTTTACAAATCACTACTCAATTTCTACTCATTCTTACTCTCTTTTGATAAAGAACACAGCTTTTGACATATCAATTTTGATTCTTTTTACTAAGTTTGTGTCATATATTACTACGACATTGATTCTAATTACATAATCAATGCCCTTTGTTATATAAAAAACCGTTTGGGTGATATAGAAAATAACCTATATCATAAACCGGAATACATTATTTGCACAGAAACTGTAACATTTCGCAAAAAAAATAATCGTTACAGAAAAGAAATCAACGCATATTTCATATATATTCAAGGATACCGCGATGGAAAGCCTAAACAATCGCACTTACATTATGCCCGAAGCGAACATAAAGCCCTTTTGCCCTGCTGCATCTGATGTTGCGAGCAAGAGATTCCCTCATACTCTTTCAGGACTTGGGAACAACAAAGCCGTAACAACATTCATTGCCGTAATCTGCTTTCTCATGGCAGCCAACATTAATGCCCAAACACTTGAGTGGGTAAAATCTACCGGAGGAGGCGAAGACGATGAAGGAAAATCCATAACAGTTGATGCTACTGGCAATGTATATATCACGGGATTTTTTAAAAATTCTGTAGATTTTGATCCCGGACCTGATGAGAAGAACCTACATTCGGTTGGAGCACGAGACATTTTTGTACAGAAATTGGATGCTAATGGAAATTTCCTCTGGGCGAAATCTTTCGGGGGTAAAGGTGAAGATTTGGGTGTTTCAATTGCCCTTGATGAGGCGAGTAATGTTTATATCACAGGTGGTTTTGATGACACTGTTGACTTTGACCCGGGAATAGGAGTGACGAATCTAACTGCTGTTGGTAAAAAAGACATTTTCATTCAGAAATTGGATGCTAATGGAAATTTCCTCTGGGCGAAATCTTTCGGGGGGAATAGCTCCGACCAAGGTAAATGTATTTCCATTGACACTCGGGGTAATGTCTATACTACCGGCTCATTTATTGACAAAGTAGATTTTGACCCCGGCACAGGTGTAGCTGTCCTTTCTTCCGAAGGTGAAACCGATGTTTTTGTGCAGAAATTGGATGCAAATGGAAATTTCCTCTGGGCGAAATCTTGTGGAGGCAAACGCGGTGATGTGGTGAATTCCATCGCAATAGATAAAGAAAGCAATGTCTATACCACAGGAACTTTTAAAAGTTTCTTCAATTATGCTGCTGACTTTGACCCGGGACCTGATTCGATGAAGTTAGCTTCGGCAGGCGAACAAGACATCTTTATTCTGAAATTAGATGCAAACGGTAATTTCCTCTGGGCGAAATCTTGCGGTGCAGAATATTATGACAATAGTATGAGCATCGCTGTTGACGACAAGGGAAATGTCTATACCACAGGATTATTTACAGGTATAGTAGATTTTGACCCGGGAATCAATGTGATGAAGCTATCTTCCGAAGCAAACATGGCAGGACAACATGATATGTTTATTCTGAAATTAGATGCAAATGGAAATTTTATATGGGCAAAATCTTGCGGTGGGAAGCATTCTGAAGCAGGACTTTCGATAGCTATTGATGAAGCTGGCAATGTCTTCACAACGGGATATTTTGGACATGAAGTAGATTTCGATCCGGGAACAGGAGTGACAAATCTTTCTGCTATTAGAGAAACTGATATTTTCATTCAGAAATTAGATTCTAAAGGAAATTTCCTTTGGGCGAAATCTTTTGGAGGAAACGCTTCTGAATTGGGAAATTCCATCACTGTGGATAAAAAGGGAAATGTCTTTATCACTGGGTACTTTAGTGATGAAATAGAATTTGAATTAGGATCTTCTGAGATAAATATTTCTGCATTAGGAAAAGACTTTTATATTCTTAAACTGAAATAAGTAATTAGATTGTACTATTCAGATTGACAAATTTTTGTTCAGATTATTTATCATCAAACATTATTTTTTCCCAATATATTCAAGGATACCGCGATGGAAAGCCTCAATAATCGCACTTACATTATGCCCGAAGCGGACATAAAGCCCTTTTTCCCTGCTGCATCTGTTGTTGTGAACAATGGATTCCTTCATACCATCTCAGGGCTTGGGAACAACAAAGCCGTAACAGCATTCATTGCTGTAATCTGCTTTCTCATGGCAGCCAACCTCAATGCCCAAACACTCGACTGGGTAAAAACTTTTGGAGGAATAGGTGATGATTTCTGTGAATCCATGGTTATTGATGCTGTCGGCAATGTTTATACAGTAGGGGGTTTTCAAAATACCGTTGATTTTAATCCGGGAACAGATTCAATGATGCTATCTTCGCTCGGGTGGAGAAATATTTTCATTCAGAAATTGGATGCACAAGGCAATTTCCTCTGGGCGAAAGCTTTCGGGGGAAAAGGTAATGATTTTGGGAGGGGCATTGCTCTTGATGCGGCGAGTAATGTTTATATCATAGGTGGCTTTGATGACACTGTTGACTTTGACCCCGGAATGGGAGTGACGAAACTAACTGCTGTTGGTAAAAAAGACATTTTCATTCAGAAATTGGATGCTAATGGTAATTTCCT
>Ga0209570_1001504_pt1 | contig 12504 bp, 17 predicted proteins | sample EBPBio172007_DNA_FD_185861 | JGI IMG/M metagenome (GOLD analysis project Ga0209570, IMG submission 185861) | Wastewater treatment Type I Accumulibacter community from EBPR Bioreactor in Madison, WI, USA - Reactor 1_9/17/2007_ DNA (SPAdes)... | ecosystem: Engineered > Bioreactor > EBPR >... | reverse complement strand
GCGCATCGAGTTCAGGATTCACGTCTCGAAGCTGCAGCAGTCGTTCCTGCCTGGCATCGGCCCGGAAATCTCGCCGCCGACACGCGCCAACAACACCAGTGCGCCAGCAGCACCGGTGCAGGAGGCGCACCAGTGCGACGGGCGCACCGGTGCACAAAACGACGAAACCGGTGCGCCAGGTGCACTCTATAAAGCACCCAATAGCACCCATGCTCTCTCAGGGGCGCGCGCGCGCGCTGCGACCGTCGTCGAGCTGCGCAAGGCGGTCATCGCCGGCGGCTATCCGCCCATCCGAGTTCCGACCGCAGACCCTCGCCTCGAGCTGGCATCCGCCGAGAGCGCGCGGATCGGCCACGCCTCGGCCATCGATCTGGCGACAGCGGTTGCCCGCGAGGCGATGGGCCAGTCGCCGCCGAAGTCCTTCGGCTGGATCGTCGGTGCCGTCCGCGGGCGGATGGCCGACACGCACGACACCGCCACTGTTTCACGGGGAACCCATGCAACCGATCAACCAAGTCCTCGCCGCTCCGCTTCCGAGCGCGTCGCCGATCGCATCCGAGAAGCCGAGCAGCGCGATGCTGCCGACGCAGCCGCGTCGCACGCTCTGGCTCCGGATGGCTGAAATCTACGGGCACCGCTGGACGTCGGCCTACGGCGAAGATCCGGACGCTGGTGCCGGCGAGACGTGGGCGAAGGGGTTGGCGGGCGTGACGCCGCAACAACTCGCCGCCGGGCTGGGCGCGTGCATCGCCAGTGCCGATCCGTGGCCGCCGACGCTGCCCGACTTCCGCGCGCGCTGCCTCGGCATTCCGACGCTGGCGCAGGTGAAGTTGGCGCTGCGCGACGAGGCCGCTGCGAAGCCTTCGTTCGTCGTGCTGATCTTCCAGGCGCTGGATTACTACAACTGGCGGCAGGCCGACCAGCGCACCGCTGATCGCATGCTGGCGGACGCCTACGCCACGGCGCGCGAGCACGTGATGCTGGGCGGCGCACTGCCGGAGCCTGTTGCGGCGCTGGAAGCGCCGGAGAGGCGCAAGCCGGTGCCAGCGTCGCCGGAAGTGGCCGCCGCGCACATCGCGACGATCTGTGACGAGCTGGGCGCCGCGAACCCGATCGATGGCAAGGCAGCTGCGGCGGGCCCTGACGCGTGAGCAAGGGCGCGCTCCGCTACAGCTCACCGGCGACGATGCCGGCGGGCATGCGCGCGCTGCACGACCAGCAGCACGCGGCGGCAGCGCCAGGCTGGGTTCCGTCGCCGGCGAAGAAGCGCTCGGGGAAGAAGCGCTCGGGGAAGTACAACGCCCAGCCGACCGAGGCCGACGGGATCCGCTTCGATTCGAAGGCCGAGGCCCGGTACTACATCGGGCTGAAGGATCGCGTCGCTGCTGGCCTGGTCCGCTACTTCCTCCGGCAGGTGTCGTTCCCCCTTCCCGGCGGCACGCGGTACGTCGTCGATTTCATGGAGGTCCACGCCGACGGCTCGATCCACTGGATCGACGTGAAGGGCGTGGAGACGCCGATGTTCCGCCTGAAGAAGAAGCAGGTCGAGGATCTGTACCCCGTGGAGATCGAGGTCTCGCGGTGACGTCGATCGACGCGCTCACGAAGCCGGAACGGAGCTGCGGCCGGGCGCAGGCCAGGACGATGCGCGAGCACGTGATGGAGGACGGCGGGTGCTGCTACTGCACGAAGCGCGCCGGCCTGTTCGAGACGATCGGGCGCCGCGCGGCATGCGGGCTGGACCCGCCGAAAAAGTTCCCGCTGTGCATCGCGCTGGCGGGCGGATTCGAGTTCGACGAGCCGGCGTACCGCGAGGGCGCGGGTCGGGACATGGGGGATCGAAATGGCTGATGGCGCTGGTGCATTCAATTTCCCGCTGCCGCAGGTGTCGCGCCTGCGCCCCGGCGAGATCGTCGTGGACCTGTTCGCCGGCGGCGGCGGCGCGAGCGAGGCGCTGAAGCAGGCACTCGGCATCGATCCGGCGTTGGCGTACAACCACGACGCCTGGGCGATCGGCATGCACGCCGCGAATCACCCGCTGACGCAGCACCACCGCGAGGACATCTGGCACGCGGACCCGGTGCGCGACGTCGCCGGGCGCAAGGTCGGCTGGTTCCATGCCTCGCCGGACTGCACGCACTTCAGCCAGGCCAAGGGCGGCCAGCCGCGCAGCCGCAAGACGCGGGCGCTGTCGTGGGTGGTGAAGAAGTGGGTCGGGCAGTTGGCGAAGGTCGGGCTGGCGCCGCGGATCATCAGCATGGAGAACGTCTGGCAGATCCTGACGTGGGGGCCGCTGATCGCGAAGCGGTGCAAGACTACCGGACGCGTGTTGAAGATGGACGGCACGATCGCCGCGCAGGGCGAGCGGGTGCCGGTCGAGCACCAGCAGCTTGTCCCCGACAAGCGCCACGCCGGCCGCACGTGGAAGCAGTTCGTCGCGATGCTGCAGGCCTTCGGCTACGTGGTGGAGTGGCGGAAGCTGGTCGCCGCGGACTACGGCGCCGGCACCAGCCGCGAGCGCCTGTTCTTGATCGCGCGCCGGGACGGCGAGCCCATCGTCTGGCCGGAGCCCAGCCACGGGCCGGGCCGCGAGGAACCGCACGTGCCCGCCGCCGCCAGCATCGACTTCAGCGACCTCGGTCGCAGCATCTTCGACCGCCCACGGCCGCTGGCGGACGCCACCATGCGCAGGATCGCCAAGGGCGTGGTGAAGCACGTCCTGCAGTCGTCCGACCCGTTCTTCCTGACCGAGTTCGCGAACGTCGGGCGAGGTGGGCGCACCTGGTCGGGCGAGAAGCCGCTGCCGACGCAGTGCGCGGGCGTGAAGGGCGGGCACTTCGCGATGGTGGCGCCGACGCTCCTGCCAGCCACGCATCAAGGGTCCGTCCGTATCAACGACCCGAAGGATCCGCTGCCCACGATCACCGCGGCGAACCGGGGCGAACTGATGCTGGCCAACGCGCTGCTGGCGCCGACGCTGGTCCAGACCGGCTACGGCGAGCGAGAAGGGCAGGCGCCGCGCGCGCTGGACCTGCAGCAGCCTCTCGGCACGATCGTCGCTGGCGGGGTGAAGCACGCAGTGGCATCCGCCTTCCTCGAGCAGGCCTGCGGCGGCTACTACGACGGCGCCGGCCACGACCTGCGTAAGCCGAACCCGACGATCTGCGCGAAGGGCAGCATCCAGCGGCTGGTGTCGGCGGACCTCGAGGCGCTGTCGCCCGAGCAGGAGGCCGGCGCGCTTCGCGTGGCCGCCTTCCTGGTCTCCTACTACGGCAACGGTGACGCGCTGAACGTGCGCGACCCGCTGGACACGATCACCACCCGCGACCGTATCGGCCTGGTCACGGTGATGGTGCAGGGCATGCCCTACGCAATCGTCGACATCAAGCTGCGGATGCTGAAGCCCGCCGAGCTGTTCCGGGCGCAGGGCTTCCCGGCCGACTACATCATCGACCGCACCGCCGACGGCCGCCCGATCACCGGCACGCACGCTGTCCGCATGGTCGGCAACAGCGTGAGCCCGCCGCCGCTGCGCGCGCTGGCCATCGCGAACCTCGACCCGGCGCCGGTGGCCGAAAGGCTGGCGGCATGAACGCGCCAGACCCGTACATCGAGTTCCTGCAGCGCAAGGTGAAGCTGTCGCCGTCGATGGGCTTCGACGTCGAGGCCTGCGAGGTGAACCCCATCCTCGACCGGCACCAGCCCGATGCGGTGCGGTGGGCGTGCGCGGGTGGGCGCCGCGCGCTGTTCGAGGCCTTCGGCTTGGGCAAGTCGATGCAGCAGCTTGAGATCATGCGCTTGTGCCGTGCTCACGCTTGTGCCGTGCTCACGCTGGCGGCGCGGTTGGGATCGTGCTGCCGCTGGGCGTGAAGCAGGAGTTCGCCCACGACGCCCATGTGCTGAACACGGGCGACTCACCGATCATCACGCCCGAGCGCCGGCGCGCGCTGGCCGAATGGATCGAGCAGGATCCGGCGCGCCAGCATCAGGTCAGGTTCGTGCGCACGACGGCCGAGGTCGACCCGGAGTTCCCGGGCATCCACCTGACGAACTACGAGTCGGTGCGCGACGGGAAGCTGGACCCGGCCGTGTTCACCGCGGCCAGCCTCGACGAGGCGTCGGTGCTGCGCAGCTTCGGGTCCAAGACCTACCAGACGTTCCTGACGTTGTTCGACCAGGTCCGGTACCGCTTCGTTGCTACGGCCACGCCGAGCCCGAACCGCTACAAGGAACTGATCCACTACGCCGGCTATCTCGGGATCATGGACACCGGCCAGTCGCTGACACGGTGGTTCAAGCGCGACAGCACCCAGGCGAACAACCTGACGCTGCACCCGCACAAGGAACGGGAGTTCTGGCTCTGGGTGGCGAGCTGGGCGCTGTTCCTGCAGCGGCCGTCCGACCTCGGCTACAGCGACGAGGGCTATGACCTGCCGCCACTGAAGGTGCACTACGTCGAGGTGCCGGTCGACCACACGGCCGCGGAGCCGGAGCGTGACGGGCAGGGAAAGCTGTTCCGGGATGCGTCCCTCGGCGTGATCGACGCCGCGCGCGAGAAGCGGGACACCCTGCCGGCGCGCGTCGCCGCGACCCGCAGCATCATCGACCAGCACCCGGACTCGCACTGGCTGATCTGGCACGACCTTGAGGCCGAACGCCACGCCCTGCAGGCGGCGATCCCGGATGCGGTGAGCGTCTACGGTGACCAGGACCTCGACGACCGCGAGCAGGCCATCGTCGACTTCAGCCAGGGACGGATCCAAAAGCTGTCCGCCAAGCCGGTGATCGCCGGCAGCGGCTGCAACTTCCAGCGGTACTGCCACCGGGCCGTGTTCGCCGGCATCGGCCACAAGTTCAACGACTTCATTCAGGCCATCTACCGAATCCAGCGGTTCCAGCAGACCCGCGAGGTCGAGATCTGGATCGTCTATGCCGAGTCCGAGCGCCCAGTGCTCGCTGACCTGCAGGCGAAGTGGCAACGGGACACGGAGATGCGAGAGCGCATGAGCAAGATCATCCAGGAATACGGGTTGGGGCACGCCGCGATGGCGCAGGTCCTGCAGCGGTCGATCGGCGTGGAGCGGATCGAGTGCAGCGGGAACGGCTGGCTGGTAGCCAACAACGACAACGTCCGCGAGACGCAGGGCATGGCCGACAACAGTGTCGACATGATCGTGACGTCGATCCCCTTCGCGAACCATTACGAGTACAGCCCCAGTTACAACGACTACGGGCACACCGACGACAACGATCACTTCTGGGAGCAGATGGATTTCCTGACCCCGGAGCTGCTGAGGATCCTGAAGCCCGGCCGGATCGCCGCGATCCACGTGAAGGACCGCATCCAGTTCGGCAACGTCACCGGCGCCGGCGTGCCGACCGTCTCCCCGTTCCATGCCGAGACGATCTTCCACTACCGCCGCCACGGCTTCGACTACTTGGGCATGGTCACGGTGGTGACCGACGTCGTGCGGGAGAACAACCAGACGTACCGCCTGAGTTGGACGGAGCAGTGCAAGGACGGCACGAAGATGGGTGCCGGATCGCCGGAGTACATCATCCTGCTGCACAAGCCCCAGACGGACCGGTCCCGAGGCTACGCCGACGAGCCGGTCGTGAAGAGCAAGGCTGACTACACACGCGCGCGCTGGCAGATCGATGCCCATGCGTTCTGGCGCAGCAGTGGCGACAGGCTGCTCACGGTGGACGAGCTGGCTACCCTGGGCCCGGACAAGCTGGCGAAGCTGTTCACGGAATACAGCCTGCAGGGGGTCTACGACTACGAGGCGCACGTGCGCATCGGCGAGGCGCTGGAGGCGCGCGGCGCGCTCCCGTCCAGCTTCATGTCGCTCGCGCCCGGCAGCCACGACCCAGACGTCTGGCACGACGTCAACCGGATGTTCACCCTCAACGGCGAGCAGACGAAGAAGGGCCTGGAGAACCACATCTGCCCGCTGCAGTTCGACATCGTCGACCGGTTGATCACCCGCTTTACGAACGCCGGCGAAGAAGTGTTCGATCCGTTCGGCGGGCTCTACACAGTGCCATACCGGGCGCTGAAGCTGGGGCGCCGGGGCCGCGCCTGCGAGCTGGCCACCGGCTACCACTTCGACGGCGTGAAGTACCTGCAGGCGATGGAGCGCGAGGTCTCGATGCCGTCGCTGTTCGATTCGCTGGACGCCCAGGCCGCGGCATGAACGACCGCGAGCGCGACCTGCGGTTCACGCACATCCGCATCTGCGGGTGCGTCGCCTGTCACATGGCCGGGGTGCCGGGCGTGGTGCCGCCGCAGATCCACCACCTGAACTTCGGGGACAAGCACGGCGGCAAGCGGCTGGGCGACGCGGCAACGGTAGGGCTCTGCCCCTGGCATCACATGGGCCAGCCGTTCGAAGGCATGTGGCCCGGGAAGTGCAGGGTCATGTGCGGCCCGTCGTGGGCGCGGGAGCCCAACGCTTTCCGGGAGACCTTCGGCACCGGCGATGAACTGCTCGAGTTCCAGAACGCCCTGATCGAGGCCTACATCGCTTCGGCATCCATCGCAGCACAGGAGGAAGCATGATCATCGGACGCATTGAGGGAGCCACCCGGGTTCTCGGGAAGCCGAAGGACTGGGAAGAGAGCCACCCAGACCAGCGGTGTGGCGCGCTCGCGGTGCTGGATATCCCGCCAGGGCAGGGCGGACCTGCAATGGTGTCGGCATGGTTCCCGACGCCTGACGAGGTGGAGCGCCTGCGGCAGGGCCAGCCCGTGTACCTCAGCATCTTCGGCACCGGGCATCCGCCCGTGGCGCTGTGGGTGCCGTAATGACGTCCGGCACCGATCCGATCACGGCCGCGTTGAAGGCTTGGGGCTCGGCGACGTTGAACCGGTACGCGTACTCACCGGGCGATAGGAGTTCAAACCACGTGATGCAGCAGGCGCGGGATCTAGCGCCCGGCACCGCCGAGCGCGCTGCCCGGAAGCTGGCCGGTCGGGACGGACACGACCGCCGGCACGCGCTAGCGAAGGCCGCCGACGTGAAGCGCATGCACGTTGTCCCGGTCTGGGCAGTGGATCCGATCCCGTGCACGAACCACGCCAGCCGACCACACGACAACCCGTCGGTGGCGGTGGACATGGGTATCCCGGACGACCTGCTGTGGCTGGATCGTGCGATTGCGCAGTTGGCGCGGATCCATCGCATGCGCGCGCTGGTGGTGCGGGAGGAATACACCGGCACCGGCAGTCAGTCGGTGAAGGCGAGGAGGATCTCGGAGCACTACGGCGCGGAGTTCACCATGCGCCAGTACCGCTACGAGCTGGACAAGGCGAAGGTCTGGCTGTCGGCGTACATGCGCGTCGGTGACGAACCGCGCTACAGGGCTTGACGACGGGCGCGCGCTGTGCAGAATGTGACGTCACGAATCTGATCGATTCAGTTACCTTCAATAATTCCCTCTGGAGCCCGGCCACTGCCGGGTTTCTTGCATTCGGAGCCCTGCCAGCAATGGCGGGGCTTCGTCGTTTTCAGCAGCTGTGGACCACTGGCAGGTCGCTGGGCTCATAACCCAGAGGGACCCCGTTCGATTCGGGGCGCTGCTACCAACTCGGTCGACCGTCGTGCGACCAGGCTCCAGTTCTGGCAGGTCGTGAAGACGTCCCCGGGGCCCGGCACCGACAACTCACTCGAACTGGAACGGAACTGCTGGCCCAGCGCCAGCCCGGTGCCTATCCAGCGGCGGTGACCGACACCATCAGGAGCGCGGCATGACGACCAAGATCAAGTTCAGCACAGACCACGTTGTCACTGGTAAGAAGGTCGAGATCGTCTCTTCGTGGGAGCCCGGCGGACAGGTGACCGTCCTCGGCACGCTGGAGAAGACCGGCGACGAGTTCGAGGGCGTGGTTTACGACGGTCAGCAGTTGACCGCTCGCGAAGTCGACGCCTAACCCCACTCCCGGCCGGAGAACGCGACATGCGCGACATCGAAGGGCTGGTCGTGCATTGCAGCGCGACGCCGGCGGGCAAGCCGTACCGCGCCGCCGACATCGACAAGTGGCACCGAGGGCAAGGCTGGTCGGGCATCGGGTATCACTTCGTGATCCCGCTGGATGGCAGCATCGAGCCGGGTCGCGCGCTGGAAGAGGTTGGCGCGCACGTGCAAGGCCACAACGCCAAGACCATCGGCATCTGCTACGTCGGCGGCACAGACGCGGCGGGGAAAGCGAAGGACACGCTGAACCCGGCGCAGGCGCGAGCGCTGCGCTTGCTGCTGGACGGGCTGCGCGCGCGCTGGCCGAGGGCCGTCATCCGCGGCCACCGCGACTACCCCAACGTCAAGAAGGACTGTCCGTCATTCGACGTCCGCACCTGGTGCCGGGCGAACGGCTTGGACCCGAAGTGATGGACGGTGCTTCGGGGGGATCGCCGTGGTGGATGGCTGGCAGCTTGCTGGCCGGTGCCGTCGTGATGAAGGTCATCGACTGGTGGCTGTCCCGGAAGAAGGACCGCACCGAGACCGACGCGAACGTGGTGCTGATCGCCGGCCTGTCCAGTCGGATCGAGGCGCTTGAGGCTGCGCAGGTCCGCATGGGCCAGACGCTCCAGGAAGAGATGAAGCTGCGCATGGCAGCGCAGGAAGAGGCGCACCGGTTGCGCCTGCGCGTGATGACGTTGGAAGCCGCCCTGCGAGGGCTTGGCGCCGTCATCCCGCCGGATCTGACCGAACAGGGGTAATCCGCCCATATCGGGCACCACAGGTCGCCTGAAGCGACCCGGAGATATCGCAATGAAAGCGTTCCTCTTCCTGTTGGCTGTCGGTGTGGTTCTGGCGCTGCTCCTCGCCGGGAAGACCGCCTGGGGCCAAGGCTTGATTGACGATGCGCGCCAGTGGTGGAAGCTGCGATCGATGCAGGCTGCAGCGGCCATCGCGCTGGTCCCGCAGTTCGTCGGGATCTGGGCCGACTACTTCGGCAATCTGTGGCCTCAAGCGCAGTCGATCCTGATGCAGGTACTGCCAGGCACGACGCAGAACGCGCTGACCATCGCTGGCGCCGTGTTCGCGTTCTACAGGCTGGTGAGGCAGTCGAACCTGCCACGGTGGCCGAGCTTCGATGACGTCGAAGCTGCAGACAAATGATCGGTCAGGCGCTGTTGGTGCGCATTGGGGTTGGTGCCGTCGTGGCCGGGCTTTTGCTCGGCTTCGTCTGGCATCAGGGAGGCAAGGCAGCGCGCGCTGATCTGAAGGAGGAGCGACGCGCTCACGCCGAGACGAAGAGGCAGCATGCCCAGGTCCTGCGGGAGCAGGCCGCGCGCGCCGCCGAGGTTGCGCGCCTGACCAAGACGGCCAGCGCCGCGGTGAAGCGCGACCGCATCCAGAACGACGACCGCTTCAAGGAGCAGGAACATGCGTCAAGCCGTGCGATCAATGATCTGCGCCGCAAGCTGCGTGCTGGCGATGTCAGCCTGCAGCCATGGTGGTCCTGTCCTGCGCCCGGAGGTGAGGCCGGTGACGCTGCAGCCATTGCCGGCGGACATGATGGCTACGCCGGCCTTCGGCTTGAAAGCGCGCTCGAGGTTGTTTCGGATGCCGACCGAGCCGACCGTTGGATCGAATGGCTTCAGGCCGAACTGGCCAGCACCCGACAAGCCTTGATCGCGTCCCGCTTGGCCGTTGAAGAGATACAGTGATGCCGAAGGCTGCGCCGCGACATAGGCCGATGGCCAGGATCGCTCCCGTGCACCATGTGCCGGAAGCTGTCGGCGACAGTTGGCGCGCTGGCAAGAGCAGCACGCAGCGCGGGTACGGGAGCCGGTGGCAGCGTGCGCGGCTCACGTTCCTGAAGCGCGCGGAGAACGTGCTGTGCCGCATGTGCAGCGCACGTGGGCTCGTGGTCCTCGCCGCGGTGGTGGATCACGTCGTGCCTCACCGCGGCGACCAGAGCCTGTTCTGGGACACGAGCAACTGGCAGGCGCTGTGTAAGCCATGCCACGACGGCGCGAAGCAGCGGGAGGAGCGCGCCGCCGCGCACGGCCGGCGGCAGCGCATTTATCCACAGGAAAGCTGAACGGCGGCGAGAACGTACGGGGGGGCGGTCAAAAGTACGGAGCCGCCGCGCCCTAGACCGGCCGTCCAGCGGTTTATTCGCACCGTCAGAAATGGGATCCGAAAAATGAGAGGACGGAAGCCGACGGCGCCGGCCCTCAAGGTGATTGCCGGCACGGCCCGGCCGGACCGCGAGGTTCCTGACGCGCCAGAGTTCGACCTGGTCGAGGAATTCCCCGACCCGCCGCAGCACTTGAACGTCGACGGCGCGTCCATGTGGGCGAGCCTCGGTCCGCAGTTGGTGAAATCGAAGGTGCTGCAGATCGTCGACCTGTTCGCGCTGCAGCAACTCAGCTACGCGTGGCAACGCGCGGTCGCAAAGCAGAAGGCCGGCATGGATATCACCGCGGCGGAGGACATGGCGCTGAAGGCGATGTTCTCCGAGTTCGGGATGACGCCCGCCAGCCGTCGCAAGGTGAGTAGTGGTGGTGACTCGAAAAAGCCGGGGAACAAGTTCACCGGGCTCACGAAACCGGGCGGCAAGTAAGAAGGCTGCCTCGCGCAAGAAGCCGGCCAAGAAGGCGCCGGCACGCAAGAAGGGAGGGGATTTTGTAGATCGCGCGCTGGAATATGCCCGCGAGGCGATCACGGACAAGAAGGGCAAGAGGTTCGGGAGGCTGGTTCGACAGGCATCTCAGCGGCTTATCGACGACCTGAAGCGCGCCGAGAAGCGCGGCGCGCCGTTCCGGTTCTCGCGAGAGCACGCGAACCACGCCTGCGAATGGATCGAACTGCTGCCGCATGTCGAGGGCAGGTGGGAGACGCCGGAGATCCGGCTCCACATCGCGCACATCTTCTTCGTCGTGCAGTTGTTCGGCTTCCGCAAGCCAGATGGGAGCCGTCGATTCTCGTCGGCGCTGTTCGCGGTCGCGCGCAAGAACGCCAAGTCGACCTTGGCCGCAGGGATCCTGCTGTACTGCCAATGCTGCGAGGATGAGGAAGGCGCGCAGATCATCAGCGCTGCCACCACGTTCCCGCAGGCGTCGATCATCTTCGGCGTCGCCAAGCGGATGGTCGAGAAGACGCCCGACATGCAGGAGGCCTACGGGCTGGAGTTGTTCTCGAAGTCGATTGCCCGGTTCGAGACCGGGTCCAGCTTCAAGCCGATCCACGCAAAGGCCTCGACGCAAGACGGTCTGAACCCGTCGCACGTTGGCCTGGACGAGATCCACGCGCACAAGACGGCGGACCTGTTGAACGTTCTGACCTCAGCGGCCGGCGCGCGCAGCAACCCGCTGTTCCTCTATACGACCACGGAGGGCTACATCAACCCCGGGCCCTGGGGTGAGATTCGCCGGTTCGCACAGCAACTTCTGGCCGGCGTCTTCGAGCACGAAGCCGATCACTTCCTCGCGGTGTTCTACGCCGTCGACGACGATGACGGCGACTTCGATGAGAAGGCGTGGATCAAGGCGAACCCGCTGATCGACGTCAATCCGCATCTCGCCGCAGCGATCCGAAAGGAGGCTGCGGAAGCGAAGCGGATGCCGTCTAAGTTGGCGGAGTACAAGATCAAACGCCTGAACCGGCAGGCGGCCTCGGCCGACAGTTGGGTACTCCTGCCGAAGTGGCAGAAGTGTGATGGCGCGGTCGACCTTGACCAGTTGCGGGACGTTCCGTGCTGGGGTGGCCTCGACTTGGCCAGCACCACCGACTTGACGTCCTTTCGGTTGGTTTGGCGGGTTGGAGACCGGTTGCTGACGTGGGGCCGGCGTTGGGTGCCGGAGGAAGCGGTGAAGACGCGCACCGAGCGCGGCACCGTGCCATACGCGGGCTGGATCGCATCTGGCCTGCTGGAACAGACGCCGGGCGAGGTCACCGATTACGCGCTGATCGAAGCTGCGGTGAATGAGGCGCGGGAGCGCTTCAATATCCAGTCGATCGCCTTCGACCGGTGGAACGCCACCGAGATGGTCGGGCGCCTGGTGGAAGATGAAGCGCCGATGGTGGAGTTCGTGCAGGGCACGAAGTCCTATCACCCTGCGATGCAGGAACTGGAACGGCTCTACATCGACGGAAAGCTGTCTCACGGCGGGGATCCTGTCCTCGCTTGGTGCGCGGCAAACATGGTCTCGCGCCGTGACGCGAACCTAAATAGCGCTCCGGACAAGAAGCGCTCACCGGACAAGATCGACGACATGGTTGCTCTGCTGATGGCGGTGGGAGTCAGCATTTCGGCAGAGCCCGTGAAGCCGTCTGTCTACGAGACCCGCGGCATTCGCTACATCGGCTGAGGAAGGCATGGGACGGTTCAACGCGAGCGACCTCCAGGCGCTGGAAAGCATCTGGAACGGTGACGCTGTACGCGCGCTGCCGCGTGCCAGCGTGCAGCAGTTCGACGGTCTGGACGACCCGCGGCTGCTGGAATTCATCCGCACCGGCGCCGCCGGCGCGGAGGGGGCGGCGCAGTTGCGCA
>Ga0209570_1001502_pt1 | contig 12507 bp, 9 predicted proteins | sample EBPBio172007_DNA_FD_185861 | JGI IMG/M metagenome (GOLD analysis project Ga0209570, IMG submission 185861) | Wastewater treatment Type I Accumulibacter community from EBPR Bioreactor in Madison, WI, USA - Reactor 1_9/17/2007_ DNA (SPAdes)... | ecosystem: Engineered > Bioreactor > EBPR >... | reverse complement strand
CCAGGGCGCCTCGCTCGTGCTCCAGATCGTCGCCGACGTGCCGGGCTGGGTCGGCGGCACCGTCGTCGCCATCGTCGTCATCCTCGCGGTGGGGGCCGGCGGCATGCGGTCCATCACCTTCGTCCAGGCAGTGCAGTACTGGATCAAGTTGACCGCCTTGACCGTGCCGGCCTTCGTGCTCATCGTTCTCTGGGTCCGTGCCGGTCACCCCGCCCCCGATGTCCCCAGCACGTCGTGGGAGGTGGCCCTCACGCCGCGCGCCGAGGGTGACCACCCGACCTACCGGGTCTACTCGACCCTCATCGCGCTGAGCCTGGGCACGATGGGCCTGCCGCACGTCCTCGTTCGCTACTACACCAATCCGGATGGCAACGCCGCGCGTCGCACCACCGTCAATGTCCTGCTGTTGCTCGGCCTCTTCTACCTCCTACCCCCCATTTATGGTGTCCTCGGCCGCGTGCACCTGCCGACCATGCCCGAGGGGGTGCGCTCGGACTCGATCGTCCTGCGCCTGCCCGGCGTCGTCGTCGGCGGCCTGGGGGGCGACCTGCTCACGGCGGTGCTCGCCGCGGGAGCCTTCGCGGCCCTGTTGTCGACGGCCTCGGGCGTGGCCATGTCGGTGGCGGGCGTCCTCGACCAGTCCCTCATGCGCCCCTGGGTGGCCCGCCTCTCCGGCGGCGACGCCGGTATGCCGGTCGGTTTCCGCCTCGCAGCCCTCGCCGCGGTGGCGGTTCCCTATGTCGTCAGCCGGCTGGTCGAGCCGATCGGCCTGGCGACGATGGTGGGACTCGCCTTCGCCGTCGCTGCCTCCACCTTCGCACCGCTGCTCATCCTCGGCGTGTGGTGGCGGGCGCTCTCCACCATCGGGGCGATCGCCGGTCTGCTCACCGGTGCCCTCGCGGCCACCGCGGCGATCTTTGCGTCGGTCGCGCTTCGGCCGGTCGACGGATGGCCCGGGTGGACCGGAGCTCTGCTCTCCCAACCAGCCGCGTGGTCGGTCCCCCTCGCCACCTTGGTGACCGTCGTCGTGTCCCTCTCGACGCCGGCGTCCGTCCCGCCCGGCACGACTCGCCTGCTCGTCCGGTTGCACACGCCCGAGGGTGTCGACGTGTCGCGGTCACGACCCGACGACTGAGGCTCAGGCCACGACAGCCCGCGCCGACACGAAGGCATCGACGCACTGGCGGACATCATCCTCGGAATGGGCGGCACTGAGCTGGACACGAATTCGCGCCCTCCCCTTGGGCACCACGGGGAAGCTGAAGGCAATGACGTACACCCCCGAGTCGGCCAGCATGTGGTCGGCGACCGCGGCGGCGGTGCGGGCACCATCCTCGCCGGGGAACATGACGGGGATGATCGGATGGCTGCCCGGGAGCAGGTCGAAGCCCGCTTCGGACATCAGCGTGCGGAAGAGGGATGCGTTGCGCTGCAACGTCTCCCGAGCCTGCGAAGACGTCGACACCAACTCGAGAGCCTTCAGCGATCCGGCGACGACGGCCGGCGCCACCGAGTTCGAGAAGAGGTAGGGCCTGGAGCGTTGACGCAACAGGTCGACGATCTCCTGATGGGCACTCACGTAGCCACCGGACGCGCCCCCGAGGGCCTTGCCGAGGGTGCCGGTGATGATGTCGACACGGTCCGTGACACCGAAGAGTTCCGGCGTGCCGCGCCCACCGGCGCCGACGAAGCCGACGGCGTGACTGTCGTCGACCAGCACCATCGCCTCGAACTCGTCGGCGAGATCGCAGATCTGGTCCAAGGGGGCAAAGGAGCCGTCCATCGAGAACACGCCGTCGGTCACGACGACGACCCGGTGGGCACCCGCGCCCCGCGCGGCCTCCAGTTGCCCGCGCAGGTCCGCCATGTCGGCGTTCTTGTAGCGATATCTGGCCGCCTTGGACAGGCGGATCCCGTCGATGATCGAGGCGTGGTTGAGTTCGTCGCTGATGATCGCGTCACCCTCGCCGAAGAGCACCTCGAAGACGCCGCCGTTGGCGTCGAAGCACGAGGAGTAGAGGATCGTCGCCTCCATCCCGAGGAACTCACTGAGGGCGTGCTCGAGCCGGTCGTGCTGGGTCTGGGTGCCGCAGATGAAGCGCACCGAGGCCATCCCGAAGCCCCACTCGTCGAGCGCCGCCTTGGAGGCCGCGACGACGTCCGGGTGGTCGGCGAACCCCAGGTAGTTGTTGGCGCAGAAGTTCAGGGCGTCGCCTCGCGAGGTGCCGATGTGAGCCGATTGCGGGGTCGTGATCTGGCGCTCGCGCTTGTAGAGCCCGGCCTCCTCGATCTCCCGCAGGGTCTGGGCGAGTTGCTCCCGCACTGCTCCGTACACGGCATACCTCCATCGGTGGCGACGACCGCGATCAGCGTATGCCGTGGGCGCGCGTCACCCCCGGCCGGCGGCGTCCGCGGCGTCGAGGGCGTCGAACATGGCCTTGGTCTGGTCCTCACTCTTGGCCACCACGGGCTTGGCCAACTGCACCGTCGAATAGCGCTGTCCACGGCATCCGGAGGCGACCACCAGGGTCGGGTTGTCGAGGTCGGGTGCGTAGTTGACGATGCGCCATTCGTCGGCGGCCAGGCCCTGCCACTGGATCATCGTCGAGAACGCCGCGCAGGCCTGATCCGCGGTCATCGCGCCGGTGAAGAGGGCATCCGTGCGGTCGAGGCGGTCCAGGACCTCCTGGTTGCCCTTGGCCGCGATCCTCGTCATCGCCACCGTCGAGGGCATCGACGCCGCCCACTGATCGGCGGGCACCGACGTCACACTGAGCACCGACCCGTCATTGGACCATTCGCAGCCGGGGAGTCCGACCTTCTCCACCTGGTTGAACTTCGTGTAGGTGCCACCCATGAGCGCGGTGATCGTCGCCTTGTCGAGCAATTGGCAGGCGTCGACGCCCGAGGACACGCTCGGTGACGGCGCGGACACCGACGCGGATGCCGTGGCACTGGGTGACGCCGAGGACGCCTTCGGCGTCGGGGACGCTGCCTCGGGTCTGCCCGAGGCGGAGCAACCGGCGAGCAGGCCGAGCGTCAACCCACCCGCCATCACGCGGGACACCATGGTCTTCAGCAGACTGCGGGGCATTGCGCTCAACTCCAATCGAGGATGACCTTGCCGCCGTGACCGGAGCGGGTGTCGGCGAAGGCCGCCTCCCAGTCCTGCGCGGCATACCGGCCGGTGATGACGGAGGTGACGGCCCGACCCAGGTCGGGCGAGCTGGAGAGCATGGCCCCCATGAGGTACCACGTCTCGAACATCTCCCGGCCATAGATCCCGCGGATCGTGATCATGTGGGTGATGACCGGGCCCCAGTCGATCTCGTAGGGGTCCTTGGGCAGCCCCAGCATCGCGATCCGGCCGCCGTGGTTCATGTTCGCGATCAACTCGCGCGTCGCCGCCGGTGAGCCGGACATCTCCAGGCCGACGTCGAAGCCCTCGACCATGCCCAGATCGTCCTGCGCCTGCGCGAGCGAACCCCCGGTGCCGACATTGACGACACGGTCCGCCCCGGCGGCCCGGGCGAGCTCCAGACGGGCCTCCGACAGGTCGGTGACGCAGATCCGACGGGCCCCCGCGTGCCGGACGACTGCGGTCGCCATCACCCCGATCGGCCCGGCGCCGGTGACGACGACGTCCTCGCCGACGACGGGCCACTGCAGCGCCGTGTGGACGGCATTGCCGAGCGGGTCGAAGAGGACGCCGAGGTCCGGGTCGAGCTCGGCCGGCTGCACCCACGCGTTGGTCGCGGGGATGACGACGTAGTCGGCGAAGGCCCCGTCACGGTTGACCCCGACGCCGATCGTGTGGATGCACATGTGCTTGCGGCCGGCCCGGCAGTTGCGACAGTGCCCGCAGACGACATGGCCCTCCCCCGACACTCGGTCCCCGACGCTGACGTGCTCGACGTCCACACCCACCTCGACGACCTCGCCGAAGAACTCGTGCCCCAGCGTCTGCGGCACCTGCATCGCCGACGCCGCCCAGTCGTCGTAGTCGTACAAGTGGAGGTCGGTGCCACAGAGTCCGGCGCGCAGGACCCGGATCTTGACGTCCTTGTCACCGCACACGGGCTCGGGAATGTCGACGAGTTCGAGACCGGGACCGGGGGCGACTTTCCGCAGTGCGCGCACGACACCCATCCTTGCGTATGCCGCGGAAGCGGCGGCCAGAAGACACCGCTCGGCGCGCGACGCGCGCCGTTCGGCGGTGTGACGGCGCCCACAGACCGTTTCGGTCCACCCGCCCGGCGACGGCCGGCGCGCAACCGGTGCGCGCGGCATACCTCCTCAAGCATGCTGGCCCCCGAGTCGGGCAACGGTGCCTGCTCGGATTTCTTCGGAGGTGACCCTCAGTGAGCAATCACGCCCCCGCCGAGGCCGACGACCAGTACATGGCTGTCCAGGCCACGCCGGAGTTCCAGGCCCTGCGCAAGAAGTTCCGCGGCTTCGTCTTCCCGATGACCGCGTTCTTCCTCGCCTGGTATTTCCTCTACGTCCTGCTGTCGATCTTCGCCTCGGACTTCATGAACAAGGCCCTCTTCGGCAAGATCACGATCGGCCTGGTCTTCGGACTGCTCCAGTTCGTGACGACGTTCGCGATCACATTCATCTATGCGCGATGGGCCAACCGCGACCTCGACCCGGCCGCCGACGCCGTGGGCGCCACGCTCGACGGACAGAGGGAGCACTGACATGGCCGGCCTGACCTCGCTCGCCGCGGCCACGACCGTCGGCAACCCCACGCTCAACATCTCGATCTTCGTCATCTTCGTGCTCGTCACCCTGACCGTCGTCATCAAGGTCGCCGGCGGCAAGAAGACGGCCGAGCAGTACTACACCGCCGGTGGCGCCTTCTCCGGTCGCCAGAACGGCATCGCCATCGCCGGTGACTACCTGTCGGCGGCGTCCTTCCTCGGCATCGCCGGCGCCATCGCCCTCCAGGGCATGGACGGCTTCCTCTACTCGATCGGCTTCCTCGTCGCCTGGCTCGTCGCGCTCCTGCTCGTCGCCGAGCTCATGCGCAACACCGGCCGCTTCACGATGGCCGACGTCCTCGCCTACCGCCTCAAGCAGCGCCCGATCCGCATCGCGGTGTCGGTCTCGGTGCTCTGCGTCTCGCTGTTCTACCTGCTCGCGCAGATGGCCGGCGCCGGTGGCCTGGTGTCCCTCCTCCTCGGCGTCTCGGGCGAGATGGCCCAGAACCTCGTCATCGCCGTGGTCGGCGTCGTCATGGTGACCTACGTCCTCATCGGTGGCATGAAGGGCACGACCTGGGTCCAGATCATCAAGGCGGTGCTGCTCATCACGGCGGCCTTCGTCATGACCGTGTGGGTGCTCGGCAAGTACGGCTTCAGCCTCAGCGGCCTCTTCGACGGCGCGATCGAGACCGCCAAGGGCTCGGCCAACGCCAAGACCGTGGCCGGCGCCGACAAGCTCACCCACTACGGCGTGAAGTACGGCGTGACGACGACCTCGAAGATCGACTTCATCTCGCTCGCCCTCGCGCTCGTGCTCGGCACCGCCGGCCTCCCCCACGTGCTGCAGCGCTTCTACACCGTGCCCACGAGCAAGCAGGCCCGCAAGTCGGTCGAGTGGGCCATCTGGCTCATCGGTGGCTTCTACCTGCTCACCCTCGTCATCGGCTTCGGCGCGGGCGCGCTGGTCGGCCCGGACAAGATCTCGGCAGCACCCGGCAAGGCCAACTCGGCGGCGCCGCTGCTCGCCTACGAGCTGGGCGGGTCCTGGATGCTCGGCATCGTCGCCGGCATCGCCTTCGCGACCATCCTCGCGGTCGTCGCCGGCCTGACGATCACCGCCTCGGCAACCTTCGCCCACGACCTCTACAAGGAGGTCTTCAAGCGGGGCCAGTCCACCCAGGACCAGGAGGTCAAGGTCGCCCGCTACTCGGCGATCGCCATCGGCCTGGTCGCGATCTTCGGCGGCATGCTCGCCAAGAGCCAGAACATCGCCTTCCTCGTGGCCCTGGCCTTCGCGGTGGCGGCGTCGGCGAACCTGCCGACGATCCTCTACAGCCTGTTCTGGAAGGGCTTCAACACCAAGGGTGCCCTCTGGTCGATCTACGGCGGGCTCATCTCCTCGATCGGCCTGATCATCTTCAGCCCGGTCGTCTCCGGCAAGCCGGCGGTCGCGACCAAGCTCTCCGACGGCACGTCGGCGATGCTGAGCCCGTCGATGTTCACCAACCCGGACATCGACTTCCACTGGTTCCCGCTCGACAACCCGGGCCTGATCTCGATCCCGCTCGCCTTCTTCCTCGGCTGGCTCGGGTCGAAGCTCTCCAAGGAGCACAACGCCCAGAAGTACGCGGAGATGGAGGTCCGCTCCCTCACCGGTCACGGTGTGGGACCAGCGGTCGACCACTGACGGTCCTCTCCATCGCGGCACCCGGGCGGGCGGCATACCAATTGGTATGCCGCCCGCTCGGCTTCCCGAGTCCTCGCGTGACCGCCTGAGAGACTGCCGCCATGAGCGGCCACACCCAGGGGGATCCGTCGACGGCCCGCCGAGTCATGGAAGCCGTGCCCTTCGGCCTCTGGGTGACCGGTGCCGTCTCGGCGATCATCGTCGTGACCGGCATGGCCCTGACCACGGTCAACCGCGCACTGTCACCGGTCTCGTCGGTGATCATCGCGATCGTCATCGCCCTGCTGCTCACCGCGCTGCTCCAGCCGCTCACGAGTTGGCTGCGGCGACTGGGGTTGCGTCAGGGCCTGGCGGCGACGCTGACCATGTTCGCCTTCCTCATCGGCCTCGCCGGCGTCTTCTGGCTGACCGGCTCCCAGATCGCCTCCGGCGCCCAGGATCTCGTCGACGGGGTCTTCGATGGTCTCGACAGCGTCCAGGACTGGCTCAAGAGCGAGCCCTTCGGGATCAGTGGCGACCAGGTCTCGAGCTGGATCGAGCAGGGCCGCGAGTGGCTGCAGAGCAACTGGACCTCGCTCGCCGGGGGGGTGCTGTCGGCGGGCAGCGCCCTCTCGACGGTGGGGGTCGTCTTCGTCATCGCCCTGGTCAGCACCTACTTCTTCCTGGCCCAGGGGCGCCGGTTGTGGCTGTGGTTCGTCCGACTGCTGCCCCGCCCCACCCAGCAGCCGGTCCACGACTCGATGCGTCGCGGGTGGGTCGCCGTCCTGGCCTACTCGCGCACGCAGATCATCGTGGCGGCCGTCGATGCCGTCGGGATCGGCCTGGGAGCCCTGCTGCTCGGCGTCCCGCTCGTCGTGCCGATCGCCGTGTTGACCTTCCTGATGGCCTTCATCCCGGTCGTCGGAGCGGTGCTCTCCGGGATCGTCGCCGTGCTCATCGCCTTCGCCAGCAACGGATGGGTGGCGGCCCTGATCATGATCGGGGTCGTGCTGGCCGTGCAGCAGATCGAGTCCAACGTCCTGCAGCCGCTGCTCATGTCCAGGGCCGTCGACATCCACCCGCTGGCGGTGATCCTGGGCGTGACCGTCTTCTCGTCCGTCTGGGGGATCATGGGGGCGCTTGTGTCGGTGCCCGCGATGGCGCTGGTCAAGGTCGTCGTGCTCTCGCTGCGCGGCCACGATCCCTATCCCCAGATGGGCAGTGATCCGGTCCCGCCCTATCGCGAGTCCGATCCGCAGGACACCGACGAGCCCCTCGTCGACGAGGCAGAGGCAACGGCTGCAGGCGCCCCGGCGGCAGCCGCCACGGCGACGCCCGCCGACGAGGTCAACGAGCAGCAGCCTCCGCGCGCAACCTGAACGTGAGGTCGTCGTCGACGGTGTCGAAGAAGGCGCCGACGACGTCATCGAGCTCATCGAGATTCTGCGCGCAGAAGAGCACCGGCTGGTATTCCGTGATGTCGTAGGCCAGGGTGCCCATGTCGGCCAGGTCGAGCGGGCGATGCTCCGTGTGGGTGAACTCGTCCTGCAGCCCGGCCTCATGTCACGCGCCGTCGACCTCCACCCGTGGGCGGTCATCATCGGTGTGACCCTCTTCTCCTACATCTGGGCGAAAAGTGACCGGAGGGGCCGGGCCGCACCGTCGTGCCGGGCCGCACCGTCGTGCCGGGCCGCACCGTCGTGCCGGAGCGCAACGACGAGCCCTCGTCGACGAGGAGGCCGACCGACTGACGCCCGCCCCATGTCGAGGTCAGCCCGCGGGACTCGGCACCTGCTCGAGGCCTGCCGGCCCGCTCTCGGAGGCGTTCTCAGCCGCACTCTCGTCGCGCCGGCCGCGTGCGAAGCGCAGATAGAGTGATGGCACGACGAACAGGTTCAGCAGGGTCGAGGTGACCAAGCCACCGAGGATGACGATCGCCATGGGGTGTTCGATCTCATGGCCGGGCACATCACCCATGACGACGAGCGGCACGAGCGCCAGCGCCGTGGCGAGCGTCGTCATGAGGATCGGTGCGAGGCGCTCGCGTGCGGCGCGCAACACCAGCTCCGGACCGAAGGTCTCACCTTCGACATCCTCGAGATGCTGGCAGTGACTGATCATGAGGATTCCGTTGCGCGCGGCAATACCCAGGACCGTGAACAGGCCGACGAAGGAGCCGATGGTCATGGTGCCGCCAGTGGCCCACGCCGCGAGGACACCGCCAACGAGTGCCATCGGCAGGGTCAGCAGACTGAGGAAGGCCAGTCGCCAACGCCGGAACGACGCGTACAGCAACCCGAGAATGGCCAGGACGGCGATGATCGAGAGCAGCCGCAGTCGCTGGGACGCGGACTGCCGTTCGGTGTCCTCGCCGATGACCTCGAACCGGTATCCCAGGGGTAGCTCGACCGTCTCCGCGGCCGCGCGAACATCGGCGGCGACATTGGCCAGTGCACGTCCCTCGACGTTGGCACCGACGTCGAGGCGGCGGGAGCCATCGATGCGCCGGATCATGCTCGGTGTCGAGCTCATCTCGACCGAGGCGATGTCGGCCAAGCGCACCGTCCCACCCGACGGGGTGTCGATGAGCATGTCCTTGACGTGATCGGGGGTCTTCCGAGACTCCGGGACGCTCCACACCATGACGTCATAGGCCTTGCCCTCGCGATAGACGTCGGAGAGTTCCTCGGCCGCGAGATAGACCGCCGCCTGGCGCCTCACGTCGCCCGGCTTGAGACCGACGGTCTGCGCCTTGTCGAGATCGACCTGAACGACCAGGTGCGGGATCCGCGTCTGGAGGTCCGTGTGGGGGTCCTTGACCCCTGGGATGTCCGCGATCGCCGCCTCGATCTCGTGGGCCTTGGCCTCGATGACATCGAGATCGTCTCCGTAGACCCGCACGACAACGGCCTCGCCGGCACCGGTCAGCACCTCACGGATGCGCTCCTTGAGGTAGGTCTGCACGTCGCGTCGCAGGCCCGGATAGCCGTCAACGACCTCCTGGACCCGGGCGAGGGTCGAGTCGTAGTCCTTGTCCGGATCGATGCTGATCCAGTTCTCGACGAAGTAGATGCCGTAGACCTCGTCGCCCATGACTGCCTGGCCGACGTGGGCGCCGAAGTTGCGGACGCCGGGGACCTGACGGAGCTCGCGACTGGCGGCCTTGGTCACCTGCATCGTCTCGTCATAGGAGGCACTGGGCTCGAGCACCCAGTGCATGAGAAAGTCGCGCTCCTTGAAGGTGGGGAGCAGGTCCTGGCCGAGCCGTGGCACGACGGCCACGCCCCCGGCCGCGAGGGCGATGACCAACGCATAGGCGGCCAAGGGACGCCGCACGATCGGCCGGAGGAGGCGGTCATAACCTCGCTGGGTCCACCGGACGAGCGGTGGCGGCTTGGGGTCCAGCGTGGCCTTGCGTAGCAGGATGAGCGCCATGGCGGGCGTCAGGGTGACCGCCACGAGCATCGAGGCGCCCACAGCAAGGGTGTAGGACAAGGCCAGGGGCTGGAAGAACGACCCCATCAGGCCCGTGAGGAAGAAGACCGGGAGCGCCGCGGCCAGAATGATGAAGGTCGCATAAACGATCGGGCTCCGAACCTCCAGCGATGCCTCCAGCACGATCGACGCAGTGGAGCGGGTCCCACCCTCCTCTCGATGTTCGCGCAACCGTCGGACGATGTTCTCGACATCGATGATCGCGTCATCGACGACCACGCCGACCGCGATGACCAAGCCGGCGAGCACCATCGTGTTGGTCGTCTCGCCCCGCGCGTACAGGACGAGGGCCGCCGCAACCAGCGAGAGCGGGATCGCCACGATTGATATCAGCGCCGTGCGCCACTGGAAAAGGAAGAACATCAGGACGATGGCCACGAGAATGATGCCCAGGGTCAACGCCCGCGTGAGGTTGTCGATGGACAGTTCCACAAAGCTCGCGGGCCGGAAGATCGTGGTGTCGAGCTCGAGGTCCCCGAGCGCCGGGGACATCCTCATGAGTGCCTCCTCGACGTCCCTTGTCACGTCGAGGGTGTTGCCCCAGGGGAGCTTCTCGACGATGAGCAACAAGCCGTCGCCATCGTTGATGACCGCATCGCCGATGAGCAACTGGTGCCCCTTGACCACGGTCGCGACATCGCCGAGCAGGACGTTCTTGTCGCCCTTCTTCGCCACGAGGATCTGGGAGATGGATTCGGCCGACTCGAGGGGCAGCACATGTTGCACCACCTGGCGCTGAGTCCCGTCGTCGACATAGCCGCCCGTGCCGATCTTGGTCCCGGTGCGGTGCTTGAGGAGTCCCGCATCGGTGCCTGCCGACGCCGCAGCCATGACCTCCTCGAGGGAGACCCCGGCGGCCCGCATGCGGTCAGGATCGACCTGGACCTGCCACTGGTTCTTGCGCATTCCCCAGACCGCAACATTGGCCACCCCCGGCAGCGCCATCAGTTGCGGCCGGATCTTGTAGCGGACAATGGTCGCCTGCTCGATGGGGTCGAGCGAGTCGGAACTCACCCCGATCTTCATGACCCTGCTGGTCGCCGACAGCGGTTGGAGCACCACCGGGGGGGTGGCCCAGCTCGGCAGAGTGGGCGTGATGGTCTGGATCCGCTCGGCCACCAGTCGGCGGGCATCGATGACATCGGTCCCCTTGGCGAAGATGAGCTCGACCGACGACTGCTGCGGGATCGACTTGGAGCGCAAGGTGACAAGGGACGGCATACCGCTCAACCCTTGTTCCAAGGGGACGGTGATGAGTTCTTCGACCTCCTGGGCGGACAGCCCCAGCGCGTCGGTCTGCACTTCGACCCGCGGCGGAGCGAACTCCGGGAAGACGTCGACGGGCGTCTCCCGCAACTGCAACCCGCCGAGGACGAGCATGGCCACGGACGCAGCGACCGCGATGTAGCGGAACCGAAGACTGAAGATGAGGATCTGTCGCATCATGGCCGGCTCCTATCGCCCGCCCCCGACGCCGTTCTCGGCGCCGTAGAGCTTGATCGCTGACCGCGTGACCACTCGCGTACCGACCGGTGGGCCCGCGGACACGGCCGCGGACTGTCCGTCGACGCGATCGAGGGTGATCGGGACCCGTACGTAGGTGAGCTCCGAGGGGTTCGTGTACACCCAGGGCGCGCCCTTCTTGTCATAGACCACGGCCGCGTAGGGGACGGCCGTGGCGTCGTCGACGACGACAGTCACCAATTCGAGACGGCGCACGGCATCCGCGGTGAGAGTCAAGGTCTTGGGCCCACCCTCGGTCGCCGCTGGAGCGATGGACACCGCCGCAACGGACTCGTGCACGGTCTCCTCGACGGCCGTGCAGCCACCGGCGACAGCAGCACAGATGGACATCGCGGCCACGGCGCGCACGGTTCGGAGCTCACGCATAGCTGGTCACCGAGTGACTGCCGAGTGCGTGCTCGTCGATGGCGTAATCGTCGGCGGACTCCTCACGGTCGGCCCATCTGGCGGCCACCGCCGGGAGCACCACCAAGGTCGTGAGGGAACTGGTGATCGCCCCACCGGCGAGCACGGCTCCGAGATCCCAGAGGGCCTCCCGCCCGGGTCCGGCGCCGAGCACGAGCAGCCCGATGCCCATGAGGAGGATCAAGACCGCCGCGGGTAGGACCGCACGCACGATCGACAACCGCGGCGTATGGGCGCCAGGGCGCATCCCCTGGGCAGCGATGAGTGCCTGATGGACCCCGAGGACGGAGAGGGTCGCCAAGCCCAGGAAGGCTCCGAGCGTCAACCCACCCAGGAGATGGGTCGCGATCAGGCCGCCGATCATCCCCACGGGGATCGCGGTGGTGGCGGCCGCGGCATACCACCAGTTGCGGGTGGCTGCCTGGATCAACAGGAGCAGGCCGACGAGCGCGCCCAGCCCAGCGAGCAACGCCAGGCGCTCGCTCTCCTCGACCCCGGCACTCTCCGGGCGGACCTCGGCGTGGTATTCGGCCGGCAGCGTCATCGCCGCGAGCCGGCTCGCGACGGCATCCCGCGTGGCGGCGTCGGCGATGTCGGCGACAATGTCCAGCCGTCGCTGGACCGACTCACGCCGGATAATCGTGGGCCGTTCGCCCTCCGTGACGCTGGCCACGTCACCAAGAGGCACATGGACGCCGCCGGGCGTGTCGA